>JABAOH010003404.1_pt2 | contig 12199 bp, 14 predicted proteins | sample 7062181 | NCBI WGS metagenome assembly JABAOH01 (sample SAMN14538630, study PRJNA623070) | marine sediment metagenome | biome: marine biome [ENVO:00000428]; feature: marine pelagic biome [ENVO:01000023]; material: deep marine sediment [ENVO:00002113]; isolation source: pool of 5 deep marine... | reverse complement strand
CCAGTAGCTCCAGTATCACCAGTAGGTCCAGTATCACCAGTATCACCTTTATCTCCATTACTAGCTAAACATATAAATAAATCATCTTCATCAGCAAATATTACTCCAGTATCTCCGGATACATAAGAAATATTAAGTGTCCAAACATCTAATGTCTGAGAACCACTATTAATTGAAAATATAACAAATACTGATGGATCACTCACCAACGAAATTTTAACTAAACCCGGAATAGTACTGGCATTAGGATTGTTCAGTATGGCATTGATGATAGAACTAATATTATCTGCGTTCTGATCTAACTCATTAATATATAAACCAGTCGATCCTGCACCGACATTGTTATTATTTAAACTAGCGTATCCTGCTAACGGTGTAGTAGTATTACTAGAATCGAATTTGTAAGGAAAACAATGAACACTTATCGATCCGGGTGCCCCAGTATCACCTTTAGCACCGGTGTCACCAGTAGGTCCGGTCGGTCCAATATCACCTTTAGCACCGGTGTCACCAGTAGGTCCGGTGGGTCCAATCATACCAGTAGGTCCGGTGGGTCCAATCATACCAGTGGGTCCAGTAGCACCAGTGGGTCCAGTAGCACCAGTGGGTCCAGTAGCACCAGTAGCACCAGTGGGTCCAGTAGCACCAGTCGGACCTAGATTTCCTTGAGGTCCAGTCGGACCTATTCTACCCTGAGGACCCCTACATATTTTATGACATTTATGTCTTTTCTTATGATCACAGTGTTCTTCACTACAATCGCTCATCTTTTTATTAGTAATTTTATTATTAAAGGATAAAATTGAAATGTTTTATTTTAATGTTTTTGAAATAAAAACGATCTACGCCCTTTCATTATGTCAAGACAAAAACATTATAACGAACATACTCTATATGTTACTTCTGGGGTAGCCAGGGAAGAACAGTTACGACTGTCCCTTAACCAAGCTATCCAAACAGCAGAGATCAATTATAATTACGAAAATCTGATGGATTATCTGATCGCTCTCAAATTGAATCCCACCATAGATACCGAGTTACCAAAGAGGGATCAAATTGATACTATCATAGAATATTTAAAGAGCGAGAATAAGGAACTACCACCTAAGAAATTATTCCCATGTGACATTAAGATCAACCTGATTGTCAACAAATATGGAGAATATTTTGGCTTTGGATATATTTGGTTATCTAATCCAGAAGTATATCATATGTTACTAGGTAAAAATCCAGATGGGTCTGACAGAATCAAAGAATATCTTGACCCTAATTGGATTCCTCCTTTTCCAGCCCCAAAGATGACAGAGGAAGAACGCTCTCATATGTTCAAAACTATGTCATGGTTTGAGATTACTATTGAGGAGGAGAAATATATCCATCCCACTATCACCGAATATTTGAACCCTTTGACTACCATCCCGGGCTACAGATATAACGATGAACAATATAATCATCTACGAGAAATGGCTGTTAGGGAAGGTACTGAACCTAATGATGTACCAACAATGGGTTATTTTGAAGTATCTAGAGCCTATACTAGAACGGTTGATGACGGCAAGATGTCCAATGTTTTATGTGCTCGCCAAGTGCCATCATGGGTACCACCACAAGATTTTAAAGAACATTTCACGTATTGTGCTGATGATTCCCGGGTAAAAATTAAAAGAAAAATTTCTGGGTCGGACAATCATGTGTATGATACTTATCCATTTGTCGATCTGATCGATAGTAAGGACCCAAGATACAAAACAGCCTTTGTTACATTTGATCCAGAAACAAGAGATGCTGCTTTTTCACTATTGATGAATAGGAAAGTTACTATGTATCCTGATGATCCAGAGAAGAAACATGTTTTGATCTTTGATCATGCCTTCGAAAACTCCCAACCAAAAAATAACCGTGTCAATCATAATAACCGTGATATGAAACCAGTTAATAATAATAATAATAATAATAATAATAATAATAATAATAATAATAATAATAATAATAACAACCGAGATAATAGGAAGAAAAAAAGATATAATCGTAATTGTTCCAGAAATGATAATAGGAACGGGAATAACCGTGACAACATGGATATTACCAAGTAATTCATATGTTTTTATTAAAAATATATGAACTATTTACACTAACAGATTGGTCACTCAGAATATGATTACTCAGAATACACCTCACCAATGATGTAGAGTACATTCTTATGGTTCTGAAGAGTGGCGCTCTGACCGGGAAGTAATTCGATTTGAAATAATCCTCCTGCAAAATTATCACCATCTGCAGCTACAACAGTTACCTCAGCTTCACCAGCATTGAGTACAGTGTATACACGGCTGGTGTAGACCTTCTCGTGGCAGTCTACAGGGTGGTAGTGAAGCTCACGAAGCTGGACCTCGGCAGCTTCGGCAGCAGCGACGATTAGCGTGTTCTCGTGGCCCTGCTCGGTGGAGTGCTCAACCTTGCGGACAAGCGGCTTGGATCTCTTACCGTCCTTACCAGGGCATCCAGGAGGTCCCTGAGGTCCCGGGCATCCCTTCTTTCCATCACGACCGGGGCATCCATCACGTCCAGGTCTTCCCTTAGGTCCACAGGGACCACAGGGTCCGCAAGGTCCCTTCTTTCCATCACGACCGGGGCATCCATCACGTCCAGGTCTTCCCTTAGGTCCACAGGGTCCACAGGGTCCACGTTTTCCGGGGCAACCCTTGGGTCCGCAGGGTCCACAAGGTCCACAAGGTCCCTTCTTTCCATCTCTACCGGGGCATCCGTCACGGCCACGTTTGCCCGGGCATCCCTTAGGACCACAGGGTCCACAGGGTCCACAAGGACCCTTCTTTCCGTCTCTACCGGGGCATCCATCGCGTCCGGGTCTTCCTTTAGGACCGGGACATCCTTTGGGTCCACAGGGGCCGCAAGGACCACAGGGTCCCTTCTTGCCATCTCTACCGGGGCATCCATCGTGACCTCTCTTTCCGTCGCGGCCGGGGCATCCATCACGGCCGGGTCTTCCCTTAGGTCCGGGGCATCCTTTGGGTCCACAGGGACCACAAGGACCACAAGGACCCTTCTTTCCGTCTCTACCGGGGCAACCGTCATGACCTCTCTTACCGTCACGGCCTGGGCAACCATCCTTACCGGGGCATCCCTTAGGTCCACAGGGACCAGGACATCCTCTCTTTCCATCTTTGCCAGGGCATCCATCACGACCTCTCTTGCCATCCTTACCCGGGCATCCCTTAGGACCAGGACATCCCTTAGGACCAGGGGGACCGGGTTCACAATGAGACGAGGCCGAGCTAGAGCAACTGGACGATTTATGACATCTCTTTCTATCGCTGCGTGGGTATCTTGAACGATGCATTTTTCTTTTGCAAAAAAACTTTGTTTTGATCGAAAAATTTAACTTCCTAATTATTTATATCAGGGAAATATCATGCTTATCTTATTATTGAATATCAACAATAAGAACAGAATATGGATTATTCAAAACCTCGGATCTCTTGCACATTATAAACTTTAGAGGAAACAGGAGATATTCTTTGTGCAGAAGCAACTGTTACATTGCCAGGCGATGGTAAAGATGCATTAGGTATTTTGGGTAGGGTTGTGGTAGATACTGATTGGTAAACGGGTGGTAGATCAACAGGTTCGATTGCCCCTTCAGGGATCACATCCGGTACCTCAACAGATGGTAATTCAGTTGGTAATTCGGTCATTGACGTATCAACAACTGACACACCTTCTGGTAAGTCAGCAACATTTAATGATTGATCAAGTCTCATAGATTGAGTGTCGATGGGGTCAGGTAATGATCCGACGCTGATACCTTGAGATCTGAATGGTTCAGCTGCTTCATTAGCGTGAACATAGACTTCGGTCGGGACTACTGGTTGGTGAATTGGTTGGGTCGCGACATAAGCCACCTCCTTCTTATTATATCTATGATACATAATAAATACTAGTACAATTAAAACTACCAGCAAAATAATAATAATGATAAACATGGCCCAGTCCCAACCATCCCATCGTTTGACACATTTTTCATTCTTATTCTCCTCCGTATTATCCATATCATCACTATCATAACTGATAGAATCTAAACTATCTAAACATGATCTATCTCTACTATATGACAATGAATTAGAACGTGATAATCTGTCCGAATGTGATGAACGTGGTGAGTAAAATGACATATTTTATATTTGTTTTATTTTATTTTATCAGATGAAGATTGATATATTTTATCATCAAATCAAAATGATAAAATGGATGAAACCGATCTGATTAGTAGTGCCAAATCAGCACTTCAACTTAAATCTTCTCGTAACTCTTTAACAACAAGTAACGATCATCACAGTAATGGAGGAAATATGACAGCCAGAGCAGATCTATCTAGATCTATGAATGTTAGATATAACCATGATATTAGTGAGCATCAGAGAATGGAGCTAGTCCTGAATGAACTATCTATTGTTAGTGATATTGTGGAAACAAAGACTATCAAAACTCAATTAAAGGCTAATATTTTTCAGTTTATCAATACATTGTCTAGCTTTCTAATCATCATATTTTCGGCTGTTATCGTGGGTATTCAAGCAGCTAGTGATTGTGTTAATATTCCAGTTATAGTCTTATCGGCTTTGATTTTCATCGTGGAGAGTGTTCATAAATTGTTGAATTGGGGACCGCAAGGTATTAGATATAAAACGGCTACTATTCAACTCAAACGAATCTCTGGAAATATCAGATATTACATGTATATGTTTTACAAGTTTTCATCAGAACAATTACTATCTATTGTTAATCAACTAAGATCACAGTACGATGATATTGATATGGGACTTTATAGTACATCAACAACTGGTAATGTAAGGTATGATACTGGTTTGGATATTGAAGAGGGAGGCAATTCACCAACTAATAACACTAGCATCCCTAATATCACCTCAGTTACCAATCCAAGTTATAACGGACAAAGTAATAAGAACGAATCAGAACGATCCTCGCCCCATGTCCATATTCATCTAGACCAATTCAGCAGTACGAGTTTACCCAACATTAACCATTCCCGTAATAGTTCATTGACATCAGTTACATCACCACCGATATCTAATACCGGGACATCTCCGGAAATCACTCTCCATCCCGACACTAACCCAAATCTTCATGCAAACCGTAATAATTGATATTCACAATAAGAAACAAAATAATTGATATGTTATTCATAACATGAAAAGGAATAAAATGTGCATCCAACATAACAGATCATCTGACAGATGCAGCAGATATTGCAACAGACCTTATCTCTTTTTATCCGTAATATCTTTGATTTTGATTTTGGTTGTAACGGGACTATATGATTATTACATAATTACCCAACCAACAAATAATTTTGCTCGTTATATTTTGAAACCTATCCCTAACATTCTACTGATAATTCAGATAATAATATATACTATGAAGTACGAAAATAGCACTTATGCCTTGCTGACAGATCTCTATGTTTCTCTGTGTCTGATTGGTGATGTACTTCTCATGATATATGTTAAGGGTTCCGGTGAAATAGAATATATGATCATTGGTGGAGCAGCTTTCTTGTTGGCCAGAGTTGTGATGAGTATTAACTTCCTGATCCCCTCTCACACCAATACTAATCCCAAAATCAAAATTAGATGTGTTACCATGTTGATCTCAATTAGCATTGCAGTCTCATATCTGTTATGTTTGATAGTTGGACTGTTTTATACTGGTATTAAAGAGGACGCAGGGAATGATTTTATTTATGTTTCACTAATAGTATATTTCATATCTATGGCTTTTCAGTTGGGTGCAGCTATTATTAGAGTGAAGGGATTTAAGGATGAATTGGTATCTAGTCAGTTAATATCATTGGGTGGGACAGTACTGTTTAACATATCTGATAACATTTTGATTTATGATATTTTCATGGGGGATATATTCCCAGCCAACCCTGCTTATGCTGACGCTCTTTCTATAACTATGTATTGGATAAGCATGTGGTTAATTGCTGTATCCATTGTTAGAAAACCGATCATAAACCATTATATCATTCCATTATGATTATTACGCTGTGATATACAAAAATGAAAAATTTATTACATATCTTAATGATATGTAAAAATGGATGTTTATGTTTTGATCAGAACTTTTGAGTGGGAGGGTGATGTTATTCTCGGTGTGTTTTCGTCGCGAGACAGCGCTATTAGCGCGTTTAAGCAATATAGACAAGAGATTCATGGTGATGCAGGTGATAATAGCAGATTTGTCGCAGCTATTATAAACTTTGATTCTCATGACTCAATTCATTACGGTGGATCTGAACATTACTATATACAGAAATTTACTGTGGATCAGCTCGATCATTAACATATATTAACAATGATAATCATCAAAAATATTAAAAATAAATATTAAAAATAAATATTAAAATTTATAGAAAATTTTAATGAGTCAAGTCCAACCAGCACATTTTGATTTAGATCTTCATAGTAATGATCGATTTAGAAGTAACTACGGCATTCGGTGTAAAACTGAAATGATCAAAGTTAATCTTCCGTCACATTTTCAAGATATCAAAAAGGTTCTTGAATATCTTGAACATAAGAACGTAGCTGTCATCACTAGTCCAAATAACATAATTATTTGGTGTCCGTTAGATATGACAAATGATGTTTATTCATTTTTGAGATCTAATGGTTTACTTGCTGTTTGATTGATGTTTGATTGCCAGTCAAAGGTACTAATTTGGGTACATTGATAGGGACAGGAAGAACTGGATGAGCATGTAAAACTGGAGGTGGAATTGGGTTGACATCGTTATTAATCTCTTTATTATCATTTGTGTTGTTATCATTTGTGTTGTTATCATTCGTAGTGTTATCATTTGTGGTGTTATCATCTATATTATTTAATATATCTGATACTAATGGCGGAACAGAATCAGCCACAGTTTCTAAATCGTCGGATTTCTTATCGGTAGTTTCAACAATATCATTATTACCTATAATTTCATTTTCTTCATTTTCTTCCCCCAGTTCTTCATTTTCTTCCCCCTGTTCTTCGCTTTCTTCCGAAGATAAAATATCATCATCTTCAATCGACTGTATGTTACCTTGGCTGTCGATGTAACTAATCTTTCCATCTTGTAGCAATTTTGTTACCTTATCTATATCGTAATTAGTTTTAGTAGTTCCCGTAAGATTAGTAGTTTCCGTAAGATCATTAGTTCCCGTAAGATCATTAGTTCCCGTAAGATTAGTAGTTTCCGTAAGATCATTAGTTCCCGTAAGATCATTAGTTCCCGTAAGATCAGTAATATCAGTAGTTTCTGGAATATCAGTTATTTCGATAATGACAGGAACCTCAGATATTTCTGTCTCCAATCTAAGTTTATTTTGATCCATATCTACAGTTTGTTCAGTTTGATCAGTATCTGTGGTCTGTTCAGTTTCTCCCGGGATATTATCGAAACTAGAATCTTGAATTAGTTCCAAATTGCCCATCCTGTCCTCTGTCGTTTCTGATATATTCAACTTTTCCAACTTATTCAATCTGTCTAGTATCGATTTAACATCTCTGTTATATCTTTCTTCTAATTCAGAGATATAATTATATGCAGATTCTAAATCACGTTCCAATTTTTGTATTGTTGTTGGGTCTATTTTGACGTCGGATTCAGACTCATTAGAATCTGATTTTCTATCGGGAATAAAATTTTCTACCCTTTCCTCTTCCTTCCCTTTGTCATTACCATTACCATTACCATTACCATTACCATTACCATTACCATTATCATTACCCTTCTCATTGACCCTACTGGATCTGCTCTTACTGGACCTATTATGTTTTGACTTATTTTTAGGTTTGTCGGGCACTTTATCAGCCATCGTGTTTGAACTAATTGGGGGAACATCAATAGTTTCCGATGGATCATACACAAGTATATCTTTCTTTTGTTTCTTATCTGATTTTACATCAGACATAGAAACTGACGACTTCGAATTTATCGAGGACTTCGATCTGTTCCATCTTCCTTGCTGATTACGTGACTTCTTATTCTCAGTTTCATCCCATCGCGAGCCTATCATTTTAAATTTCTATTTCTCTTTCTAAATTAATATCATCTAATCTGGAAATAAAAGAAAGATGAAAATATGATTTCATAATTCATAAACCCAGGACGACGAAAACATGGGTATCAAAGGACTAAACGCTTTTTTAAGAAAGGAATGTCCTGACTCGTTCCAAGAAGTACCCAATTCTTATTTTCAAGGTAAGAGAATAAGTGTAGACTCAGACAATGTTCTCCGTAGATTGATGAGTCGTGCCCATAAGGAGGTGGTGGACGAAACAGATGTGGTTGTGGAGGAGCCTGATAGAGATAAGATTTTTTCTAGATATTTATATCATTGTAGGAATTTGGTAAGTAAGTTGTTGACAATTGGTTCGACACCTATCTTTATATTTGATGGGGATTATGTGCCAGAGAAATCCCAGACCCAGCAGAAAAGACGTGACGAAAGAGCGAAAAGAGTGAAAGATGCGGAAGACCTTAAAATGAAGATAATCGAGATCGACCCGCTGGAGAGAACCCCTGATATGATTACTAAATTGCGAAAGAAGATGCATCATTTAAGTTATTTAACTACTGAGGAGAAGGAGATAACTATGACCATCCTCAGAGCTGTGGGGTTACCAGTGTTAAGAGCCACGGGGGAGGGTGAGAAATTGTGTGCAATGTTATGTATTGAAGGATTAGTTGATGCTGCATATTCTACTGATACTGATCTAACTGCTTTCGGTTGTCCATTGACTATTATTGAACCATCTGGTTATGTTGTATCGAAGAATGGTATAGCTGAGGAATCGTTTAAGTGTGTGTTTTTCAAACCCATTTTATCGAAACTAAACATGGAATATGAGACGTTTTTAGATCTATGTATTATGTCTGGTTGTGATTTCAATGAGAATATGAGATTGGTAGGTATAGGTAGGTCATATAAGATTCTATCAGGGTGTAAGTCGATTGATAACCTACCAGATAAATATAAGGATAAAATGTTATGTTTAGATCATATTAAATGCCGGGAGATATTTAGCCACGTCCATCCATCAGAGATATGTCAGGATGATCTCATGTTATCCATTAATACTGATCTATCGGAATCTAGGGATATATTGGATATGTACGGTGCTGAAGACTGGATTGGTATTTTGGTACCTCTATATTCTAATTTGATATTACCATCAAACACTGTCATACCTAAACGACCCAGCCTTGGCAGGTCAAAGGTTAGGTTAAATATCATTAGACCCAAAGAGGATGATGAGGAAGAAAAAACTATTACCGTGTTACCGTTAGGTGGAGACAGCAAACATTCACCGACCAGAAACTCAAGTCTAAAAGTGGTTCAATTAAACCTGATCCAAAGAAGAAAGCTTTTGGATAAAATGTCATCCAATAATATGAATGGTGACAATGGCGATAAACCCCAAATTAAACTGAACATCATCAATAAATGAGAATAGGAAACTGATTTTGTTTTTCTTTTATTTGAAAAAGAAAAACATGTCGGGAAAGAAAGAGAGAACACTTGTTATTCTTAAACCGGAAGTGCTGGCCAGACGACTGACCGGTATCATTCTGTTTTATTTCGATAATCATGAATTTGATCTGAAGGATATTAAGATCCACACACCTACTCGTGCTGAGATCACTGAGCATTATAAGAGTGTTTTCCAAAGATTACCTGATGATACTTGTGAAGGTATTATTACTAGAATGACTCGTGGTCCTTGCGTTTTTGCACTGTATGAGGGTGTTGATATTATTCAAAAGATTAGGAATATTGTAGGAGATACTGATCCTAAGAAAGCTGGACCACATACACTTCGTTCCATTTATGGAACAGATATTGGGCATAATGTAATTCATGCTTCTGATAGTTCATTATCGGCGGAAGAGGAGATCGGTTTGTGGTTTCCGCAATATTCTAAATAGAAATTATTTTTATTTTATCATAATAAAATAAAGGATGGGTTTTGTTATTAATGTTGTGTTTATCATAGCCGCTATTGTCTTGTTAGCCATAGCAGGAGGCTTTGCTACTGACGCAGCTAGAAGAGTTACTACCATACCTAATTGGGAAAGTAATGCTGAATTAAAATCAGCACATAGTTATCTAACAGGAGCAGCAGTGGCGACATGGATATCTATTCCCTTGGTCATAGTTTTGTTAATATTATATTTTGTATATGGTTCAGAGAGTATTGAGATAACTGGTAATGCCGTGACCTTTATATTTTTACTATTTATATTGGCTATGGTTATTTTGATTGGTATCTTGGCTGCAGTTGGTGCTAGTAGAATAAATCAAGCCAATGTGTCTAACAATGAGGGATCATATAGACAAGCTATCATCGCTGCCTCCTTAGCACTAGGTGCCATGGGAATAATTATCATCATATTGATTAGTCGCGCTATATACAGAGCTAAATATAAGAAAGAAAAAGAGGAGAACACAAGTTTATTAAGTTATGTTCCTACTGACATTAATCCAACACAGTTATTAAAATATATCCCTGAATAATATTAATAAAATAATTACTGATGGTAATTATTTTAGATCTTAGCGTGATTTATTACACTTACATATTTTATCCTGAGATATACCAGCCAAGCATTGATTGATATGACGACCGCAACCTGACCAAGTCCATTTCTTGCACTGAGGACAGATGACTTTGTGACACATTTTTATATAATCTATGTTTATTTAAAATTTAATTGACACTCAATGGAACAACAGGGATTACAATATCATTACCATCACTTTCATCACTATCACTTTCATTAATATCACTTTCATTAATATCTTCATCAATATTATCAATATCACCATAATCCATATATTCACCTAATCCAGCTTCTACAATAATAGCCAAAACACTTCTTGGTTCAGATAGCCAACAAAAGTGAGTATCTCCTCCACCCCTAACATGGGGTTTAGCGGGGTTAGGAATCAGATATTGATATCTCGGGCTATCTTAGCCACTAACATGTGGAGCTCGGCAAATCTCTCAAAATCACCATCACAACCATCAAAATCATCTCCCTGCTTGAAATAAGGGAAGTGAATGTTTATCGTTGTCTGTGCTTCGTTCTCATAATCATACTTCATTCTTTCTTTCATTCATTAAAATATTAGAAAATCATTATTTTTGTTAATTTTCTAATCTATTTGATAAGGTATTACTTATCAAATAATCATCCGAATTAGGAAAAATGTCGATCCTGATATAGTACCTTGGTTGGTTTTTCATTATTGAAACTTATGACGAGAAATTATGATGAAACCGACATACTGGTACATATTTGTCAGAACCACCGATATCCACAATATCATCTCCCATGCCAGGCAGTTTCATGGTGAAGGGTGCTGGGGTAGTGTTGCATGGACTAATGTGACCTTCTAATTCAGCTAAACATAGGGAACAAATGGCACTCAGCTTAACAAACTTATCAGCATAATGAACCAAATCACTAATATTACCGAACTTCTCCATGCGATAATCACTATCTAGACCAGAACAGATAACATGTTTGCCATCCCTGACCCACGACTTAACAGTCTCTACCAAATCACCAAAGAAATTAGCCTCGTCTACACCGATAATATTATATTTCGACACATCAATATCATTTAGATTAGATGCAGACACCACATCTATCTTATCACTTAGACCCTTATACATAGAATTATGAGATGAAACTACCTTGGTTGGGTCTCGGGTGTCTAGTGTATGATTGATAATCAGAGCATGTCTCTGAGTGCTAATATCGGAGTATTTGGTGATTTCTTGCAACATATGGGAAGTCTTGCCGCTAAACATGGGACCGCATACCACCGAGAGTGACATTTTATCATATTTCAATGATAAAATTATTGAATCATATTTTTATAATCATATAATTAGATATATATTTTGATGGGATCACCGCCAGATAACTGCTCAGATAGGTCAATAGATCGGAAATCCTTTTTATCCACCCTTTTATCACTGGTGGTTATTGAAATATTAATATCTTGAGTGTTATCTAATTCAATGGTGATGATGCTCTTAGTATTTTCGGATTTTGATACTGAGATATCCAATTTCTTAACTGTGATTTTATCATCAA
>JABAOH010018529.1_pt3 | contig 12200 bp, 9 predicted proteins | sample 7062181 | NCBI WGS metagenome assembly JABAOH01 (sample SAMN14538630, study PRJNA623070) | marine sediment metagenome | biome: marine biome [ENVO:00000428]; feature: marine pelagic biome [ENVO:01000023]; material: deep marine sediment [ENVO:00002113]; isolation source: pool of 5 deep marine... | reverse complement strand
CCCTCAACGAGGCAGCGAATCTTCCCAAAACCCTGGCGAGCACCCAGAACGCCTCCGATGTGGAGGTGATCGTGGTTGATGGAGGGAGTAGTGATGAAACAATTAAGGTGGCACGGTCCTGGGGCGCAAGGGTGCTCACCTCTGCACCTGGGCGTGCCAGGCAGATGAATGCCGGCGCCGCCCGGGCCACGGGCGACGTGCTCCTCTTTCTGCATGGCGATACGCGCCTTCCCGGAGGGTTTGACAATCACGTCCTCAAGATCCTAGCCCACCCGCGTGCTGTAGCTGGAGCTTTTCAACTCCGCATCGATGGGCGCGTCCCCGGGCTTCGGATTGCCGAAAGACTGGTCAACGTGCGATCCCGACGCCTCCAACTGCCCTACGGCGACCAGGCCATCTTCCTGAGAGCGCACTTATTCCGGGAAATGGGTGGGTTTCCGGACATGCCGATTATGGAAGATTTTGAGCTGATTCGACGGCTTCGTCGGCGCGGCCGCATCGTGATGGCACCCGTTCCCGTCCTTACATCGGCCCGCCGTTGGGAGAACCTCGGCATCTTTCGAACGACGCTTATCAATTACGCAATACCTCTGGCCTACTACCTAGGGGCTTCACCGTCCCGCCTCGCTCGCTGGTACCACGGGAAACGCGGAATTCAAAAAATTCAAAAGAGGAAAGGGGATGAAAGAGGAGCACAATGAAAGGGGGTAATGCCTTGAAGAATTCTTCTCACACCGTGAGTGACATACCTCCCCCAGTGGGTCATTTACCATTGTGCTCGTACTGAGCCTGAATTGTTTCGGTTCCATGAACTTGATGGAATATCCTCTCAAGAACTTTCCCGAAAAGCAAAGACTCACCAGAGCATATCATTGCACAAGGGTCACCGTAAATTTCACATATATCAGCTTGAAATGTGAGACATTTATTTGTTAATGTGCGATGAAGAATGTTTCCCTATTACTTCTTGCGATTTAGTGGCCCGTTGCTTCTCATCCTCGTGGGATTAAAAATCCTCTCGGGCTATGTCTTGGTGGGGAGGATCGACGGGGCTCTCTGGCTTTCGAACCTTCATGAAAATCGGACCCTTGACTTACTCCTTCTCTTTGTGTTCATTTTCCATTCCCTCTATGGACTTCGACTCTTTTTGATCGATTTAGGAATGAAACAAGAGAGGCTCCTTTTCTGGGCCTTCACAATAATGGGGTGCGTGATATTCGGCTTCTCCTATCTCTATTTTAATTGAGCTCATTTCCATCATAGATACATCACTCCATGGAGGGGTGTTTCCTAGATGATGCTTTCCGGTCACACCCTTTGAAAGTTATCTTCCGTTTATGGATTACGGAGGACGCATCCTTTTGGACCAAATGGAACCTCTCTCTCACGACATTTTAGTAGTTGGTGGGGGGCTGACGGGTTTGAGGGCTGCCTTGGAGGCCAAAAGGGCTGGTCGAGATGTAGCGGTTCTCTCCAAGGTTCATCCCCTCAGATCCCACTCCGTTGCTGCTCAGGGTGGGATTAATGCCGCCTTGGGAAATGCACCGACCGATGTAAAAGATACCTGGGAAAATCACGCCTTTGATACCATTAAGGGAAGCGACTACCTGGCTGATCAGGATGCTGTCGAGATCTTGTGTCGAGATGGAATAGAGCGGGTAATTGAAATGGAGCATTGGGGGACCCTCTTCTCCCGAACCGAGGATGGCAAAATTGCCCAGAGGCCTTTTGGAGGAGCGGATTTCCCCCGCGCCTGCTATGCAGCCGATCGGACTGGGCACAGCCTCCTTCACACCCTCTACGAACAGGTAAGGGGCCTCCAAATTCCTGTCTATGAGGAGTGGCATGCCCTTTCCCTGGTCGTAGACGAGGGAAGGTGCACCGGCATCCTCGGCTTCCATCTCTTCGAGGGAAGGATCATCCCCATTCAGGCCATGGCTGTCGTGCTCGCTACTGGGGGCTATGGTCGAGTCTATCTCCGGTCAACCAACGCAGTGATCAACACCGGGAGCGGATGCCATCTAGCCTACCGAGCAGGTGTGCCGCTCGAGGATATGGAATTTGTTCAATTCCATCCCACAAGCCTCTATGGAACAAACATCTTGATCACGGAAGCGGCCAGGGGAGAGGGAGGATACCTCATCAACGCCAAGGGTGAACGCTTTATGGAACGCTATGCCCCTACCGTTATGGAACTTGGGCCTCGAGATATTGTCGCCAGGGGAATTCAGACGGAGATCGACGAGGGACGAGGCTTTGAGGGGGGTTATGTTCACCTCGATCTCCGACATCTCGGAAAAGAGAAGATCGTGGATCGCCTTCCCGGTATTCGCCAGATCGCTATGGATTTCGAGGGAGTTGACCCCATTTCAGATCCTATTCCCATTCAGCCTGCACAGCACTACTCCATGGGGGGGATCGCCACAAACCGTGACGGCGAGACATCCCTCCCCGGACTCTTTGCCGCCGGGGAGTGTGCATGTGTCAGCGTGCATGGCGCCAACCGACTGGGCGGGAACTCCCTGTTAGAAACCCTGGTCTTTGGCGCACGGGCCGGGAAGAAGGCCGCGCAAAGGGTCGAGGTGGAGAAGCACCGTTTAAACAGAGCACTCTTTCAAGATCACTTGAGGACGTTTCAATCCGGCCTTGAAGAACTCCTTGAACGAAAAGGAGGGGAACCTCCTTTCCACCTGAGGGACGAAATGAAGGCCATGATCACCTCTCATGTGGGAATCTTTCGAACAGAATCCGAACTCCTTTCCGCAAGGGAGAAGGTAAGAGAACTGAAGGAAAGGATCAAAAGGGTCGGGCTCAAACAGAAGACCCTCGCCTTCAATCATGAACTCGGCCAATATCTGGAATTGGAAGGAATGCTCCATTTGTCAGAGGTGATCGTGGAGGGGGCCCTGGCTCGAAAGGAGAGCCGTGGCTCCCACTTTCGACTGGACTATCCCGATCGGGACGACGAGCAATTGCTTCGTCATACAATGGCATTCAAAACTCCTCACGGATTGAGGATTGACTATAAAGATGTGACCATCACCTCTCACCCTCCAAAGGAGAGGACTTACTGAATGGACCGCCCTCTTTTAACAGTGAGAATTCAACGCTTCCATCCGGATCGAGATCCCTCCCGATGGACTGAAACCTTCCGTGTGCAACCCAAAAAAGGAATGAATCTCCTGGAGGCATTGCTTCGGATCCAGGAAGAGGATGAAGGGACCCTCTCTTTCCGTTATTCCTGTCGAGGTGCAGTGTGTGGGTCCTGTGCCATGCTGGTGAATGGCCAATTAGTCTTGGCCTGCCGAACACCGGTCGAGAGTCTCCTCGGAAAATCCAATCTCATCAAACCCCTCCCCCACTTCCCGGTCATTCGAGACCTCATCGTCGATCTTTCCTCCTTCTTCGACTACTACGGGACCATGGAACTCCGCCTTCAGGAAAAACCCCTCCGAGCCCCCCGAGAGTATGTAATGAACGAGGATGAGCGCAGGGAAATCGACCCATACGTTAACTGCATCCTCTGCGGAATTTGTTACGGAGCGTGTCCCGCTTTTGGACGGGACTCTCAATTCATGGGGCCTGCCATACTGGCCAAGGTTTATCGTTTTCTCGCTGATCCTCGAGACAGCAGGGGTGAAGAGATCCTTGAGGCCGTGGATGGCCAGAGTGGTGTGTGGGGTTGCAATACCGTCTTTCAATGCGTGAGGGTTTGCCCAAAACAAGTGCCTCCCACTGATGGAATCCTAAGAATGAGGAGAAGAATCTTGAGATATCGGCTCTCTTCTCTCCTCTCGCGCTTCTCGTCTCGTGCCTCCCGTCTTTTCTGATCCTTATTTTCTTATTAATGCGGTGCAAGACACCCTGTTTTCTCCATCGCTTCGCTGGCTAAAGAGCTAAAATTCCGAGGATCAACCCGTTACCCTCCTGTTCACCCAAATCCCTTATTTCTTGTGAATATTATTCTATCTTGCTATCATAGGCCCATGAGGTGGCCCAACCACAAGATTTTACTACCCCCTTTTATACTTCTATCCATATCCGTCCCCTTATGTTCCCAAGCCGCCGATTCCCAGAGCGTCTGGGTCAAACGGCTCGTTGACGAGGATACGTTCATAGGCAAAGTAGTAGGTGTGTCTGGCGGCGACACCATTTCCGTCATGCGTGGGGGCCGGGCCGTGAAAGTTCGCCTACACGGAATAGATTGCCCGGAGAAAGGGCAAGCCTTCGGCACGCGAGCCAAGCGATTCACGTTGGACATGGCCTTCGGCAATGAGGTGACGGTCCAGGTCAAGACGACGGACAGGTACGGGCGGATTGCCGGCGAGGTCTTCCTCCCGGACGGCTTAAGTCTCAATAAACAACTCGTCTACCTCGGCCTGGCATGGTGGTATCGTAACTACGCCCCGAATGACCGAACCCTGAAGGCGCTGGAAGCAGGGGCCCGGGAAGCCAAGCGGGGACTGTGGGCGGAAAAGAACCCCATCCCGCCCTGGGAATGGCGGAAAGGTCAGAGAACCCGTCGTACAGAAAAGTGACAATGGCAGAATCGTCCGTGGGGGCCAAAGGGTTATGCAAGCCTATGGAAGGGTAATGGTCATTCTTTCTCTAGCTATGATTAAGGGTTGGTTTCAATAAGATCAAATAGACTGAGGAGTTCAGGCGATATGAGAAAGAGGCGAGGGTGAATAAGAGGGGGAAATGGGGAGAATAATGATCAGCAGAAGGGATTTTCTAAAGAAATGTGGTCAAGCTGCTGTAACGATTGGTGGGGGGGTAACGTTAGACGCATTCCTTGGTGGTTGCGCTACTACTAGTTTTGTGGAAAAAGGGCCTGTTATTTATCCTCCTCTAAAAGGGCATAAGGTACAACCTCTTGAGGATGGTTGTTATATCGGGTTCCATCGTGATTATTGGAATCCATTTTATGAATCGATGGTTAGGAAAATTGGGGGAAAACCGAAAATTATGGTGATCTCAGCGGGTATGGCGGTTAATCCTACATCTTTCCCTCAATGGGCTGTTAAATACGTGGCGTCCAAAGATGCAATTCCCTTTGTTTATCGAGATCTTGAGATTGATATACTCTTACATGGTTTTACAACGTTAGTGGACAACGAAGAGTTCAGAAAGGGCATGAAAAAATATGCTAAGGAACTTGTGATATTTGGGGAACCCATTTTTGTATCTACAATGGGTGAACTCAATGGTAATTGGTTCCCTTGGGGACAAAAGCCAGAGACAGCAAAGAAGGTATGGCAACTCATGTGGCAAATTTTTGAGGATAATGGCGCCAATGAATACGCTACCTGGGTCTGGGAAGTTTATAGCCCAGCGGCAGGAAATAGAAAAATTGATCCTCCACAGAACTATTATCCTGGAGACAAATATGTCGATTGGATTGGTTTGTCCGCTTATGCCGGAACAAGGTTCCTCAGTTTTGGCAAATCTTTCAGCGATATGGTAGCTGAAACTTACCGTGATATGCGCAAGGATTATCCTGAAAAGCCCATAATGCAGGCAGAGTTTGGCAAGACAAAGCACAAGCGGCAAGCTCGATGGATAAAAAGTGCATATGAAACAATAAAATCTTGGCCTGGAATGAAAGCAGCTATATACTGGGATAGCGTAAACTATGGATTAGGAGATGATTATACATTGAGCGGCGAGAGTAGTGAAGTCTACAAAGAAATAATGAAAGACCCTTACTTCATAGGAAGCAACGGTAAACGATGAGGATAATATGGAAAACCACTCGACCCAAAAGAAATCGTCACCGTCCAAGAACTAGCCATCTCCAATATGCTTGAGATTGAGGCATTGATTCAATTGCTGGTGGACGTCTCTCTTCTTAGTCTTTTCTCACACTCTTTCCTTATCTTCCTGACACCGTCCACAAACTTCCCAGTTTGGAAGATATCCGTTTGATCGATAACACCTCCATTTATGCACCATCATCTTCATGGGGAAGGCGGTAAAAGAATTGTCCGTACACATAAGGGATATTTGGGACACTCTTGACACAACCACCAATTTCCCATAAATTAGTTTTTCCGCTACTACCAAGGCTTAGCTGGAGTTCGTCGATGATTAGAGGGAAAATGTTCGCCCAAGAGGACAAGGGGTATTTGGACCTCAGCGCCATCATCACCATCATCATCGTGACCTTGGTCTGGGGGTTTAACCACACCACCATCAAATACTCCACTCAGGGGGTATCCCCGGTCTTCGCCTCCGCACTGCGCTCCGTCATCGCTTCGATCTGCGGGGTTATCTATTGCCTGAGAAAGGGGGAGAGGTTATTCCATACCGACATCATGCTCTTTCACGGGTTCATAGTGGGTCTCCTGTTCGGCGTGGAATTCGCCTGTATTTACTTTGGGTTACTCTTTACGGATGCCGCCCGATCCGTGCTCTTTATTTACCTTAGTCCTTTCGTAGTAGCCGTGGGGGCCCATTTCTTGCTTAAGGGGGATAGGCNNTTCTTGCTTAAGGGGGACAGGCTGACCACCTTGAAGATGCTGGGCCTCATCCTGGCCTTTTCTGGCATCTTGATCGTCTTCCACGGGAGACCAGAGGCGGCCAAACCGACCATGTTCATCGGGGATATCCTCGAGATCATAGCGGCATTTTTATGGGGAGCCACAACCCTCTATATCAAGAGATTCATGGCGGAAAAGGTCCACCCGATAAATACCTTCCTCTACCAGCTCTTCTTCTCCATACCTATCCTGTTCCTCGTGAGCTTCATCCTCGAGCCAAGATGGATCTACGGGGTTACTATGTATATCGTGGCCTCCATCTTCTATCAATCGGTCATCGTTGCCTTTATCAGCTACTTTGTATGGTTTAAGCTGATACACAACTATTCGGTAAGCAGGCTCTCTGCCTTCACCTTCTTTACCCCCATCTTCGGTGTCATCTCTGGCACCCTGTTCCTCAACGAGGAATTCACCGTTTCTCTCATGGTGGGCCTTCCCATGGTCTCCCTGGGGATCTTTTTCGTGAATTGGAGGAGAAGGACGCTAAGGTAAATTGAAAGAGAATCTCCCCTCTTGGTGGGATTCGTAAGAAGACCGGAGCAGGTAGTTTATCCAGCTCAGAAAGCAGTCCGGACTAACCCGAAGCCTTGACAGCGGAAAAAGACGGACGGATGCAAAACGTGAATGCTATGTGGTCGATGGGACCCTATGGATATTACAGAGGAGTGTCCTGAGGTTGGTGGCCCCAATGGCTTGATCGCACTTGCCGAATTCGTTCTCGGTTAAGAGGTTGATATTGGACCTATCCCATCCCAGGCCATCTCTTTCCTCCGGGAACCACCAGCCGTGCTGGGCGGCCACGATCCCATACGGGACCCTATCGGTGACCTTCACCCTCTGCCTACAGCTCCCCCGCCGTGAAGTAATGTGCGCCCAATCCCCATCCTGCAGCCCCTTCTCCTTGGCGAATCGAGGGTTGACTTCGACCAGGGGATCGGGATGTCTTCGGCGCAGCGGTTCCACCATCCTGTTTTCTGAATGGAAGAAGTAAGGGATACGGGCCCCCGTAATAAGGGTGTAAGGATAGTCCTTCAACAATTCCGGTGTGCCCCGAGGGCTCTCGGCGGGCTCTAGGTAACCGGGTAAGGGGTCATAACCCAATCGCTCAAAGAGGGTCGAGTACAATTCCACCTTTTTGGTCCTTGTGGAGAATCCCCCCTGGAGATGTTTTCTAAATGTCTGATTCCCTCGGAGATAACCCCGCTGACAGAACTCTTCCCAGGTGAGCCCGGAAGGAGAGAGGATGTAGCTGAGGGCATCTTTAACCGTGGGCCACCAATCTTTTGCGTCGCCCACTCTCTTGCCCAATTCGTTGAGGATCTCATAATCGGACCAACACCGTCCAACCTGCACGGCCTTCTGTCTGGCCATCACCAGGCCGTGCCGTTTCCAGAGATCGGCCACATAGTCCACCTCCAGCCACGTGGACGAGGGAAGAACGATGTCCGCCTCCTTGGCGCTGGGGGTGAGGAAGAAGTCCGCAACCACCAGGAAATCAACCCTCTCCAGGGCGGCTTTAACCTGCTGGGCGTTGGCCCTGGTTATCAGGGGATTGGTGCTGATGAGGAAGAGCCCCTTCACCGGATAGGGGTTCTCCTCTAAGATGGCCTCCCAGACCACCTTGGGGTTAATCACTCCAATGAAGTCCGCCAGGCGGAACATCTCCCCTCCCAGCCGCTTCTGTCTCTGGTCAGGAGAGAGGCGCCTGTGAAGCCCAAGCTCGCTCACCCTCACCACCGGTGGTGGATTGAAGAAGACATTCCCCCCCGGGAGGTCCAGGTTTCCCGTGATGGCCATCAGTGAGATGAGAACCCTTATGGTGTTGGTACAATTTCTCCCTTGCTCGATGGACACACCCCAGTGGATGGCCGCGGGCGAACTCTTGGAGAAGAGCTCAGCGGCTTCCCGGATCTTTTTCGGTTCTAACCCGGTCACCTCCGCGGCCCAGGACAGGGGGTAATCCTCTGCTCGCCTGCGGAACTCCTGCCAACCGTGGATATGGGTTGCCACAAAGTCGGTGTCATACCAATCGTTATCGAGAATGACGTTCAACAACCCCCAAGCCAGGGCCCCATCAGTGCCAGGTCTCAATGGAAGCCAGATATCTGCCCGCTTGGCCAATGGGGTCTTGCGGGGGTCCACGACGATAAGCCTCGCCCCCAGCTTGAGGCTATCCTCCAGGTAAAACCCCTTATATTCGTCGGGGTGGGATACCACCGGATTTGCCCCCCAAACCATGATGCATTGGGGTTTTCCCTCGTAGTCCACCACCGGGAGGTTTCCGCACATGGCAATTCCTGTTGCTATGCGGGGGCCGTAACACATATGGCCAGCGGTGAGGACATTTGGAGTACCGAAGAGGTTGGCAAAGCGGTAGATAAAGGCCTCATTATCCCTGCCCGTCCCATAGCCCAAAACCAGTGCCTCTGATCCCCAGCGGTCCCTTATATGGAGAAATCTCTCACTGATTTCCCCTAAGGCCTGCTCCCAACTGATCTCCTCCCAGCCGGCGGGGCTCCGCCGCAATGGCACCGTGAGACGATCGGGATGATGCGTCAGAAACGGGGCCATCCTTCCCTTTATGCACAACCTGCCCCTGTTGGCGGGGCCTTGGGGATCACCCTCCACTCGGGTCACCCTTCCCCCTTCTACCTGTACCAGCACCCCACAACCACCATGACACCCCCGACAGGTGCTCTTAATTTCCTTGCTCTCTCCCATCCCCTTCCTCTTTTCGAAAAGATATTTACAGGCTGTGCGACAATCACGTCATTTCTAGGGCGCAAGCCATGGATACTCCCCCTCCTCCACAGAGGGTGGCCAGCCCCAGACTTTTCCCGCGGTGCTTCATGGCGTAAAGGAGAGTAACCATGATGCGACACCCCGTGGAACCCACCGGATGGCCTAACCCGATACCGGAGCCATTCACGTTGGTGATTTCCCTATTCAGTCCCAATTCCTTTTCGACCCCTAGATACTGAGCGGCGAAGGCCTCGTTAACCTCTATCAGTTCAAAATCCTCTACTGTAAGGTCCGGATTCCTGGCCAAAAGATCCTGGACGGCTGGTACTGGACTCAGTCCCATGACCGAGGGATGGCAGGCACCTCGACCAAAACCACGAATCCTCCCCATGGGCTGGATACCGAACTCTCTTGCCTTATCAGCAGACATGATCACCATACCGCTCGCCCCATCGTTGATACCGGATGAATTTCCAGCCGTCACTTTCCCGATTTCAGGAATATAGACGGGGGGAAGTTCTGCCAGTTTATCCATGGTAAGACCCGGGCGAAAGTGCTCGTCCTGATTAAATATGATAGGGGAAGTTCCTTTTTCCCGGTGGACTTCAACCGGGACGATCTCATCCTTGAAATCCCCATCGCGGGTGGCTCGCTCCGCGTTATTATGGCTGCGCAGGGCGACCTCATCCATCTCTTCACGGCTGATATTATACATCTGGGCGACAAATTCGGCCGTATGTCCCATGAGGTACGGTTTGCCCTTGAAAAGTTCCAGGGGTATTCCATCTTTTACGGGCCCCTCTTCAGGGTGGGGCAGCAGATGAGAACCACAATAGAGAGCATGTATCATGTTGTCCACAAACACCTGATCTTGAAGGCGGCACCCCCATCGTGCGCCAGGGACTGAGTAAGGGACTCCGGACATGTGTTCTGTGCCTCCCGCCAGGATAATATCAGCCATGCCAGCCTGAATCATGGCCATACCCGAGATGACCGCTTCCATCCCTGATACACATACACGATTGATGGTACCAGCGGTAACACTAACAGGTATACCGGCCATTAATGCCGCTACCCGAGCTACGTTCAGCGCGTCCACTGGTTCCATACAGCATCCATAGCGTACATCATCGATCATGTCGGAAGCTATGCCAGCACGGGCAATCGCTTCTTTCATGGTGATACTTGCAAGCTCCGCGGCATTAAGGTCCCTGAGGGTGCCGCCAAAGGTACCTATGGCTGTTCGGCATGCGGAAACAATGACGACCTCTTTCATGGCAGCTCCTCACCTAACTATTTGGCTTCCGCCGTCTAAAACGGGCACCTGTTCAAAAATGTAATATCCCAATTCGGGGAGGATGAATTCGAGCCTATAATTTAATAATGGAAAGGATAGCGCAAGTAAAGTGAAAAACTCCCTGTTCTTGGACTTCCGGCCAATGCAGCCAATAGGGGGATTGCCGAGGTTAGGATAAAGACCGATAGGTTCAATTTTCCAGATTTCCCCATGAGCTCATTCGCCGCCTTGACAGCCGCAGAGTTAATTGTTAAACGTATCACGAAATGGCCTGGGAGGAAATATGCAATGAATTGCAATGGAAGGAAATTGACAAGTTAGATATTATGGGGGAATCACACACTTCTTGATTCATCCTTTTTTTTCATATATTTTTTAAAGGTGATGAAGGTGAAGGGGGCTCCATGATTTCGGAGAAAGAATCGCTGGTTGACCTCATTTGCAAACACTGTGATTTCTATAAAGACTCCGACAAGGAGCTGGAATGCGGCGCTTTCAAAATCCTTAAGCGACTCCTGGAAAAAGGATTGATTACCTCCGAGAAGATCAAGGATGCCCTTGGAGAATAAGTTCGTTCAGCTTGCTCCTCACTGCGTTCTCAAAAGGCTTGAACAGCCTTACCTATACGACATCGAAAAGGATGATCTCTATGAACTCAGTCCCGATGCCTATGAATTTCTCCTCCGGTGTTTACGAGGTAAGGGCCCTCCTCTCGGGGAGGAGGATAGGGGATTCATTGAAACTTGTCTCTCAGAAAATCTCATCACTTTCTCAGAAATTCCTGCGGTGAGAGATGTATTCCCCGATCCATCCCCGATTCCCTCTCTTCGGTACCTTGAGGTCCTGCTCACCGGTAGGTGCAATCTCAAGTGCCGCCACTGCTATATCGGAGATTGTTTGCATCGAGACCTCTCTGTGGAGCAAATCCGAAGGATCGCGAAGGAATTTGAGGATATTCAGGGACTGAGGCTTCTCCTTTCCGGTGGTGAGCCCCTGCTCCACCACCATTTTTGGGAGATCAACGAAATCTTGAGGGCTCGTGCATTTCGTGCGGTCCTCATTTCAAACGGGACCCTGATCACCAAAGAAGTGGCAAAGAAACTTCATGTCCACGAGGTTCAGATTAGCCTCGATGGAATGAAAGAGGGACATGAATCCCTTCGTGGCGAGGGGACTTTTGAGAGGGCCCTGAGGGCAATCGATTGCCTCCACGAAGCGGATATTCAGGTTTCTGTGGCCACAATGATCCATCGTAGAAATTTGGGGGAGTTTGACCAACTAGCCTCTCTCCTTCAAGCCAGACATATCAGGGAATGGAACGTGGATGTCCCGTGTATTGAAGGAAGGCTAAGGGAAAACCAAGAGTTTTGGGTGGGACCCTCAGAGGCAGGTCCCTTTCTAGATTATGGCTACGGAGGAGGATTCCACGGTTCGGAAAATAGTTCTTGCTGTGGTGCCCATCTTTGTGCTATATTGCCAGATGGAAGGGTTACAAAATGCGGGCTCTTCAGCGAGGAGCCTGTTGGAACGATCGACGAGGGCCTTCGGGCCTGTTGGCAACGGATCCCGAGGATCTCGCTGAGCCAATTGAAATGCGCGTGTCCAGAGATCGAACTCTG
>JABAOH010015924.1_pt1 | contig 12203 bp, 9 predicted proteins | sample 7062181 | NCBI WGS metagenome assembly JABAOH01 (sample SAMN14538630, study PRJNA623070) | marine sediment metagenome | biome: marine biome [ENVO:00000428]; feature: marine pelagic biome [ENVO:01000023]; material: deep marine sediment [ENVO:00002113]; isolation source: pool of 5 deep marine... | reverse complement strand
GATTGGAGTGACTTGATACTTTTTTCCTTAATCGTAGTGTGATAGATTGTTGAATAAAATTGCCGATTAATTTATTCTCTGAATTTGTTTGCCTTTCTTTTAGATTATTTTTTCGTATCAATACTCTGTCCTTAAATACTCCGTCACCTAACCTTATTAAAAAAATTAATTTTTTTCTTGATTTAATAGAAATTATTTTATATATTCTATTTAATAAAATATATATGTTCCATATTTTATAATATATATGTTAGCTCATATTTTAACAAACCTGCCATTACCTCCGCGCAGAATAACTCTCTTAAAAGCTAGTAAAACATTTTTTGACAAATCAAATGGAGGCGTATTTTGGTTTCAATTAAGATGATTACAGAAACAGAAGCTAGGGGAAAAGTCAAGGCAATTTACGATGAAATCATGGAAACGCTTGGAATTGATTTTGTTCCCAATATGTACAAATCCATGGCGGTCAAACCTGATTATTTAGAATCACAATGGAACAAAACCAAAACAATCATGCATGAACCTGGTAAACTTGACAAATTGACCAGGGAGATTATCGCTGTTGCTGTATCAGCGGTCATCGGGTGTGATTATTGAATATCGGTACATACTTCCGCGGTGCGGAAACTTGGTCTGGATGATGAAGGTATCCTTGAATTAATGGCTGTCGTCGATCTGTTCAGCGGACTCAACAATGCGTTAAAGGGATTACAGGTTGAGCCAGATGAAAAGCCCTGGTATGGCTGAGGTTAGTAATTTGAATGTCGTGGGCATTCATTATTTCGGAAAATAAACAGTATTGGAACTCTGCCAGTCTGAATATATAGATATAGTAACAAGGGAAGGGTGTGAGAAATAATGCTTTTTCTCAATTGAAGCCACTGAGTCAATAGGTAAATAATTCCATGTAACTTTAAATTAAAGAAGGAGAGAAAAAATGGGAAGCACAAACACACAAACCACTTTGAAACCATTAGAGGTTCGAACTGCAACAGTAGGATTAATACTTGTTGGGCTCGCGATTGTTATTACAGGAGTGAGCTATATCTTGAACATGACGTTCACTTATCAATGGCTCGTTTGGATCGTAGGCATCGCCTTCATTACAGTCGGGATTTTGACGATGGAAATGCCGAGGGGGGTTCGCAGTGCAGGAGAGGTGCCTGAGGGAAAGTTTCGATTGATTCTTCTATTGTCCATGCCCCTTGCATTTATTGTGAGCAGCCAGGTTTGCGGCATCGGTCTCCGTGCCTGTAATGCTGCCTGTCATTTACTAAATCTTGTATTGATTATATTGGCTGCGATTACTGCCTTCCGACTTCATCGAGGTCAAACTATTGGTGCATTCCTGATTCCGATAATTGTTCTTGGTCTTGTACCGCACTGCGTATGCCTTGCGCCCATAAATACGCTTTGGCACAGCATGTTAGGAGGTGTAGCCCCCACCTGTAATATGATGCCATTAGCCGCAACGCTTTTTGCCGTAATGGCTTTACGAGGAATACGCACGCGTTACAATGCATTACTTATTGCGGTGTTATACATCGTGATGATTTTTATTATTGTGGGAGGTCTTCTATTTGGCTTTCCATGGCAGGGGTGCGTCGATCATCCTGGGATGTCTTTATGCCATTAAATAGCTGATTAAACCACAGTGCATTTCAAATGATTGAGGAAAAATAAATTTTTTGAAAAAGCACACTTGATTAAGTTATTAAATATGGACTCAAAAACGGCGCATATTTTTTGAACCCATTTACATGCTCGTTATAATAAAAGTAAATTACATTAAAAGAATATAAATGATTACGCGTGGAAGTTTGAGTCTCAACAAAAAGAAATAGATATGAAATCTGAACCGATGCAGCCAATTGATTTTGAAAAAACAGAAAACTTGAGCCTGGAATCCAGCTACAGTTACTGCGAAAACATTGCAAAAAAGAAAAATCCTTTTTTATATCATGTATCACGATTTTTCAAAGATAACAACAAATTCAACGCGTTCTGTTCATCTTATGCGTCAATGCGGATACTTGATGATCTCGTTGATGGTATCAGAAATAGAAGTAAACTCACCCTGGATGAAAGAAAATTTTATCTAAATGAAATAACCAGGTGGGAAATATTAATTTCTGATTGTCATCACGGAAAAAATTTTGACAGCCCAATCCTGATGGCATTAGCTGATACTTTCCAAACATTTAATTTCCCACTCACACCCTGGGCTAAGCTGGCAAAAGCAATGAGATGGGATATAGAAAACTTCAGATTCCAAACGTATGAACAATTTCTGGAGTACACGGAAGGCGCTGCCATTGCTCCTGCGACTGTCTGCTTGTATGTCCTAATTGCCGCGCATAATGGCAGCAAGTATGATTGCGCCGTGAAAGGTGTTGATCCTTATGTCTACGCCAAAGACCTTGCCATCTTTTGCTATTTGACTCACATTTTAAGAGATATATCGTCCGATTTAGAATTGGATGCTAAAGGACTGATCTATTTACCGTTAGCAGATTTGAATGAATTTACCGTTACCGAAGCTGATCTCTGGAGCTTCAAACAAAGTGGATTAATAAATAGTAATTTTATTGAGTTGATGAAGTATCAAATTGAGCGTGCCAGAAAATATGGCGACAAGGGCGAGATGTTGGTGAACGAGCTTTCCCCCAAACTGGATGTAGATTGTGGGTTTATATTGAATTTATTGGTTTCTTTATATAAGAAGACAATGGAAAGGATTGAGAAGGTTGGGTATAATGTCTTTAACGGAGAGCATGAGATAAGTGTGTATGAAATATTTAAGACAACATTTTACAATGCCAGATTACATTCTTTTGGAAAGCTAAAAACCATCAGATTTGGATTAAGCTTGTTAAAAAAAGCTGTATTGAAAAGATAAAAAGAGCTTCAATCAAAATTTTAATATAGCCTGTTTATTATAATTTAAAAACAGTTCTTATTCAAGAGGTAATATATGAAAAACCATTTTTCCAATTTGTGGAATCGTCTCGAAAGAGCTAGTACTTTAGAGACAGATTCCCCAAGGGAAAAGCGACAAAAAGTAACATTAGTTATGATAGCTCTTTTTTGCTGCCTCACAGGCGTCATTTCTATTACACAAGGCTTAATTACTTCACGCCCTGTCATTGAAATTTTAATGCCCTTTAGCTTTAACATAGTTGTTGGAACAGCATTATTCATTTATTTCATTACCAAACGATTCGGCATACTTCTTTATCCCTTCTTAATAATGATCCTGTGTATTCCTGCCTTCTTTCAGTCCAGTATAGGGGGATTTTCGGGACAGGGTTCTGTTCCTATTATAGCGTGGTCAATCTTAGCTCCATTTGGCTCATTAATGTTTCAAGACATTAGAAAAGCCACCTATTGGTTTGTTGCTTACCTGTTTCTTGTAATTATTTTTCTAAATATAGATGAATACTTTACCCAATTTGCTGAACTCCCAATATCGTTTGAAAAATTAAATGGATCACACGGTGATTTAATGGTTAGTAATGGAATAGCAATTTTAGTACTTTCGATAATCATTTTTGTCTCCATGCGTTATTTTGTCAACGCTTTTCAAAAAGAGCATACCAGAGCAGAAAAATTGGTCGTTGATTTAACGGCAACAAACAGCGAGCTTGAAACGACACTTGCTGAACTCAAAAAGACCCAGATAGAATTAGTCCAATCTGAAAAAATGGCTTCATTAGGACAACTCACTGCTGGTATAGCGCATGAAATAAACAATCCAATCGGAGTTATTAACAGCAATATTAACTTAAATGAGTCGTGTTATAAAAAAATAGAACAAGTATTGGGTAATATAAATGAATTAATAGATCTAAGCGATACAAAAAAAATTATTGCTTTTTTGAAAAAAAATAATAAAACAAGCAAAACTGCCTGCAAGCGGATAATCGATATCGTGAAGAGTTTTAAAAATTTCGCCAGGTTGGATGAGGCCGAATTTCAGAAGGTTGATATTCATGAAGGGATTGAAAGTACGCTGACGTTAATTCAGCATGAAATTCGAGAAGGCATACAGGTTATAAAGGAATATGGTGATCTTCCCCAGGTACATTGTTTTACAGGTGAACTCAATCAAGCTTTTATGACTTTGTTAACCAACGCAATTCGTGCCATTGAAAATGAAGGTGTTATAAAAATTACAACATCAGTAGATGACAAAAATATTCTCATTAAACTTTCAGATACAAGAAGACCTATTCCTGCCGAAAAACTAAATTCACTTTTTGATTTTAGTTTTACAACAAAAAAATCAAGAATAGGAGTAGATATGGGATTATATATGGAGCACAATTTATATGTTGCTGGAAGCGATCCAAGCGGGTTCGATTGTTAACAATATCAGTGGTGTTGTAAACCTGTCCGATCTTGTATATTTCAGTTATATTACACTGACAACCCTGGGATACGGTGAGATAATTCCAATAACCGCTGGCGCTAGATCATTAGCAATAATCGAAGCAATCATTGGTGTTATGTATATTGCTATTATTATAAGTCGATTGGTGGGATTGTTCATCGCTAAGTCATTGACCCAAAAAAATACTTAACTTTATCCAGAATAATATTATATATAAAAGTTAACAAATTTGTAAAACAAAATATTAGCTGAAACAGATTCAATTTAGTAGAATAAAAATCAAATTAACTAAACTCATAAATTAAATGTAGAGGGATTTTATGAAATTCAAAAAACCTATTTTTTTCACTTTACTTTTCATATTTTTTTCATTTTCTCTTTCACTAGGTCAAAATATTAAGACCGTTAATATAGGTCTGGTCATTGATGGGCCCTGGGGAGAGGAAAACGAAATGTTGAAAAGTATAAAACGTGAAATTGTCGAATTAACAACTGGAGAATTTGATGTTCAATTTAAAACTCTTCAAGCAGATTGGACTATCAGTGAAATTAGAAAAACGATAGATCAACTTTTGGCAGATCGAGAGGTGGATCTGATCATCACATTGGGCAGTATTTCCAGCAATGAGGTGTGTCATCGGCAAGCGCTCTCAAGACCAATCATTGCACCTTACATCATCGATGCTGCTTTTCAAGAACTACCGATTAAAGATGGGACGAGTGGTGTAAAAAATCTCAATTATATCAGCGTTCCCAAACCATTTGAGCGAGACATAAATATATTCAAAGATATTGTCCCGTTTAAAAAACTTGGTGTTTTGATGAACAAATATTTACTTGATGCTTTTCCAGATCTTGAACAGCGCTGCGATGAATATTTAGAGGAATTAGATCTCGAAGTGCAAATCGTTCGTGTCGGGTTCTCAGTTCAACAAGCTTTATCACAATTACCAGATGATATTGAAGCTGTATATGTCCTTCCTCTTCCCCAAATTTCAGATGAAGAATACGAGATACTTGCAAAAGAACTTATTAATCGAAAATTACCAGGCTTCTCTTATGCAGGTGCAGAAAGAGTTGAACAGGGACTTTTAGCTGGTTTAAATAAAGATGTTATCAATCGAATTTCTCGCCGAGTTGCTTTGAATGTGCAGCGTATTCTTTTGGGCGAAAAACCTGAGTCTATTCCCGTTGCTATTTCGCTTAAGCAACAATTAACTATTAATGATGCAACGGTACGAACTATCGGCATTTCTCCATCCTGGGCAGTGATTAATGAAGCGGAGGTTATTGGTAGAGAGTTGCGTCCGATAGATCGAATTTTGGATTTAAATAAAGTTGTACAGGAAGCAGTTGCAACAAATTTAGATCTTGCTGTAAGAGGATATTACGTGTCCGCGGGATGGCAAAATGTTAATGAAGCACGTTCTAAGCTTATGCCTGCAATTGATATTTCGGGAACTTATGTGGTCATCGATAAAGATCGAGCAGAAAGGAGCTTTGGACAGCAGGCGGAAAAGACTCTGAGCGGATCAGCCACAGCAACACAGATCATCTTTTCAGAACCAGCATGGGCAAACCTATCGATTCAGAAAAATATCCAAAAATCCCGTGAATATGAACTGGAACAACTCAAACTTGATATTACCAGGGATGCAGCAACGGCGTACCTCAATGTGCTTCGAGCCAAGACTCATGAAAGAATTCAGCAGGAGAATCTCAAACTCACCAGGGAAAATTTGGATTTAGCAAAAGTTCGAGAAGTTGTCGGTAGCGCGGGTCCAGCCGAAGTTTACCGATGGGAGAGTGAGATTGCCACCAACCGAAAGGCGGGTATTGATGCGAACACGCAAAGAAATTTAGCAGAGATTCAATTAAATCGCCTGCTGCATCGTCCTGCTGAGGAAGATTTTTTAACACAGGAAATCGATTTAGATGATCCAACTTTAATTACATCTTACGGTGAGATATTTAAATACATTGAAAACAAACAGGTATTTAGAATTTTTCGGCAGTTTATGTCAGAAGAAGCGCTGCGAAACTCACCCGAATTGGCTGCTCTAGATGCTGCTATTGCCGTTCAAAGAAGAGTGTTACGATCTGCTACCAATAGATTTTGGTCTCCCACAATTGCACTTCAAGGACAGGTTGATAATATTTATACCAGGGCGGGGGCAGGAAAAGAAGCAACTTTTGATTTATCATCGCTGCCGCCAGAATATCAACCTTTGGGACAAATATTTTCTCAATCATTTAAACCGCCCAAAGATTTATCCTGGAATATTGGCTTAAATGTTTCATTTCCACTTTTTAGAAGCGGAGAAAAATTCTTTGTACGACAAAAGGCTTTAAAGGAGTTGAATCAACTTCAAACGCAGCGAGATGCATTTGCCGAACGAATTGAGCAGCGTATTCGATCAGCTTTGCACTTAGCAGGTGCATCGTACGCTTCCATTCAGCAAGCCAAACTTGCTGCTGAAGCCGCTGAAAAATCACTTCAGGTTGTACAGGAATCTTATTCCCAGGGGCTGGTGTCTGTTGTTGAGTTGTTAGATGCCCAATACGCTGCGTTGGTGACGGATCAGGTCGCTGCTAATTCTGTCTATGACTTTCTGATCGATTTGATGGAAGTGGAGCGAGCTTACGGACACTTTAACTTTTTCTCAACTGATAAAAGAAGGCGGGATTTTTTTGAAAGAGCAAATACCTATTTTAAAAAGTCAGGATTGTCCATTGAGTGACATTTTCTATCATAATTTAGAGTTAATCCGTAAGGATTTTAACTTCTATATTTTAATTAAGATATGCCTAAACTTAATCCTTTAATTCCTTTGAAAAATTGTACAAAATTAAATTTTTAGGAGGAGATATGTCTAAATTAAAATCCTTTTGCATAATTTTATCAACCGCACTTTTTTGTATTTCATGTGGCAAAGAGGTACAGGAGGAACAAATCATTCGACCTGTTCGATACATGCAGATTTATTCAACCGGGGGCTCCAGAGTTCGCACTTTTACGGGCGTAGCTCAAGCTGGCATGGAATCAAGATTGAGCTTCAAAGTTCCAGGAACTGTGAAAAGATTAGCAGTGCTTGTTGGTGACAATATCAGAAGAGGACAACTCATTGCTGAATTAGAAAAAGGTGATTATGAACTGCAAGTTCAGCAGGCAGAGGCAGCACTTACTCAGGCTAAGGCGCAGGACAGAAACGCAAAGTCAAATTTTGAGCGAGTCAGGACGCTCTTCGAAAGTAATAATATTTCAAAAAGCCAATATGATGCAGCTCGAGCTGCAAATGAATCAGCAAAAGCTGCGGTTAGAGCTGCTGAAAAGCAGTTTGAATTGGCAAAATCACAGTTAAGTTATACAAAGCTTATAGCCCCAGTCGATGGTGCCATTGCCGCTGTCAATGTTGAGGTGAATGAAAACATCCAGGCAGGATATCCAGTAGTTGTCCTCACATCAGGATCTCACATCGAAGTCAAGATTTCTATTCCAGAAATATTGATAACTAAAATGAAAGAGGGCAATAAAGTAACTGTTAAATTTGATGCAATTCCAGACAAAGAATTTTCTGCCACAGTTTTGGAGGTCGGGGTTGCAGCAACAGGGATTGGGACAACATATCCTGCCACAGTAAGGTTAGATGAGCAAGACGATGCCATTCTACCTGGAATGGCGGCTTCAGTTGTCTGTCAATTCGAATCAAAAGATGAAAGAGAACGATTTATAGTACCGTCTCATGCAGTCGTTGAAGATCGCTATGGACGCTTTGTATATGTTGTCAAGCCGATTGAAGATGAAGAAGGTTTTGGAATTATCCATCGCTGTCCTGTTACAATTGGAGAATTAACAATAGACGGAATTGAGATATTTGAAGGACTTTCCGATGGAAATTTTGTCGTAACTGCTGGAATGAGTCGGATTTCAGATAGTTTGAAAGTTAAATTATAGATTGGGCTTAAAAATTTATTAGCAACGAAAATAGAACAGCAACAAAATTAATTTTAAAACATTTTAGTTGCGGTTCTTTTTTCAAAGTAAGATATTTTGAATTAGGTTTGGCATAAAACATATTTATTGGTGATAAAATAGACTGGGAGATTTTTCCATGAATATAACAAAATTTGCAATTGAAAAAAATCGCATTACGGCTGTTGCTCTGATTTTGATATTACTTGGAGGCTTCAATACATTTCGCACCATGCCCCGTGCTGAGGATCCTGGTTTTACTATCCGATGGGCATTGGTCACTACTGATTTTCCAGGGGCAAGTCCAGAGCGAGTAGAGATGCTCGTCACAGATAAACTGGAAAAAGCCATTCAAGAGATGCCCGAAATCGACTTTCTTTATAGCGAGTCCAAGACTGGTATCTCCGTTATTATCATTGGTGTAAAAGAGGAATACACAGAGATGCGTCCTATATGGGATAATCTGCGCAGAAAAGTCGAGCGCACCAAAAACCGTGGCGAATTGCCATTAGGTATTATCGGACCCCGTGTCAATGATGAATTTGGAGATGTGTTTGGAACAATTGTGACGCTAACAGGTGAAGGCTATAATTATGCGGAATTAAAAGAAGTCGCTGATGAAGTCCGCAATGAACTTCTGACAGCCGATGAAGTTGCCAAAGTCGAAATTCACGGTGCTCAGGAAGAGCAAATATTTGTGGAATACAACAATGCTCGTCTTTCGGAACTTGGAATTTCACCAACTTACCTCATCAACATTCTTGCCAGTAAAAACATTATCCTATCTGGTGGAGATGTTACATCAGAACGAGAAAATATTGTTTTAGAACCAACTGGTAATTTTGAGTCAGTAGATGATCTCAAGCGTACATTGATTAGCATTCCTGGCAGACCGGATTTAATTTACCTGGAAGATGTAGCACACATTTATCGTGGATATATTGATCCACCGCAATCCATCGTCCATTCCAGTGGGGGTCAGGCTCTGGCGCTGGCAGTCAATATGCGTGAGGGCGGAAATATCATCAGACTTGGGGAGCAGGTCAAAGAAAAAATCGCTTATATACAAACAGTTTATCCTATTGGAATTGAATTCGACTTTGTGGCATTTCAACCTGATGATGTCAATACAAAAGTGAGATCATTTACCAGCAACCTTCTTCAGGCTGTAGGAGTTGTTCTGTTGGTCATGCTGCTTTTCTTGGGAATTCGTACTGGATTAGTCGTTGCTTCCCTGGTTCCTATGGCAATGATTATGAGCATCTTATTGATGGGTGTTTTTAATATTGGACTCGACATGATGTCCATTGCCTCGCTGATTATTGCTCTCGGCTTGCTGGTTGACAATGCCATTGTTATGTCAGAATCAATCATGGTACAGATAGCAGCAGGAGAAAAACCACTCGATGCCGCTATCAGATCGGCAAGTGAATTAAGAGTTCCCCTACTCACATCGTCACTCACCACGTCCGCTGCATTTCTACCGATTTATCTGGCCGAATCAGACGTCGGTGAATATTGTGCGCCACTTTTTAAAGTTGTAACCATCACCCTGCTTTCTTCATGGCTTTTGACATTGACCGTGATTCCCATGCTTTGTGTTTTTTTCCTGAAAGTGAAGAAAAAATCTACTGAACAATCATACAATACCAAATTCTATCAAAAGTATCGTTCGTTTTTAATTACACTGCTTAAACGTCGTGGGCTGACGGTGATCGCTGTTTTTGTTATTTTCATCATTGTAATGCAGGGCTTTATGTTTATTCCTGATATTTTCTTTCCAGAAAATGACAAAGCGACTTATACGGCTGAATTGAATCTTCCCATTGGAACTCCGATCCAACGGACAGTAGAAATCGTAGCTGAAGTTGAATCTTACATGAAACAGGAACTCATCGCCGATTCATCGCGAACAGATGGGATAATTAATTGGTTCACTTTTATCGGGCAGGGGCCGCCGAGGTTTGTGCTGGGTTTTAATCCAGAACAGGCAAATCCAGGATATGCTTGCTTTGTCATCAATACAACAACTGGAGGACCAATGCTGGATACGCTGGTAAAGAAAACCGAAGCTTTTTGCATCAACAACTACCCAGACGTCCGACCGAATATTAGCCGTCTTACTTATGGACCGCCTCCTGATTTTCCAGTAGTTATTCGCCTTATGGGTAAAGATCGAGATGAAGTCTTTAAATTGGCAGACAAAGTAAAAGCTCAACTCGTAAATATTAAAGGAACAAAGAGTATTCATGATGATTGGGGTCTGCGAACAAAGAAACTGGTCGTAAATATTAACCAGGCACGTGCCAGGCGTGCGGGCGTGACCAACCAGGACATTGCATTTTCGTTGCAAACAGCCCTCACTGGCATCGTAACCACACAATATCGTGAAGAAGATAACGTCATTCCGATTACACTTCGTTCGGTAGCTGCTGAGCGTCAGGATATCGGGAAGCTGGAAACTATCAATGTTTACTCTCAGGTTACAGGACAAAATGTACCGCTAAAGCAGGTTGCAGACCTGGAAATTGTCTGGGAATCGTCAAAAATAAGACGGCGCGACTTGCTGAAAGTCGTAAGTGTAAAATGTGATGTTACCAATGAAACCACCCCGATTGCTGTTGCCCTGGAAATGGATAAATGGCTTAAGCAAGAACAAGCAAATTGGGACATTGGCTACAAATACGAGTTAGGTGGCGAAATGGAAAGTTCAGTAGAAGCCAGCAATTCTATCAATGAGAAATTACCGATCGCAGGATTAATAATCATTCTCCTTTTGGTCATACAATTCAACTCCATCCGTCGTCCAGTAATTATTTTAGCAACTATTCCGCTTGGAATGATCGGGGTGGTTATCGGACTGTTAGTTATGCGTTCCTATTTTGGATTTATGACATTATTGGGAGTAATTTCGCTGGCAGGTGTCGTAATTAACAATGCAATTGTTTTAATTGATCGCATCCGAATCGAAATTGAAGAAAACGGGCTTGAACCACAACAGGCTGTGATAGAGGCTGCACAGCGTCGTTTACGTCCTATCTTGTTAACAACTGCCACAACAATTGGCGGACTTCTTCCGTTATACATCGGCGGAGGACCTATGTGGGAATCCATGGCAGTAACAATCATGTTTGGGTTGGCGTTTGCCACGCTATTAACGTTAGGATTTGTGCCTGTGTTATATTCACTTTTATTTAGAGTGAAATTCAAAGAATTTATATATTAACACAAAAAAGGGATCTGCCAACTAAATATGACAAGTGGTAAAATGGGGCCTATTTATGGTATAATCTTTCCAATAATAGTTTTTGAATAAAATATATTAAAAATTTAGGGAGGACTTACTATGAATAATAAAAATCTTGACGAGAAAGGCACCAAGCAGGCTGAAGGTCAGAATACGACCGAAAGAGCTGCTCTTGCTAAAAAGTTGGATGTAACGGGTTGAGGATTATTCTTTATCTGGATTGGAATTGCATTTCTTGCCAACTTCGGCTTTGCAATAGGATTACTGGGCGTTGGGGTCATCACCCTGGGTGGGCAGGTAGCCCGTAAGTATTTCAATCTTAAAGCAGAAGGATTCTGGGTTGTTGTTGGTTTGCTCTTTTTAGTAGGCGGTATCTGGGATTTGCTCGAAGTAAAACTGCCCCTTGTTCCCATTCTGATTATCCTGGCTGGTTTGGTGCTGCTTATTTCGGCATTCTGGGGCAAACGTCTGGTGAAAAAATGAACAAAGTGAATATTTAAGGCTGAAGCGAATTTTCACTTTGCTGGTCATACACCTAAACTAGACTCATGGATACCAGAAAGAGATGCCTTATTCAACAAGGCATC
>JABAOH010061437.1_pt2 | contig 12204 bp, 6 predicted proteins | sample 7062181 | NCBI WGS metagenome assembly JABAOH01 (sample SAMN14538630, study PRJNA623070) | marine sediment metagenome | biome: marine biome [ENVO:00000428]; feature: marine pelagic biome [ENVO:01000023]; material: deep marine sediment [ENVO:00002113]; isolation source: pool of 5 deep marine... | reverse complement strand
AAGTAATTTGACTTTCAACTCCGGGTTTTCGATGATCGCTTCAAAGATGAGGGAGGATTCATAAGCGGATTCCAACACGGTAGTGGGCCGAACAATATTCAAAACATCAAAGATGTATTGGTCGATAATTTCTTTGTTTTCGATCAAATCTGCCCGGTCTTCATACATTTTGCGCAGAAGCACAGTCTTTTTTTCAGCGGCTCGCTGGGCCTGTGCTTTGAGGAATTGCATCACTCCACCCAATGCCTGATGCGATACATCTACGGCATTCAATACGAATTGCCGGTCTTTATTCTCCGGTTTGAGCTTGAGGTCAACCATTTCCATGGCGGTCAACAACAAAATGCCGCTGCCCATTTTTCCAGCGGCACCCAGCACCGTTACGTTTTCCAATCTTTCTGTATAATTCATATAAAACTCCTATCCTTTAAAAATTTTTTCTATAATCTTACTTCTTTCATAATCGGTTTCATTCCCAAATAGTAAGTATTATTGCCAATTGCCAACTGCCAACTGCCAACTTCTTACTACCTACCACCTGGGTTCGCGTTTTTCCAGGAAGGCGCGCATGCCTTCGGCACCTTCGTTGCCAAAGGGATCACCGAACTTTTCCGCTTCCAGGGCACTGCCCTGTTCAAAACCCGCCACCATGCCGTGGTGTGCCACCTGTTTAACCAGGCGGATGGCTTTGGGTCCTTTGGATGCAATCTTTTTGGCTGTGGCCATGACTTCTTCCATTAGTTTTTCCGGTTCCACTACTTTTTGCACCATTCCCATTCGCAGTGCTTCGTCAGCGGTAATCATATCACCGGTGAGCAGCAAGTGCAGGGCATTGCCCAGGCCTACCAGGCGGGGAAGCCTCTGGGTAGCAGCATATCCGGGGATGAGTCCGAGATTCACTTCAGGTTGTCCGAATCTTGCTTTGGTACTGGCGATGCGGAAATCACAGGCCATGGCCAGTTCGTTGCCGCCGCCCAGGGAAAAACCGTTGACAGCTGCAATTACCGGTATTTCCAACAATTCCAGGCTGCGGAAGGTATTTTGTCCGGTTCGTGAGAATTCCCTGGCCTGTTCTTGCGGCATGTCTACCATCTCGGCAATATCCGCACCTGCGGCAAAGGCCTTACCTTCACCAGTGATGATCATGACCTTGATGTCATCCCTGGCTTTAATATCTGCCACCATTTGGTCCATTTCCCGGAAAAACTGCAAATTTAAGGCATTTAATGCGTTGGGCCGACACAGCGTAACCGTAGCTATACCCTCGGCTACTTCAAGCTTTAATATTTCATATCCCATACCTACACCTCCATTATTTATTTGAAGCTTTTGAGTCTCTTCTATTTGGACTTAATTAACTGTGATGCGATGGCATTCCGCTGGATCTGGTTGGTACCTTCGTAAATCTGTGTCACTTTTGCATCTCGCATCATCTTTTCTACGGGATACTCTTTCATGTACCCGTACCCGCCAAATATTTGCACGGCATCAGTGGTTACCTTCATCGCCGTATCCGAGGCAAACAATTTGGACATGGATGAAATTTTGATCAGGTCTTTATCTCCGGCATCCACCATTCGTGCCGCCTGGTAAACCAGGAGCCGTGCCGCTTCAATGTGAGTGTCCATATCTGCCAGCATGTGCTGGATGGCCTGGAAGGAGCTAATCGGTTGACCAAATTGTTCCCTGGTATTGGCGTATTTTACGGCTTCGTCCAGGGCACCCTGGGCAATGCCTACCGATTGGGCACCGATGCCTATACGACTCCGGTTCAATAACTCCATGGCAATATAAAATCCCCGGCCTAATTCACCAATAACATTTCCCTCAGGCACTTCACACCCATCAAATATGAGTTCATTGGTAATAGACGACCGGATACCCATTTTGTCCTCTCTTTTGCCGGCGGAAAAACCATGGGTTCCTTTTTCCACGATAAAAGCGCTGTGACCTTTATGTCCCTTTTGCGGGTCAGTTATTGCAATCACCAGTACAATATCTGCCACTTCGCCGTTAGTAATAAACTGTTTCACGCCGTTCAGGATATATCTGTCTCCCTTTTTTACCGCCCGGGTTTTAATGGCTGCAGCATCGGAACCAGCTTCCGGCTCTGAGAATGCAAATGCAGTAATGATTTTACCATCTGCAATGCCGGGGAGATATTTTTTCTTTTGTTCCTCGTTTCCATGGAGAATAATTCCATTGGTGGCAATGGCATCAACCGCATAGGAAACCGCGATACCACCGTCACCTCTTGATAATTGTTCGATCCCCAGGATAAGCTGAAACTGTGATTCACCCATACCCCCATATTCTTCCGGGACCATGATCCGGAAAAAATCCTGCTGCGCCATCTCCCCAAAAATGTCATAGGCAAATACATGCCGTTCATCCAATTCTTTACGCATCGGAATGATCCGTTTATCCACGTATTCGCAAAATAGGTTCTTGAGTGCCTCCTCAAATTCCGATAAGAAATAGTTCATTAAATCCTCCTAACAGGCTCTATTTTCATTTTTTTGCCCCAAATTTATTTAAGACTAATTTTATCAGAATTGGAGGCAAGATTCAAATATTAGTTTAATGATAAATTATTTTTGATTTGCGCTTGACGCTGTGCGCTGCGTCTTGTGCCCCGCCCTGCTCCCTGCGCTAACACTCTGTTTCTATTGCAATTGTCTGTTGTTTAATCTCCTGGAATCCGCAGGCATTGATTTTGTCCATTAGCTCCATGATAAACTTATCTTCCACCATGCGATTGTTTTTACTTAGAATCATGATCATGTACGACCGCTGCTCCCATTCGATTTTTGTGAAATACCAGGTTACATCTTTTAATTTTGGTGCCAATCGACTCAATAATCGTTTGTTATTGATATAAGAAATAACCACCAGTGTCCGGTTTGATGTGGGAATATGTTTATACTTAAATAATACCTTTTCACTGGGTATTTCTCGTGATTCATTAATCGCCTCAACACATAAGTGAATAAGTTCCAGCAGCAAATTGGGTGAGACTTCAATCCGATAGAGTTCATCAATATTGAAATAAATCTCCCGCACCAGGGCAGCATCAACGTTTTTTAATTGCTCCAACAACTGATTCAAGATTTTAATATAAATGTCCCTGAATCCTTCATCAAAATCCCGGATATCTCCGTAATCCTTTTTTACAATCTCTTTAATGGCATTGAAAATTTGCTTAATGGAGCTGAACTCGGAGAGATTGACTCTTAGTCTCAGGATATTAATTTCAATTTTCTTACCATGAATTTTTGTGGGGATTGATGAATTGATACCGATTCCAGGCACCATGCTCAACCTGGAAATCAGGGAATATATGCGATTCTTTTTGGCTTTAAAGCTGACAATAATCAATTTGATATGGATTAAAAATTCGGTTTTATTGTCCACGTTAATGAATACCTGGGTTAGTTTTGTATTTTTGAGCTCTTCGCTTAAGAAAGGAATAATCGCACGTGCATAGTGTTCGATTCCACCGATGGATTTTAATTTGGTGAATTTTTTGCTGCAAGAGATGGTAATTAACTTATCCATATAAGCTTCAATGGATTTAATGATCTTTGCATCCAGGGGTCTGGCATTTCGGTCCACGATTTCAATACGGTAGACCAGGATTCCGTCCCGGGTGACATAACTCTTATGATGGCGGATAATATGTCCGGGGATAATATGTTCCAATGTTTTTAGGAAATCCTCAACGGAAAATAAATCCTCTTTGCAGACAAAAGAGAGTCCTGTTAATTCTTCGGATTTGGTTTCAAAGTTCTTAATTCTGATGACTTCTTCGGCTTCTCCGCACCTGATCATATTTTGAGCGATGTAGTTGTTCAATATTAAGTTGGCTAAATCTTTTATTTTTCGTTCTTCCAGGTATTCACGGGAACGAGAGGAAACGAATTTAAGTACTTCGCCGCTATCTTCGATGATTTTTACGAATTCGGAATTATGATGGACTTCCTTGATTCGTTTCAAAATTTTATTGTAAATTTCGGCTTTTACTGCTTCATCATCCAGCAGTCGATATTTACCGGTGGTGCCATGGGCAGCGTCTTTTATTTCTGTTATTAACTTCTTTTTTTCCTGGAGGAAGTTTTCGTATTCTTCCTGGCTGTTTAACTGGAAAGATAAGATGACAATGCCCAGGATTCGATCTCCTAAATCCAATGTGAAGCCTTTTATAAACAATACGTTTCGTTTCTTATGATGAACAATTCCCAGTATTGAATTGGACATTCCCGGCCAATCTTCTGCCAGTGCCCCCAATACAAAGGTAACAGGCATTCCTTTATTATTATCCGTATTATTTAACTCTTCCAGGAAAATAACTTCTTTTTTTTTGGTGGTGTCATAATTATACAGCAGGTGGATCAATAATGCCTGCTGCTCCAGTGTGGGAAATTTTTGTTGGGACGTTTCGATTTTATTTAATAGATCGTTGATTCTTCGAGAAGATATCCTTATGTTCTTCTGCCTCAGCGACTTTTTCAGCTCTTCAGCGTCAGCGATTCTCAGGTCTTTCACGGTTGTACCCATTCGTGTAATTTAAACGTTTTTATATCTAAAGGTGTATTTTATTCAATACCGGGGGAAAAGTCAACCTAAACCGGCGGATAAAAAAATATATTCTATCTTTTATCCTGCTATCTCCCCGGAATCCGGCAAAAAAGGGTAAAAACCTGCAATTATAAAGGCTTTTCAGCAAAACACCTGCTGCCGGAAAGCCAGCTAAAACAACAACAAAAAATATTTTTTTAAAAAAAAATCCTAAAAAAGCCTTTTATAGCTTGACATTTCAATACTGATTAAATAAAATAATACGCGGAGGTAAAAAATGAATAAAACTGAATTAGTCAAAGCCATTGCTGGTAAAGCAAAACTAAAGTTGTCCGATACTGAGAAATTGGTGAATGCCTTTATCGAAACAGTATCAGCGGAATTGAAAACAAAGGGTAAAGTGACCCTGGTGGGATTTGGAACTTTTGCTGTTGCTCACCGCAAGCAAAAAACCGGTGTGAATCCCAAAACCGGTCAAAAGATCACCATTTCAGCAAAAGATGTGCCGGTCTTTAAACCAGGCAAAGCTTTGAAAGAGATGGTGAAGTAAGTTACCTTTTTCGTGATTATTACTGGTTTTTGCCCTGTGGAGATGTACAATATTAATTAATATAGTAATATATTAATATTGTCCATACCACAGGGTAAACCAGTGATGTCGCCTTTATTTTCCACCGGCAGGCGGGGGCGGCGGAGAGGTTATCCCATACTTGTTCATCAGGGTGAAGAGGTACTGACGACTGATTTTAAGAGCAGAAGCAGCGTCTACTTTGTTCCAATTGTTTTCTAGCAAAGCCCTGCGGATCATTGACTTTTCCAGGTTATCCCGGGCAGCAGCCAGTCCCGAGCCCGAACCAGAATCCCGGGGAGAAGAGAAGGTTCCCATCTCAAAATCCGGATAATACGTGATCAACCGTTTGATATTGGATTCCAACTCGCGGATATTACCGATCCATTCCCAGGCTTGCCCAGAGAAATAGTCTATGATCCGCTGAAGTTCGTGTTTCTCCGGGAGGGGGAAATTGTATTTTTTTAAAAAATACCGAACCAGCAGGGGAATATCTTCCAATCTCTCCCGCAGCGGTGGTACCTCGATGGTTAAATCCTGGATCCTGTAATATAAATCATCGCGAAATTGCCGGGCCACGATTAATTCCTTTAAGTTCCTGTTCGTGGCACATATTAACCGAATATTCACTGCCCGTGTCTTATTTTCTCCCAGGCGCCGGATTTCATTTTCCTGGAGAACCCGCAGCAACTTGGCCTGGAGAAGGAGAGGGAGATCTGCAACTTCATCCAAAAACAGCGTACCCCCATTGGCCTCCTCGATGAGACCGGTCTTACTTTCATTGGCCCCGGTAAATGCCCCTTTTTTATAGCCGAATAATTCCGCTTCCAGCAGGTTCTCCGGGATAGCTGCGGCATTCACCGGGATAAAGGGCTTCGCAGACCTGCTGCTTAACAAGTGGACAGCTTTTGCCACCAGCTCTTTGCCGCTGCCGCTTTCTCCTGTTATTAAAACCCAAAAATCCTGTTTGCTGACTTTCAGGATCGTCTCCTTTAGCCGTTTAACAGCAAGTGATTCGCCGATTATAAAACCAAGTTTCCGGTTGAGTTTATAATCATTCTCGTAATACCTGTAAATCAGTGACCCGAATTTTTTAAGCAAGTCATCATGACGGCGGAAAAAATCATAATCGCGATATTCGCTGCGGGAAAAGGCCAATAAGAGAACCCCAAACAGTTTCTCTGCTATCTTCCAAAAATAGGCCTGGGTATTTTTGTAAAAATAAAAGGCTTTTTCACTGCTGGTGTATTGTTTAATCTCTTCCGGCCCAAGGTTTAACGGTTCCATGGTGACAGAAACGGCGGCTATGATCTCATCTGTCAGTGCTGCAAATTTCCCGGCAGCGGAAGTGGAAAAACAAAAGAGGGGGTTATTTTTAGTTTCATAGATCACCAGTTTTACCAGTTCAATGTCATTGGGAAAAATCGTGCGGATTTCATTCACCAGGCTGTTAAAAAAATCCTCAGGGATTTTCCAGTGCACGTAATCCCCTACCAACTCCGCACTTTTAAATATATCATACCGGGATGCTTTCTGATCCAGTAGTTGTTTGTATTTGCTGATGTTGGTATTTGCAGCGATATGCCGCTGATTTCTCCAAAAGAAATAGTACATGTCATTGAATCGTTCTGTTTCATTCTCTTGATCACCGGCAGCATTTCTCTCTGCCTGTTTTTGATCGAAAAAATAATTATAGTAAATATAGTAATATTCGTAATAGTAATAATCTTTTGTTTCTTTAGCGGAGGTAAGGGCCATGGATAATGATTTTAGCAGCTCCAACAATTCAACCCTCTTATAATGGGGAATAATGGCAGCAATGATTTCATATTGCTCTGTTTTGGATTTTATCCGGGATAAATTTTCAATGATACTGGTGATTGAACGGTTGTTGAGATTTAGCGAGTCATTTTTGATGGTGGCAAAGATGTCTGTTTTTGCCTTGTCGTCGTCATTCAGTTGTTGGTAGTGACGTTTTAAAAAATCCGTATCGATTTCGATTATATCCCCGCTGCCGGTGGTAGTATCGGTGTTGGCCCCGGACATTAATGCCAATTTTTGCTTTAAAATTTCACAGTCAATAAGATGGCTTATACTGTTCTTCTTTTCAAATAGTGAAATGGCCATTTGCAGGAATTTCCGGGCACCGGCAAAATTGTGTTTCAAATACTCCAGGTGGGCGATGTTGAAGTAATCAATGGCTGTGGAAGTGACGGCATTTTTTTGTTTATTGTAAGCCAATATGGATTCGAGATTTATTTTGGTTTCCTGCCAATTGCCTCTCGCTTTGTTGATGTCTAGCAGGTTTGAGATTACCAGGTAAATGCCGTTTTGGTTCTGTTGGTTTTGATATATTTTCAAGGCTTTTTTATACCATACTTCCGCTTGTTTGAAATTGTCTTGTACCTGGTAGAGATTACCCAGGTCCACGGAGATATTGGCCGATAGCAGCCGGTAATTTTTCATTTCGCTTTTGATAAACAGGTTTTGATATAACTTTTCCGCTTTTTTAAAGGCTTTCTGCTGGCGATATAACTTGGCTAATTGGCTCCCGGCCTCAATTTCTCCGCTTAAGGGGCCGTTCTTGCTTAAACAGTCAATGGACTCTTCCAGCAGGTTTTTGGCTGTGTTATAATCGCCTTCGTAAATATGCCGGTCACTTAACTGAACAGCGGCGCGTGCTCTATATGGTTTCCCTTTTATCTGTTTGAAGTGCCTGTCCGCCTGTTTTGTTTTGGATTCCTTCTCAAGGTGTATAAATTCCAGGTAGTGGTATTGGTCGTTCCCTCTTTTTGTCTTTATTTCGCTGCTGTTGAAATCTTCCTTGATTTCCTTTAATAGTTGGACCAATTTTTGATTCTCTTTTTCCCAATGGTAAATTTCAGCTAATATGAGTTTCAACGCCGTGGATTGACAGTTGGAATTGAAGATCAATTCTTTGGCAGCATCCAATTGCAGTTGGTCCAGCAGGAGTGCTGCAGAGTGTTCCAGCTGGTGAATGTCCATTTCCCGTGTTTCTTGTGTACCTGTTTCCGGCAGACGGCGATTTTCTCCGGGTTGGGTTTTTTCCGGCCCGTCATCTTTATTTATACGCTTATCCCCTGTATCGGCAGCGAATCCCAGGTATTTTTCCAATAAATTCGTGGGTCTCTCATTAAGTTCCAGGTCAAAATCGATAAAATCACCGTCCGGATCAAAACATACCAGGACAATGTTGACATCGATATTACCGATTTCCGGTGAGTCCAGCAGGTAGTTGATAAACCCGGCATCCTCTTTGCCGGTTAAATGATCCACCATCAACACCATGGATTTGAAGGAGGATTTTTTTAAAAATATATTTAAGCGGTGGATAATGGCAACAAAATCATCTTTATCCTGGCGATCCTCGGGTTTTTCTTTTTGGGCAAGGAGGGCGTCCAGCGAATAGGGGAGATGGCCGGATGCCGGGTGTGACACGCAGCCGGCCTGGAGGTCTGCAAAGAAAATATCTTCGGACTGAGAGATGTGGTTGTTGTATAAATTGAGTTTGATTATTTTTTTGGGGATGGGGGAACCGGTCTTGATTTTGATTTTAAGGTTGGTATCACTTTTCAGTTCAGCCAGGGGGTAGGCATTGAGAATATTGGAGGCAAAATCATCATACCTGTAAATATAGGCCTGGTTTGCAGGAAAGGTGTATTTATTTTTAAGGTGATTAAAAATGTCCCGGAAGTTTTTTTCATTTAGATTTAAATCTTTAAAATAACGGTTCCGGGTGAACCTTTTAAGAGTTTGTTCCAGGTGTGTGGGGTTTGTTTTTTTTTCTCCTGGTAATGTGATAGGGAATTGCAAACTGTAACCGGGAAGAACTTGGAATTTGTCCAAATGAATAAAATCCAGTTCCGTACCCATGGATTCGGCTGCCTGGTATACGGCGGCAAATTGCACAAACAACCGCTCGATGTGTTCCTTTTCCATTTCCATTTCCTGGGTTGAATCGTCACATGTCTCTGCCAGGATGCGGATTTCAAAGTTATTGTGGGTATAGAACACGATGTTCTGGAAAAAATTGGAATACCAGTTGGCAATTTTATTTATTTGTTTGAGGTTTGAGTTGGAAAAGGGAATGATATATTCGTTTAATTTATGGTGTCTGGCGGTTAACCTCTTGAGAAAGGGGGGGATGTGGATATCTGTGGGGTCGGCACTGTTGTTATCAGGTTGTTGAATCGTGGTTTTGGATTTCACTTATCAGCCATTCACAATAAACCATTTATTTTTTTTGACAATGGAAGATAATATTATACACATTTTGCCGGGTAAGTAAAGTTTTTTTGTTAAAGAAAATGTCACGGATTAACGCCGCGGCCTGGGTACTTGCGGTATGAGAGATAAGGTGCCCTTCGGGCAAATTTAAATCGCCTGCGGCGAGGTCATTAGCCACGAAGGCACACGAAGAAACACGAAGAAAAAGAAGGAATTATCTTCATTTACGCACCGGATGAGTCAAATAACCATAATTCTTTTATAAAAACCTGGATTTTGTGTTTAAAATACCGTTGATTATTATTAAATTATAGTCAAATATTAATGAATCATGGTAGATATAAAAAAATACCGGTTGAATATAATATAATCATGGTTTTTATCATGGAAACATGGTTAAATGCTTTCAAAGTATGGTAAAATGAAAACAAATGATGGTAAATTGTCGAAGAATTGAGCTTTTTGGTGTTAAAAATCGACGTGGGACGTGAGCGAACTGCTTTTTTTCTTCTCCCATTTGTCTCTTCTTCCTTTCTTCGTGTCCTTCGTGTAACTTCGTGTACCTTCGTGGCTAAAAATAAAAAGAAAAAAACCCTTCGCGTATCTTCGCGTATCTTCGCGGCTAAAAAATCTTCTTGACTTCTATTCTCTACTATGGTAAAAAATAATATTCAACAGGCAGAGGGATGGTCTGTTGAGATGGAGACCCGGATGAAAAAACAAATCTTCATTTCTCACAGCAGCAAGGATGATGAGTTTGTGAAAGAGCTTCGCAAAAGCCTGGAAATCCAGGGCTTTGACACCTGGGTGGATTCATGGAAATTGGCTGGCGGGGATAAATTGAAAACAAAAATAAAAAAGGCCATAGAAGAGGCTCGTGCGTTTATCGTTGTGCTCAGCACAAATGCCTTTAATTCGGAATGGATTCAAAAGGAAGTCAAGTATGCACTTGAAATAAGGAAATTGAAGGAACAGTCGGAGGATTATCCGGTAATCCCCCTGATGCTGGAGGGTATCAAGCCTGCTGCATTAAACCTATATTTTGAAGAAGAGCCGGTAGGCATAAAGGTTCAAATCGGTGCCGGGGGGATCCCTGAAGCCATGCCGCAAATACTGGCGGCATTGGGTGAGAGGCTGCCGGATGATATTCAACCCATGCTGAGACCGGAACCAGAATTCCTGGAAGAACTGGTGTTGGAGCTGACTGATCCCTGTATCATAGAAAAGGAGGGCACCCGCCGGGCACAGGCTGCGGCCAGCTTAAGCTATTTCCCTGCTGAAAAAGAAAAACCCGAAGTGGAGAGTAAAGAACGTTTCCTGTTTACTGCGCCCCTGGGTGCCATTGAGAGCGAGGAATTAAGCTGGTACCTGGAGCGTTACTATACCTGGCCCGTGGGGGTATTTAAACAGCGGGCGGAAAACGTGGAAAAAAAGCTGCCGGAATGGGGGAAAGCGCTTTATGATGCGGTATTAAATGACGATTCCGTTCGTAATGTACTCACCGCATGGGAAGAGGCAAAAGCCAAAACCGGCCGGCGGTTTACGGTTTTTGTGGACTCGCGATTGGTAAAAGGTGCTAAAGAGGAGAAACAGGCTGAAGCCAACGAAGCAGCCACGTTACTGCTGGGCCTGCCCTGGGAATTGCTGCATGATGAAGACGGTTATTTATTCATGGGAGCTANNTCATGGGTGCGAAACCGGTCCAGGTGCGGCGGCGTTTGCCCAATAAGCGTTCCCTGGAGGGAACGGTTTCCGAACCGCCTATCCGTATTTTGCTGGTCAGTCCCCGGCCCGAAGATGATAAGGCAGGGTATATCGATCACCGGGTCAGTGCGCTGCCCCTGGTCACTGCCCTGGAAAGCCTGGGAGAACTGGCAGAACTGACTGTGCTTTCGCCGCCTACGCTTAAAGCCTTTGAAAAAGAATTAAACCGGGCACAGGAAAAAGGGACCCCTTATCACGTGGTGCATTTTGACGGTCACGGTGTATTTCGCAAAGACCTGGGATTGGGGGGTCTGTGTTTTGAAGACACGCAGGACCATGAGAAACTGGAAAAGCGGCGTTCGTTTATTGTGTATGCCGATGAATTGGCAAAGGTAATTCGCAATCATCGTATTCCCCTGTTTTTCCTGGAAGCCTGCCAGACTGCAAAGGCAGAAGAAGACCCCACCGCCTCGGTAGCTGCCAGATTATTGGATGTGGGTGTGGCTTCGGTGGTGGCTATGAGTCATTCGGTGCTGGTGGAAACCGCGCGGCGGTTTGTGCAGGGTTTTTACCGGGAGCTGGCTGTAGGGGCCCGGGTGGGTAAAGCCATGTTAGAGGGGCAGCGGGAGTTAAAAGCGGACAGTTTTCGTTTGAACATATTCGGGGCTGGCCGGTTGGAATTACAGGATTGGTTTGTGCCTGTGCTTTACCAGGAAAAAGAGGACTTGCAGCTTCTTACCAGCGTGCCTTCCCGGGAGATCGAGGCCATCGACAGGGAAAAGCAGGAAAGGCGTTTTGGTAAACTGCCGCCGGTGCCGGAGCATCATTTTATCGGTCGCAGTCGGGAACTGTTGAAATTGGAACGTCTATTGGCACAGAAGTCTTACGCGGTGTTGTGCGGCCAGGGTGGGGAAGGCAAGACCACGCTGGCTGCGGAGTTGGCCCGCTGGCTTATCCGCACCGGCCGTTTTCTTCGGGCGGTTTTTGTTTGTATGGAGGATGTTTATGATGTGCGCACCGTGGTGGACCGCATGGGTCAACAGCTTGTTCCCAATTATTCTGTGGCACAATATTCTGCCGCAGAGTTGATGAATAAAGCCTTGCAG
>JABAOH010021142.1_pt1 | contig 12205 bp, 10 predicted proteins | sample 7062181 | NCBI WGS metagenome assembly JABAOH01 (sample SAMN14538630, study PRJNA623070) | marine sediment metagenome | biome: marine biome [ENVO:00000428]; feature: marine pelagic biome [ENVO:01000023]; material: deep marine sediment [ENVO:00002113]; isolation source: pool of 5 deep marine... | reverse complement strand
GGATTATCAAATCCATCTGTCCACGTTAAATATATCAGATTGCTGCCCTCTTCCCCGGAAGGAATGTCATTGTAGGATTCGAAGTCTTCCACAATAATGAACTCACGTGTCGTAAAGTTCCAGACAGTCCCTTGCCACGTTGCGGGCGTCTCGGCTTCATTGACCTCATCAACCCGCCAGTAGTAAGTCGTGCCTAAATCGAGGTCTAAGGGACCATAACCGGCCTCGGTCACGGTAGCAACAGGTGTAATACCGTCTATCACAGCCTGTTCGTCGGTGCTAAGGTACACATCGTGCGTGACAGCCTCTCTCCCCGCTCCCCAGCTAAGAAGCACATCCAGGTCCACATTTGTTGCACCGGAATCCGGGTCGGGCTCCCTTGCCCAGACAGGTATGTAGAAGAAGCGGACCTCACTGAGACCATATTGGTTCAGGAGGCCTCCCCAGTTGCTGTTAGCCGTGAGCCTGACGTACTTTGCTGCTACACCGCTCAAGTCAACAATAGTATTATGTGCATAGTCGGGCGCACCAGGGGCCCGAGCAAACTCGTTAGTAGTACCCAATGTTGTATAGTCGGTGCCATTGGCCGAATATTCAACGGAGACATATTTGAATCCTAAACCGATCGCTGGCTCCAGACTCCCATTCGAGTTCCATACCCACATCTGGTGGAGCTTGTAAGGCTGGTCGAATTCAAATTGGATCCAGGTCGGCTGTGGCCCTGTAATACTGCTCAGCCACATATTACCCTCACCTATGCTACCGTGCAATAAACCACTTTCATCAAGTCCCGAGCCGTTGACGGTATTTTCAGGCCCTTTACTTGGGTCACTGCTGGAAGCCATGGCAGTTATATTCTGGATGACATAAGCAACCGGCTCGGTCGTAAAACTCCAGACTTTGCCTTCGTATACCGTGAAGTCGGGTGGGCCACTGACTTCATCGATGCGCCAGTAGTAAGTCGTGTCGAATTCAAGCCGTCCAGGAGCATAGCTGGCGGCACTCTGGGTGATAGCGCCGATTCCGTCGTTGACATCGCTAAAGTTCTCACTGAAGTAAACTTTGTGCCCATTGATTGGGGACGCAAATTCCCCCGGCGTCCAGCTAAGGACCGGCGTCGGACACACATCGGTCGCACCCTTGGCCGGATAAGGCTTTTTTGCCTGGTTCTTTTCCCCCTCAGTTGCATCTATGAAAGGTCTCCATGTTTCCTCAGCGTGGTCGTGCGTGGCAAGGTTCAGTAGACCGTTGCTATTATAGAATACGAACTGCACGATCCCGTCAGTATCAGCCTCGAGGGCCTCAAGAACATCTATGGTGAATGAGTCCCCGGGGACACCATCGGTGAAATTCACCGTGGTAAGCAGAGTGGTTTTGCTCGTGTCAAGACTGCTGAGGCTGGCGGTATTGTTGCCGGGCGCATTGTTCCAGGTTAGACTCCTTTCGTCCCAGCCGATGTTATCAAGGCAGTCGTCGTTGACGTAGGAGACGTCGAAGTGCCGGTTGCCAGCCTTTTCCTGATGCAGCGTGACTGTGAGAGTTGCCGTTTCGAGGTTGCCAACGTCAAGTTCGCTGATGTCGAATTTAATCCAGGACTTGGCACTTTTCTGGTCACTCCTGATAGAGAGCTTACTGCTGTTGTGATTGTTCGTGTCCAGTTCGAGAATACTGGTCCTGCAACTTTCATCAGCCATGATGATAATGTCGGCAAATACTGCAGGGGCGGAGAGAATGTCCGTTATCATAACGATACACGCTAATAAAACTAACCTTTTAGACATAAGTGTCCTCCTTCTAAAAGTAAATATAGGATGTTAATTGCAGCATGAAAAGTCTTCACTCTGCAATACAGAATCCCTATACAACTCTGTGCTTCGCATAATGACTCCTCCTTTGTCGAAAAGCTACAAAGATTCCAAAGGTCAGAGGAGTAAAATCCAGAGATATCCACCTACGCGAGTACAAACTTGACCAACTATATTTATAGCAAATTAGCCGCTTCGCTTCAAGTTCAAATTTCCAATTTCGCCAAACAATTTCGTATCTCGTGAATTGTATCTCGTGTATAGTTTCCGCTCGCAGATGCATTACGCCTTTAGGGAAGAAAATAACACAGAAAAAGGGTAAAGACAAAAAAAACAGCGTTTAGCGTGTAGTGTTGAGAGACAATTTCAAATCTCAAAGCTCATATTTCAAAATAGCAAAAGAGATTGCCTCGCTGCCTTATAGGCAGGTAGGTATTTGCTCGCAATGACACCTGAACCACGTTGGGTTCAGGGCAGGCAGGACGACGTCTGTTGCTAAAGTTTTTCTTTTAGCCGCTTAATGCGGCGTTCGGTCTCTTTGATATTATCGTGTATCTGTCTGACAAACTTATTATGTTCAAACTGTCCGCGCACCTGAGAGAAATCTTCGTTGAGGTCGTCCGCCGAGCCATCCTGCCCGAATCCTGTGCGACTGGCCTGGCTAAACTCTTTTTCCGCGTCGACAAGGACCAGCTTGAGATACTTGGTCTTGACCTTTTGGTAGGACTCAATATCCTTAATAAATTCAGCCTTTGTCAGTTGTTCCAGGTCACGATTGAAAGCTTCCTTGTAAGTGTTCTTGACCCAGAACCATTCATCACTTTCTGCAGCCTGGTGAATCTTGGCCATCTCAGTGTTAAAGGCCTTAAAATCTGCAATTTTTCCACTTTCTATTGCAGCGGTCAAGTCAAGCAACCGCTGCCTGGGCATAAGCTGTCCGCCGATATCGACCCAATCACGGCTGTAAACTGCGCCGGCTACCGGGGCGGCAAAAGCTTCGCGAATCTTTTCGATTCCACCGTCGATATATTTTTCAGCTTTTGCCAATATCTTTTCAAGAAGATACATCTCAATGCCGGTGCGGTATAACTTTCGGCTTGTTCGCAACAGGACCCGCTTCATTCGTACGCCGTTTATAGCGACGTCCTCGACCGACCTGTCGGTATTTTCCTGGAGATGTTTAAGTATCGAACAAGCTTTTATCATTTTGCCTACGGTATAGGGGCTGAAAACATCGAAAGAAATGATATCACGCTTTTTAGTGCCTTTGCGCCTGTCGCGGCGCAACCATTTAGCTTCATCCCGCATAGTCCCGACAGCGGTAAGGTACAGTCCGGGCACCATCGAGCACCTTCCATTAGCATCTGCTTCCAGATGAGCGAAAGGAAAATCGGAGGTATCAAAACTTCTGGTGTGCTTGCCCAACAGGATAGAAAAGGGCCCAACCCTGCAGGGCCATATCACATACGAAAATGAACCGGCTTTGATTCCGCGTTCGAGTTTTCCCTCGTGGACGGGGCCGAGCTTGTACATATGGTTGGACTGGTTGGTTCCGCTGCCGGCGTTGTAGAAGCTTAAAAGGCAGGCAATCAGTAAAGTAGATTTGTGGTGGCTGACTGTATATGGTCCTGCAAATACAGAGCATGCTTCACCCAGGAAGGCCTCGGAATTAGCAAAGAAAAGCGAGTTTTCAGCCGAGAATTGATCGCCGATCCGGCAGCCCTGGCCGATATACGCCTTCTTAAGATTGACCGTGCCGGTTACCGAAGTGCCTTCTGCGATGATAAAGTCTTCTGCGACCACATTTGAGCCGACCAGTGTCGGGGCCTCGGCTGAGCTTAAGATAGTTCCATTTACGAGAGAAGCTGCAGCATTTATCACAGCGTGCGGCCCAACGTTAAGGTCTAAGATTTCCGTGGTCGAAAGGATACGCGCGCCTTGACCGATTTTCCCACGGTCACAACGGACTGCCTCGACATAGCTGCGAGCAATTTCGGTAAGCTTTTTAATCAGGACAGGCCGGTAACGATGAAGGCACATCAGGTAGGCAAACTGAACGGAAAGCTCATCAACAATCACGACTTCCCTTCCGCCGGCTTCATTGAGAGCAACAACCTCGACGCCGTTGCCGAACGTCGCACCAGGGCAAGTTGCCATCGTTGCGACGTTCTCAATGCAGACGTCGGAAGCTATGTCATAGTTTGCGATATGGACGTTTATGTTGGATATGCGCGTGTTATCTCCAATTGTGCAGTCGGCGATAGTTGCATTGTAGATGCCGCTGGGCTTTTCAATACCTTCGGCGAGCTTTATATTGTCTGTGAGCCGGCCGATGCGGACACGACCAAGAAACTGAGTGTTTCGGACACGAGCCGGATCGAAACCATCGGCAACTTCGACCAAATTCCAGTCTTCGGCGGTGCAGCCCTGGTCTTGAAGAATCTTCCGTTCGGCTTGCTTAAGATTTCTGTACGTCTTTTGCTTGGACATAATAACCTCATTTTTATCTGGCCGGCCCGTCTTGGCTCAGCCAAGCCGAGACAGGCCCACCTTACGTCTGGCGGGCAGGCAGCGCCAGCCTTGAACTTGCCGGTGGCTCGACTGAGCTCGCCGAAGTCCTTCGACGGGTCAGTTCGTAGGTGTCATTGGCGATAGCGGCTTCTTCGTTTGTTGGAATGACGAACACCTTGATTTTACTGTCAGGGCCACTGATGTCAGCTTCTTGGCCGATGGCGGCCTGATTTGCGACGGGGTCGAGCCGGATACCTATCTGGGTCAGGTTCGTGCAAATCCGTTGACGCACCGAGACCGCGTTTTCACCTATTCCGCCGGTAAAAACTACAGCATCAAGGGCACCCAGAACAGCGGTATATGCGCCGATGTACTTGATGATGCGGTAGCAGAAAATATCAACGGCCAGCTTAGCACGGGCGTTGTCTTTTTGAACGAGTTCTTCGAGGTTTCTCATATCATTAGAGGCACCCGATATTCCGAGCAGCCCGCTTTTTTTATTGCAAAGAGTTTTTAGCGTATTTACATCATAGCCTTTATCAGCAAGATAAAACAGGATAGCCGGGTCGAAGTCGCCCGAGCGTGTTCCCATTGGCACACCTTCCAATGGAGTAAATCCCATAGAGGTGTCGATGGACTTGCCCTGTTTGACCGCGGTGACCGAGCAGCCGTTGCCAAGATGGCAGGTGATGGCGTTGATATCATATTTATTTTTGCCCATAAGAGCGGCGGCACGACGGACGACATACCTGTGGCTGGTGCCGTGGAATCCATATCTGCGAATACGATATTTTTCATAAAATTCATAAGGCAGGGCATACATATAGGCAACTTCCGGGATGGTGGTATGAAACGCAGTATCGAAGCAGGCAACATGTTTTGCATCGGGAAGATTGCGTTGTGCGGCCCGGATACCCATAAGGTTGGCCGGATTATGCAGAGGCGCCAGGTCTGCGAATTTTTCAATTGAGGCAATGACCTTATCGTCGATGACCACTGAACCGGTAAACTCTTGGCCCCCATGAACAACCCTGTGGCCGACAGCGACGATTTCAGAAGTACTGTTTATGACTCCGACATCTTTACTGACAAGGGTATTCAATATCAGGCCCATCGCACTTTCATGGTTTTCGACCTTTTCCTCTACAGAGTAAGTTTTATCATGATACAAATGGGTCAGCTTTGAGACTTCGGTGCCGAAGACCGGTAGGAACAAATCCGGCGGTGCCGAGGCGATGTTCTCAACGATACCTTTGGCCAGGACCTTTGCCTCGGGCATCTGATACAGCTGATACTTAATCGAGGAACTGCCTGTGTTGATAACGAGCACTTTCATTTCATTTTACCCCAGCAGCGGTAGGCAGTTGAATCAAAGTCAATACTGTGGTCGAGACTATATCGTCAACGCTTGCACCACGCGAGAGGTCGGTTATCGGTTTTGCAAATCCCTGAAGTAGCGGTCCAATGGCTCTTGCCCCGGCCAAATATTGTGTGAGTTTATAGGCAATGTTACCCGCATCGAGATTTGGGAAAATGATAACATTGGCCTTTCCTGCGACAGGACTGTCATCCTTTACCTTTTTGGCGGCCACTCCGGGTACAATAGCTGAATCGGCCTGAAATTCGCCGTCAATTGCCAGCTCGGGCCTGCGGGTCCGAGCTATCTCAACAGCCTTTTTGACCTTATTCACACTCGGGCTCGAAGCGCTGCCTTTGGTCGAGAACGACAGCATAGCCACGCGCGGCTCCTCGTCAAGGATTCTCGCGGCACTTGCAGCAGAAGTCAGGGCTATATCTGCGAGCTGCTCTGCAGTAGGGTCGACATTGNNGGAATAACCATAAGGAAATAGCTGGAAGGGGTTTTGACACCTGGTGCCAGGCCGACGGTTAGGCTGGCAGCCTGAATAACGGTTGCTGTTGCGCTGGCAACGCCGCCGATGGCGGTGTCAGCATCATCGCAAGCTACCATCATGGCTGCGTAGAACAAAGGCTTGGTAAGTATGCGTCTTGCCATGCCGGCGGACACGTCGACTCTTACCTCAATGTATCTTTTAACATAAAGGTCGAGGTTATCGCTGTCTCGAGGGTCGATGGTCTTGATGCCATCGAGCGTAACGCCGGCGTTTTCGATTGCCGCTGCAAGCTGGTCAGGTTTTCCAAGCACAATCGGCTGGGCAATATCCTGGTCTTTGAGTATTCGAGCCGCCTGAACGATTCGCCCGTCGCGGCCCTCAGGAAAAACAACGGATATACCTTTGCCCCTTACCTTTTTCTTAAAACTATCTATAATATCCATCCAGCTTCCTTGCGTTATTATTCTGTGAGCCCAGCACCTATTAGGCATGAGCCTCGACTCAACAGGTGCTGGGTTGGAAACTATGAAAAGCACTAAGCACCAAATCCTACACAATATCGAATGACCAAAATCCAAATTTCCTCCACAGGATGCTTTGCGGTAAAAACAAAAATGCTCACGCTCCGTGAAAAATTGTCTTTCACCCTGCAACGTTCTGGCACAGAGTGGATTTTAGTAATTTGAATTTTGAATTTGTTCAGGATTTAATAAGCAGTTTCTCCATTCGACTGATAAGCTCATCGCCGAGCGCCGTTTTGCTGATTATGTGCTTTTCAATTTCAGCAACAAAACTATTTTCTTCAAATGCCCCCCTCACCGCTTCGAAGTCAGAATGCTTTGTTTCTTCCTCGCCGTCAAGGCCGTAGCCGATTTGAGCAGTGGCCGCATATTCCTTTTTGGCATCAGCATAAAGCCTCTGGTCCAGCTCCACCACGGATTGCTTCCACTTTGTCGCCAGTTCAATAATATCATCCGGCGTTATCTCTTCGATGGCTTTACCAAGTCGCTGTTGCAGCACGCCCGCCGCCCAGGCCCACTCGTACACGGAGTAATTATTATGCATAGTCTGGAAAGACTCTGTTAGCTGCTCGAGTGTGTCAATTGTGCCGTTTTCAACATTGGTTAGTAGTTCCTGAACACTCTCTTGCGGAGCAAGCAGGCCAGCTAAATCTACCCATTCACATGTCCCTGTGCGGGTTTGCGGCGTCATCGCGGTCCGAAGTTCTTCAACGTTCGCAAACTGCTTATCTTTTAAATGCCTAATCAGGCAATTGCCCAGGAACTTATCGATGCCAATTTGGTAAAGTTTGATGCCGTTCTCTAACGACGAGTTCCTAATCCTGACGTTGTTGTATGTGAAGTATTCTGTATCCTCGCCGGATGTTGATTTAAGGTTTCTGAGCAGCTTGCAGCCTTTAAGCATCTTTTGAATCGTATAGGGACTTAGAAGTTTGAAATTTATGCAGTCCAGTTTCCTGGGGTCTTTGCGCCTGTCTCGTTTCGGCCATTTTCGAGCATCTCGAACGGTCCCTACGCTTCGCAAATTCACGCCGGGGACAAGAATACTTTCGTCCTCGTGCTCAATTAAGTATGAAAAAGGCAAATCCGATGTATCTGAGTTTTTATAATGCCTGCCCATCACAACGGTAAACGGCCCAACCTTGGCCGGCCAGAGTATATATGAATCACTGGCGGTCTTGGAGCCGCGTTCGACGACGCCCTGATGAACGGGCCCCAGTTTGTACATATGATTGCTTTGGTTGGTTCCACTGCCTGCGTTCAAAAAGGAAAACAGGCCGGCAATCAACAGTGTGGATTTGTGATGCGTGACGGTATAGGGCCCGGCGAATACCGAGCAGGCCTCGCCGTGAAAACCGCCGCAGTTAGCGAAGTATATTGAGTTTTCGGCAGAATACTGCCTGGCTAATACGGTGCCCTGGCCTACAAAACATTTGTATATAATTGTGCCATCGGTAATCTTTGAGCCGCTGCACGCGATGAAATCCTCTGCGAAAACGCCAGGACCAATATAAACTGGGTCTTGGCGGCAGCTGTTGATTGTGCCGTTCTCTATCTTGATGGCCCCTTCAATGACCGCATCAGGACCAATCTTGACATTTTTCAGACTGCCGCAATTGATAATCCTGGCCCCCGTTGCTACCAAACCATACGAATTCCTGACCGAGGCGACGTATCCGGAAATCATTTTCCGAATGTTCTCAATCACTTTTTGGCGGTGCCGGTAAAGCGCTAAAATGTAGGCGATTTGGGCCGTTAAATGCTCGTAGATCGGCACTTCTCTGCCACCAGCTTCATTAAGAACGCTAACCTCCGTACCGTTACCAAACGAGGTTTCGCCCTCAACCGCCAATAAATTGACATTGTCAATAACCGCGTCGTCGCCGATTATGTAGTTGGCTATATAATTGTGGATATTGTTAATATATACATTGCTGCCGATTTTGCAGTTGTGAATTGTGGCGCCTGTTATGCCTGCCGGCCTCTCCAGCCGGCCATAAAACGCTACCGTTTTCTCAAGCACGCCGATTTCCACGTCGCCTGAGAAGTGGGTGAGCCTGACCCTTTCAGGGCTAAACTTCTGAGCAACTTTAATGCTCGCCCAATCGGGGCAGGTGCATCCCTGCTCTCGCAGCCGACCAATTTCAGCTTCAGATAATGAACGAAATTCCGATGTCATTGTACATTCCCAAGGTCCTGCTATGTCAGGATACTTATTCTGACCAGCAAATCAACATTATATTATATTTCAGGAATTTCAGCCGTATATAAGACTCTCGAAATATTTTTGTAAGCTTTCGGTTGTTAATAAGTTAGGTAATCCTCGCCGAGTGAAATAAATTTTTCTGACAATTTAACAATTGTCGAGCTTATTAATTCCGGTTCTTGGCGTGCCGGGCCAGTGCCGCGGCGCCGATTATACCGGCATCCTCTCCCAGCGTGGCAAAGCATATTTCAACCGGTTCTTTCTTCAGGGTCCAGATATATTCGTTGAAGTAATCTTTTATTCGATTCAAAAGTATATCACCGGCGGCTATCATTCCGCCGGCAAAGACTATCCGCTTCGGCTCGGTGGTGTGCAGCATGTTTATACAAGTAATTGCCAGTGCCTTGGCCGTACCGTCGGCTATCTCTTTGGCCAGCTTGTCGCCGGCGGCCAGATGTTCGTAAACGTCCTTACTGGTTATCTGGCCTTTTTCGTCGAGCACTTTTTTCAGGCTGGATTCGGCCCCGCCTTCGACGGCCTCGCGAGCCCTCCTTGCCGTCGAATCAGCGGATGCATACGCCTCCACGCAACCTTTTTGCCCGCAGTTACACTCTCTGCCATCCGGGTATATAATCATATGCCCCAGCTCTGCTGCGTTTTCGGCGCATCCGTGTACCAATTCGCCGTTACTGATAATTCCGCCGCCTATTCCTGTACCGAGTGTGAAAAAGACCATATCTTTAACGCCCTTACCGGCCCCGACAGCGTATTCGCCCCAGCAGGCCACGTTTGCATCGTTGTCAAAAACGATGGGCGCTCCGAGCTTTTCGTTGAGCATTCGGCAGATGGGAACGTTTTTGAATTTTGGCATGTTCGTGGACTTTATTATGACGCCCTCGCTATATTTTGCCGGCCCCGGAGTTCCTATGCCGACCGCGACGATGTCTTGCCAAGAAAGACCAGCATCAGCAAGAAGCTTTTCAACTGTCTGAGCCATTTTGTCAATAACAACCTCCGGCCCCATATCCGCTTTGGTAGCCACGGATGTTTTACAGATAAGCTTCAGCTCAGAATCAAACAGGCCAATCTTGATATTCGTTCCGCCCAGGTCGATACCGACAAACATTTCGCTCATTCCTCGTTTCTCGCACTTCGTAATTGGTTAATTAACTACTCACCACTAACTCGGAGTCAGTCCGGGTAGCCATCGGGGTGTTCGTTATGCCATTGCCAGGCGGTGGAAACCATTTCTTCCAGCTCAGGCTTTTCGGCCTTGAAGCCCAGTTCATTCCTGGCCTTGGTGGCGTCGCAAGTTAATACCGGCGCATCGCCCGGCCTACGGTCCGCGGCTACAACGCTAAAATTTTTACCAGAAACTTTCTTAACCGTTTCTATTACTTCCTTAACCGAATAACCCTTTTCAGTACCTAAGTTATAAACCAGCTCGCCCCCGCTCTTGTCTTCGACATGAAGACGCGGGGGGTCCAATTTGTCCAATGCCAGCAGATGTGCCCTGCACAAATCGTCGATGTGGATGTAGTCGCGGATGCAGGTTCCGTCCGGCGTCTCGTAATCGGTCCCGTAGATTTTGATTTCACTGCGTTTTCCCATTGCCGCCTGGATGGTCAGCGGAATCAGATGTGATTCAGGCCGATGGTCTTCACCAAGGGCGGCGTTGTTTCCTGCACCGCAGGCGTTGAAATATCTTAGCGACGCATACCGCAGTTTTCCCGCCTGACTTTGGTAGTGACACATCTTTTCAGCCGCCCATTTTGTTTGGCCGTAAGGATTGATTGGCTCNNGCAGTGCTGCTGAAGACAAACTTTTCTACGCCGACCGCTTCGGCCGCGCTCAATAGATTCTCCGTGCCGGAAAGATTGTTGCGGTAGTATTTAAGCGGCTCCTGAACTGATTCGCCGACTTCGATAAAGGCGGCAAAGTGCATTACCGCTTCGATTTTGTATTTCTTGAGCGTCTTGACGAGTAATTCATAGTCGGCTAAATCACCTTCGACGAATTCGGTGTGCCCGACGGCCGACCTGTGGCCTGTGCTGAGATTGTCAAAAACCACCGGCTCATACCCCTCGGTGTTAAGCATCGCTGTCATATTACTGCCGATGTATCCTGCTCCGCCGCAAACCAGTACTCTCATAATCTCGTTACTCGATACTCGATTCTTGATACTCGATACCGAGTATCGAAGAGGGACCCCACTTTGCGGGAACCCAAATTCTTTTCAAAATTTCAGCTTCAAGCTGCCTATCCCTGCCCAAATCGACCCAGGCCATACCAGCTTTTTGCTCAGGGTCAAGTCTTATTCTCTGCAGTAATAAGCTGCTTTCTGAAAACATTTCGTATGCCCGTGCGCTGCTGCTGACCTGGCGCTCAGGCAGAGACAGTCTGTATACTGTCACATTGCAGCCGATAGACAATCCTTCATCCTGCTGCTTTATTTTCAATTCTGCAATTCTTCTGATACTGTGCAGGTTTGCTTCAGCACAGTTGAAGGCCCCGACATTATCGCTGCGCCAGAATTCGAAGAATTGCGCCCCCGGCAACGGTCTGGTTCTTATGAGGCCGCTTTCAACATCGGCCTTTTCGATAGTAAAGTGCATTTTAACCAGCACATCTTCGGCTATCTGCATTGCCTGCACCTTATCGATATCTTTCGTGAGGATTTGCTCGGCCGCTTCATAGCGTTGTGTCTCCGCACAGCCTATCAACATAAGTGCACAAGTCATAAGCGCGTAAGAGCACAGGTTACTTGTGCTCTTGTGCTCTTTTGTTCTCTTGCTCTTTTGCATTTGCCGTCCATTCATTTTTGGATTTCACAAATCTCGGCTGATTATATATGCAGTGAGCCTTTAACTCAAGGCCGTTAGAGACTTTTTTTTGGCCGGGACAGGTCTGTACAGAAAATGCGACCAAAAATGAGCTCAGCCAACAATTGCACTTATGTCGATTAGGTACATTTGTCGGCCGTTGCCGCCGTGGGGTGAATCAATCACGACGCTTTGGCCATCGGGACTAAAACGCGGATGGGTATCGCAGCGCCATTCGCCCTTATACTCCGGCGGCGAATAGAAAAGACCCAGCGAGACCGTCTCTTCAGTCGCTACGTTGTAGAGATAGACATTTTGTTTTCGCTCTTTGTCCGGATAGACGTCGTTGAGAATCCACTTATTGCCCGGCAGGTATGTGCAGTGTCCGTTTTTTGTCATAACGTCTTTGCCGACCACTTCAACCTTGTCCGTGCCGTCTTCATAGAGATAGAATGCATTGCCGTGCGAGGGATGCCACGCCCACGCG
>JABAOH010079450.1_pt7 | contig 12208 bp, 12 predicted proteins | sample 7062181 | NCBI WGS metagenome assembly JABAOH01 (sample SAMN14538630, study PRJNA623070) | marine sediment metagenome | biome: marine biome [ENVO:00000428]; feature: marine pelagic biome [ENVO:01000023]; material: deep marine sediment [ENVO:00002113]; isolation source: pool of 5 deep marine... | reverse complement strand
CGGTCTGCTCGAGAACCAGTTCTTCGAGCTCGAGGAGACCCAACGCGCGGATCTCGACGAGGGCTTCGCCGAGATCCGTGAGGAATCGATCGCGTCGGCGGAGCTTGGACAGAAGAGCGGTTGGGGTTTCCAGGAGCTCACCGCGGTCGAGGAGGTCGCCGGCGCCGGCGGGCGGGTGAACCACGTCGCGTACTACGCCGGCGCGGTGGCCGCGTTGTTCGTCCTGTTCTCGGCCGCCAACGGCGCCGTGTCGTTGCTGGAGGAGCGCGACAGCGGGATCGTCGACCGCGTGCTCGCCGGGCCCGGCCGGTTCGCCGTGCTGATCCACGGAAAGTTCCTGTTCCTGACCCTGCAGGGGTTCGTCCAGATCGGCGTGATCTTCGTGGTTGCCTGGCTCGGATACGGGGTCGATCTGCCCGGGAATCTCGGGCCCTGGTCGGTCATCACGCTCGTCCAGGCCGCCGCCGCCGCCGGCATCGGTCTCGTCGTCGCCTCCGCCTGCGGGACCGTGCGCCAAGCGCACAACCTGGCCACGGTGGCCATACTGCTCGCGTCCGCGCTGGGCGGCAGCATGGTGCCGCGTTTCCTGATGCCGGCGTGGCTGCAGGACATGGGCTGGGCGACGCCCAACACCTGGGCCATCGAGGCTTACTCGTCGGTCTTCTGGCTTCAGGAGGGCTGGTCGCGCCTGCCGCTACCGGTTGCGATGCTGGCCGTGATGGCGCTCGGCGGCCTGATGTTGTCACGCTACCTCGCGCGGCGCCGGGAAACGCTGTAGGGTTCCGGAGAACCGATGGAAGTCCTGTTGCACGCAGCCCTGTTCCTGGCGACGCTGGCCGCGATGGAAGGCGTCGCGTGGGTGACCCACCGCTACCTGATGCACGGGCCGCTGTGGTTCCTGCACGCCTCCCACCACCGCCCCCACGAGGGCTGGTTCGAGTGGAACGACCTGTTCGGCGTGCTGTTCGCCGTTCCGTCGATCGTGCTGATCTGGTTCGGGACCCACGGGACGCCGGCGCTGCTGTGGGTCGGTCTAGGGATGACGGCTTACGGCGTGGCCTACTTCGGCTTTCACGACGTGATCGTTCACCGGCGGCTTCCGCTGCGCGTCGCTCCGAAGAGCCGCTACCTCCGGCGGATCATCCAGTCGCACCTGATCCATCACAAGACACACGAGCGCGACGGCGCCGTGTCTTTCGGTTTTCTCTACGCGCCACCGCCCGAACGCCTCACCAGAAAGTAACTCACAGCCGGCGCCACAACCTGGAGTCGCGCACGGCTGTTTGCCTGCGCGCGGGCCGTAGAACGACGGAGATCGCCGCCTCGAGCGCAGCCTGGGTCGAACGCACGACCTTGCGCGGCCGGCCCACCACGGTGCGACGGTCCCAGGCCCGCTCGCCCTGCTCGAGGACCACGCGTCCGATCTCACGGTAGACACCTCGCGCGGTCGCGATCGCCCAGGCGCAGCGCGGCGAGAGCCAGGACAGTCCCTGGATCGCCGAGCGATAGTAGAGATCCGCTTCGTCGAGGAAGCGGCGTACGACTCGATGCAGTGCCGCGCGGTGTCTCGGATGATCGATCTCCTCCGGCGCGATGCCCTCCTCGGACAACCAGGTCAACGGCAGGTAGACGCGCCCGCAGCCGGCGTCGTCGATGACGTCGCGCGCGATGTTGGTCATCTGCAGCGCGATGCCGAGGTCGACGGCCCGATCGAGCGCCTCGCGTTCCCGCGTCCCCATCACCATCGACATCATGAGTCCGACGACGCCGGCCACGTGGTAGCAATACTCCAGCGAGTCCTCCAATGTCGGGAACCGCCGCCCGTCGACGTCCATCGCGAACCCCTGCAACAACTCCAGCGGATGGCGGTGCGGGATGTCGTGCGTCCGAACGACGCGTTGCAGCGCGACGAACACGGGATCCTGGATCGCCTCGCCGGCCATCGCACGGCGGGTCATGTGCTCGAGGTGCGCCAGCACCCTGGGACCCGACTCGCTTTCACTCGGCGCCCCCTGTCCCAGATCCTGCGAGTCGACCTGGTCGTCACAGTAGCGGCACCACGCGTAGAGCATGTAGACGTCGCGGCGGATCCGCATGGGCAGCAGGCGCGCCGCACCGGCAAAGCTGCTGGAGCCCTTTTCGATCATGCGCCGGCTGCGCTCAACGATCGGGTCGATCACGATACGCTCCTTGTCCGGGCCATCCCGAGGTCCTCGAGGATCAATCCCGCCGTCGCCTCGGCCGAGTTGACGACTCCCGGGACCCCGGCGCCGGGATGCGTCCCGGCGCCGACGAAATAGAGGCCGCCGATGCGGTCGTCCCGGTTGTGCACGCGAAAGTAGGCGCTTTGACTCAGGATCGGCTCCAGGCTGAACGCGGATCCGTGGTGGGTGTTGAGCACGTCCCGGAAATCGTGGGGAGTGAAGATGCGCAGCGTGACCGGCGATTCCGACAGCACGGGCAGGTAACGCCGGTGCAAGTAGTCGAGGATGCGGTCGCGGTAGCGCGGACCCTCGACGCTCCAGTCGATCTCGGCCTTGCCCAGGTGCGGCACCGGCGAGAGGACGTAGAACGCTTCGTACCCATCCGGCGCGATGGTCGGGTCGGTCACCGTCGGGGCGTGCAGGTACAGCGAGAAATCGTCGGCCAGGTTGCCGCGATCGAAGATGTCGCTCAACAGCTCCCGGTAGCGCGGCCCGAACAAGACGCTGTGATGCGCCATCCCGGGCTGGCGCCGCGCCCCGAAGTAGATCACGAACAGGGACATGCTGTGGCGCCGTCGCGCCACGCCGGCGGCCCGGCGAGCCGCGAGCGGCTCGTCCCGCAGCAGCTTCGAGTAGGTGTGCACGACGTCGGCGTTGCTGGCCACGAGATCGAAGTCTTCGCTCCAGCCGTCGGCCGCGTCGATGCCGCTCACCCTGCCGTTCGTCGTGCGGATACGCTCGACGGGGCATTCGAGTCGCAACTCGCCCCCGAGCTCGCGGAACAGCTGCACGTAAGCGTCGACCAGGGCGCCGGTTCCGCCGCGGACGAAACTCACGCCCCAGCGCCGCTCGAGTGCGTGGATCAGCGTGTAGATCGACGACGACGCAAAGGGGTTGCCCCCCACCAGAAGGGAGTGGAAGCTGAGCACCTGGCGGAGGTGGTCGTCCTTGATGAATCGCGCGACCATGGAGTAAACGCTTCGAAACGCCTGCAGGCGAGTGAGCTGCGGGGCGACTCGAATCATGCTCCAGAAGTCCAGGAACGGCACGTTGGCGAGCTTGACGTAGCCCTCTTTGAACACATCGTCGGCGTAACGGCGGAAGCGCGCATAACCGTCGACGTCGCGCGGGCTCTTGGCTTCGATCTGCGCGTTGACCGCCTCGAGGTCGTTGGAGTAGTCGAACCTGTAGCCGTCCTCCCAGTGCAGGCGGTAGAAGGGCATCACCGGGAGCAGCTCGACGTACTCCTCCATCTCTCGCCCCGCCGCGCGGAACACGTCCGCGAGACACTCCGGCGCCGTGATCACGGTGGGACCGCCGTCGAAGGCGAACCCCTTGTCGTGAAAGACATAGGCACGCCCGCCGGGGCGGTCGCGTTTCTCGACGAGCGTGGTCGCCACGCCGGCCGCCTGCAGCCGCACGGCGAGGGTCAAGCCGCCGAAGCCGCTCCCGATGACGGCGGCGCGCGGGCGGCCCATCAGGAAACCCTCGGCGTCGGGCGACGGGAGTCGACGAGGCAGCTCAGGGCGCGGCGCACGGGCACCGGGGGCCGGCCGACGAGCACGCGGAAGCGATCCGCGACCGTCGAGCGACCGGCGTAGAACCGCTGGATCAACGGCTCCGGAAGGCGGTAGAAGCGTTGCAGGACGAGGTGTCGACGCCCCGGCAACGCCGCCTCGAACAGCATCCGGTTGAGCAGACGGTAGAAGCGGTCGCGTTTCCACTTGTCGATCGAGCGCGCACGAATCCAGGCATGGAGGTCCTCGCTGCCCAACGTGTCTCTCCGCGCCAGCTCATCGGCGAGTCGGACCGCGTCGGGCAGGGAATAGCCGGTCGTCGGATGGAACAGGGCCGCACGCATGCCGGAACGCGGCACGCCGGCAGGACCCGAGGCCCAGAAAGCTTCGATGTCGCCCCCCAGCACGATCGGCAGGACGCCTCGCTCCTCGCGTACGACGCGGCGCACGCTCCAGCCTTGCTCGCCGGCGTAGCGCTGGATCGACTCCCGCATCGCCGGGAGGTCGATCATCGCATCGGCGTCGTACAGCGTGTCCTCGACGTGGACCAGCGTGGGCGAGAAGGGCAGGGTATACACGAAGCGGTACCCGTCGGGCTGGCCGACCGTCGCGTCCATCAGCAGCGGGCCGGCGAGGTCGTGGGGCGAATCGAGCTCGAGCCACTGGCCGACGAATTTTTGTGCGGCAATGCGAAGCTCGGGCGAGGCGGGCACGGCCCCGCGACCGTCGAGGACCGCATCGGCCTCGATGCGTGTCCCGTCTTCGAGCGCGACGCCGTGCGGCTCGAGCGAGCGGGCGGCCACCCCGGAGCGGATACGGATGCCGTCCGACTGCGCGACTCGTTGACGCAGGCGGTCGGAAGTGACCGCGTGATACCCGCCCGAGAGAGTTCTGCAAAAGCGCGGAAACCGCACGCCGTGGGTCGGCCAGGATCGTTCGATCAGGGGCCCGATCCACTCCAGCTGGGCAGCGTCGAGGTCGCTGTCGTGAAACGACCAGACGTGTTCGCCGCCGATCCGCTCCTCGCGCTCGACGAGGGTGCATTCGACATCTTTCCGCTCGGCCAGTCGCAGGGCGATCAGACCGTTGGCGAGACCGCCGCCGACCAGCAGGACGCGCTGCTTCATCGCGAGTCCACCGGTTCTTCGATCAGCCGCGCCAGCTCGGCAAACGACTCGGGGCTGAACCGACCCCTCACCGTCCCACTCAAGGAACCGTCGGCGCCCAGCACGAGCAGGTTGGGCAGGGTCGTGTCGAGGCCGAATTCGGATGCCCAAACGCGAGACGTGTCGATCCAGACCGGGATCTCGTCGGGGACCCGTGTGCGAAGGCGCTCCGCGACCGCCTCGTAGGTTGCCGGGGGATCGCTCGGCACCACATCGGCGATGCGCACGATTCTCATCCCCTCGTAGCGCTCGCGGATCGCGATTTCCCATTTCTTCAGCTTGCGAAGCTTGTGGGCCGAGACGACGATGACGACCGCCGGCTCGCCCGGCTCCAGCCGGTTTTCTGCGCCGAACTGGTCCCGCAGAGTCACCGAAGGGGACTGCAACAGCTGCGCGGCCGCAAGCGCTAGGCCAAGCCACTTGGGGGGCACTGGTCGCAACGTTTCTCCGGCGTGACGGGGCGTTTCAACTGCCGTCGCCGAGGAGGTTCGTCGGACACGGCCGGCTGGATTCTAACCCAGCCGGACGAGCCCCGAAAGCGCCGCTCCGCTCGGACCTCGTGCGAGAATCGGGGGCGTCAAACCGGTGNNGTCAAACCGGTGAGGAGAATTCCTTGCGGATCAAGGGAGACCATCGTCCGGCGCGACGTCGGCGGTATCCTCGGAAACACCCTCGAGGGGAGCTGACCTACCGGCGGAAACGCACCCACGCGTAAATCACGAAGACCACGATGAACGGGCTGCCGACGAGCCACCAGATCGGGTTGTCGAGCCCGGCGACCACCGAGATCATCGCGAAGATCAGCACCACGCCCACCATCCACGGCGGATGCTGAAACAACGGCGGATCCTCGCGTCCCGATCGCTCTTCAATCTCGGCGTCGCGCTCGTCTTCGGTCACCGGTTACCCCACTCGACGTGAGTCTCGAATGGTAACCGGAACCGCCGCTAACGCGGCAGGCAGACCTTGTTCTTGTTGTTCCACTTGCAGGCCGCCTGCTCGTTGCAGGTCTGCCTGGAAGAGAAGGTCGAACAGTCGACCGGCTCGCAACCGGTGTCCAGGGCGTCCACGAAGCCGTCGCAGTCGTTGTCCAGGCTGTCGTCGCAGGTCTGGTCTCCGAACGGTCCTTCCGTTGCCGGGGCTTCCCGGCGTGCAGACGTCGACCGTCGAGCCGTCGACACACTCCAGGAACCCGGTGGCGCCGCACTCGCCGATCCCGCAGGTGCTCGAGGTCGGCACGGGGACGTAGCCGTCGTCGATCAGCCCGTTGCAGTCGTCGTCGATCCCGTCGCAGGTGACGTCGTCGGCAGCGCTCGGCGTGCAGCCGGAGCAATCGGGGTCCGCGGTGTCCACGAGCCCGTCGCAGTCGTTGTCCACACCGTCGTCGCAGGTCGCCTCGGTCGGCTCGGTGACGGCACAGCTCGACGCACCCCAGCTGGCCGTGGTCATCACGAACGGCGGAACCATCGGTGCGTCCGGGTCGGCGTTGATCCAGGCGTCGAGCATGTTGACGCCCTCGTCGGCGAGGAACTCTCCGGGCGCGGTGTTGTTGGCCAGCCAGAGGAACTGAACGTACTCCCAGCTCGTTCCCTGGTAATAGAGCGTGATGTCCGCGTAGGTCGCCCCTTGAGGTGGGTTGAGATCGACCGTGTCCTGGTGGTCGAACGAGCCTCCGGGCCCGGGGCTCCCGTACTGGTCCTCCGGAACCGGCAACGCGTTGCGCGTCTTCGCGATGTCGTAGCGCATCCCGTAAGGCGGGATGCGGTTGTCGGACGAGACGTGGTTGTTGAGCACGAAGTGGAACGTCTCGTGGTAAGCCCCGAGGCTCCCGCCCGCCAGGTCGGCGATCGTCGGGCCGGGGGCTCCCGTGTAGCGGTCGTAGTCCAGGACGATGGACCCGAAGCTCGTGCCCGCGGCCGGGTCCACCACGTCCGCGAGGGTGCTCGCCCATTCCTGCGTCATGGCGTAGTGCGCCATGTAGACCTTCGTGTTGGGGTCGTAGGGGTCGAGCAGCGACTGCGGCTCGAACGGGGTGTTGTCGACCGGGTTGACGAACGTGGCGCCGATCGGGCCGTAGGCGCCGTCCTCGCGCAGCAGCGTCTCGGAGTCGTCGTACCACTTGATGTTGAGCCACATGCGGCGCCCCTCGGGGTAGCCGCTGATCAGCTTGTGCCCGGTGAGGTTGGTGACCGTCACCGTGTCCCCGACGACATCCAGCGTGGCGGCCATCTGGAGCTGCTGTTTCGACCGTTGCTCGCCGGCATCCATCGCCGCGATCTGCCCGGCCGTCAGGCCGCCGCCCAGCCGCAGCGTGCCCTGCTGATCCTGGTACTGGATCAGCGGCCACATCCAGTAGTTGCCGCCCGACTGGTCGTGTTTCGGCAGGTCGGCGCGCGTCGGCGCACCGTTCTTGTTGCAGCCCTCCCCGACGTCGGGGCGCATGTGGCAACCCTGGCAGTTGAACGTCCGTGGCGATCCGTCCTCGTAGGTGCCGCCCGCTTGCATCGCGGCGTTGTAGGCGAACGCGAGGGCCCCGCCGGGTGCCTGCAGCTCGACCGGCAGGTTGGCGAAGTCGGTCACGAGGGTCTCGCTGATGAGCCCGGCCTTGTACTCGCTGAAGGTCCGCTCCACGATCCCGTAGGCGTAGGGCGGGTTGTTGAACGCGGCCTTCGTCGTCGGATCCTGGTTAGGGTCGAGGATGTTGGGCAGGCCGTTGAAGGTCCCCGGCTGGAGGGCCATCCCGGCCTGGGCACCGTTGCCCGGGGCCAGATCGCCGACCGCGGGATTCGAGACGTCNNCTGGTGTCGTGCTTCCGCGTCGTTGTAGGGGCCCAGCTTGTCGCTGCCGTTGAAGAGCGCGAGGATGCCGCTGCCGTAGTACCCCTCGCCGGTCCCGGTGTCGTAGGGCTCGAACCCGGGATTCACGACCCCCGCCAGCTCCGTCTGGTCGGGGTTGGTCATGGCGTGGCAGGTGTCGCAGTCGACGCCGTCGTCGTCGCCGGCCGCGAGTCCCGAGCCGTCGGTCGGGGTCGAGCGCCCGGCGTACCAGCCCGCGGCGCTGTGGCAGCGGATGCAGAGGTCGCCGGCGCCGTCGAAGTCCTGCTCGGCGATGGCCAGCGTGGCCCAGAAGATCGGGTCGCGGCCGGCGTTGCCCATGGCGCCGCCGCGCCAGCCGAAGGCCGGCTCGTTGGACCACACGCGGCCCTCGTCGTAGCCGCCGTGGCAGTTGTCGCACTTGTCCGGGGACTCGAAGTTGCCGACCTCGTTCGGTTGCGTGCCGGGCATCTGGATGTCCGTCGGCACCTGATCGGCACCCCACACGATCCCGACCACCGACACGGTCATGAACAATGAAAAGAGAGTCTTGACTCTCATGACGCGCTCCTTTTTCTGATCTGGTTCGTGAGCCACTGCCCCGTTCGGGCGAGCGCCGTCCGGGAAGGCGACACACGCGCAACTACAACCGGGGTATCCTTAGACGTGACCACCGGGGGCGCGTCAGATCAATAATGCACGTGCATCATTTTGGTTTGAGACGGCTGATTTGATGGGGCGAGCTCGCCTTGAACTTTGCCGAAGGAGTGCCTCATGCGACAGGTGGTCCTGACCATCGGGTTAGCGCTACTCGTGATGCTTCCCGCCCACGGGGCGGAATCGGAGCAAACGCACGACGACCCCTGGGTCGGCAAGACCCGCGCCGAGGTGCTCGAGCTGCTGGGCAAGCCGAACAGAGCCAAGCGCTCCGGTGGCGGCGAGAAGCTCACCTACAAGTTCCTGCGGCTCGACCCTTCCGCCCCCGCCAAGCTCGACGTGCGCATGATCGCGGTCCCGGGGATCGGGGTGGTCGCGCAGGCGACCAAGATCGACACCGGGGGCGTGTCGACGCACGTCGGTCCGACCGAGGTCGACGAACAGGGTCGCCCGGTCCACGACGGTCCCGGGATGACCGAGACTCACTCCATGGAGTATGACCCGAAGACCGGGAGGCTGGAGCGATCGGACCTGCAATCGAGTACGGCCAAGGGCAAGGTCAAGCTTCGGTTGACCCTCGGGGCCGACGGACGCGTCACGGAATGGTCGGTCTCGGGTGGGAAGTAGCGCCCGCCACCGGGCCGCGGCTCAGCCGAGCTCGCCCTCCCAGCGCGTGACCTCGGCGTCGTAGCGTTCCTGCATCCCGGCGAGATTCCGTTCCTCCTCGACGCGTGAGAAGCGACTGTTCAGCTCCTCGTCGTCGGCCTCGCTGAACAGGCGCGTCGCCATCGGGAACAGGACCTGGTTCTCCTTGAAGATGTGCTGCTGCAGGAGGGGAACGAACTCGCGCGCCGCGGCCGCGAACGCGTCGCCGTCGAACGGGTCGGCGGCGCCGGCTTCACGCATCCGCCCGACGCAGGCGCGTCCGGCGTCGTGCTCCTGGAGCATCACGCCGATCGGGCCGCCGTCCCCGGGAACCCCCCGCTCCTGCATCAGCGGAAACAGGAGATCCTCTTCCTTGGCGTGGTGGCAGGTGTCGGCGAACTGGCGGAAGAACTCCGGCGCCCACTGAGCGAACCCGTCCGGGAGGGATTCGCCGGCCTCGATGCGTCGGACGGCCTTGTCCAGCAGCGCGAGCCCGCGTTCGATGACGTCGTGCTCGGCGACCAGTCGATCCATGGATTTCATGCGTTTGGCTCCTTTGGAGGTAAACCCCGCCATGGTACCCGAGGATCGGTTCAGCGGACGGCCCCGGCGTAAAAGTACCAGCCCAGCCCGACCGTGAAGATCGTGCAGCCGAACAACGCGTGCTGGACCGCCGCCGGAAGCTCCGACTGCGAGCGGTCGTACGTCCAGGCGAACAGGGCGCCCCCGGCGAGCGTGAACGCCGGTGCGATCCAGTTCTCGAACACGATGTGCACGGCGGAGAAGGCGGCCGCGCTCGCTGCAATCCGCGCCCCCCGCGCCGGAAAGAGGCGTCGATAGCGCCGGAAGATGAACACGCGGTAGACCACGCCCTGCGGGAGCACCGACAGGAGCGGGTAGAGCACCATCACCAGGGCCCACATCGCCGGCCGCTCACGGACGAAGCCGAACAACCTTTCCGGGAGGAGCACCCAGGTGGCGACGAGGATCAGTGGAACGCCGGCGACGACCGGAGCGAGGGCCTTGAGCAGGTGTCCGTTCAAAGACCCGAGGCTCCACAACCGACGTGCCGAGAACTCCGGGGAGCGCAGCAACCAGATCAGACACCCGGCGGCCAGCAGCCACAACGAAGGGAACAGCGGCAACGGGAACCGGTCGAGCACGAAAACGACGGGCAGGCCGAAGAACAGCACGCCGTATTCGAGCGCCAGGCGGATTCGGGAGGGAGTTCCGGACGACATGGCTCCATTCTAGGCAAACTCCGGGTAGACTCGGCGCCGTGGAACCCGGGCAGCAGATCCAGCACTACCGGCTCGTCGAGAAGATCGGCGAGGGCGGGATGGGAGTCGTCTGGAAGGCCGAGGACCCGCGGCTGCAGCGCCAAGTCGCGCTCAAGTTCGTCCCCGAGAGCGATTCTTCGGCCGCGACCGTCGATCGCTACCTCCGCGAGGCGCGTGCCGCGTCGGCGCTGAACCACCCCAACATCTGCTCGATCTACGACATCGGCGAGTGGGAGGGGCGGCGCTTCATCGTGATGGAGCTGCTCGAGGGTCGCCCGCTCAACGAGCACATCGGCGGCAAGCCGATGGAGATCGACGCGGCGATCGAGCTCGCGGTCCAGCTCGCCGGGGCCATCGGCGCCGCTCACGCGAAGGGCATCGTCCACCGCGACATCAAGCCGGACAACATCTTCATCACCAACGACGGCACCGCGAAGATCCTCGACTTCGGACTGGCCAAACTCGGATCCGGCGAAGAGCCCGGCGAGGACGACGAGACCCGTACCGCGTTGGGACAGACCCGCCCGGGCGCCATCGTCGGGACGGTGGCCTACATGTCCCCGGAGCAGGCGCTCGGCGACCAGCTCGACGCGCGCACGGACGTCTTCTCGCTGGGCGTCGTGCTCTACGAGATGATCACGGCACGGCGTGCGTTCGACGGGAAGACCTCGGCCGCCGTCTTCGACCAGATCCTCAATCGCGCGCCGACGGCCCCCGTCGATTTCAACACGCAGGTGCCGATCGAGCTGCAGAACATCGTCAACCGCGCTCTGGAGAAAGACCCGGCGCTGCGCTATCAGTCCGCGGCAGATCTGGCAGCGGATCTGAAACGGCTGCGGCGGGATTCCGCGGAGCGACCCGGCGGAGCGCCGCCCGCCGCTACGGCCGGGCAACATTGGTGGCCAAAGGTCGTCGTCGGGATCGCGCTGGTCGCGGCAATCTCCATTGCCGCGAACATGCTGCTCCGCACCGAACGGACCGAACCGGCAGCCGCGGCACCCCAGCCGGGGGTCTCGGGCGCTCCGTCGATCGCCGTCCTCCCGTTCACCAACGAGAGCGGCGACCAGGAACAGGAGTACTTCAGCGTCGGACTGACGGACGCCATTATCACGGAGCTGTCGCGCTACCGCGAACTGGCCGTCATCGCTCACTTTTCGACGGCCGACTTTCAGAAAAAGCATGCCAACGCCGAGCTCGGAGAGATCGGCGCGACCCTCAGGGCGCGTTATGTTCTGCAAGGAAACGTGTTCAAGCAGGGGGATCGTCTACGCATCAATGTTCGACTTTCGGACGCAATCGAACGGCGCGAGGTGTGGGGCACCTCCTACGATCGTGATCTTACGGTTCAGGATGTCTTCGAGGTCCAGGACGACCTGACGCAGCAAGTCGTTAGCCAGATTGCAGGCACCTACGGTGCTGTTGCGCGCGCGGAGATCTCGCACCGTCGTCGTAGGCCGCCTGCCAAGCTCAAGAGCTATGACTGTGTCCTTCGCGCCTACGAGTACCTGCACATCCACAAAGACGAGCAGCACGCATCCACGAGGGATTGCCTCGAGCAGGTGGTCGAGGAAGAACCGGACTACGCCGAGGGTCTGGCGTGGCTCGGCTACATCTACGCAGAGGAATACCACCATCGTCGAAACGAGCGGCTGGACGAATACGACCCGTTAGATCGTGCGCTCGAACTGGGACTCGAGGCGGTCCGGCTCGACGACGCGAGCCACGTCACCCACGGCACGCTGAGCCTGACGTATTACTTCCGAGGAGACTATGAACGCGCCATCGCCGAGAACCGACGCGCGATGGAGCTGGCTCCGAACAACGCCACGTGGCTGGCGATCATGGGCCTCTACCTGATCCAGCGGGAGGACTTTGAACAAGGAACCCCCATGGTTGACCGTGCGATCGAGCTCTTCAGGCCTTACC
>JABAOH010033069.1_pt1 | contig 12212 bp, 8 predicted proteins | sample 7062181 | NCBI WGS metagenome assembly JABAOH01 (sample SAMN14538630, study PRJNA623070) | marine sediment metagenome | biome: marine biome [ENVO:00000428]; feature: marine pelagic biome [ENVO:01000023]; material: deep marine sediment [ENVO:00002113]; isolation source: pool of 5 deep marine... | reverse complement strand
CCTTCACATCCTTTCTTACCCAGCGTTGAATAGTCTTTTTTAATCAGCCCCGCATTGTTGTTGACTAGTTCCCAAGGGTAAGCAAGTAGATGCAGTTTAGAAGCTTCTAGAGTTTTGCATTCCTTAACAAGTTTTTCTAACATACGATGGCTAAGAGGCTTACAGAGTTCTTCCCCGTGCTTCCTAGTAACTCCTTCGTCGATGTGAGCAAGAGCCATTCTCCCTTGCTGCGTAATCAAAACGTTTCTACCGAGTTTTTTCTCTATTAACCGTTTCGTCTCTTCATTTATGATCAAAGTTCCATTAATCAACAGAACATCGTCATCAACAGAGTTAGGCTCGTTAACGGGACATGAAACCCGCTTCTTTAAAGTGGGCACCAAATAATCTCTTGTAAACAAAAGAAAACGGTGTTTAGAATACATTTTCTGAGCGCGTTCAAGAAAAGTGAATATTCCACTTCTACATTCAAAAACAGGTCTTGTATAAGCTAGTGGCAAGAAATTTGCGTAATTTTCATCTTCAAACAGCGCTACAATCATCTACATTTCATCCTTCTTGAGCCACTGATCATTAGCATTTACGTTATACTGAACTATTTTCTAAAAAGCTTATAGGAAGCCTATTCCCGCCCAAGGCGAACAAGCCCTTTTTTTAAAGATGGCTTTAACGGGATACCCGTGCTACCCTTTCCATTTCATGACGCTTCTGTATAGCCTTACATTTCATATCATGATTCGCCGCTAAAATCAATTCTTCTGCTAGACATTCTTCTAAGGAACGGGGGTTGCCAAACGCCGCCTTTCTAGCGCCTTCAGAAAGGAAACGCAACGCTACGTCCACTCGTCTCAAGGGTGAAATGTCCACTGCCAAATGGTACACAACGCCTCCATAGCTGATTCGAGTGGTGTCTTCGCATGGCGCGGAGTTTTCAACCGCTTTTATAAGCACTTGTATGGGGTTTTGTCCTGTTCGGAGGTGAATGATTTCAAAGGCGTTTCGAACGAGGTTGATGGCTCTAGCCTTCTTCCCTGCGCTGCTTCCTGGTCGCATCAGATTGTTCACGAATCTCTCTACAATGTTGACGTTGGCTTTGTGGAATCTCCCATGTTCATGGCGTCCCATGCTGTGAGGAATATGGATTGGCTTCAGAGAGATATATCGTTGCAGTCCGGGGTTTTTCACTTCGATTTCTTCGAAACTCCACTTTCCGAATAGCTTGACCTCTTGTTTCTTACTCAAACGCGCCACCTAACAGCCTTTTGGGTTAATCTGCCCCTATTTAAAATTATTGTTGAAAAACGTAACAGTTCCTTCACACTAATGTTTAGCGCAATGTAAGAATAATGGAGACATTTCCCGAATCCCATCAATAAACTCACATTTTTCCTCGCGCACATAATCATGTAATTTTGTCGTACACACTTGAATTGGAGAGTGACAAGATTGAGCCCGTCGACGAAATCCTTATAGGCGGCTGTCTCATTAACGGAATGTTTTGTAGATAAAGCTTGAAGAGGGAAAGAGAGCATATGCTAGCTTCTTACTTGCCCCCACGGCTACTGTATTTAGCTGCCCCTATAGTAGCTTAGAGAAGGCCAACGGAGGAGTGCTCTTACTACATTTTAAAGAATAATTCGACGAGTGAAAACTTATAGGAGACAGAAGAATGTCTGAAACGCTTATTGCCTTATCCATAATCCTCATAACAGCCTTCTTGCTCAACATCATTTTCAAAAAGATTGGTTTTCCTCCTCTTATTGGACAGATTCTTGCGGGAATGATTCTTGGGATTCCAGCTCTCAAAGTCTTGTTCAATTCTGAATCTCTTTTGGCTGTTGATCTCCTCTCTACCTTTGGAATTGTATTCTTGCTATTCTTGGCGGGGTTAGAAATAGACATCGATAAGATAAAGGAAACGAGTGGAGACTCTATTCTTGTAGCATTAGGCGCAACTGTGACTCCCTTCATCTTTGGTTTCATTTTTCTTAAAGCGATGGGATACAGTGTGACAACGGCAACAGTGTTCGGAGGCGCTTTAGCAGTCACTGCAGGAGGAACCATAATTGGAGTGCTAATGGATTCAAACGCTTTGAACACAAAGTTGGGAGCCATCTTCGTTGCAGCCGGGACCATTGACGACATATTCGAAATTTTTCTTTTAAGTCTTGTAGTAATATTGATCCATGGTGGAAGTATACTTGAAGTAGTTCTTCTACCTCTGCAACTTCTAATTTTCGTTGCAATATCCTTAGTGCTTTTCAAGGCAATGTCTAGCATATTATACTATTTTGAAAGGAACGGAAATGACGTAGAACTTTTTTCCATTGTAATAATCCTCGTGATTAGTATGGCGGCTCTATCTGAATTTTTGGACATTGGTTATCTCATTGGAGCCATCATAGCAGGTTTTCTGCTCCAAGTTTCAATGAAAAAATTGAGAAGGAAGCGTGGAAAGGAAATAGAGAGAACAACCCAATTAATCACCTTTTCCTTTGTTGTTCCTTTCTTCTTTGCAAACATTGGCTTGAACTTTGATATCGGTCTTCTCTTCACAAACCCCATTCTCATCATAGCTACAGTCCTTATAGCTATTGGTGGCACAATCGCAGGGGCGCTCTTGATTAAACCATTGTCGAGTTTAAACCTTAAGCAACTTTACATTGTTGGATGGGCAATGAGCTCCAAAGGATCCGTGGAGTTGGTGATTGCAATACTAGCTAGAAAATATGGTTTAGTTCCACCAGAAATATTCTCTGCACTTGTTGCCATGGCAGTCATAACAACCCTTGCCTTTCCCTTCGTTCTGGCAAGCGAAATCAAAAAGAACCCCTTGATCATGGACGCTGTTCCCACAAACAACAAAAAATAGCGCTTAGCTGAAAAACTGAATGAAACATACAAACTGGATGAAGCAGGTTTTGGATACATCTGCGAATATTGGAAGGTGATAAAATCTTTCGGAAACGAAAGTGAAAAATACCAACTGTTCAGTAAAAGACTAGTGTTTAGCGCAACGGTTTTTCTTTTCGACCGTACACTAACTCTTTAAGGGAAACCCCGTTCACAGTGATTACTTTCCACCGAACACCTGGAATGTCACCCATGCTCCTTCCACGGGAGCCCCCGATTCCCTCCACGATCACTTCATCATGTTCATCCACAACGTTAAGGGCGCCGTCTCCAGGAAGAAAAGCCGTGACGAGTTTGCCGTTTTTGATGAGTTGAGTTCTCACGCATTTTCGAATTGCGCTGTTGGGCTGCTTGCTTTCCACCCCAACTTTCTCCAGAACAATTCCGCGAGCCATGGGTGCGCCCATTAGCGGGTCAGACTTCACGTCCAATCTCAGTGTTCGGCGCTTGTAGTAAATGTCGCTCCACCTAAGTTTTTTCCTTTTTTCCAGTAGTTTTCTCCCTGCGAACTCGCCCTTCGGTGACTTGGATCCCATAGTCTTAATTCCTCTGGCTATGTTAACGACAAGTCCAATATTTAAGTTGTGCACTTACTGCCTTTATTAGCATCGACTCAACCTATACTAAGCACAGCGTGGAGCCGTCTCTAGATTTCTCCCCGCAAAATGCATAAAAGGAAGTTGGCTAGCTGACTTTTAACTGCGTGCAAATGAAAAATATATAAAAACAAAAATTCCGCAATATAGGCTACTGGTGCTTTCCCTCGTAAAAGGAGACAAAAACAAATGGTTAGCCAAGAAATCTTGAAAAAGAGAGTTCAACATTTTCAGCAGTTGATGAAACAAAACAACATAGACGCCTCGATGATTAGAACCCTTTCGTCATTCACATACTTCACAGGAATAAAATGGCTTAGACCCGCTCTATTAATACCCGCTGAAGGCAATCCGACAGCTATCATCTTCAAGTATGAAGTTGAAGAGTTCATGGAAAAAAGCTGGATACAGAACGTTAAGACGTACATGAAAAGCGAGGAACTTATGAAGGAAATCAGCGGAACCATACGCAAATCTGGATATAAAACAGTTGGGTTTGATTACAGCGTTGAAAGAGACTCTTACGTGCTTTTCTTCGAACTTTTCAAACGGCTAAATCCCGGAGTTGAAATCAAAGACGTCCACGCGTTAATCATGCAAATACGAATGGTGAAAGATGCAAGTGAAATAAAAGCTATAAAACAAGCTTCAAAAATAGCTGAGATAGGTATGCAAAAAGCCATAGATGCCATCGATGTTGGGAAAACCGAGCTGGAAGTCGCCACTGAACCCTTGAGTGAAATGATGAAGAAAGAGGCTGAGAATCCTCACATATACATTACAACTGGTCCAAAACCAAGAGTCCACGCGGAACCGCGAAACTGGATGAAAATCAAGCCCGATGACACCGTGGAAATAGTCATATCAGCTGATTACGATGGGTATTATAGCAATCTCACACGAACAGTTTTCTTAGGCAGTTTACCAGCGAAAAAACGAAATGCGTTTGAAGCTTTTATGGAAGTGCATCGAAAGGCTGAGGAAAACCTCAAACATGGAACACAACTAATCGAGATTGAGAAGCTCTTAAGAAAACTAGTTGAAGACAGAGGTTATGGCGACTATTACGTGACCGGCTTTGCACATGGAGTGGGTCTCCTAACAGAAGAAGACCCGATAACAACCATAGTGGTTCCTCATCGTCGATACAAGGCTGTTGAAAACATGGTTTTAGCTTCTGTACATGCGCCGTTAACAGTTCCTGGCATCGGAACAATAAAATTTGAAGACACCTATGTAGTGCAGCTTGGAGTGCCAGAGAGACTCACGAAATTCGACTACGAAATAATCAAGTAAGCCAAGTTCTTAACTCCATATTTTATTATCTAACTCGAAATTTTTGTTACGTCAACATGACGAAAAAGTTGACACGCGCACATGTCAATTCAGTGAAGATGATGTGAGTTCAGTTATATTGTCCAGATTGAAATAATGAATATAATTTTTGCATTGCATTTGCAACATGTTGATTTATGCGGGAGAAGTGTAACGGAACGAAAGAAAAAAGCGAGTTCGACACAATTGCCGCTATTCTCCGTGTGGCGGGTAAGGGAGCTAATAAAACAGAGATTATGCAGCAGTGTAACTTGAACCCTCTATCCTTAGACAAATATTTGTCCGCTCTGATAGAGTTGGGTCTACTGAAAGTAGAACAAAAAAGCCAAGTGTCTTATCGAACCAGCGACAAAGGGCTACAGTTTTTGCAAACTTACCACCGTCTAAAATGGCTTTTATGGGGCGAAAACTTCGACTTTTTATTAGTTCGCCTTTTGGGTCGACTGAGAAACCAAATCTAACTTGTCTATAAAAAAAGAAAAAATGCTAGCAATTGCCAACTTCAGGTTANNTTATTAGTTCGCCTTTTGGGTCGACTGAGAAAACAAATCTAACTCGCCCATCCAAAAAAAAGAAAAATGTTAGCAGTTACCAACTTCACGTTATGGATACATTTTGAATTTGGAAGTACCGTTTAGCTAAAAACCGAATTCGCTCCGCATTTCTCCCGTTCTTACCGATGGCAACCCCCTTATCCTTCGGATTCACCGAAACCACCGCAATGGTTTTTCCGTCGGTTCGTTCACTGATGCGGATTTCATTCACCCGCGCTGGCCTCAACGCATTCTTGATGAACTGAGCTGGTTTCTCAGAATGCTCAATTATCTCGTGTTTTTTCCCAGTCATTCTCTCCAGCATATGTATGTTTTTGCCTCTCCTTCCAATAGCGATTCCCACGTCTCCTTCCTTTATGATAAATATAATTCGGTTAAGTTCATCATCTATTATACAATCTTTCACGGTTGCGCCAGTTATACTTTCGAATAAAGCTATATAACGCATCTCTCGACTGGTGAATCGTATCCCACTAGACATTCGCGGCCTCCGTGAGCTTCAAGATGTCAGAATCTCCAGGTTCTCTTATTGTTAAAGCGGAAACCATAAATGGTTTTCCACACACTGCGCCCAAATCTATGCTAGTTCCATTATAAATAGCAATCGGAACACCAGAAAGTCTACAATAATACTCAATATCTTCACGAATTTCTCGCGGGCAATTAGCTGCAACAACTATGAGTTTAGTTTTGCCCGCCTTAGCATTTTTTATGGCGTTGTTAGTTCCAAACAAAACCTTTCCAGTCTTCACCGTGGCAGCTATAGCCTTATTTATGTCAATCATTTTTTGGAACCCTTCCGATGTGCAGTTGACATGTAAAGATCAACCAAACCTGTACCAATGGGGATAGATTGACCCACGATAACGTTTTCGGTAACTCCTCGCAATGGATCACTGTCTCCTTTAATCGCCGCCGCAACGATGTTTGGAACAGTAATCTCAAAGGCTGCCCTCGCAAGCACACTTGCCTTTTTTCCGCTGATTCCATGTCTCCCTATCTGACGAACATCACCAGTCGCAGTCATTATGTCAGCCACCAGCATGACATGTCGTATGTCTACGTCAAGCCCTTGCTCCTCAAGAACGCCAATAGCCTCCTTAATTAAGGAGTTTCTAGCAGCTTCGATTCCCAACGTCTTAGAAATCTCATGCACATGATTAGTGGTTGTTCGCATCGGGTCAATGCCGCGAATCTCAATAATCTGTGGTAGGTTAGATCCGTCTGTACGTATAACCCACTTTCCAGCTTCCTCGGTGATCAAAACTCTTCGAATATCTTTTGCGCCTTTAATTTGTTGTGAAGAAATCTTGTCCAGCAATTTCTTGAGATCTACGGGTTTTTTAGATTTGACGCCGATCTCGTTCTCTTTGACTCTCAACGTGTATTTTGGTGAGTCCATTGCGTTCTTTAACTCTTCCAATGAGATTCCTCGATCTTTCATCATAGTGACGTCGAGTTTGACAACCACTTCCTCTCGTTCTGGATCTATGTACATCTCTTGCGCAATATCTTCCATAACGGTGCAAATGATTTCACGAGCAACCTCAGTGGCTTTCTCCTTGCTTTTTCGATGCTCCTTGTCAAGATAAATGGACATGATTGGAGTTGATGGTGTCCGTCGAGCGTCCACTATTTCAATTAGACGAGGTAACCCTAGAGTCACGTTTTGTTCTCTAACTCCAGCGTAGTGGAACGTTCTAAGCGTCATCTGAGTACCCGGCTCACCCATAGATTGGGCCGCCACTATTCCAACAGCTTCACCGGGCTCAACTAGAGCTCGTTTATAGTTTTCTAAGGTTAGAGCAATCGCTTGGTCTACACCTTTTATAGCCAACTTGGCTTTAGTTAACTCCTTTTTCAGCTCATCAACGAGTATGGGTATAAGCTGATCTTCTATCTCTTTGAGACGACTCACAATGTATTGCTTGGGCGCAGGTTTGCCCTTTTTCATTGCAAGTCTGACTTGCTCAACTAACCGCATGACGTTCACAGCTTTTCCATGATCACTCTTGCCGGGATCCACTCCGTCTTCGCCGTATCTGAACTGAATAATATCACCAATCGAGTTTCGAACCGTTTCGTCATATTCAATGCGTAGATGTTCTAATGCGTTGATGAGCCGTCTCTGCATGTAGCCGCTCTGTTGTGTTCGCACAGCCGTGTCCACAAGTCCTTCTCGACCTCCCATCGCATGGAAGAAAAATTCGATTGGATCAAGCCCCTCTCGATAACTAGAGTACACAAAGCCTCTGGCCTTTGGGGAGGGATCCCCTGACTCAAAGTGAGGCAAAGCTCGCTCCACGTATCCACGCATAATTCGTTTTCCTCGCACGGATTGCTGTCCAACACAAGCGGTCATTTGAGCGATGTTGAGGTTTGATCCCCTAGCCCCTGTTCTCGTCATGACGATGCCAGAGTTTTGAATGTCGAAGTCTTTATCTGCCATTCCCCCAGCTTTATCTCTAGCTTTAGCCAGTTCATTCATCACATAGATTTCAAAGGAGTCAATGAGAGTTTGGCCTGGGAGTCTTTCTAGTGTGTCATCTTGAAAAGCCTTGATCAATTCGTTTATCCGTTCTTCAGCCTTATGTATTATGTTACGGATTTTTTCTTGAACAGGAGGCGACAATTCAAGTTCATCAAAGGAATATGTGAAGCCTCGCATTGTCATGAAAAACTTGAGAAGACGACAGATGCTGTTTAGGAACTGACGTCCAGCAACGCCACCGTAATCTTTTATTATTCGGTGTAGAAGGCTTTCTGATTGCTCGGCGCCTATGGAACTTCTATCAATCACGCCCGACTTTAAAATACCGTCTTTGATGACCACGTAAGCATCATATTCACACTCCTCGCGAAGACAAGGAGTGCAATTAATGCAGGTTGTCGCTTTTAACGCGTAATTCATGCCCTTAGGGATAAATAAGCTAAATATTTGCTTTCCACTCCAACGCGGTTCAGGTTCTTTGATTTCAGGTTTTGGAAGGGAGCCCTCGTAACCAGCCGCTAAAAGCAGTCGACAAACTTCTTCCTTAGTGAGGAAAGTGGATTTTCGAGTGAAAAGATAAGAGGCTGTGATAAAGTCACGAATAGCCCCGATTATAGGGCCTCCAAACCTTGGTGACAGAATCTGATCTTGAACCTGCATTAGGAGACGCGCTTCGGTCCGCGCCTCTTCGCTCTGTGGCACGTGAAGATTCATTTCGTCTCCGTCAAAATCCGCGTTATAGGGAGGACACACACAGAGATGCAAACGAAATGTCTTGTGAGGGAGCACCCGTACATGGTGTGCCATGATAGACATCCGGTGAAGAGATGGCTGTCTATTGAAGATGGCGATGTCACCGTTCTTAAGGTGACGTTCTACAATGAAGCCTGGCTCAACAACTTCAGCAATCTTTTCACGGTCCACTACGAATTCCAATCGGATACGTTTGCCGTCAGGTCTCGTAACATAAAGTGTGCCAGGATACTTTTCAGGACCGTTGATCACTAACTTTCGCATCTCATCGACGTTCCATGCAGTAACTTTTTCAGGAATTGAAAGTCTCATGGCAACGTCAAGTGGAACTCCCACCTCATTGATGTCGAGATTTGGGTCTGGAGAGATCACGGTGCGTGCTGAAAAGTCAACTCTCTTCCCAGAAAGATTGCTTCTGAATCTACCTTCCTTTCCTTTGAGACGCTGCGATATGGTCTTGAGCGCCCTACCTGAACGATGTCTTGCAGGCGGGATTCCTGACGCTTCATTATTGAAGTATGTGGTTATGTGATACTGTAGGAGCTCAGACAGGTCTTGGATGATGAGAGTTGGAGCTCCCGCCTCCATGTTCTCCTTTAATCTCTGGTTGATACGGATAATATCTACAAGCTTGTGTGTTAAATCATCCTCAGATCGAATGCCTGACTCCAACGTTATGGAGGGTCTCACATAGACTGGAGGAACTGGAAGAACTTGAAGAACCATCCACTCTGGTCTGGCGACTTCCGAGTTGAACCCAAACAATTCCAGATCTTCATCTGGTATTCGTTCAAGTCTTTCTCGAATCATGCTGGGCGTTAATCGTTGTGCGCCTCCCTCTGGAAGGTCTTCACTAAATTTTGTGGGTTTTTCGAAAACTATTTTATACTGAGGAGAGCCACAGTAGGGGCATTCTTTTCCCTTCGCCTCCTTCAAAACTTTCTTGTAGAGTTGATCAGGAACAACTCCCAGCAACTTGCGTGTGCGCTTGATTTCAGCCTTGATTCTTTCTATTCGATCTGGAGGCAAAAGTGCGCGTCCACAGTTTCTGCAAGTTACTCCGAGAAGATTATAAATTATTTTGGTGAATACAACGTGAATTATGGGAACTGCCAGTTCTATGTGACCGAAGTGTCCTGGGCATCGTATGGCTGTGTTTCCACAGGTTTTGCATCTCTGTCTTGGCTCAAGAGTTCCCAACCTGCCATCCATGAGTCCGGAGGTTATTGGGGCTCCGTCTTCATCATATGTGTCTGCTGTTTGTATCTCTGCAACTGAAAACCTGCGCACATCTTGTGGTGAAAGTATTCCAAAGTAAAGTTCGTCTATGATTTTGTGAACGCCGTTTTCTATTGACACTTTCACGCCCTCTCCTTTAATTTTAGACGTGGGGTTACACAGAGGCTCATCAGCTCTTGCAGAAGAAGTTTGAAAGCGTAGGAAACAATCACTGGGGAAATCTGTGCCTTTTCTTCGCAGATTCGACAAACATAACTGCGCTGTTTGACATTGTAAAAAGCGATGTAACCGCAGTTTTCACATACGTATAGAAGATATTTGTCAGATTCCTCGAGCAATCGGTCTCGTAGCAACATGGCGGCGCCGTGTCCAATTAAGCAGTCTCTTTCCATCTCGCCGAATCGCAGTCCACCGCCTCTCGCTCGTCCCTCTGTCGGTTGCCTCGTTAACATCTGAACCTGTCCTCGTGCTCTAGCGTGAATCTTATCTGCAACCATGTGGTGAAGTTTCTGATAATAAACAAGACCCATGAAAACATCAACGAGGAATCTTTCACCCGTGACACCATTGTAAAGAACCTCTCGACCAGTATGGCTGAATCCTAAGTTAATCAGCGCTTGTTTCAATTCATCAGGATTTTCGTTGATAAAGGGTGTTCCATCCACTGGGCTTCCTCTCGCCGCAGCGACTTTCCCAGCCATAGATTCGAGAAACTGCCCAATTGTCATCCGTGAAGGAATGGCGTGAGGATTAATTATTATGTCAGGAACTATGCCCTCCGATGAAAACGGCATGTCTTCTTGCGGTATGATCATCCCTATGACGCCCTTCTGTCCATGACGAGAGGCAAATTTATCGCCTAATTCAGGGATGCGTTGGTCGCGCATTCTAACTTTTACAAGTTTGCTTCCTTCACCCGTCTCAGTGATGAAAACATCGTCCACAACTCCAGTTTCCGCTGGTCTCATGTCTACAGAAGTATCTCTCATCGTTGGTCCCTTAACTTCAAACTCTTTGTATTCCTCGAGAAATCGTGGTGGACTCGTTCTTCCTATGAGAACATCGCCGCCAGCAGTGTCAGATTCTAAGCTGATTATGCCATCAGGTTCTAGAAGGCGATAGTATTGTTCTCCTCGATATCCTCGAATTCCCGTCTCAGGAATGACAAAACGGTCTCTCAGTCCGCCTAAATATTGACGACACTCTGCCTCATACATCCGATAGAATGTGGAACGCACTAAACCTCGTTCAATAGATGCTTTGTTGAAGATGAGAGCGTCTTCCATGTTGTATCCTTCAAAAGATAAAACAGCAACAACACAGTTTTGCCCAGAGGGTCTAAGATCATAGCCTATTACGCCCAACGGCCTCGTTTCAACCAACGGCTTTTGCGGATAATGCAGAACGTGAGAACGAGAATCCACTCGAAGGACGAAGTTAGTTGCGTTTATCCCCAGCGCTTGCTTCGCCATGGCTGCCTCATAAGAGTTGCGTGGAGACTGATTGTGTTCAGCATATGGTATGAGTGAAGCGCATATACCGAGAATTGTATATGGTGCAATTTCCACGTGAGTGTGTTCTGGTGTGACATCTTTGAAGCTCATCGCCGCGAAGACGTTTTCCTCTTCTTCAGCATCTATATATTCTATAATGCCTTGTTTCACAAGATCGTCCCACGTCCATTCTCCTGAACGAATTTTTTCGATGTGCTCAGGTTGCAGTTGTGGTGCGCTGTTTTTAACAACTATTAAAGGTCGACGCACACGTCCCTCATCACAGTTAACATAAATTTCTTCTTCATCTGCTCCTCTAGAGAAATAGGCAACGTTGACTTCCGTAGATATTTCGCCGTTTCTACGTTTTCTTCTTAGCGTGTCGGCCAGCTCTTTCGGTGAGGTGGAGTAGCCTATGAGTTGTCCGCCCACGAAGACCTTGGCGCCATGAGTTCGCAGATTCTCGTTTGCTTCTTGAATAGGGATCACGTTCATTCGATAGATGGTTTGCTTCACTTTTTCAGCGTTTGTGCCCACAGAGATACAAGCAGCTAAAGCAAGATTCTTCACCAAGCCACAGTTCGACCCTTCAGGCGTTTCATTTGGACATAACCTTCCCCAGTGGGTTGGATGTAAGTCTCTTGCCTCAAAGTTGGGCTGGCTACGACTGAGCGGGGACTGCAGTCTGCGTAAGTGGCTTAAAGTGGAGAGATGGTTAGTTCGATCAAGGAGTTGCGTGATGCCAACACGCCCCCGTCCCCAGTTGCCTGTTGCAAGTGCGTGTTGAAGGCGTTCCTTGACGATTCCAGGGCGAACAGCAGCTGAAACACTTACCATT
>JABAOH010169754.1_pt1 | contig 12213 bp, 9 predicted proteins | sample 7062181 | NCBI WGS metagenome assembly JABAOH01 (sample SAMN14538630, study PRJNA623070) | marine sediment metagenome | biome: marine biome [ENVO:00000428]; feature: marine pelagic biome [ENVO:01000023]; material: deep marine sediment [ENVO:00002113]; isolation source: pool of 5 deep marine... | reverse complement strand
GATGGCAAGAAGTATTTTGATGCCGTCGGCGGTATGTGGTGCACGAATATCGGGCTCGGCCGCAAAGAGATGGTCGAAGCGATCGCCGAGCAGGCGTCAAAACTGGCCTATGCCAACCCGTTTACGGACATGTCCAACGAACCGGCGGCACTCCTGTCGGCGAAGCTGGCCGAACTGGCGCCGGGCGATCTCAATAACGTGTTCTTTACCTGCGGCGGCTCGACCGCAAATGACTCCGCCGTCAGGTTGATCCAGATGTACCAGGGCGCCCGCGGCAGGAAGCAGAAGCGACACATCATCTGCCGCCATGACGCCTATCACGGGACGACCTACCTGACTGCATCACTGTCCGGCAAGGCAGGCGATCGCATGCCGGACTTCGAGTATATCGATGACTGGATTCACCACCTGACGAGCCCAAACTTCTACCGCGCACCGGACGGCATGGACGAGGCGGAATTCTGCGACTACCTGGTCCTGGAACTCGAGAACAAGATTGCCGAACTGGGCGCCGACAATATCGCAGCGTTTTTTGCCGAACCGATTCTCGGCTCGGGCGGCGTCATCGTGTGCCGCCCGAAGGCTATAACCGGCGGACCTGGGAGGTATGCCGGGAAAACGACATCATCTACGTGGCCGATGAAGTCGTCACCGGCTTCGGCCGTCTCGGTCACTGGTTCGTATCGAAGGACATGTTTGACGTGGAGCCGGACATCATCACCTGTGCCAAGGGTCTCTCGTCCGCGTACCTGCCGCTCGGCGCAGTCATCTTCTCGGATCGCATGTACCAAGTGCTCGGCAACGACGCGGACCGCTGGTTCACTGCCGGCAACACCTATTCGGGACATCCGGTCTGCTGCGCCGCAGCGCTAAAGAACATTGAGATACTCGAACGCGAGAAACTCTTCGATAACGTCCGCGAAGTCGGCGTCTATTTCGAAGAGCAGCTGCATACGCTGCTCGATCTGCCTATCGTCGGCGATATTCGCGGGCGGCTGTTCATGATGTGTGTCGTCAACGTCATGAACAAGGACACCAGGGAGTTCTTCCCCGCCGAAGTCAACATCGGCAAGCGGATTTCGAATCACTGTGAAGACCTCGGCGTCATCGTCCGGCCGGCAGCCGATCTCAATATCATGTCGCCGTCGCTGACGATGACCAAAGACGACGTCGACTACGTCGTGTCAAACCTGCGCACCGCGATCGAACGGACCACCGCGGATCTCCGCGAAGAGGGCTATCTCGCCGCCTGACACCCGGTTTCTGGCGTATTTGCGCTATTATCGGGGCCTCAGTGCGTCGCTAGAGGACGTGCCGATGGGGGCATGTAAATCGCTGTTTTTCTGCCTGCTCGCACTGGCTGCGGCGCCGGCGGCACTCGGCCAAGACCCGAACCACCTGGTGCAGACGATATGCGTCGCCTGTCACAACGAATATACGCTGCAGGCCGGCCTCAACCTGCAGGCGTTCGACGCCCGCAGACCCGAGCTCGATGCCGAGATTGCGGAGAAGATGATCCGCAAATTGCGCGCGGGACAGATGCCACCGAGAGAAATGCCGCGCGACCAGGCGCAGATCGACCACCTGGTCGATACGCTCGAAATGCATCTCGACCGCCATGCGCGAATGGCAGACCGGGCCGGCACCCGCCCGTTCCAGCGCGTCAATCGCGCGGAGTATGCGCGGCTCGTTTACGACCTGCTGGGACTGACGATCGATCCTGCCGAATGGCTGCCTGAAGACCGGATCAGCGCGAGCTTCGATAACATTGCCGATGCGCAGGAAATGTCAACAACCCTGATGATTGCGTATCTCGCGGCAGCCAGCGACATCGCGCGGCGCGCGGTAGGCAATGAAGACGCGCCCCCTGTCGCGACCACCTATTCCAACCCGCCCGGGCTCTCGCAGCACGAGTGGGAACGCGTCGAGGGCGCGCCTTACGGCACGCGCGGCGGCATCAGCGCGTTGCACACCTTCCCGGCGGACGGCGAATACACCTTTGCGATGCGCTTCATGTCGGGTTGGGGCGAGCGTTACCACGATATCGACATCTCGATCGATCGCGAACGGGTGGCGCTCGTACGCTACGGCGGCGATATCGATTACCAGGGGCTCAAGGATTTCCCCGTCGAGACCGAGCCGGTGTTCGTGCGCGCCGGCGAGCACCGGGTGACAGCCGCCTTCATTCGCAGGATGGACGGTCCCTATGAAGACTTGCTGAAACCCAATGCACGCTCGTTGACGGGTACCGAGACGAGTTACGGCACGACCTCGCCGCCGAACCTGATGCATCTGACCATCGAGGGCCCGTACAACGTCGTCGGCGTATCCGAGACGCCCACCCGACAAAGGATTTTTACCTGCCGGCCGACGGCGCCTGGCGAGGCGCGCCCTTGCGCCGAGGACATCATCGAGCGACTGGCGACCGGGGCATTCGGCGAGCCTGTCGAGGACGTGCAGCTGCAGGACCTGATGGGTTTCTATGAACTCGGCGCCGCAGACGGCGGCTTCGAGATGGGGGTCCGCGCGGCGCTCGAGGCCACGCTCGCGAGCCCGCGGTTCCTGTTTCGTGTCGAGCGACAGCCGGGCAACGTGCAGCCCGGCGAAACCTATCGTCTCGCCGGCGTCGACCTTGCCAGGCGCCTGTCGTTCTTCCTGTGGGGGACGAATCCCGATGCGGAATTGATGGCGCTCGGCGAATCAGGGCGGCTGACGCGCAGCCGCACGCTGCGCGCCCAGGCAGAGCGACTGCTCGACGATCCTCGCTCGGAAGCGCTGGCGACGCGCTTTGCGTCCCTCTGGCTGCGCCTGCAGGACCTGCAGAACGTCGAGCCGGACGAATACTGGTACCCCAATTTCACCCGCCAGCTGAGCGATGCCATGCGGCGGGAGACCGAGCTCTTTTTCCATCACCTGGTGAGGGAAGACCGGCCGCTGCTGGAACTGTATTCGGCAGACTACAGCATCATTAACGAACGACTGGCGCGCCATTACGGCATCGATGGCGTCCACGGCGACAGTTTCAGAAAAGTCCTGTATCCCGACGAGCAACGGCGCGGCATCCTCGGGCATGGCAGCATCCTGACCCAGACCTCGCTCGGCAATCGCACGTCACCGGTCCTGCGCGGCAAATGGGTGGTGGAGGTCCTCGTCGGCACGCCGCCGCCACCGCCGCCGCCAGGGATCCCGGATCTCGAGGAAACCGCGGAGGGCGCTGACGGCGAGGTCCTGACCACGCGCAGGCGGCTGGAGATGCACCGCGCCGATCCCATCTGCGCCGCCTGTCACAAAGTCATGGATCCGATCGGACTTGCGCTCGACAATTTCGACGTCACGGGACAATGGCGCATCCGTGAGAACGACGTGCCGCTGGATACCCGTGCAACCTTTTATGACGGTACGCCGATCGAGACGCCGGCGGAGTTGTCCGCGGCGCTGCTGCAGCGGCCCGTGCCGCTGGTTCGCGAATTCACGAAAAATCTCATGGCCTATGCGCTGGGCCGGCGCGTCGAAGCCCTCGACATGGCGACGGTCCGGCAAATCGTCCGCGACGCGGAGGCCGACGAATACCGGCTGTCGCAGCTGATCATGGGCGTGGTCATGAGCGACCCGTTCCGGATGAAGGATGCCGCTGCCGGCATCGATTCAATGACTACCCAGTCGACAACGGACTAACGAGGAAGAAGGCATGCCATTCGTCACCAGGAAAAAGCTGAATCGCAGGACTTTTCTCCGCGGCGCGGGCGCAAGCGTTGCCTTGCCGCTGCTCGATGCCATGCTGCCGGCTTTCGGCTCGTCCGATATCGGCAAGCGGACGCGCTTGATCTGCATCGAGGAGGTGCACGGGCTGCCCGGCTGCACGAAGTGGGGCATAGAACAGAACCTGTTCGCGCCGGCGACGACCGGCCGCGGATTCGAATTATCGGCGGACAACACGCTCAAGGTGCTGGAGCCCTGGCAGGACATGATGACGATCGTGTCGAACACCGACGTGCGCATGGCGGAGGCGCATCATCCGAGCGAAGTCGGCGCGGATCATTTTCGTTCGACGGCGACCTTCCTGACCCAGGCCCATCCCAAACAGACGCAGGCCTCAGACATCCACTGCGGTACCTCGCTCGACCAGCTGCATGCACAGAAATTCGGCCAGGAAAACCTGATGCCGTCAATGCAGCTGGGCATCGAGCCGACCGACAAGGGCGGCGGCTGCGGCTACAACTATTCCTGCGCCTACACCGATTCGGTCAGCTGGGCGTCGCCTACCGAGCCGCTGCCGATGATCCGCAATCCACGCACTGCCTTCGATCTGCTGTTCGGCGCGGGTGGCACCGAACGCGAGCGCGAAATGCGTCGCAGGATGCACGCAAGCATCCTCGACTGGGTCGTCGACGATATCTCGAGCATGAAGGCGGAACTCGGCGCGGCCGATCTCCGGCGCATGGACCGATATCTCGACAACGTGCGCGAAATCGAACGCCGGATTCAGCTGGTCGAGGCGCGCAACTCGAACGGTGAAGAGCGCCAGTTGCCGGGCGCGCCGCCCGGTGTGCCGGATTCGTTCTCCGAGCACGTCAAGCTGATGTACGACCTGCAGGTGCTTGCGTTCGCGGCCGACATGACCCGCGTCACCTCGTTCAAGCTGGGTCGGGACGCGTCCAACCGCATCCTGCCGGAGAGCGGCTCGACGAAGGGCTTCCACCCGTCGTCCCACCACGGCGACAGCGTCGAGGCGATCCAGGAATTCAACACGATCTGCAAGTACCGCATGGCGCAGACGGCGTATTTCCTGGAGCGGATGACGGCGACGGTCGATGGCGACGACAGCCTGCTCGCACAGTCGCTGGTCATCTGGGGATCGCCGATGGGGGATGCGAACGTACACAACCACCGGCGCTGCCCGCTGGTGTTCCTGGGTGGGGCCAACGGCGCCCACGATGGCGGTATCCACGTGCGCGCCGCGGACGGCACGCCGATGGCCAATGCCATGCTGACGATGCTCAACCGTCTCGGCCACGAACTCGCCAGCTTCGGCGACAGCAGCGGCGAGCTCAATCTTCAGAGTTAGCATGAAGAAATATCAGCAACTCGCTGTTTTTATATGTATTTTATTGGCAAGTCAGCAGGGGTTTGCCGGGCCCGTTGCCGATGCGGCCGAGGCAGGCGATCTCGATGCCGTGCGTGCTTTGCTGCGTGCGGGTGAGGACGTCAACGAGACCCAGGGCGACGGCATGACCGCGCTGCACTGGGCGGCCGAACATGGCGATGCCCGCATGGCTGAAATGCTGATTTACGCCGGCGCGAATACCGATGGCGGCACCCGTATCGGCGGCTACACGGCGCTGCATATCGCCAGCCGCCGGGGGCACGCCGATGTGGTCCGTGTATTGATCGATGGCCACGCTGACGTCGACCTCGGTACGACGGTGTCTGGCGCCACGCCGCTGCACCTGGCGGCCGCGTCNNGCTCGAAGCTGGCGCCGCTGTGGATACCCGCGAGACCGCGTGGGGGCAGACGCCGTTGATCTTCGCGGCGTCGGCGGGACGCCGCGAAATTGTCGAACTCCTGCTCGGGGCGGGCGCCGACCCGTCAATCTCGTCGGCCGTCGTCGATACGGCGGAAATGGAGCGCGCCGACCAGGCGGCGAACCAGCGGCTCGTTGCCGTCCTTGCCGACTTCAAGGAGAAGGCCGGCGGCGGACCTGACTGGAAGCCGAACCCGAACGAGGTGCAGGGCGCCATCGACTTTTCGCGCGAGATCCAGCGCAAATGGCCGGATGTCCCGGATCCCGCCTGCGAATTCAGTGCGGGCGAGGCCGCTTCCCGTTTCAGCCGCGGCGCCTTACCCGAGCGCTGCAAGCCGTCAACGGAGGATCACGGCCCGGAAGTCGCCAGCGATTCATCAGTGCCGCAGCGCCGACTCTCTTACGGGGAATGGGTCGGCCATTGGGGCGGGCTGACACCCCTGCTGCACGCGGTTCGCCAGGGTCACCCGGCCGTTGTGCAGGCATTGCTGGAAGCCGGCGCTGATATCGATCAGCCATCGGCGGGCGACCGCACCACGCCGTTGCTGATGGCGGCCGTCAACGGACAGTTCGACCTCGCGCTCGAGCTTTTGCGGCGCGGCGCCGACCCGAACCTGCTCAGTGACGCAGGTACCGGCCCGTTGTTTGCCGTGCTCGAAAGGCAGTGGGCCCCCTGGTCGCACTACGCGCACCCGGTCGATTATCAGCGGCAGCAAGCGACCCACCTGGACGTCATGAGCGCGTTGCTGGAGGCGGGCGCCGAACCGAATGTCCGGCTGAAAAAACACCTGTGGTATGCCGAGTTCACGACCGCAGTCCTGATACCGGCGGGACTGCATTACGACGGTGCGACCCCGTTCTGGCGTGCGGCGCAAGCGCTCGATGTCGATGCAATGCGCCTGCTGCGGCAGTACGGCGCCGATGCGGACGTACCGACCTGGAAGATCCCGGAGCGGCGGCGTTCAAGGCGCGATCCGGAGCCTGAGGCCGAGCGGGCCGCCGATCCGTCGGGTTTGCCGCCGGTCGATGTCGGCGGTCCGTACGTCTATCCGCTGCATGCGGCCGCCGGTGCCGGCTATGGCCAGTACTTCATGGCGCATGCGCATCGTCACGTGACCGATAACTGGCTCAATGCGGTCAGGTACCTCGTCGAGGAGTGCGGCGCCGACGTCAATCTGCGCGACGCGAACGGTTACACGCCGCTGCACCATGCGGCGGCGCGCGGCGACAATGCGTTGATTCACTACCTCATCGACCAGGGTGCCGACGTGCATGCTGTCAGCCGCAAGGGTCAGACCACGGTCGACATGGCCAATGGACCGACGCAACGCGTTTCACCGTTTCCGGACACGATCGCGCTGCTCGAAGGGATGGGTGTCAAGAACAACCATACCTGCGTGTCCTGTTGAGCGCCGATCGAAAACTCGGGCTCCACGACGCCTACTCGGTCGAGACGCCCGAGGACAACATCCGTCTCTATGGCGACTGGGCCGCGACCTACGAGTCGGAGTTCGTCGCGGACCAGGGGTACGTCGGCTACTTGCGGGTGGTGGAGCAGCTCGCAATACACCTGGCTGACAGGAATTCGGCAATCCTGGATGTCGGTTGCGGCACGGGTGTTTGCGGCGTTGCGCTCCGCCGGCTCGGCTTTGGGATTATCGACGGGATAGACATTTCTGACGCGATGCTCGCCGAGGCGGCGGAGAAGCGCGCCAGCGACGGCGATCCTGTCTACCGGACGCTTCGGCAGGCAGACCTTACCCGGTCGGTCGCGCTGCCCGACGACAGCTATGCCGGGATGGTCAGTGCCGGTACCTTCACGCACGGTCACCTGGGACCGGCGCCGCTCGATGAACTGTGGCGCATCGCGGCGCCCGGCGCGGTCTGTGCCATCGGCGTCAACGCGAATCATTACAAGGAAGCGGGATTCGCGGCGAAGATCGCCGCGGACGACGATCGCGGCGTCATTTCATTGCTCGATGTCGTCGAATTCGAGACCTATACGACACCGCAGGCCGACGTCACCGACGGCAACGATCGCGGCAAGGTCATCGTCTGCCGCGTCAACGCCTGCGCAAGCGCTCAGTCATAGACCACGGCCGCGATGATGGCGAGGTGATCGATGACGCCGCGCTTGAATGAATCGACCCGAATGCGTTCGTCATTGCCGTGCATGCGCGAGAAATCTGCTTCGGGCACGATCGTCGGATCGAAGCCGTAGCTGGGGATGCCCAGGTCGCGAAAGAAGTGGCTGTCGGTGAACCCGGTGGATACATAGGGCGTCACGCGCGAACCCGGGTGCCGTTCGCCGGTGACTTCCTCGATGGCATCGTAGAGCACCGTATCCGTCGGCGAGATGGCGGCCGTGAACGCCATGATGACCTCGATCTCTACGCCGGTGCCGGCGATCATCGCACGCATCTCGTCGATGAAGACTTCGGCCGGACGGTCCGGGAGTATGCGGCAGTCCAGTTCCGCCCACGCTTCGGGCGGGACGACGTTGATCTTGTTCGACGCCTCGAAGCGCGTCATCGAGCAGGTATCGCGCGTCAGCGCGTGCAGGTACGGCGAGTAAGCCTGCAGTCTCGCCAGGAAATCCGGATCCCTGATCGCCGCGTGCATGTTGCTGAACGCTTCCTCCCACTCCGGACCGGCGCTTTGCGCAAGCGACTGAAACATCGAGTCGATCGCCGGGACCATCCTGGGTGCGAACGGGTTTGCCCGCACGATCCCCAAGGCATCGACGATGCGCGTCACCGAGGACGTCGGGTTCGGCATCGAGCCGTGACCGGGCGTGTCGACCGCAGTGAGGCGCAGCCAGACGGGCACTTTCTGCGTGACCTCGACCTGGAACAGCAATTCCTTTTCACGCTGTTCGCCGTTGCCACCTTCGTTGATCAGCAATCCGGCGCCTTCGAAAATCTCCGGGTGGTTCTCGACCAGCCAGCCGGCGCCGTAAAAGCCGCCTGCTTCCTCATCGGCCGTCGCTACCAGCACCACGTCGCGATTGAGCGGCACGCCAGCGCGGTGCAGGCTGATAAATGTGGCGAGCTGGGAAATGCCGGTGCCCTTCATGTCGAGCGTGCCGCGTCCCCAGAGGTAGCCGTCCCGGATTTCCCCGGACAGCGGGTCGGTCGTCCAGTATTTCTCGTCTGCGGGCACGACGTCCGTATGCTGCAGCATGATCAACGCCGGCTCGTCGCCGCCTTCGAGTCGTGCCCAGAGGTTGCCGCGACCGGGTGCGCTCTCTGCGGTCCGGTAGGGGATGCCCTCGGCCTCGAGGATGGCGGCGAGGAATTCGACGGCGCGCGTCTCGTTGCCCGGCGGATTGATCGTGTCGACCCTGATAAAGGCCTGCAGCCAGTCGAAGGCCTGGTCTTCGATGGATTGCGCATGCGCGGAAGTGGCGATGGCCAGCAAAGCCAGCAGTGACAGGCGTTTCAGCATGGTGTGCCTTCGTTGTTGTTTTTTTGCAGCGTAGCACGGAGACAGGGCTGTCGCATGAATGTGACTCAGTTCACGTGCCAGGCGGTGATCCAGACCTCGGGAAAGAGACAATATTCACGGCTATCATTATGAAATCTATGAAGAAAAGGAAGTGACTCTTGCACCTCACCCGGGTTCCCATGAATGTCCAGAATCTCAGTGTCGGCATGTTCGTCGGCCTGCTGGACCGGCCGTGGCTGGAAACCCCGTTCATCTTCCAGGGCTTCGAGATCAAGGACAAGTACGAGATCGAACAGCTGCAGAAGTACTGCAGCCAGGTCTACGTCGAGATCGAACGCGGCAAGCTGGCCGAGAAAACGATCCGGGCGCTGGCAGCCGGTGGCGGGCAAGTCGCGCAGGTCGTCGGCGCCAATGAGCAGGGTCCGGGCGGACCTGCCTGGCTGCACAAGTGGGTGGTCCGCCTGGGTATGCGCGGCTTTTTTGCGGCGCGCAAAAGGCGGCACGCGGGGGAATACGAGGTCAGTTCGACCGTCAGGCGGGAAGCGCCGCAAGCCAGGGAGGCCTATGACAGGTGCGTCATGGCCTTCGAACGGATCTACGACAGGACCCGGCGGGTCCGTAACGTCCGTATCGAATCGGTCGCGAGGGCAGTGACGCCGCTGATCCAGAGCATCCTGCGGAACCCGAACGCGATGGCATGGACCGTGTTTTCGCGGAAGCGCAGCGGCCGGCATTACAGCCGCGCCGTCGCGCGGGCCGTCTGGGCGATCATGTTCGGTCGCCATCTGGGCATGGACCGCCTGGCGCTGGAGCACCTCGCCTGCGGCGCTTTACTGCTCGATATCGGCAACGTAGACATCGACGAGGATGTCATCGCCGCCGAGGGCGCGCTCACCCAGTTTGAATACGAGCAGGTGCCGGCGCACGTCGCGGCGGGCGTCGACATCCTCGCGAGATCGAAGGATGTTCACCCGGCGATTTTCGAGATGGTGGAATTCCACCATGANNATGGCATCGCCGGTAGCAATATTCCCGCGTTCGGTCGTATCGCCGGCATTGTCGATTGCTACGACGCGATGACCACCAAAACCGCCTATTCGCCGGCGATGGCCGCATACGACGCGGCGCGCGAGATGAACGAGATGCGCGACCGGCAGTTTTCCGGCGAGGTCGTCGAACAATTCCTGCACACGATCGGCATGTTCCCGACGGGCAGCATCGTCGAGCTCAGTGACGGCTCAGCCGGACTGGTGCTGGAACAAAACCCGAAGAATCTCCTGCAGCCGAAAGTCTTGATTCTGCAAACGGCAAGCGGAGATCGGCTCGGTAAAGCTCGCATCATGAATCCGCAGGACTGGGAAGGCCGCGGCTTGTGGATCGCCAAGGGCCACGAGCATGGCGCCTTCGGCATCGATCCGATGGCGTATTTCAATTAGCGAGGGTTGGAGTGTACCCGGGTCTTTCCCTGACCCGGGTACTTTTTCTTCCGGCCAGCAAGCGCAAGGGGAGGTCCGTTGCGGGCGCGCTCTTCGCGACACTGCGAGGATTATTTGCGCGAGATAAGTCCCCCGGGATCGTATAATCGGTGCCGAGGGGGCAGAAATGATAAAAAGAATCCTTTGCCTGTGCCTGGTTTCCGGTATTGCCAACGCCCAGGGTACGCACGCAGACCTTATCGAGTTGTTCGCTGACTGGCGCGATTTCGAGCGACCGCCAATGCTGGATGGCGCGCCGGATTACACGGCCGGGACCTTCGCCCGGCGCCACGCGACGTTCACCGATCTCAAAGCGCGTCTCGACGCGTTCGACATCGACGGCTGGCCGGTTCCGCAGCAGGTCGACTGGCATCTGGTGCGCGCCGAGATGAATGGCTATGACTTCAACCACCGGGTGCTGAAGCCCTGGGCCAGGGACCCGGCGTTCTACGACACCGTCTGGATGAACCGCAGCGACGTGCCGGCACATGAAGGCCCCACCAATCATGCCGTTGTCGAGGTATGGACTTATGACTTTCCGCTGAGCGACCAAGCGGAAGCCAGGCTCGTCGCCGAACTGGCGGTGATTCCCCCGCTGATGCGCCAGGCGCAGCGGAACCTGACCGGTAACGCGCGGGACCTATGGGTGACGGGCATTCGCGACATCCGCTCGCAGATGGCCGAACTGGATCAAATCCTCGAGCTGGCCGGGGGCGGCGCGAGCGACGCACTGCGTTCTGCCGTGCAGGATGCCAGGGCCGCGTCCGAGGCGCTGGTCGTGTTCCTCGAAGACGAGTCGCCGTCCAAAACCGGTCCGTCCGGCATCGGCAAGGACAATTACACCTGGTATCAGCAGAACGTGCACTTTGTGCCCCTGACCTGGGAAGACGAGGTCCGGCTGCTGAAGCGGGAGCTGGACCGGGCCTGGTCGTCGCTCAAGCTCGAGGAGCAGCGCAACCGGGATCTGCCGCCGCTCGTTGCCGCCTCCAATCCCGAGGAGTACCAGGCGCTCGCCGAGGAAGCCGTGGACCGGATCATGGATTTCTTCGCGGAGAAGGAGATCCTGACGGTTACGCCGTACATGAAGCCGGCCATCGCCGCGCACATGGGCACGTTCCGCCCCGAGGCGGAGCGCAATTTTTTCACGATAGGCTCGCATTACGACCCGGCGCCGCTGTTCACCCATTTCTATCACTGGATGGAGCTCGCGCGCATGGATCTCGAACCGCACCCGAGCCCGGTGCGACAGGGCGCCTTGCTCTACAACATCTTCGACAGCCGCAACGAAGGCACCGCGACCGGCGTCGAGGAGATGTTCATGCACGCCGGGCTGTACGACGACAGTCCGCGCTCCCGCGAGATCGTCTGGATCATGCTGGCACAGCGCGCGGCCCGCGGCCTCGGCTCGCTGTACGCGCACGCCAACGAGATGACGATGGAGGAGGCCGGCGGCGTCCACCTGGACTGGACGCCGCGCGGCTGGATGAAGACCGAGCGCGAGTTGCTGATTTTCGAGCAGCACCTGTACCTCAGGCAGCCGGGCTATGGCACCAGCTACATCACCGGCAAGTACCTGCTCGAGCGGGCGCTCGCCGATTTCGCAAAGCTGACCGACGAGCGCGGGGAGACTTTCAGGATGCGTGACTTCTTCGATCGCCTGAACGCGATCGACAGTATCCCGATCGCGCTCGCGCGCTGGGAGATGACGGGTCTCGACGACGAGATCCGGCTGATCCTTGCGAACCAGTGACGGAGTGACTATGCGCCAG
>JABAOH010179320.1_pt3 | contig 12216 bp, 13 predicted proteins | sample 7062181 | NCBI WGS metagenome assembly JABAOH01 (sample SAMN14538630, study PRJNA623070) | marine sediment metagenome | biome: marine biome [ENVO:00000428]; feature: marine pelagic biome [ENVO:01000023]; material: deep marine sediment [ENVO:00002113]; isolation source: pool of 5 deep marine... | reverse complement strand
TGGATTTGAGTGACACAGCCACACGCTTCACCGAGGTCGAGAATTTGCTGGATCGATTGGCGACGGGCACGGTCGAAAAAAAGGCTGTAGGCTGAAACCGGGCATATGACGATACATTGCGACATCAGGGCTTTGTTTGGGCAAGCGAGGCGTATCCTGCTCGCGGCATGCGTCGCCCTGGGCTTACCGCACATGGCTTTAGCCCAGCTCGAAGCCGGACCTGACGAGGTCGAGGAAGTTGAGGAAATCCGGCGCTATAGCGTCGAAATGATCGTCTTCGAGTACGCGCAATCAGCGCTTGCCGGCAACGAGCAATTCCTGCCGGACGAACCTCTGCCCGAGGAAGAACTCGAACCGATTCCACCACGTACCTTCGGTGATCTCGGTACTTTTGTCCTGCCTGATGACCCGGTAGCAACAGACGACACGGAGATAACGCAGGACGAGGCGCTGGAATTCCTGTTGCCTGAAGAACCGGAGGAAGAACAGGAACTGGAGGAACTGCCGAGTCACATTCTGCAGACACAGCTCGAGGTGCTCGACCCCGAAGCGCACGCTATGCAGGAAATTTACGAAAAACTCGTCGAGCTGGATGCATACAGACCGCTCATGCGGGCAGCGTGGACCCAGGCAACCTTCGAAAAAGAGCAGACGCTGCCGATTCGGCTCCGCCGGCTCGGCAATGCGCCACTTCGCCTCGATGGCACGGTGATGCTTTACCTGAGCCGGTACCTGCACTTCGTCGTCGATCTCACCATCGAAGCGCACCCAGAGCAGACGGTAAATCCCTACGACGACGGCACCCGGTATTTTGGCGACCGCCGCTGGTCGACACGATACGGCTTCGGCAATGAGCGGCAGTTGACGCCGATAAAATACATGATCTCTGAGGACCGCATCTTCAGGAACGGCGAGCTCCGCTATTACGACCATCCGAAATTCGGCGTGCTCGTGAGAGTTACGCGCATCGAAGAAGAAGAACCGGAAACGGACGAAATGTTTCTGCTGCCACCAGAGACCGAAGTTTCGGGCGGCCGCTAGTCGAGCACAGCTTTCAGGAAATCCTCGGCGTTCATCTTATCCGCGCCGGCTTCCTTGACGATGGTCGCGTGGGAAACGGTCACGAATTTCGCCACCCTGGACCTGGGGTGATGCAAACCGAGTTCCCTGACTGAAGCAGCAATACTGAGCGCAAATTCGCGTACGCCCGCCTCGTCCGACGAGTGCGACAGAACCACCAGTTTGTCACCCTTATCGCTGTTCACGCGCGCGGCAACATCACTCGCACGTTTCAAACAGCGACGAATCGCCTGTGCGACGCGGCGCTGGCAGGAATCGGCCGCGTGCCGACCGAAGACCTCCCGGTATTTGTCGAAGTCGTCAAGCGTGAACGCGACCAGCGCCAGCGTCGAGCGTTCGCGTTTCGCAACGGCCCAGTCATGATCGAGAATGGTACGGAATGTCGTGGCGTTCAGCAGACCGGTAACCGGGTCGTCGCGTGACAGGTCGCGAATCTGCCGCTTGGCCTTGAGCAGTGCCTGCTGTACTTCCTGGTTGCCCATCGCGCCCCCACCGGCGCCGATGCGCAGGAATCCTGCGTAGTACTTGCTGTTGCCCCTGGCCGTGCCCTCGATCGGTTTGAGCACGAGCAGAAATTCCTGGTGCCTGATTTCGACGGGAATCGTGGTTTCCTGGCCGGTACGGATCGTCTCGCTGATTTCGAGCGCGAGCTCACGGCCGACGAGTTGTTCGATCACGTCTGCAAACGGTTGCTTCTCTACGCCAGCCGTGCGCGCAATGCTTTCGAACGCAGGGTTGCAAAGAACGACCGGCCAGTCCGGGCTACTGATCTGTGCGACGACGATCGGTTCGGCCGAGCCTGCGACGAGTTGCTCGAGAATGCTTCGCTGTAGTGTTTTCATTTGCCCGTGTCGCCAGGATTACGTGCCCGTATCGCCCTGGAAAAGTTCCTGCATGATCTTCATCGCTTTCTCCCTGGCCGTCTTCGTGCTCTCTTCGATGTCGGCATGTATTGCCTTTCGACCGCGACCTGCAGCGTAGTTCACGATCAGAGACAGGCACGCATAATCCATGCCGAGTTCGCGCGCCAGCGACGCTTCCGGCATCGCGGTCATGCCGATGTAGTCCGCGCCATCGCGCTCCAGGCGGTTCACCTCCGCGGCAGTCTCGAGACGCGGCCCTTGCATCACCGCGTAGACGCCACCCTCGTGCACCGTCACCCCGGAATGTTCGGCCGCCGAACAAAGCTCCTGCCGCAGGCCTTCCGCAAACGGTTGCGTAAACTCGATGTGATCGAGACTAGCCGATTCACCGTCGTAAATACTGTGATCCCGTCCAAAGGTATAGTCGATGATCTGGTCGGGAATCGCGACCTCGCCCGGGTGTCTGCCGGGCGTGATGATGCCGACCGTGTTCATCGCGACGATGCGTTCGACGCCCAGCGTTTTGAGTGCCGCAATATTGGCGCGATAATTGATGCGATGCGGCGGAACGAGCAGGCCATCACCATGCCGGGCCAGCAGGAACACCGTCTGCCCGTCGTAAATGAGTTCCCGCACCGGGCTCGAGGGCGCGCCGTAATCGGTCGTGATCTGATGCGCCGCTGCCGATTCGCCGAGCGATTGAAAACCACTGCCGGCGATGACGGCGTATTGCTGCTTGCGGGAAGCCACGATCTCTTATTTCCTCAGGCGTCCAGTTCGAGTTCGGGCCGATCGAGCCAGTGTTTGATGCGCTCCGCCGCAATAGTCCACGCTTCGCTCGCCAGGAGCGATTCGCGCGTCACCTTGCCGCTCGCGTGTAGTCTGGCCAGCCGAACGTAAGACATCGGATTCGAATAATCGTGCAGTGCCGCCACCGTCGCGCTCGCCGCCGGCCGGTCATTGCAGATCACTACCATGTCGCAACCGGCACCCAGCGCCAGCCTGGCGCGTTTCGGCATGGACCCCATGGTCGCGGCCGCTTGCATGCCGAGGTCGTCACACAGCACAGCGCCATCGTAACCGAGCTGCGAACGCAGCTGTTCATTAATCCAGTATCGCGAAAAACTGGCTGGCAGCGGATCTGTCTCGGAATAAACGATATGCGCAGTCATGACTCCGGCAATTTGCCGCCTGGCGATGAGCGTTTCGTAAGGACGCATGTCATCCAGTAATTCGCTGTAATTGCGGCGGTCGATCGGCAATTGTTCGTGCGAGTCGGCGACTACTGCGCCGTGGCCGGGGAAATGTTTTGCGATGGCTGCCATTCCGGCGTCGCGGAGTCCGCTGCAATACGCGCTCGCGAGTTCGGCGACGACGTCAGCATTATTGTGGAAAGCGCGATCGCCAATGATTTCGCTGACGCCCCAGTCGAGATCTACGCAAGGTGTCAGACTCAGATCGATATCCACGGCACGCAGTTCGGACGCAACGAGCCAGCCGACGGTCTTTGCGAGCGATATTGCTTCGTCAGGGTCCTCGTCGTACTGCCGTCCGAGACGGCGCATCGGCGGGATTTTGCTGAATCCGTCACGCAAGCGTTGCACGCGACCGCCCTCGTGGTCGACCGCGATAAGCAGCGGCGGGCTCCGCAGCGCCCGGATCGACGCGACGAGGTCGACGAGTTGCGGCGGTGATTCATAGTTGCGGCTAAAGAGGACCACGCCGCCAACAGACGGCTCCTGCAACAGCGCACGGTCAGCCGGGGTCAGCTGACGACCCTCGATGTCCAGCATGACGGGACCCAGTGCCATTACACTAGACTAGACCTTCTGAGCCTAAATATCTATTTTTATTAACCTTTCTGGAATACGGCCAGGGCTTCGATGTGACCGGTATGCGGGAACATGTCGATGATGCCGGCGGCCTCCAGCGCATAGCCCTTTTGGTGGACGAGGGTCGCCGCATCCCGCGCCAGCGTCCCGGGATTGCAGGACACGTAAGCGATTCGCCCGGCGCCGGTTCGCTCGACGTTTTCCGCAACGGCCGCTGCCCCGCTGCGCGCCGGGTCCAGCAGTATCTTGTCCCAGCCTGCGGCAAGCCAGGATTCACCGCCATCGAGAGCGGCGAGATCGGCGCTGCGAAACTCTGCATTCCTGATGCCGTTCAGGCCTGCGTTGGCCGCGGCCCGCTCGACCTGGTGTGCCTCACTGTCGATGGCGAGAACGTGTTTTGCCTTGCGTGCGAGCGGCAGCGAAAAATTGCCGATTCCGCAGAAAAGTTCGAGCACCCGATCGTTTGCATCGACTTCGAGCAGTTGAATCGCCGCGGATACCATGCGCCGGTTCACGCGCGCATTTATTTGCACGAAGTCGAAAACTTCGAAATCGATCCTGATGTCGAATTCGGGTAAGGCGTAATGCAATGCCTCGACTGGCGGCTCCGGGTAGAGCGGCGTTACGCTGTCGAGGCCCGCGGGCTGCAACAGCACGCGCACGCCATGCTCGATCGCGAACTCAATGAATTGCTGACGATCTTTCTCGGTCGGCGGATCCAGCACGCGAAACAGAAGCGCCACCGCATTGTCGGCAACCGCAACCTCGATCTGCGGCAAGCGTTTCCTGATACTGAGCTTGCCAACCAGGTCGCTCAGCGGATCGATCAGTTCATCGACTGGCCTGGCAAGGATTTCACAGCGGTGCATGTCGGTCAGGTATGACACGTGCCGCTCACGAAAACCGACCAGCACCCTGCCCTTGCCGATGACATCTTTTACCGCGAGCCGGGCGCGGCGCCGGTAATGCCAGCTTCCTTGCTCACCGTCGGCATAAATCGGCTCGAGCCACCGTTCGGGCTCGACGCGGCCGATGCGCTCCAGGCTGTCCGCCAGCGCTTTCAGCTTGATGCTGCGCTGTTCTTCGTCCGCGGTATGTTGCAGCCAGCAGCCGCCGCAGGTGCCGTATACAGCGCAGCGTGGCGCGGTGCGGGCAATTGAGGATTCCAGCACTTCCAGCAGTTCTGCCTCGTCGCGATTGCGCCGCCGCTTGCGGCGCTGGAAGCGCACGACCTCTCCGGGCAGCGCGCCCGCTACGAAGACTTTCTTGCCGGGGAGCGCGGCGATGCCCCTGCCGTCATGAGTCGCCGACTCTATGCGGGCCGTTTCAATTTCCCGGGCGTGGCCTGTCATTCGTCTGCCGGCCAGGCTTCTGCAAATCTGTTCAGGTGCGGCTGGTTCAGCGATGCGATCGTCTTGCGAACGAGATCGTATTCGCGTTGCAGCGCTTTTTCATCGAGATTGCCGCGCATGTATTCGAATCGCAGGAATATGAGGTGGGTGTTGAGGACATCCGTCTCGCAGTAATTGCGAATCTCGTCGATGCCGCCATCCAGCCAGCACTGCCAGACTTTGTCGCCGCTCATGCCGAGCTTGCCGGGAAAACCGAGCAGGGACGCCACCTGCTCGAGGCTGGCCCTGCCACGGGCCTGGAAACCGGTCAGCACGTCCATCAGGTCGACATGCCGCCAGTGGTAGCGGCTCAGGTAGTTGTTGAAGCGAAATTCGCGATCCTCGTCGCCGGTCTCCCAGTACCGCGGCGCCTGCACGCCGAGTTTGAGCGCGCGGTAATGGAGCACCGGCAGATCGAAACCGCTACCGTTCCAGGAAACGAGTTGTGGAGAGTAGCGTTCGATACCGTCGAAGAAGCGGCGCACCAGCTCCTCTTCATCCGAGTCACTCTGGCCCAGGCTCCAGACCCGGAACGTTTCGCCCGCACGCAGTGCCACCGATATCGCGACGACGCGATGCTGGTGCAGCGGCAGAAAGTCGCTGCCTGTCTTCTGCAAGTGCTTGAAAGTCATTGCGCGCGCGACATCTTCGTCCGACAGGCCTTCGAGCTGCCACATGCGACGGCCGAATTCGACGTCCGGAATCGTCTCAATATCAAATGAAAAACAATGCATTAGGCGTTATAACTTGATTTTTTCTCAGGCTTGCATCACGACCGCGAATGCGAGTATGAGGCCGGCATCATCGCTCAAGGATACATGACCGCCACTGATGCCCAGCTCATCGCAGACCCCCTGGCCGCGCTCGGACCAGATGATTTCCGGGCGGCCCCAGTCGTTGTTGACGATACCGACATCGCGGATCCAGATGCCATGCCTGAAGCCGGTTCCCATGGCCTTGACGGTGGCTTCCTTTGCTGCGAAGCGCATCGCGAGAAACCGAACCGGCCATTTGTTGCGTTCGAATTGTTCGCGCTCCTCGTCCATTAACAGGCGATCGACAAAATGATCACCGAAGCGATCATAAGTCTCCTGGACCCGCGACAATTCGAGGATGTCAGTACCGACGCCAAAAATCATCGTCGTCGTATCATGCCATTCGCGCCTCGTTCATCAGCCGCTTCATCTCGCTGACGGCCACGCCGAGACCGTCAATGACGGCACGAGCGACGATTGCGTGTCCGATATTGAGTTCAACGATCTCCGGAATCCGCGCAATCGGCTGGACATTTTCGTAATGCAATCCGTGACCGGCATGCACCGTCAGCCCGATCTCGCTGCCGTATGCCGCTGCATCAACGATGCGCTGCAACTCCGCCTGTCGGGTTTCGCTATCAGCATCCGCGTAAGCGCCGGTATGCAGTTCGACTACCGGTGCGTTGACCGCAACAGCTGCGTCGAGTTGTTCCCGCTCGGGGTCGATAAAAAGCGAAACCCGGATGCCCTTCTCAGTCAGAGTGCTACAGGCTTTCTTTATTTTGTCGAGCTGTGCGGCCACGTCCAGGCCGCCCTCCGTCGTCAGTTCCTCGCGCTTTTCAGGGACCAGGCAGCAGTCCTGAGGCAGCATGCCGCAGGCGATAGCGAGCATCTCATCGGTTACCGCCATCTCGAGGTTCATATGCGTCTGCATGACTTGCTTGAGTCGCTTAAGATCGTGATCCTGAATGTGCCTGCGGTCCTCGCGAAGATGCAGCGTAATGCTGTCGGCGCCCGCCTTTTCCGCCAGCACGGCAGCCTCGACCGGGTCCGGGTAATCGGTACCCCGAGCCTGCCTGAGGGTCGCGACATGATCGATGTTGACCCCGAGGTGTTGCTCAGTCCTGGCATTCATTCGCTCGTTTTTCCCTATCAATCGTTTTGTGCAATTCCCTCAGCACTTTGCGGCTTTTCAGCTGCCTGCCGTCCAGGTGGTGCGCGATGACATGTTTCAACAGTCGGCCGGCATTCTTGAGCACCGCCCGGTCCGCAAAGGATTGCTTGCCTATTGCAACAAGTTCCGCCCCCGTGAATACCATTGGTCCATCGCGCGCGGGATTGCTGACCGGAACCGGGCCATCTGCCGCACGATACTCATACAATTGCTCCGCACGTAACGGCTGCCGCGTCTGCGTATCATGATCGAGATTGAGCGCGTAGCCAAGCATCTGCAACAGCTCGATTTCGAATTGCCGCAAAAACGGCGCGACGTTCTTGGATCCGACGAGTTGCCCGATGGTCTTGCCGTAAGACGCAAATATTTCCGGCTGTGGATCGTGGCGGTGCGTTAGCTTGAGAATGAGCTCGTTGACGTAGTACCCGGAAATGAGCGCGTCGCCGGCCAGGGACAGCGGCGCGCCATTCATTTCGGCGCCGGTGAGGGTCCCGAGGTCCGCACGTATGGCCCATGAAAGCTGCAACGGCATGAACGGTCTCAAGATGCCGCGAAATTTCGATTTCGCGCCCCTGCTGCCCTTTGCAACCACGGCCAGGCGACCGTGGTCGCGGCTGAGAATATCGAGAATCTGGCTCGAATCACGGAAAGGCCGGTGATGCAAAAGCCAGGCCGGCTCATTGTGCACTCGCCGTGACGCAATCATGGAACTTCGTAACCCAGTCGCATCAGGTCCTGCTCGCTGTCTGCCCAGTTTTCCTTTACTTTGACCCAGAGTTCCAGGTGAACCGGCACCCCGAGTTCGGCCTTCAATTCGAGGCGCGCGGCACGGCCGACTTTTCTCAGGACGCTGCCATTCTTGCCAACCACGATGCCTTTCTGGCTGCCGCGCTCGACCCAGATGGTGGCAAAAATTTCGATACCTTCCTCATCCTCGTTGTATTGCTCGATTTGCACTGTCAATCCGTACGGGACCTCCTGTCGAAGAATCAGTGTGAGTTTTTCCCGTATTACCTCGGCAGCACGAAAAGAACGGCTGCGATCCGTGACCATGTCCTTGGGAAAAAGTGGCTCGGAAACCGGGAGAAAAGCCGGAAGTATTGCAGTCAACCGCTCGACGTTATCGCCGTTTTTCGCGGAAATAGGCATCACTTCGGCGAACTCGTGGCGCTCCGACATTTCCGCCAGCGACTGCAGCAGCATTTCCTTCGGGTGGACCTTGTCGATTTTGTTCAAAAGCGCGATCACTGGTCGCGATGTCGATTGCAGCCTTTGTAACACGTCCTGATCCTCGGCGGTCCAGCGATTTGCCTCGGTCACGAATAACACGACATCTGCGTCAACGAGCGCGCCGATGGCGGTTCGATTCATCATTCGGTTCATTGCTTTGCGTGCCCGCCGATGCAAACCGGGAGTATCGATAAAAATGACCTGGCTGTCCTGGCGCGAGTCGACCGCCAGAATTCTATGCCGGGTGGTCTGCGGCTTGGGCGTGACAATACTGATCTTCTGACCGAGGATGGCATTGATCAATGTCGATTTACCGACATTCGGCCGCCCGATGACCGCAACAAACCCGCAACGAAATTCCCGTTCAGTCATTACTTTCGAGTTTTGCGAGCATTGCGAGTGCGGCTTCCTGTTCCGCTTCCCGGCGCGAGGCTCCCTTGCCGATCGTCACCGCATCGAATTCCGCAACGCTGCAGCTGATTTCAAATGTCTGCTTGTGCGCCTTGCCGCTGGTCTTCTCGACAGTGTATTGCGGCAAGGAGATCTGCCTGCCCTGGAGGAATTCCTGCAGCCGTGACTTGGGGTCACGGAGGTCCTCTGCCTCCGGCAGATCTCGCAAGCGCTCGCCAAACGCCGTGTTGATGACGTCACTCGCAGCGGGCAGACCCGCATCGAGATACACCGCTGCAAATATGGCTTCGAGGGCATCGGCCAGGATGGAGGATCGATGATGCCCGCCCGTCTTTTTCTCACCCGGCCCGAGGATCAGGTGTTCCCCGAGACCGAATCCAGTAGCAATTTCGGCTAGCGTCGTATCGTTAACCAACGACGCCCGTAACCGGCTCAGTTGACCTTCGCTCGTATCCTCGGTTCTGTCGAACAACAACTCGGTTATAACGAGATCCAGCACAGCGTCGCCGAGAAATTCCAGCCTTTCATTGTTCGGGCCGCTGGCGCTTCGATGCGTCAATGCCTGCCGCAGCAAAGCTGCATCTTCGAATTCGTACGCCAGGGTTTTCTTCAGCCAGGCGGCTGCTTTGTCCAAAATATTTCGCTCTTGCCGCGGCTAGGCCTGCGACTCATCTTGATTATTCTCGATACGATCTGGCTTTCCAGCGCAGAATGCAACCACACGCCAACAAGGGATCCCGTGGAGGCGACTAGCGGCGCACAAGGATTTGCTTGTCGAACCTGACCGTAAAATAAATATTGCCGATGAAAGGAGTCGTGTGATCGTAGTTAGCTTCCACAAGGAAGCCGGCATTGTCTGCCGTCACTGTAACATCCCGTTCCGTGATCACGCTCACGCTCTCCACACCGAAGCGGCGCGAGATCGAGGTCCGGATGGCGGCCCGCGACGGGTTCTGGCCGTCAAACTCTTCGTAAACGCCGTTAATGACGCCAGCAACCTTCATGTAATTCAAATAGACCGGTACGAGACGAATTGCGGCAAACGCAAACAGGCCGACAAAAATCGCAAGCACCAGGAATCCGACGGTGGTCACGCCCGCCTCGCGCGGCGCCGATACGTATTTAGCTTCGGTATTCATTGACTTACCTACTCCGCTGCCATGTACAGCATATCCTGCCCGATATTCCGAAATTTTAACGGCCAAATCAGTGACTTGCACCTCATTATTGGATCTTTGTGCCGATCCGGCTCCAGTCGGGCCATTCGATGCCGTCCATATGCATCCAGATGCGCACCGCTTCGCCGACGAGATGCGTTTCCGGTATTTCACCGATAAATCGGCTGTCCTGACTGTTGTCCCGGTTGTCGCCCATCATGAAATAGTGGCCTTCGCTCACCGTGTAGGTCCGTTCGGTTGCCCTGCTGCCCGGTCTCGAGATGCGGATTTCGTGGTTCCGATCGCCGAGCTCCTCGACAAAGATCAGGGCGGAATCATTGAGCCGCAATTCCGGTTGTTTGATTAGCGACATTTGCTCCCCGTTTATGTACAGCTGGTGATCCTGGTAAACGATCGTGTCACCCGGCAAGCCGACGACTCGCTTGATGTAATTGACGCTGGGATCGGACGGCAGGCGAAATACGACGACATCGCCGCGTCGCGGCGATCCGGTTTCGTAAAACTTCTTCTCGATGACGGGCCAACGCAACCCGTAGGAGTATTTTTTGACGAATATGTAATCGCCCTGCAGCAGGGTCGGCATCATCGAACCGGACGGAATCCTGAATGGTTCGAATATGAATGACCGAATGATTAGCACGAACAACAATACCGGAAAAAATGACCGTGAATATTCGATCAGGACATTCATCGCGGGGTTGCCCGCACCGTCTCCGATTTTCTTTTGGTAATAGAAACGGTTAAAGGCAACCACGATGCCCGACACGAGTGTCAGGACGCTGAGTATCAATGCCAGGTTCATGCTCAATATTGTTATCTCACTTGTCGACCCGCAATACTGCGAGAAATGCTTCCTGCGGTATTTCTACCGACCCGATCTGTTTCATACGCCGTTTACCCGCCTTCTGTTTTTCCAGCAGTTTGCGCTTGCGGGTCACGTCGCCACCATAACATTTGGCAGTGACGTTTTTGCGCAATGCCTTCACATTACTGCGCGCAATGACCTGACTGCCGATCGCTGCCTGGATGGCGACGTCGAACATCTGGCGTGGAATCAGGTCACGCATCTTTTCCACCAGCTCACGGCCACGCGCCTTGGCATTTTCCCGATGCACGATAATCGACAGCGCATCCACGCGTTCCTTGTTGATCAACGTGTCCAGTCGTACCAGCGGCGCGGCCTGAAAGCGTTCGAAATGATACTCGAATGAGGCATAGCCGCGACTGACCGATTTCAGCCGATCAAAGAAATCGAGGACCACCTCTGCGAGCGGCAGTTCGTATTCGATCGAGACCTGGCCGCCGAGATAGCGGATTTGCTTCTGTACACCACGCTTATCCAGGCAAAGCTTCATGACTGCTCCGACATGGGCTTCGGGCACCAGTATATTTGCGGTGATGATCGGCTCGCGCAGCTCGACAATCTCGTTTGCCGGAGGCAGATTGGCCGGGTTGTCGACATATTCGATTTTATCGTCTGTGCGCAATACCTCGAAGACCACCGTTGGTGCGGTGGTAATCAGCTCCAGTCCGTATTCGCGCTCCAGGCGTTCCTGCACGATCTCCATGTGCAACATGCCGAGAAATCCGCAACGAAAACCGAAGCCGAGTGCCGCAGAGGTTTCCGGCTCAAAATGCAGCGCGGCATCGTTGAGGCGCAGTTTCTGCAGCGCTTCTCTGAAACTCTCGTAGTCGTCGGACAGGATCGGAAACAATCCGGCGAATACGCGCGGTTGGATTTGCTTGAATCCCGGCAATGGCTCATCGCAGGGCTTTTTCGTGAGCGTCAGTGTGTCGCCGACCGGCGCGCCATAGATGTCCTTGATCGCGGCAATGACGAACCCGACCTGACCTGTCATGAGCGCGTCCCGGTCTTTCATCTTCGGTGTAAAGCTGCCGACCCGATCCGCTATGTAGGAACGTTGGGTCGACATCACCGTGAACTTGTCCCCTTTCCTGAGCTCACCGTTAACGATTCGCACCAACGAAACCACACCGACATAGTTGTCGAACCAGGAGTCGATAATTAGTGCCTGCAGCGGAGCCTCCGCATCACCGCTCGGCGGTGGAATATTGCTCACAAGATGTTCCAGCAGTTGCGGAACACCCTCGCCCGTTTTGGCGCTGACGAGAACTGCGTTCGATGCGTCGATGCCGATGATCTCCTCGATCTCTTTTTTGACCTTGTCGGGATCTGCTGCCGGTAAATCGATCTTATTCAGGACCGGCAGGACCTCGAGGCCCTGGTCGATCGCCGTAATGCAGTTCGCTACGCTTTGTGCCTCGACACCCTGTGCGGCGT
>JABAOH010002015.1_pt1 | contig 12219 bp, 8 predicted proteins | sample 7062181 | NCBI WGS metagenome assembly JABAOH01 (sample SAMN14538630, study PRJNA623070) | marine sediment metagenome | biome: marine biome [ENVO:00000428]; feature: marine pelagic biome [ENVO:01000023]; material: deep marine sediment [ENVO:00002113]; isolation source: pool of 5 deep marine... | reverse complement strand
CTCCTGGCCTCACCCGTGAAAGCCAACTTATCGACGAATACGAAGGCGACATGCGCCGGTATCTCGCTCAGACTGTCCACTTCCTCCCGTACGCTATCCACCAGAAGCTCCAGCCACTCGTCCGCCGAGTACGCTGTACCTTCGCTTCGCTCGCTCTGACCGTATGCTTCCCTCAGATATGCGACGACATCCCGAGCGATTTTGTCAGGTGGTGACTGACGTACGTACCATCTGTTGAACCAATTCAATCTCTCCACGTCGAAGATCGCCGGGCTGACCGAGATCCTCTCCCAGGAGAACTTCGCCACCAACTCCTCGAGGCTAAGGATCTCTTGGGCGTCACCCGGCGCCCAGCCCAACAATGCCAGGTAGTTGACGACGGCTTCGGACAGATAGCCTTTCTCCCGATAGTAGTCCAAGGAGACGTCGCCCAGGCGTTTGCTCAGCTTCCCACCGGACCTGCCGAGGATCAAGGGCAGATGAATATAGCGTGGAGGATCCCAGCCCAAGCCCTGGTAGAGCAGGATGTGTCGCGGAGTGCTGGGTATCAATTCGTCGGCGCGCAATACGTCGGTCACCTCCATCAGGTGATCATCCACCACGTTGGCCAGATGGTAGGTCGGATATCCATCAGACTTGAGAAGCACGAAATCATCCAGAGAGATGTTGGCGAAGCTGATCTCCCCACGGAGCAAATCGCGAAACGAAGTCTCTCCCTCCAGAGGCGTCTTGAAGCGCACGACGGGCCTGATCCCCTGCGCCTTATGTCGTCCCATCTCGGTTTCGCTCAGCTCCCGACACCTTCGGTCATACCCAGGAGGTTCTCTTCGACGCTGCTGTTCTCGACGCACCTGCTCGAGGCGCTCGGGCGAGCAGTAGCAGCGGTAGGCGCAACCCTCTTCGAGTAGCCGCTGAGCATAGTCCTGATATATGGGCAACCGCTGCGACTGATAATACGGGCCGAACTCTCCTCCTTTCTGAGGGCCCTCGTCCCAATCCAGGCCTAGCCAGCGCAGTCCGTCTAGAATCGCCTCATCGTCCCCCTCGGTGCTCCGTACCACGTCCGTATCCTCGATCCGCACCACGAACACCCCACCATAGTGCCGGGCGAACAACCAGTTGAACAGAGCAGTGCGCAGATTCCCAAGGTGAGGCAGCCCCGTTGGGCTGGGGGCAAAGCGAGCACGCACTCCGTCACTCATCGTCAAGACCTGGCAACTGGCGATAGGTGTCCACGATCACCCGGGCAGCCAATCGAGACGGCATTTTGGAGGTATTGAGCACCAAGTCGTACAGGGTGGGATCCAGCCACTCAACCCGATGATATCGCCGGAGATAGTCCCTCCGTGCCTGGTCGCTGGCCCTCAGTCTCGTTGCAGCCTCCCTTTCGTCGATTTCCTCGCGCTCCACCAGTGTCCGCACGCGCTGCTCGAAGGGAGCTACGATTTGAACGTGCAAAGCGCGCGGCGCGTCCCGCAGAATGACCTGACTACCCCTTCCCACTATGCACACGTTGCCCTCTTCGGCTAGGTCTCGGATGACCATCTCGACCATGTCCACGTAGTCTTTCAGTGTCACGCCGAAGGTAGGCATCGCCGGAGAGAAGATCCCTCCGAAAGGCTGGCGGACGGAGCTTATCGCTTCACGTCTCCAGGCTTCGGCCGTAGCGGGCACAGGAGGCATCGCGTTCACGGCTTGCAGCACCCGGTCAACCACATTTCGCTTCCCTTCGAACGCAATCTCCTCTAGAGCCACCTGGGGCACACCAGCTTCCGCAGCTGCCCGATGGATTATCTCCCGATCGACGAAGCGGAAGCCCAGCGTCTTAGCCACATCGGCAGCAATCGCACAGCCATGGCTGGCCATCTGCCTTGAGATGGTGATCACGCCCATCCTACTCGACCACTACTTCCTGGAGGACCGGCTTTGGGGCGCGGCGAAGATCAGCCGACCCTGTACGGTCTGAAGCACCTTGGTGACCGTAACGTCCAGACTATGGTTAATGTATCTGCGGCCATCTTCAACCACCACCATGGTGCCGTCGTCCAGGTAGCCCACTCCCTGGTTGGGTTCCGTCCCCTCCTGGATGATCCGCACTTTCAGACTCTCACCATGGAGGACAGCAGTCTTCACTGCATTGGCCAGTTCATTGACGTTGAGCACCCTGACGCCCTGCAACTGAGCCACGCGATTGAGGTTATAGTCATTGGTTATGATGGGACAGCTCAGATTCTTGGCCAGTTGCACCAGCTTCCCATCGGCGTCTCTGATATCCTCCACATCCATGTCGGTGACGCGGATGGGCACAATCGAATCCTGTTGCAGCCTGCTCAGGATGTCCAGTCCGCGTCGACCTCTCTTGCGCCGCAAAGCGTCCGAGGAATCCGCGATGTACTGCAACTCATCAAGAATGAATCGGGGCACCAATAGCGTCCCATCAATGAAACCCGTCTGACTGATGTCGGCAATACGACCATCGATGATCACACTGGTATCCAGCAACAGCACGCGCTCGTCCGACCGAGTGCTCTTCGTCCTAGTGAAGGAGGAACTCCACAGGTTGAGAAGATCCTCGGCACGCATGATCATGATGCCCATTCCCAGCAGGCCCAAGACCACACTGGCCAGCAAAGGCGTGACGGTCCGGAAGTTTGTGGGCAAGAAGGACAGACTGAAGGCCAACGGTAGCGAAATGACCAGCCCCACTGCAAGACCGATAGTTCCCATCAATAGATGGCGGGCAGGTATCAGCCTCAGCTTCCTCCGAGTCCACAGGGATGGCTTGATGGTCAGCCAGGGCGTGGCCAGCAGGCCTAGACCGGCTCCCGCTATTGCCAGGGCCAGCGCCGGACGTAGATAGGGCACGCTGAAGGCATCCGCAGCACCAGACCTTGTGGCTATGTACTCGCCTATTTGCCACCCGAGTCCGCCAAACGCAAACATTCCTACGACACGGACAAAGAGTTCGACTTGCCTCATGCACTCTCTCCTCGCCGACAATCCACAAGGGCTAGAAAAGAAAATGAGTGTACCACAAAGTACACTCAAGTCAGACGTCACCCCTGCGCCTTGACTGTCTCGCGCTTGTTGTCCTCAGATGGACGGAATAGAAGATAACAATGAGATGAGACCTTGCGCCGTCGCTCCCGTAAAGGGCAGCCCAGTTCTCCGCGCGCGTCCCAGCCAATGCTCCCCCGAAGTGACCCGTGACTCGTCGATGTGTCTCGGTACTTCGATCCTAGCCTTGGTATGTCAGTTTATCTAGATACTACCACGTTGTCACTTGGATGTCAAGAAAGCCTCACACTCGAAAAACCAGCAGAGCTCCACTGCGCCAAAGACGAACTCCTCGAGCATCTTCTCCGTGAACAGGCGCAGGGCAGCAAAGCCAGTGTAATGCGCAGGCATAACCACCCGTCACCCCATGGCTTGCAGTTCCACGACGGTTCGCCCCATCTCCTCCGCTGTGGCGCGGCCAAGGTGAACCCCGCCGATGATTGCTCAGATATCACCCACACCCGTGTTGCTCCGAGGGTGCTCCCCCCAACTCCTGGTCACACGGCTAGATCACGCTACTGATGGCGCCGAGTTCGAGCAGGCTACCAGTAGCAGGCGGACCCGCATAGCGTGGAGAATCTTGCCTCCTCTCTGCACAGCGTACACGTTGCGCCAAACCGCCTCCTCGATCAAGATACCGAACGGTGCCACGATTCTGCAAGGCGATCCACTGCCCCACAAGGCCTGCGGCAAGTCTGGTCGCAGTTGCGAAGCCTCAAGAGAAAGTCAAGTCCCGCTTTGGCAAGGAATTTAGTTGCAAAGTGTGATATAATATCGCGTGAACTGATCCCGGCAGGGGTCCCTGCCTGGCAAAGTGGTATTTGGCTGGGATGAACTTCGACCGAGACGGCTACGAGGAAGAGGCATCATGCACCGCGCGTTCCCTCCCCGCTGACATCGCCCCTCAAAGGAGTGCCAAGCATGAAAGAAGAGCCACAGATAGACCGAAAACTGCGCGACCTCATAGAGATCATCCACTTCACGGAAGCCGTGTCCACGAAGATACACGGCGTCTTGGACGAGGATGAGATCTACAGGATCGTCAGGGAGGAGTTTGCGCGGTCGAAACGGTACAGCGTGAGTATCCTGCTGTTGACGCCCGATGGATCAGGACTCAAGATTGCACAAGCGTCAATGCCTCCGCAGACACTGAAGAAGGCCGAAAGACTCGCCGGACTGCGCCTCAAGGAGTATGAGATTGACCTGGAGAAGTCAAGGATCTTCAGCAAGGCTGTGAAAGAGGGGGCAACGACCCAGGTCAGGGTCAACGAGATATACGCCGAGTTGTTTCCAGGGGCTGTAGCCCGCTTGATACTGAACGTCGTGGGCTATGCTGAGCAGAGGCCTACCATTCTGACGCCGTTGAAGCGACACGGAAAGGTCATCGGCATCCTCGCCATGAGCTCAACCGAACTTGCAGAACACTTCATTCCATCCGTAAGGAACCTGGCGCAGCACATCTCAAACGCTCTGGAACTGGCCGATGAGAACGCTGAACGGAGACGGGTAGAAGAGGAGATCAAGCGACGGAACGAGGAACTGGCCGCCCTCAACAGCATCACCACTGCCGTGGCTGGATCACTGGACCTGGATGCGATCATGAACCGGGCCCTGGACAAAGTACTTGAGCTCATGGAAGTCGAGGCGGGGACGATCAGGGTGCTTGGCACTGAGAGTCGGACAATGGACCTGGCTGTCCATCGTGGTCTAAGCGATGGGTATGTGGAGGCCCTGGAAACGCTGAGGCCCGCGGAACAACTGTTGGAAGGCTCGATTGAAAACGGAGAGCTCTTGTGGATGGAGGGCGTCGCGGACGAACCCCACGCGGAACACGTCAAGGCGATCTTTCGGAAAGAGGGCATTCGCTCACTAGCGGCAGTGCCCCTGCAGTCAAAGCACGAGTTCATCGGCATGCTGATTGTAATGAGCCACCAACCGCGCCCATTCACCCCCCAGGACATGCAGCTTCTGAACTCGATCGGTAGCCAGATTGGGCTGGCTATCGAGAATGCAAATCTCTATCGCGCGGGGGTGAGAAGGGTGTCCGAGATGGAAGCCCTGCGCAAGACCACACTCGATATCACCAGAGAGTTGGAGGTGCCTCAACTGCTCGACTCCATCGTAGAAAGAGCCGCTTCCCTGGTGGGCACCAAGGGAGGGGGCCTTTATCTGTATCATGCCGAGGAAGAGGAGTTGGAGTTGGTGGTGAGTCGCTACCTGGACAAAGACTACACGGGAACACGTCTCAAAGCTGGCGAGGGTCTCTCGGGGCAGGTGGTGTTGACTGGGGAGCCACTGATAGTCCACAACTATGCAAGTTGGGAGGGACGTTCTGACAAGTACGACGGTCTCCCATTTAGCTCCGTGATTGCCGCCCCGCTCAAATGGGGCGACAGGATCATTGGTGTGGTCAATGTCACGGACGTGGAGCACCCAAGGTCTTTCACTGAAAGCGATCTGCGGCTACTCGAACTCTTCGCCAGCCAAGCAGCCATCGCCATCGAGAACGCCCGCCTGCATGATGAAACGAAGAGGCGCCTGGCAGAACTCGCCGCCCTGGGCGAGATCGTGGACGAGCTTTCCTCCACCTTGGATTTCCAGAGAGTCATCGAGCTGGTCCTCGACAAGGCCATTGAAGCCACCAACGCGTCCCTAGGCGGTTTGTCCGTACTGGATGAGGGAGGGCGGGGACTTATCATGCTGGCCCGCCGTGGCTACCCCGCGGACTCGGATCCCCGTGAGCATGAACCTTGGAGCATAGAGCGCGGAATACTAGGAAGAGTGGTCAGAACGGGCGAGTGGGCGCTGGTTAGCGATGTCAGCGAGGATCCTGACTACGTAGACTTCTTCCCAGATACCCGATCTCAGCTCACGGTGCCCATCATGCGAGAGCACGAGGTGGCGGGAGCCATATTGCTGGAAAGTCCACGGCTGGCAGCCTTCAATGAAGATCAGGCAAGCTTCGTGCAGCGACTGGCCGAGCATGCGGCGGTGGCCATGAGTAACGCACAGCTCTATGAACGGGTGAGGGAATCTGAGGCGAGATACCGCACCTATGTGGAGAACGTCCCCGACGCCATATGGGAGGCCGATGCCGACGGCCGTTTCACCTACTGGAGCCCTCAGATCAAGAACTCAATCGGCTACAGTGTCGAAGAACTAGTGGGACACACCGTATACGAGTTCTGTATACACCCCGACGATGTGAACGAGTTCAGGAACACTACTCGCCGAATGCTGAAGGAGCGCAGAGACGAGTACACCTTGCGACACCGCGCTCTGCATCGAGACGGTTCCACTCTGCACATCGAGGTCAGTATGAAAGCCGTGCGGGATGACGGCGGCCGAGTGGTCAAGTACCGGGGCGTGGCCCGAGATGTAACGGAGCGGGTTCACCTTCAAACACAACTCATCCAATCGGCCAAGCTGTCGGGCATCGGCCAGATGATCTCTGGAGTGGCCCACGAACTCAACAACCCGTTGACCACGGTGATGGGATACTCGCAACTCTTGCAGGCCAGCGACGTGGATGAGACCATCAAGGAGGACTTGCGAAGGATCTACGACGATGCTCTACGAGCGCAACGCATCGTGCAGAACCTCCTCACCTTTGCCCGTCAGAAAAGGCCGCAGCGTGGGCCGGTCGACATCAATGAAGTCATCGGTGAGACTCTGACTCTCAGGAAATACCAGCTAAGGCTGGACAATGTGGAGGTCGTGACGGAGTTGGCGGACGATCTGCCCTGGACCATGGCCGACAGATATCAACTGCAGCAAGTCTTTCTCAACATCATCAACAACGCCCACCAAGCCATGTCTGAACAGAGGAGCGGAGGTATCCTGACCATCAGGAGCGAGCTTGTCGAAAGCGACACCATTCGCATCACTCTTGCCGACACCGGCCCAGGGATACCACCACGGGTTGTGCAGAGAATCTTCGATCCCTTCTTCACCACCAAGGACGTGGGCGCGGGCACGGGGTTGGGATTGTCCGTCTCCCACGGCATCATCCAGGAGCATGGTGGACGCATCTGGGCAGAGAGCGAGCAGGGTCAGGGAGCGACGTTTTTCGTCGAGTTGCCATTGAGGAGCTGGGTGCAAGAAACCAGCGTGCTTGTCGGCGGAGAGGAGACTAGCGGCAAACCTTCTGGCCGGCAACGGATACTGGTGATCGATGACGAGCAGAACATCGTCGACCTGATACTCGATGTGTTGAACGATGAGGGGTTCCACGCAGATGGCGTCACCAGCGCCGAGTTGGCTCTGAGGCTGCTGACCCAGAGAAAATACGACCTGATCATCTCCGACATCAAGATGCCAGGGATGGATGGTGCTGCCTGTGAAAAGGAAGTCAGAGCCATAGATAGCGAGTTGGCTGACCGGATCATTTTCATCACCGGCGACCTCCTCAACCCCACCACACAGGCTTTCCTCGAAGCAGGGGACGGGCACTGTCTGCAGAAGCCCTTCGATCCCGAACAGTTGAGAACCGTGGTGCAGGAGTCCTTGAGTTGAACACAGCGTGGTCATAGCGTGCCCCAGCAGTAGCGAGGATTAGATGGCCAGCCAGACAGTGTTGGTGGTAGATGACGAGCACAACATCATCGAGCTCGCCAGATTGTATCTCGAGCAGGAGGGCTTCACCGTGGAGGAAGCCCGCGACGGCTCAGAGGCCTTGGACAAGATCCGAACAGTGAAACCTGCGGTCGTGGTCCTGGATCTCATGCTGCCGGAGATTGATGGCTGGGAGGTATGCCGCCGCACGAGAGCCCAATCGGAAGTGCCCATCATCATGCTCACTGCCCGCAGCGACGATGTGGACAAGATCGTGGGGTTGGAGTTGGGCGCAGATGATTACCTGACCAAGCCTTTCAATCCTCGGGAGTTGGTGGCGCGGGTCAAGGCCATCCTTCGCCGCTACGAAAGGAGCGTACAACCGGGTAGAATCATACATCTTGGCGAGTTGACCATAGACCCGTCTAGCCGCGAGGTCACCCTCGTCGGCCAACCCGTGAGACTGCGCGCCAAGGAGTTCGATCTGCTACACACCCTGGCCCAACATCGCGGCCAGGTCCTGAGCCGCGAACAGCTGCTAGATCTGGTCTGGGGATACGATTACTACGGTGAGACCCGCACCGTGGACGTCCACATCGCCCACCTGCGAAAGAGACTCAGCGGAGGCGACGTAGAGATCGAGACGGTTCGCGGGGTGGGCTACAAGTTGGCGGTGTAGAGGTCGATGCTCCCCAGTCTGCGTTCGCGGTTGCTAGGATCGTATATCCTGATCATAGTCATTTCCCTCGCGGTCACCGGTATCACCCTGACCTTCCTCCTCACACCGCAGGTGACCCGGCTCACCTACCTCAGGCTGATCGACAGGAGCTTGCCCACCGCTTTGCATGTCCGCAGCCTCCGAACCCAAGGGCATTCTGCGGACCAGATCATCGAAACCCTCAAGGAGCAGGCCGCCAATCAAGGCACCAGAATCCTGATCGTCACCGAGGACGGCACGGTGCTGGCAGACACAGAGGACCGCTGGGTGGGGCGAGGAATCGATCTTGCGCGCCAGGCCAGCGGGAGAGAGGGACGCCGTCTGCAGATCCAAGGGCGGCTCACCACGGGCGAAGGTCTGTTCTTCTATGTGGCCGTGCCCACGGAGGTCCTGTCGCGTCCAAGGGGGGAATCCCAGGCCCTGGCATGGTACGTCGTACTGCTATCTCCGCCCCGCCAAGTACTCGCTACATTTGTCGGTGAAATGTCGGTAGGCTTCATCCCTACCGGCATAGTCTCCCTTCTGGTCTCCATAGGCGTTGCCATTCTCATCACCCGCTCAATCGCCAAGCCCCTCCAGCAAATCGCCACCGCTACCGAGAAGATAGCTCGCGGCGACTACGATCAGCAGTTGAACATCGCGTCACCCGATGAGGTACGTTGCCTGGCTGACAGCTTCAACGCCATGGTCCGCGAGGTGAAGGCCTCCCGGCAGGCTCAACAGGATTTCGTAGCCAACGTGTCCCACGACCTCAAGACGCCCCTGACATCCATTCGCGGGTTCTCCCAGGCCCTTCTGAACGGCACAGCTGCACATGAGGAGTCAGGCCGTCGGGCAGCGCAAATCATCCATGAGGAGGCCAGCCGCATGGTGCGCCTGGTCGATGACCTCCTCGACCTAGCCCGCATCGAGGCTGGGCAGATTGTCATGGCCCAAGAGCCGGTACCTTTGCCACAACTCCTGCAAGAGTGTGCGGACAAGATGGCGTTGCGGGCTGAACAGAGCGAGGTCACGATAGCATTAGAACTGGAGACGGACAGCAACCTAATTGTCAAGGGTGACCGGGACCGGTTGGCTCAGGTGATCGGCAATCTACTAGACAACGCCCTGAAACACACTCCTCCAGCGGGCCGCATCTCGCTGGCTGCCAGGTCGGTCGTTGAGGAGGGTACGAAGCGAGCAGAGGAGTCTGGATCGCATGTCGAGATCACCATTTCCGACACCGGCGCGGGCATCCCGCCTGAGGACCTGTCCCGCATATTCGAGCGCTTCTACCGTGGCGACAAGTCCCGCACCAAGGACGGCAAGGGCGCAGGGCTGGGCTTGGCCATAGCCAAGGAGATCATCCAGACCCACGGGGGCCACATCAAAGCCGAGAGCGTGGTGGGGCTGGGCACCAAGTTCACCATCACCCTTCCCCAGTCCGGCGATGCGGCATAGCATCGGAGAGAGGTGGCCCGGCACTTCCGGCGGTTAATGCACCTCATCGCTCGCACCAAGGCCTTCACCGCCCCCCAGCAACCCCAGCGGCTGAGGAACCACCCAGGGGCGCCTGGGCATAGTTGAATTTCCTCCTCAAGTACACTATAATGGTTTATAGAAGCTGTGGTCTCTCAGAAACCCCGTAGTCAACCCGGCCGTCTGCAAGGAACGACCATGGGATATCGTGACAGAAGACTGCTCCTCTGGCGTCTCGTGCTGCTGTTGGTCGCATCGCTATCCTTCATGACCCCTGTGCAGGCCCTGAGCGATTCCTGTGTGGACGTTCTCACAGTGGAGGGTGCCATTACCCCCATCGTGGCCAGCTATGTCGAGCGTGGAATTGAAACTGCCCAGCGCGACGGCGCCAGCGTCCTGATCATAGAACTGGATACCCCAGGGGGATCGGTGCAGGTGACAGAGGAAGTCATCCAGGCTATGCAGGCCGCGAGCGTGCCCATTGTCGTCTACGTCCATCCCAGAGGCGGCAAAGCCGCGTCGGCAGGGACTTTCCTCACGCTCGCTGCCCATGCAGCAGCCATGGCTCCCAACACCCGAGTGGGAGCTGCCCATCCAGTGGACATGTCGGGGGAAGAGATGTCCGAGGCGATGGAGGAGAAGGCCGTCAACGATGTCGTGGCTCTCCTCAAGGGATTGGCCGAGCCCAGGGGCTCTGATGCTGTTGAGTGGGCGGAAAAGGCCGTACGCGAGAGTTCATCTATCACTCAAGACGAGGCACTGGAGTTAGGTGTCGTTGATTTCGTCGCTGGTGACTTGATAGAGCTGCTGGCGGCTCTGGATGGACATGAAGTACTCATCAGAGAGGAAGCAGTCACCCTCCAGACGCAGGGAGCGAGCATCAAGCGCCTCCCCATGAACACCATCGAAGGGTTCCTGCACACCATTACCGATCCCAATATAGCTTTCCTCCTCTTGACCCTGGGTCTAAATGCTATCATCTTCGAACTCTCGCAGCCCGGAGGCTATCTGGCGGGGATCCTGGGAGCGATCTGTCTGGTTCTGGCGCTCTTCTCCCTGGGCGTACTCTCCGTGAACTGGACAGGGCTAATATTCGTCGTCCTGGGATTCGTTCTGATGCTGGCGGATGTGAAGGCTCCCACGCACGGGATTCTCGCCACTTTGGGCGTGGTGTCCTTCATCCTTGGTTCCATGATCCTGTTCAGTTCCCCGTACGCCCCCGTTTCCCGAAATCTGGTCGTGGGGGTGGGTCTATCCACCGGCGGCTTTTTCGCCTTCGTGGTCGCCAAGGTCTTCGGCGCTCATCACCGCAGACCGGCCACCGGGCTGGAAGGGCTGGTGGGCCAGCTTGCGGTCGCGCGTTCTGATCTGGACCCGACGGGTACGATCTTTTTGAAGGGTGAGTTGTGGCAAGCGGTGGCTAGGGACGGAACGGTCAAACGAGGCGAGGAGGTGGAGATTTCTGAGATAGACGGCTTCAAGCTGCTGGTCGAGAGAGTCGTTGGAAGGTCTAGTCACGAATAGAGCGTAGGCAGATTCAGGGTAGGGTTAGGAGGCAGAAACTGTGGGACAAATACTCCAATTCATCACAAGCCTGGGCTTCACCGCCCTAATAGTCATCATCGTACTCATAGGCATCTTGGCCTCGGCGATCAAGGTCGTGCAAGAGTACGAGCGCGGGGTGATCTTCCGGCTGGGCCGGCTGGTGGGGGCCAAGGGGCCTGGCCTGTTCTTCATCATCCCCATCGTCGACCGCATGGTGAAGGTTGACCTGAGGGTGGTGACACTGGACATCCCTTCTCAGGAGGCGATCAGCAAGGACAATGTGACAGTAAAGGTGAACGCGGTGGCCTATTTCCGCGTCGTGGATCCCTCCGATGCCATCGTGCAGGTGGAGGACTATCGCAGGGCCACCTGGCAGATCGCTCAGACCACTCTGCGCAGCGTCTTGGGCCAATCGGAACTGGATGAACTGCTAACGCATCGCGAGAGTATCAACCAGAGGCTGGCCCAGATCATCGACGAGCAGACAGAGCCGTGGGGCATCAAGGTGAGCATCGTCGAGGTCAAGGACGTGGAGTTGCCAGAGACTATGAAGCGTGCCATGGCTCGCCAGGCCGAGGCGGAACGGGAGAAGCGAGCAAAGATCATCCACGCGGAGGGTGAGTTCTCGGCCTCCAAGAGGTTGCGGGACGCTGCTGGGATTATCACAGAGGAGCCTGCGGCGATTCAGTTGCGCTATCTGTCAACCTTGACCGAGATAGCGGTGGAGAAGAACTCAACCATAATCTTTCCGATACCTATAGAGTTCTTCAAGGCTTTCGCTGGGTTCTTCGGTCAGGGCGAGGAAACGGAATAGCGAGCAGGGGGACAGCCTATGGAACGTTGGGAGTACGACATCACGACGCACGCGGCGTCTGAGGTGCTGGAGG
>JABAOH010029249.1_pt3 | contig 12225 bp, 9 predicted proteins | sample 7062181 | NCBI WGS metagenome assembly JABAOH01 (sample SAMN14538630, study PRJNA623070) | marine sediment metagenome | biome: marine biome [ENVO:00000428]; feature: marine pelagic biome [ENVO:01000023]; material: deep marine sediment [ENVO:00002113]; isolation source: pool of 5 deep marine... | reverse complement strand
GCCATTACCCTACCAACAAGCTAATGGTACGCGGGCTTATCCTCGAGTGATAGCTTACATGTAGAGGCCACCTTTTACCACTTCCCGCAGACGGGTCGTGGTCTTATCCGGTATTAGCCCCGCTTTCGCAAGGTTATCCCGGTCTCAAGGGCAAATTACCCACGCGTTACTCACCCGTGCGCCACTTTACTCTTCCGCCGAAGCGAAATTTCTCGTTCGACTTGCATGTGTTAGGCACGCCGCCAGCGTTCGTTCTGAGCCAGGATCAAACTCTCCAGTTAAACTGCACAGATTTTAAGGGCCCAAAGCTTGCTGACTCCCTATTCGGTTTTCAAAGAGCGAAAATACTTCAGTATAATTATAGTAGAACTTTTTATCTTGTCAAGGTCTTTCCAAAGACCGGCAAACTTAAACTATATCCCTCTCGTCAATACCTGTCAAGAAAAATGTCCTTGAAGGTTCCTGACTTTTTCGTGAACTCCGTGGTCCGTGACCGACCCGCGTGAGAGGGGGCACCAATAGAGTTCAGAAGATAAAGGTTCAAGGATAAAGGCGAGAGGGCTAAGGTCTCTTCGGACTCTCCTTGCTCCTTTCACCTTTTTCCTTTGTCCTCCCGCAGAAGGGTGTGCGAACCTAAAGAGGGTCAGTTCGGGAGCGTCGGAGCGGAGGGGACAAGGGGGTTTACGAGGCAAAATAGAAATAAATCAGGTATTCAAAGGTGTTCTGAGTGCTCATCACGTGAAAGTCAGGAAACTCCAGAAATGTCCCCTTTTCACTTCTCGACCAATACCCGATGAAACCTCTTTTTGCCTGCCTTCAGAATCAAAACCCCCTGCACCAGCGCCTCCGATGTGATATTTTGGCTGAAATCCTTGATCCTCTCACCGTTCACATAGCCTCCGCCCTGTGCAATCAGTCTTCGTGCCTCGCTGCTGGATTGCGAGAGTCCAACCATTTGAAACAGCTCAAAAGCGGGGATTCCCCGATCGAGGGACTTTCTCTTGATGATCGTGGTCGGGATAGAGGCCTCCGCGGCCTTCACGTCGAAAACGGCGCCAGAATGGGCTTTGTCAATCTCATGGAGTTCACTCGATGGGAGAATTGAAGAATCCAGAAGCCTTTTTCCAAAGGCTGCACTTGAGGATTTCCACGCGGTAATGGCGTTATCCATGCCATGGGCTATTTTCGTCGCCTCACATGCCAATATCGCTTTGGCACTGTTGAGCTGTGCCTCTTTTGACTTCCCCAGGCCACGGATTTCCTCCATGGGAAGGAAGGTAAAGAGTCCGAGAAACCGCTCAACATCCCGATCGTCAACATTCACCCAGTACTGATAGTAAGCATAGGGGCTTGTTCTCTTCGCATCCAGCCAGATCGTCCCCTGCTCTGTTTTTCCCATCTTTTTGCCATCGGCCGTCTCTATGAGGGGTGAGGTCAGCCCGTAGGTCTGTTTCCCCTCGAGTCTTCGAATGAGATCGATCCCGGCCACGATGTTGCCCCATTGATCACTCCCACCCATCTGGAGGGTACATCCATAGTGCTTGAATTGATACCAGAAATCGTAAGCCTGCAGGCACTGATAGTTGAACTCAAGGAAGGAAAGCCCTCTTTCGAGTCCCGTCTTGATCGATTCATAACTCAACATCCGATTGACACTAAAGTGGACCCCAAAATCTCGAAGGAACTCGATGTAGTTCAACTTCGTAAGCCAGGATGCATTGTTGAGGAGCAGGGCCCGATCCTTGGTGAAGTCCAGGTACTGGGACAATTGGGCCTTGATGGATTTGGCATTTTTGTTGATTGTTTCCGTGGATAGGATTTGCCGCGCATCTGTCCTGCCACTCGGATCTCCCACGAGACCGGTCCCGCCTCCCATCAGCGCGATAGGCCGATGGCCGTTCTGCTGCATGTGGACGAGTAACATGATCTGGACAAGATTTCCCACATGGAGACTTCCAGCCGTAGGATCGAAGCCNNGGCTTTCTCAGTGCCCTCCTCAGGGCTTGCTCGTCAGTGACCCCCTCAACAAAGCCTCTCTCCAAAAAGATATCGAGCACATTTTCCATGGGATTCACCGCTGTCGCTCATCAGGGATCGTTGATATTCGATGGGCTCAGCACTTTTGGGGAAAATCTCTAAGGACCTGAAAGGAGAACTCCATCCTACCATTGTCCGTGGTCCGTTGTGGCAACGGACGCCTGAACAAGGAGAACTGGCAGCAGTAGAAAAACTCCTGAATAGCGAAAATAACTCTTCCCGATGCCGTTTTTTTGTGGGATTAACGACCTTGAATCCGTGAGGAATCACTTCGCATAATCCACGGACCTCGTTTCCCGAATAACGGTGACTCTGATCTGACCCGGGTAAGTGAGATCTTTTTCTATCGTCTTTGCGATGTCCCGGCTGAGGACAACCGCATCCTCGTCCGATACCCGCTCATTCTGCACAATTACCCGGATCTCCCGACCTGCCTGTATAGCGTAGCATTTGTCAACTCCCGGAAAGGATTTTGCAATTTTTTCCAGGTCATCGAGACGCTTTACGTAGGTCTCAAGCATTTCTCGGCGAGCACCGGGTCTTGCTCCAGACAAGGCATCGGCAGCCTGGACCAAGATGTCCAGGAGACCCTCTGGCCGCTCTTCGTCATGATGGGCAGCGATGGAATGGACGATCGCACTCGACTCGCCATACTTCTTGGCCACTTCCGCTCCGATCTCTGAATGGGAACCCTCCACCTCGTGATCGAGGGCTTTGCCAATATCATGCAGAAGCCCGGCCCTCTTTGCCTGTTTCGCGGGGAGGCTAAGTTCTGAAGCCATTATTCCACACAGAAACGCCACCTCAAGGGAGTGTTGATAGACGTTCTGAGCATAACTGGTGCGATACTTGAGGCGACCGATCAACTTGAGGAGTTCGGGGTGAATGCCATGTACCCCAACGTCAAAGGTGGCCTGTTCACCTGCTTCTCGAATCGAGGCCTCTAATTCCTGTTCGACCTTTTGAACGATTTCTTCAATGCGGGCGGGATGAATCCTCCCGTCACTGATGAGCCTTTCGAGGGCAATCCTTGCGACTTCCCTTCGAATTGGGTTGAAACCGGACAGAATCACCGCCTCTGGTGTATCATCGATGATTAAGTCCACCCCTGTCATGGCTTCTAACGCCCTGATGTTTCTCCCCTCTCGACCGATGATTCTCCCCTTCATTTCGTCATTGGGCAGATTAACAACAGAAACAGTCTTCTCCGTGACGTAATCACCAGAATAGCGCTGAATGGCGATGCCGATAATCTCCTTAGCCTTCTTGTCCGCAGTTTCTCTGGTTTCTTCTTCAATTCTCTTTATCTCCTTGGCCGCTTCATGCTTTGCCTCGCTCTCCATCGACTCCATGAGAAGCTTTTTCGCCTCCTCGGCAGACATCTGGGCGATACTCTCAAGCTGGGCTCTCTGCTTTTCGAGAAGATCCCGGTATCTCTTCTCTTGTTCAGCGACGAGCTTCTCCTGTTGTGAGAGGCCTTTCTCCCGTTTGGAAATCTCAACTTCCTTGAAATCGAGAAGTTCAACCTTCTTTTCAAGATTGGACTCCTTCTGAAGAAACCTTTTTTCCAAAGCCTGGAGTTCCTGGCGCTTCTCTTGAGTCTCCCTCTCGAACTCGGCTTTTGCCTGGTAGACTTTGTCTTTTGCCTGCAGCAAGGCTTCCTTCTTCATCATTTCGGATTGCTTCGTGGCCTCCTCCACGATCTTACCAGCCTGTTCCTCCGCGGAGCCGACGCGTGCTTCGGAGATTCTCTTCCGGATCAGAAAACCAGCAAGGAGGCCTATCAGCAACCCACCAGAGACGAGTAGCAGGATCAGGTAAATTGGGGCAGTCAATGGAAACCACACCTCCTTTTGACAGGAGAGGTCTGAAGCTACAAAGTCTGATTGGGGGTGGTGTTCGAGGTAAGACAGCTAGGTACTGGATAAAGGAACGCTGGATTGGACGAATCTATTCTACGAGGGGTCATCCACAAAGCAATTCACGATGTGTTCCTCTGATTCATCGCTGTTAACACCTGCAACCATTTAGGGTACGAGTCCTAAACTCGAATACCCTTCTCACGGATTGACCAATGTTCATGGATTGGCCTGGCATCGGCCCGACCCCTTTCTCTATATCCCCAGCATCAAACATACTGCCTGGTCTTAACTCTTAACCACCCAAACAACTGCTTCATTTTGAATCGCAACTGTTTTTTGTGGCTCTCTCAGTCCTCCCTGTGACTGAAGAATAGGGACTAGATCTGTTTTTCGATCATTTCGATCAGGTTTTTTGATCGATCTTCGATGTCCTTAAGGTACTTCCCCTCCTTGCCTTTTTCACGAAAGAAATCATCAGCGATATTCAGCGCGGAGAGGATAACCACGTTGAGAGTTGAGACACTCTTTGTTTTCTTCTGAACCTCTTCAATTTTGTCATTCAGATATTTTGCAATGGTTTTGATGTAAGCCTCATCGGCATCGGTCTTTATTGTATATTGCGCATCACAAATTGTGACTTCCACTAATCTGGCCAACGAGGTGCTCCACAACTAAAAGCTGAGCTTATCGAGTTGAACAATAAGGCCGTCGAGTTTTTGCCTCGCCTGATCTTTCTGGCTACTGAGCTTCTCGACCTCCCTCTTCAGGTCAACGACCATCCTCTCACGGTCTTCGAGCTTGACGACAAGGTCATTTCTCTCCTCTTTTAACTTGGAAAAACGCTCAACCAGGATGCTGACCGTTTTTTCCAATCTTTCAAATTCACTCTCAACCATGACCACTTAAGTAACGATAATAGCTAAAAAAATTTTAGGTTCTATTCCATCAAAAGTCAAGCTTTTTCTCCTTTCCGGTGAGACAACTGCGTCATGAGATAGGCTTCAATCATCTCGTCTAAGTCTCCATCGAGAACTCGGTCTGCATCCCCGATTGTCAATTGCGTCCGATGGTCCTTAACCATCCGGTAAGGGTGGAGGATATAAGACCGAATCTGACTGCCCCAGGCAATATCCTTCTTGTTGCTGTGGAGCTCCTCCAGCTTTTGCGCCTTTTTCTGAAGTTCCTGTTCATAGAGCCTCGCCCGAAGGATCTTCATCGCGGTGGCCCTGTTTTTATGTTGAGACCTCTCGTTCTGACACTGAGCGACAGTTCCGGTCGGGATGTGGGTTATCCGCACGGCCGAGTCGGTTTTGTTCACATGCTGCCCTCCCGCACCACTGGACCGAAAAGTATCAATCCTTAAATCCTTCTCATCGATGTCAATCACAATATCTTCCGAGGCTTCCGGGTAGACAAAAACAGATGCGAACGAGGTATGTCGTCTTCTTCCCGTATCAAACGGAGAGATCCTGACGAGACGGTGAATCCCAGTTTCTGCCTTGAGAAATCCATGAGCGTAATCGCCCTCGATGGTAAGGGTGACATTTTTGATTCCGGCCTCTTCACCCGGAAGAATAGCAACAATATCCGCTTTGAAATCTCGCCTCTCAGCCCATCGCAAATACATCCTCAGGAGCATCTCCGCCCAGTCCTGGGCCTCCGTGCCCCCAGCCCCGGCATTGATGTCCAGTATCGCATTCCGCTCATCCTCCTCCGATGCGAACATGCGCTGAAACTCAAAGCGGTGAAGTTTCTTCTCCAGACCTTTCAGACGCGAATCGGCCTCTTCCATCGTCTCGTCGTCTCCTTCTTCAACAGCCAGCTCCGAAAGGATTCGAATTTCCTCGAGTTCCTTTGCGAGACCCTGCCAGTCCTCTATTGTCTTGATGACCGCATTCCGTTGCTTGAGGGTTGCCTGAGCCGATTCACCGTCGTCCCAGAAATTCGGACGGGCAATCTCCTTGTCCAATTGACGGACTTTTTCCTCTTTCCCAGAGATGTCAAAGATAACCTCGCAATTCAAACAACCGTTTCTCCTTATCTCTCAATAAATCCTCTAGATCGCTCCTCGCCATCGATTCCACTCCTTTCACATGGAATTAATTTCTGTTTCGCTCAAACCACGGGATCGCCTCACGAAGCCCCTGGTCCATTGTGTACATCGGTTCGTACCCAAGTAGCTTCTGGGCCTTGCTAATATCCCCCAGGGAATGACGGACATCACCAGGTCTCGGGGCCTCATATTTCGGACGGTCTGATTTTCCTAATAGGCCCGCGATTTTGTCATACAGGTGGTTAATTGTAATTCTCTTTCCCGACGCAATGTTAAAAACTTCCCCAGCGCTTTCGACCCGTTCACACGCCATGAGATTCGCCTGAACGCAGTCTCTGACATAGGTGAAGTCCCTCGACTGCTCCCCATCTCCATATATCCTTGCCCTCTTCCCTCTGATGAGGGCCGTAACAAACGCCGGAATCACCGCGGCATACGGCGAATCCGGGTCTTGATGGCTCCCGTAGACGTTAAAGTATCTAAGTACAACCGTTTCCAATCCATAGAGACGGTAGAATACACCGCAATAATGTTCCTTCACCAATTTCGAGACCGCATAGGGCGAACAGGGATCTGGACGCATGGTCTCCTCTTTCGGAAGAGCCTCTGACTCACCGTAAACAGAAGAAGATCCCGCGCATACGAATCTTTTTACACGAGCCTCTCTGGATGCCCAGAGCATGTTGAGGGTACCCGTTACATTGGCTGCGTTCGTTGCCATCGGATTCTGGAGAGACCGTGGGACCGAGCATAAGGCGGCCTGATGCAGGACGAAGTCCACTCCCCGAACCGACTTTTTGCAGACCTCGTAATCCTCGATATCCCCCTCGATCAGTTCCATCTTATCGAGGCAATCTTTGAGATTCTGCCGCTTTCCTGTCGAGAAATTGTCGAGGACCCTTACGGCTTCACCCCTTCCAGCTAATTCCCCAACGAGATGAGACCCAATAAACCCAGCCCCTCCAGTAACCAAATACAACGCCACCCCTGCACCTCTTCCTTGAGAATGATAGAAAGACCCGGGAGAGTCGGGCACCACCGCTCAGAACTTGTTTGTGCCGCTGTCAGTTGTCCGTTGTCAGTCGTCATCATGTATTCAACATCATGGTATTTTGAATGCGATGTGATCAACCTTCTCATTTGCACTTTGGAAGGTCCATGTTTCAATCGTCAAGCAACGGACCACGGACAATAAACGACGGACGCGGCTTGTTCGAAACCTACTTTTCAAGTCCCCAGGGTTCGTGAAAAAACCAGCTCCGGCTAAGCATCACCTATTCAAAACCGATGCCATCACCTGGCCGACGTCGGCGGGGTTATCGACAGTCCTGATCCCTGCATCCGCAAGGGCCCGGAGCTTTTCTTCGGCCGTCCCTTTCCCTCCACTGATAATGGCTCCTGCGTGTCCCATACGCCTGTCAGGAGGAGCCGTCCTCCCTGCAATAAAGGCCACCACGGGCTTCTGCATCTCGGTTTTGATGAATTCAGCAGCCTCCTCTTCGGCCGTCCCTCCGATCTCGCCAATCATAATGACCGAATCCGTCTCGTCATCCGACTCAAACATTGCGAGGAGTTCTGCAAACATGAGCCCGATGATCGGATCCCCCCCAATACCAACACAGGTGGACTGTCCCAGGCCTCGCTTCGTCAACTGATAAACAATTTCATATGTCAGGGTTCCACTCCGAGAAATGACGCCGACGTTTCCTTCTTTGTGTATGTAGCCGGCCATGAGCCCAACCTTACATCTCCCTGGTGAAATGATCCCCGGAGTATTTGGTCCGATCAGTTTAATCCCCTTACTGTCCAGGTCCTTTCGAACAGTGATCATATCAAGGGGTGGAATCCCTTCTGTGAAACAGACGATCAGCGGTATCCCGCTTTCCCCAGACTCCAGGATGGCATCAGCCGCAAAGGCCGGAGGGACAAAAATTGCTGATACGGTCGGCCCCGTCTCTTTCACTGCCTGAGCAACCGTGTTGAAGACAGGGATGCGGTCCATCTGCTGTCCGCCTTTTCCAGGTGTCACCCCTGCAACAACATGAGTCCCATATTCCACCATCTGACGGGTGTGAAACATCCCCTCTTTCCCCGTGATACCTTGGACCATAACGCGTGTATTTTTATCGATAAGAATACTCACTGGTCAGTTCTCCCCCTCCGAGCAGTTCCTAAATCTGAAGCCCAAAACTCGACCTTCGATACAACTCCGTCATGAGAAGTCAAAATGCTCTCTAGAATACACCACAGAGACGCAGAGGGCACAGAGCAAGAGATCTCTTTTGTTTGTCGGGAGATGCCGACAAACAAAAACATCAGCCCCTTCGGGGTAGTATCATTTCTTCAACAGATGCTCAGCCAGACAAAGCACCTCCCCTCAGCCTCCACAAGGAACTGGATTTTTCCAATGCCGCTCTCCCGGCATTGGAAAACCAGAGATACTCAGTGCTCTCCGTGCCTCGGCGGTGTGAGCTTTCATTTGGTTTTCAAAACTGAAAGCACCTTCTGGGCGGCGTCGTTCATATCTAAACCCGTAATCAGATCAAGTCCTGACTCCTGAAGAATTCTCCGTCCTTCCTCCACATTGGTCCCCTCCAGCCGGATCACCAAGGGAAGATCGATGGCAACCTCCTTTGCCGCTTCAACAACGCCCCTGGCCAGGGTGTCGCATCTCAGGATTCCGCCAAATATGTTTACGAGAATGGCCTCTACATTTGGATCTGACCTGATGATCCGAAGACCATGTTTAACCATATCCGCAGTGGCACCCCCACCGACATCCAAGAAATTCGCAGGCTCACCCCCAAATAGTTTGATCATATCCATCGTTGCCATCGCCAGGCCAGCTCCGTTGACCATGCACCCAACATTTCCATCCAGTTTGATATAGTTCAGATTGTGTTGAGATGCTTCAACTTCCAAGGGCTCCTCTTCGTTGACATCCCTCAAATTAGCGAACTCCCGATGCCGGAAAAGGCCATTATCGTCAAAGTTAATTTTTGCATCAAGGGCGACTAATTCCCCCTGGCCTGTCATGACAAGCGGATTGATTTCAACAAGGGAAGCATCCGTCTGAACAAACAATTGATAGAGGGCCGAAATCACCTCCGCTCCTTTTCTGACCAGCTCATGGGGGAGATTTAGACCGAATACGAGACGAGATGCCTGAAATGGCCTGAAGCCCAACCCTGGGTCGACATGCTCTCTCAGGATTTTTTCCGGTGATTCACGGGCAACCTTTTCAATTTCAACACCGCCCGCCTCAGAACCCATCACCACGATGCATCGCCTCGACCGGTCAATCGTCACACCGAGATAGATTTCAGATTGAATCTTCACGCCTTTTTCCACGAGGACTTTCTGCACGACTCTCCCACCGGGACCCGTCTGCACCGTCACCAGTCGCATGCCCAAAATTTCATCGGCCGCTTTTTCAGCCTCTCCCGGGTTACTCACAATCCGAACACCCCCGCCCTTACCGCGCCCTCCTGCATGTATTTGCGCCTTTATCACAATCCTGTCCCCGGCGAGAGACGCAGCGATCTGCCGGGCCTTCTCGGGAGTCTCCGCCATGCCTCCATCTGGCACTGCTATTCCGAAATCCTTGAGAATCGCCTTCGCCTGGTACTCATGAACTTTCATCGACTCGATCTCCTCACTCCGCGGGAAACGCTCGCTGCCCCCTTGAGAGAGACTTATCCGATTGGAAGAAGAAAAACGAAATCAGAGGAAAAGACATTACTGCTTATCTCACGCCCTCGCCCCCCGTCTCACAGGGGCCGCTCGAGCTCTCAGAGTCACCTCGGAAAGGACAAAGGTCATAGGAAACCCTCGGGTGCTCTGCGATAGACAGAAGCGCTCCGCCACGATTCATCAGCAAAATATCCTTCCGCGATGGACCAAAGGTTTGGCCAGCACCCTTCCTATAATTTATCCCACAAATAAAAAAATGGGGCAAGGAAAGGATCCCCTGCCCCACGATTCAGGAAAAGGTAATTTTTCAACGGAGCGTTCCCTGATATTGTGCGGTAAGCTGTCTCGTCCTCACATCAGGGTTGGAATAATCCGGGAGAAGCATGGGGGAGGGGAAATCCGATTCGTCTCTATACCCGAGGCTTCGAGCTCTTTGTGATATCGTCTCACGTGGTCAAGGTTCAGCTTGCCATCCCGCGCCTGATTCTTGGCATAAAGGGCCGCATTCTTCCCGGCAATTCGCCCAAAAACGGTGATATCGAGCAACGAATTACCCATGAGTCGATTTTCTCCGTGGATGCCTCCGCCCACCTCCCCGGCAACATAGAGCCCAGGAATTACGGTTTCGCAATCAGCCGTGAATTCCAGTCCACCGTTCTGGTAGTGTAGGGTTGGATATACCAGCATCGGCTCCTTTGAAATGTCAATGCCATAACGTCTGAAGAGAATATGTTTGCCAGGAAACTCCTTCTCAACTGTGCCATCCCCCTTAAGACTCTCGATCATCGGCGAATCGAGCCACACACCCATCTTGCCCGTTGGGGTGGGCACCCCCTTGCCCACTTCCCTGCACTCTCGGATGATGGAGGCGGATTCTACGTCGCGGGGTTCTCTCTCATTGACAAACTGCTCTCCATCGATGTTCAGGATGTTTGCTCCCGCTCCACGGAACTTCTCGGTGATCAGTATCCCTTCCGCTTGTTCCGGAAAAACTGCACCCGTTGGATGGTATTGCACGGTGTGTAGAAAACTCAGCTTGACGCCTGCTCGATAGCCAAGGACCAACCCGTCTCCGGTGGCTCCATAATGGTTGGTTGTCATGAATCCCTGAATATGAAGCCTCCCTGAACCACCCGTCGCCATGATGACGGCCTTGGCCTTTACGATGAGATATTCCTCTGTTTCCAGATTATACAGAATCGCACCGGCACAATGGCCATGTTCATTGAGAATCAACTCCACAGCGGGAACGAACTCTAACACAGTGATGGCTTCGGCTCGATTTCGAGCCTCGTCCCTGAGGGTCCGCATGATTTCTGCTCCTGTTATGTCGGCGGCATAATGCATCCGCTTGCGACAGGTCCCCCCTCCGTGCAGACTTTTCAGACGCCCGTCTTCGGACTTTGTGAACATGCATCCCAGATCCTCCAGCCAGCTCAATACTTTGGGAGCCTCCATGACAAGGGTCATCGCCAAGGCCGGCACGTTTTTGAAATGACCACCTCCAACGACATCGAGATAGTGCAAATAGGGAGAATCCTTACTTCCTTTGGACGCTGCCTGGATTCCGCCCTCGGCCATCATGGTATTCGCATCGCCGTGTCTTAACTTGGTGGCAAGAATCACCTTTGCCCCGTTCTCTTGAGCCAGTACGGCAGCCGAGGTCCCCCCGCCACCTCCCCCCAAGATCAGAACATCCGTCTCGTAGTCTATCCGTGTCAGGTCGACCTTGTCGGGATCAACCCGGCTTTTGGCCTCCAGGAGGTCGACAATCTCCGGAGAGATCGCGTAACCCTTGTTCGGACCGACACGAATCTCTGTCCGGGCGCCCTCAACAAAATCCGGGTGGTACTTCTCGAGGCGCTGCTCCCGCTCTTGCAATGAAAGCATTGGATACTCATCGCCCCGCTGCTTCCGCTCGACCCGAGCCGTACGAGTCGCCTCGACCCGTTTGATCAGCTCTTTCAGGTCTTCTGTGTATGGCATCGTAAAACCTCCGCCCTGACCGATTACCAGCAGGACTTTGTCTCTCGCATTTCATTGATTCGGTGAGTTCATGGCTCGTACGAATGAAATATTCTGCCCGCTCCTGGTGGACGGATCCTTTTGATTCGCCGTCCCTCTCCCGGCAAATCAATCCCGCCCCGCGGAGCTCTGTGCGCTCTACGTCCCGAGCGAAGCGGGGAGTGAGAATCAAATGGACGAAGTATCTTTGGGAGTCCACATTTCGTCGCCTTCCTCAGGCTCTATCTCACGCTGCGTGTACAGCTTTCTCAATTCGTCCACACTCGCCTCCGTGATGGCCTTCATCATCTTGTCATGGCGGCCCTCCGCTATCTGTGTGACCATCTCGCTAAGATGTTCTGCTTTGGGGGCGATGTACTTCCCATAAAGCCGCCTGGCTAGAACGGCCATATTGTATTGACAGATCTCCGCCGGACAGCGAGAAGTGCAGAGGCCACACATGACACAATCAAAAGAGAGCGCCGCGACCCTCTCGATGTCGCCCCGCATGGCGGCAGCCATGTAATCCATGACTTCAATATCCATGGGACACGATTTGGTGCACACATTGCACTG
>JABAOH010059068.1_pt4 | contig 12226 bp, 10 predicted proteins | sample 7062181 | NCBI WGS metagenome assembly JABAOH01 (sample SAMN14538630, study PRJNA623070) | marine sediment metagenome | biome: marine biome [ENVO:00000428]; feature: marine pelagic biome [ENVO:01000023]; material: deep marine sediment [ENVO:00002113]; isolation source: pool of 5 deep marine... | reverse complement strand
TCGGGGGGAGCCGTGTCCATTCCTACGCACGAGGAGCAGCAAGAGGCCAAGGAGACCCTCGCCTACATCCGGCGCACCATGGAGTCGGCATCCACGTACACCGCCGTCTCCGGGTGGGGCCTGGTTGCGGTCGGTGCCCTGGGTCTGGTGGCGGCGTGGCTGGCGTGGAGCGGCGACCTGGGAGCCGACCTTCGCATCTGGATTCCGGCGGCCCTCGTCTCGGTCCCAATCGCCACCGGATTCAACATCACCAAGGCGCGGCGGCTGGAGGTACCGATCTGGACCGGCGCGATCCGCAAGGTGGTGTGGGTGATGGCGCCGACGCTCGTGGCCGGCGGCCTGCTCACCCTAGCCCTGGCGGAGCACGGCACAACCGAGCTGCTGCCCGGCACCTGGCTCGCCCTCTATGGGGCCGGCGTCACCGCGGGTGGCACGATCTCCATCCGGGCGATCCGCTGGATGGGGATGGCATTCCTGATCCTGGGCGCGGTCGCGCTGTTCCGACCCGACTGGGGGCTGCCGCTGTTGGCCTTCGGGTTCGGCGGCCTACACGTGGCGGTGGGACTTGACATCGTGCTGCGGCATGGCGGATAGCACCACCACCGACACGCTCGACCGGCTCATCCACGAGCGCATCCGCCTCGGGATCGTCTCGGCCCTCGCGGCGGAGGAGCGGATGAGCTTCGCCGACCTGAAGCAGGTGTTGCGCACCAGCGACGGGAATCTGAGCGTCCACGCCCGAAAGCTGGAGGAAGCCGGCTACATCAAGGTGACCAAGGGCTTCGAGGACCGGAAACCGAAGACCGAGTACCGGCTCACCACGAAGGGGCGGCGTGCCCTCGAGACCTACTTGGCACAGATGGAGACGATACTGAGCGAAGCGCGCGACGCGCTGGAGCGCACATGAGCGGGCTGCACGTCGGCATCATCATGGACGGCAACGGGCGGTGGGCGCGCAGCCAGGGGAAGCCTCGCTGGCGCGGTCACCTCGCCGGGGTGGACAGCCTGCGGGATGTGGTGCGGGGCGCGCCGGACCTCGGTGTGACCACGCTGACGGTGTACGCCTTCTCGAGCGACAACTGGAAGCGGCCGCCCACGGAGGTGGGACGGCTCTTCTGGTTGCTCAGGGAGTACTGCCAGCGCGAGCGCAGCGAGCTCATCAAGAACGGCGTTCGGGTGACGCACGTGGGCCGCCGCGACCGCATCCCGGGCTCGGCCCGGAGGCAGCTGGAGGAGACCGAGCACGCCACGGCGCGGGGGCGGCGCCTGCACCTCCGCCTGGCGATTGACTACAGCGCGCGCTGGGCCATCGCCGACGCCATGAGCAAGCTGGCGCGCAAGGTCAAGCGGGGCCGGCTCGACCCCAGCGCCATCACGCCCGATCTGATCCAGCGCCAGATCTGCGGCAACGTCCCGGAACCCGACCTGATAGTGCGCACCGCCGGCGAGCAGCGGCTGTCCGATTTCCTGCTGTGGGAGCTCGCCTACGCCGAGCTCTACTTCACGCCGGTGCTGTGGCCCGACTTCCGGCGTGCCGACCTGGCGCTGGCCCTCTCGGAGTTTCGCCGCCGCGAGCGGCGCTTCGGAGCCGTACCCCCGGAGCAGGCCGCCGAGCCAGAGGCGGCCGCCAGCTGACCCCCAGCTCCGCCTTGCCAAGACAGGGCAGGTACCCGAGCTTTCTCCGACTGTTCGACTCGTGATTGGTCTCACGGCGCCCGAAACCGGGGGGCGCTACTCTGAGACCGCCCAATGAGTGAGGTTCGACCCACGTGAGACCCTCCAGCACCCGACTCGCGACCGCGGCAGGACTCCTGGTGGCCGCCACGGCCTGGGCATCGCCCGCGGCGGCGCAGGTCTCGTTCCGCGGGCAGGGAGGACCTGTCGCCCTGCGAGCGCAGTTCGCCCCCGCGGTGCTGGTGGAGGGGCGAATCGCGGGAGCGGCTGCCGCGGCACGCCCGACCTTCATGCTGCAGCAGCATCACCACTGGGTCGCGAGGCCACTGCAACCCGGCGACGCCGCAGCATCCGGCAGGCGCGCCGACCCACTCCTCCTCACGACCGAGTTACGGCCCAGCGGGGGGGCGCTCCCGGCGCCAATGGCCCTGGTGCGACGAGTGCCGCTGTCCTTCGGTGTCGCTGACCTGCTGAGTGGGTTCCACGGCAGGCGCGCGCTACACCACGCGATGCCGGGCCTCAAGAGCGCGAGTCGGGTGTTCCGACTCGGCGGCAGCGTCAGCTTCTAGCCTCTCGCTGGTTCCGCACCCCATGCGGCGGCATCCCGCTCCCGCCTGTCGCTATCTTTGGCCCATGTCTATCGCAAAGCCGACCGCCCTCGGGGCGGCAGTTGCGGTGTTCGCCCTCGGCGCCACTCTCTCACGACCTCAGCCGGGTGCGGCCGTCGGCTGGTCCCCGGAGCAGCCGAGGCAGGGTACCCTGATCCGCATCGTGGTTCAGCCCGACACGGTGCGCGCCTCGGAGCAGAGCCAGGCGCTGGTGGAGGGCACCCTCGCCGGTCAGGCGCTCCACTTCGAGGCGGCACCCAGTGGGTTCCATACGCTCGCGGCCGTCCCGCTCGGCGCCCAGGAGACCATTCCCCTCGTCCTCACAATCCGCTACGGGAAGGGCGAGCCCGAGCACCGCTTCATCCGCATTCCGGTGGGGCAGACCGAGTATCCCGTGGAGCAGCTGCGGGTTGCCTCCCGGTTCGTGGAGCAGCCCGACTCGGCGCTCCGGGCCCGGATCGCAGCCGAGCGCGCAGCGACCCGGGCGGTCTACCGGCGCTCGCAGGACACGCCGCGTCTGTGGACCGGCGATTTCGTGCGCCCAGCGGCCGGCCCTATCACCAGCGCCTTCGGTACCGCGCGCGTGTTCAACGGCCAAGTCCAGAGCCGGCACTGGGGCGTGGACTTGGACGGCGAGCGGGGCGACCCCGTGGTGGCGGCTAACCGCGGCGTCGTGGCCCTGGTGGAAGACCTCTACTACAGCGGCAACGTCGTGTACCTCGATCACGGCCGCGGCCTGGTGACCGCCTACCTGCACCTGAGCGAAGCGCTCGTAGCCCAGGGTGACACAGTCGAGGGCGGCCGGCTCATCGGGAGAATCGGCGCCACTGGGCGGGTGACCGGACCGCACCTGCACTGGCTCACGCGCCAGGGCAGGGTGACGGTAGACCCTATGAGCGTGTTGCAGCTGGACCTCTCCGCATTTGGAGCTCCTCCTCCCCCAGATTCGGTGGCGGCTCCGTAGCTCGATTCACTGCGGGGAACGGGGCAGGGTTGGGTGGGGCTGATCGCAAGAACCGGGTTGAGACACCCTGGGGGAACGCCCAAGTTGGCTCCGTGCCTCCCACACCAAACGGAGCAGCGATGTCACAGCGCGACGGCGACCGGATCGCGCAGGCGATCCAATACCTCGATCGGCACTACCGCCGCCAACCCTCCCTGGAGGAGGTGGCCACGGCCGCGGGGCTCAGCTCCTACCACTTCCAGCGGGTGTTCAAGCGCTGGGCCGGAGTGAGCCCCAAGCGATTCCTCCAGTTCCTCACCCTCGAGCACGCCAAGGCCGCGCTGCGCGAGGGGCAAAGCGTGCTGGCAGCCTCGTACGACGCAGGGCTGTCCGGACCCGGGCGGCTGCACGACCTGTTCGTGTCCGTGGAGGCAGTTACGCCAGGCGAGTACAAGGCGGCGGGAGAGGGACTCACGATCCGGTACGGCTTCCACCCCACGCCGTTTGGCGAGTGTCTCCTCGGTGCCACTGATCGGGGGGTCTGTCGGCTGGCGTTTGCCGAGGAGCGCGAGCGTCGCGGGGTCCTCGCCGGGCTGCGGCGGACGTGGCGCGGCGCACATCTGGTGCACGATCAGGTGGCAACCGGCTCGGTCGCGGCGCGCATCTTCGAGCGACGGAGCGGCGGAGGAAAACCGCTGACCCTGGCGCTCACGGGCACCAACTTCCAACTCAAGGTGTGGGAGGCCCTGCTCTGCATCCCGCCCGGCACCCTCGTGTCCTACGGCGACATCGCGCGCAGCATCGGGCACCCCGAAGCCCAGCGGGCCGTCGGGACGGCGGTGGGGCAGAATCCCGTCGCCTATCTCATTCCCTGCCACCGGGTGATTCTGAGCTCCGGCGCCTTCGGCGCGTACCGCTGGGGCGCGGCGCGCAAGAAGGCAATGGTCGCGTGGGAGGCGGCGCGGCGCGCGCGCACCTCCGCACCGGCGCTGCGCGCCGGCTGAGTCCCGCTCAGCGGAGCCCGGCCACCACCGGGTTCCGCAGCACACCCACCCCCGCGATCTCCACCTCCACCACGTCGCCTGCCGCCAGCGGCGCTACGCCGGCGGGGGTTCCGGTGGCGATCAGGTCGCCCGGCTCCAGCGTCATGATGCGGCTGATGTAGGCCACGAGGCCGGGAACGTCGAACACCATGTCGGCTGCGCGTCCCCGTTGCCGCTCCGCTCCGTTCACACGACAAGCCACCTCCAGCTCCGGAAGCGGCGGCAACTCGGCCAGCGGCACGAGCCGGGGCCCGAGGGGGCAGAACGTGTCGAAGCCCTTGGCCCGGGTCCACTGGCCGTCCGTCTTCTGCAGGTCCCGAGCGGTCACGTCGTTCACGCAGGTCACGCCGGCCACAGCGTCGAGCACGTTTTCGGCTCGCGCATTCCTGAGCGGTGCGCCGATCACTACGCCGATCTCGCCCTCGTGCTCCACCCGCTCGGAGTCGGGAGGGAGCACGATGGACTCCCCATGGCCGATCACCGCCGAGGGCGGCTTCATGAAGAGTAGCGGCCGCTCCGGCACCACGTTGCCCATCTCCTCGGCATGCGCCACGTAGTTGCGGCCCACACAGATGATCTTGCCAGGACGCTGCATTTCCTCTTCCTGTTCCCCTTGTCCCGCTCACCTGGCGGTAGGCTACGCCGACGGCACCCTCCTGCCCTAGCGCCCTACCGCCGTCCGCTCGATCTCTGCCAACACCGGCTGCAGGACCGGCCACACGTTCTGCGCGATGATCTCGTGCCCCGCGGCCGTCGGATGGATCCCATCAGCCTGGTTGAGCCGTGGCACACCTCCCACCCCATCGAGCAGGAACGGGATCAACGCCGCGTCGTACTCCTCGGCCAGCTCGACGAAGACCCGGCGAAACGCGCGCGTGTAGGACGGCCCTAGGTTCGGGGGCGCCTCCATGCCCACGATGACGATTTGCGCATCGCTGTGGGCAGCGAGGGTGCGGTCCACTATCTCACGCAGGTTGGACCGCATTTCCTCGGTGTCGAGCCCACGCAGGCCGTCGTTGGCGCCGAGCTCCAGCACCAACACGGCTACCGGCTCCCTGAGCAGCCAGTCGATGCGGCGCAGCCCCCCCGCCGAGGTCTCGCCGCTCACCCCGGCGTTCACCACACGGAAGTGCAACCCGGTCTCATCGATGCGCCGTTGCACTAGGGCGGGGTACGCTTCCTCCGCCTCGAGTCCGAGGCCCGCGGTGAGGCTCGTCCCGAGGAACAGCACTACCGGCCGCTCCTCCAAAGCGGACCCACCGGTCGCCGACCGGGCCGCGCCCGCGTCGCCGCGCTCCTCTGTGGCGGAGCACGCGACGAGGAACGCGCCCAGAGCCATGAGCAGTATCTTTCGAGCCATGATCATCGTCGCCGAGCACCTGGAACAAACATACACGAGTGGGGGCCACCCCCTCACCGTCCTCAAGGACGTCAACCTGACGGTAGAGCCCCAGGGTTTCATCGCCATCGTGGGGCCGTCGGGGAGTGGCAAGACCACGCTGCTCGGTCTCCTGGCCGGACTGGACCGCCCCAGTGCGGGGCGGGTCGAACTCGACGGGCAGGACCTGAGCCGCCTCACCGAGGACGAGCGCGCCCGCTTGCGTGCCGAGAAGGTGGGCTTCGTCTTCCAGACCTTCCAGCTCATCCCGACGCTCACGGCGCTCGAGAACGTGCTCGTCCCAGTGGAGCTGCAGCCGGGCAAGCCCGGCGACGGCGGCGCGCATGTCGAGGAGCGCGCCCGCGACCTCCTGGCGCGCGTCGGGCTCGCGGAGCGGACCCACCACTACCCGGCACAGCTATCAGGGGGCGAGCAGCAGCGTGTTGCCCTGGCCCGCGCCTTCGCCAACCAGCCGAAGATCCTCTTCGCGGACGAGCCCACCGGGAACCTGGACACTGAGACGGGGAAGGCCGTGGCCGATCTCCTGGTGGCGCTCAACACCGAGGCGCAGACCACGCTCATGCTGGTGACTCACGACCAGGAGCTCGCCGGCCGGGCACACCGCATCGTGCGGCTCGCCGGGGGCACCATCGTCCCGTGACGCTCCCCTTCATCCTGCGTATGGCCCTGCGGGAGAGCCGGGCCGCGTGGCGGAGGATGGCGCTGTACATGGGTTCGATCACGCTCGGCGTCGCCGCGCTCGTGGCCATCAACTCCTTCCGTGCGGACGTGATCACGGGTGTCCACGCGGAGGCCCGCGTCCTCCTGGGAGCGGACCTGGAGCTCTTCAGTCGGCAGCCGTTTCCCGCAGATGTGCAGCAGGCGCTCGACTCGGCGGCGCAAGCAGGCACCCCGATCTCGTACGCCACCAACTTCACCTCGATGGCGCTCGCGCCTCGCACCGGCCTAACGCGGCTGGTAAACGTGCGCGCCATGACCGGCGGCTACCCCTACTACGGCACGATCGAGACCGAGCCCGCGGAGGCGTGGTCACAGCGGGAGGCAGGGCGTCAGGCGCTGGTCGACCCGGGGGTGCTCGTCTACCTCGACGCCCGGCAGGGAGACACGCTGCGCATCGGGCAGGCGGCCTTCGTGATCAGCGGCGTGGTGACCAAGGTGCCGGGCGACGTGGGGCTGCGTACGGCCATCGGACCCAGTGTCTACATCCCGCGAGCTTACGTCGACGAGACCGGGCTCATTCAGTTCGGCAGCCTGGTGCGCTACCTGGCGTACCTCCAGATCCCCACCGTCGAAGAGGTCGAGACTTTTGTCGACGCCTGGGGCACGCGGCTCGAGGAAGCGCGCATGGGCTACGACACTGTCGAGGAGCGTGAGGAGGAGTGGGCCGAGTCCCTCGATGCCCTCGCCCGCTTCCTCGGTCTGGTGGGATTGATTGCTCTGCTCCTCGGCGGCATCGGCGTGGCGAGCGCGGTTCACGTCTTCGTCAAGCGCCGCCTCGACACGGTAGCAGTATTGCGCTGCCTCGGCGCCTCGCAGCGCACCGTCTTCGCGGTGTATCTGGTGCAGGCCGCGCTCATGGGAGCGGTCGGGTCGGCGGTGGGCGTAGCGCTCGGCCTCGCCGTGCAGTGGAGCTTGCCGGGGGTGCTCGAGGATTTCCTCCCCCTCGAGGTCTCCCCGACGCTGCACGCTGCTCCGGTGCTCACCGGGCTCGGAATCGGCATCTGGGTGGCGGTGCTGTTCGGCATGCTCCCGCTGCTCACGGTGCGGGACGTGGCGCCGCTCCAGGCGCTACGCCGCGCCTACGACGGGCCCCCGCCGCGCCGGGACGTGGCCCGGCTGCTCACCTATGTGGCCGTCGCGGCCACGGTGGTCGGGCTCAGCGTGTCGCAGGCCCCGGTAATGCCGGCCGGCCTCGCCTTCGCGGTGGCCATCGCGCTCACGACGACGGCCCTGTGGCTCGTGGCCAAGGGTCTGACGCGTGCGACGCGGCGCTTCTTCCCCCGCCGCGCACCCTATGTGGTGCGCCAGGGGGTGGCGAACCTGTTCCGCCCGCACAACCAGACCGTGTCGGTCATCCTCACCGTGGGTTTCGGCCTGTACCTGCTCGCGAGCCTGCACGTCGTGCAGCGCAACCTGCTCGACCAGATCGCGATCGACGCGCGCCCCGACCGGCCCAACCTCGTGATCTTCGACATCCAGCAGGACCAGCAGGCGGGCGTTGAGAGCCTGCTCACTGAGCGGGGGCTCGTCACTCAGGAGTTCACACCCATCGTGCCGGCCCGGATAGCGGCGCTGAACGGCCGCCCGGTGAGCGAGCTCCTCAGCGACACGACGGGGCCGGGCCCGAGCCGCTGGGCGCTCAGGCGGGAGTACCGCAACACCTACCGGGACACACTGGTGTCCTCCGAGGAGCTCACGGCAGGCGCCTGGTGGGACGAGCCGCGCGCCGCGCCACCGCCCGGGGCCGGCTCACCGCTGCCGCGGATCTCCATGGAGCGAGACGTGGCGGAAGAGCTGCGCCTGGAGCTGGGCGATCGCATCACCTGGGACGTGCAGGGCGTGCGGGTGGAGACCGAGATCGCCAGCCTGCGGCGTGTTGACTGGGCGCGGTTCGAGCCCAACTTCTTCGCGGTCTTCGAGCCCGGGGTGCTGGAGGGCGCGCCCCAGATTTTCGTCACCCTCGCCCGAGTCGAGGGCGACGTGCCCCGGGCCGAGGTGCAGCGCGACCTGGTGCAGCGCTACCCGAACATATCCGCTCTCGACCTCTCCCTGGTGCAACAGACGATCGACACCATTCTGGGCAGCGTGGCCGTGGCCATCCGGTTCATGGCCCTGTTCTCGATCGCGAGCGGGATGATCGTGTTGATTGGCGCCATCGGCACCTCACGCTACCAGCGGCTCCGTGAGAGCGTGCTGCTCAAGACGATCGGGGCCCAAGCGCGACAGGTGACCCGCATACTCGCCACCGAGTACCTGGCGCTGGGCGCGCTCGCCGCTCTCACCGGCCTGCTCCTGGCTGCCCTCGCCGGCTGGGCGCTCGTCACCTTCTTCTTCGAGATGACATTCCGCCTGCCGCTCCTGCCGCTGCTGGGATTGGGCCTGGCGACCGTCCTGGTCACGATCCTGGTAGGACTCCTGTCGAGCCGCGACGTGATGCGCCGCACGCCGCTGGCAGTGATGCGGGAGATCACGGAGTAACAACGGCCGCAGGGTTCAGCGAGGCCGCAGTGCCACCCGAGCGAGCAGCAGCACGCCGCACGAGGAGGATGGGGCGACGTGGCGCCTGGTGACGCCCGGACGCCATCCCGACCAGCCAAGTGGCGACAAGCGTGGTGCCGTGAACGAGGGTGGGGTACCTGGCCGAGCGCCGAGCCCCCACGCCCCGCAATTGAGCCGCGCCGTCAGCTTGCGGAGGTAGGACCCCGGCCGAGCGCCGAACCGCTAGCCAGCCTCCTCCCGCCGCAGCTCGATCACCGCCTCGTGGATCCGGCTCGCGAGCTCCCGCTCCTCGCGCAGCGCGGCGATGATCGCCTCCGCCTCCTTGGTCTGATAGCTGAGTCGGCTCGCCTTCTCGATCGCATGATCCACGACGGCCTTCTGCCCGCGTAGCGTCTCGAGACTCGAGCGCACGTCACCGAGCAGCGTATCGAGCCTGGCGAGCCGCTCCTCGGCCTGCGTGATGCGCGCCCACCGCTCGTCGACCGACGCGGCGAGCTCGTCTACCTGGCGCGCGCGGTCCAGCACTCCCTCCAGCGCGGCCCGCGTCTCCTCTACCTCCTGCCGTGCGGTGGTCACGCTGCGCATGTGCTCCACGGTTCGCTCGGCCGTCTCGAAGATGGTGCTCAGCTCGCGGCGCACCGCATCGACGCTTTGCTGCCGTGAGGCGAGGCCATTCATCGCGGCCTCTACGTCGCGCTCCATCTGCTCGAGCTGGACGATCTTCTCCTCGAACTGGGTCACGCGCTTGTCCGCGAACCGCAGCGCGCCGGCCCGCGACTCGAGTTGCTCTGCGAGGTCGCTCACCCGCTCGGCCTGCGACTGGGCCGCCGCGAGGGCGTTGCCCAGCTTCTTGCTCTCGTCCTCCAGCTCCTGGGCCGCCACCGCCGCCTCCTGCCGGAGCGCCGAGGCCCGCTCGAGCTGCGCGGCGGCTTGGCGCAGTGCTTGCTCGCGCTCCTCGATCTGGCGTCCCACGGAGTCCACCCGCTCGGCGAGGGCTTCCAGCTCGGCCGCCCGGGCGGCGGCGTCATCCACGCTGACACGCAGGTCTCCCATGCGCTCCTCCGCACCCTGGAGCTGCTCCCTCACCGAGTCCATGCGGTGTTCGAGCTGGCCCACTTCCTCGTCGCGCCGGGCAACGACATCGAAGCGTCGCTCCGCATCGTCCAGGCGCTGCCGCAGGGCGTCACTGCGCGCCTCCAGGTCGGCGAACGCGCTACGCCGTTCCTCGAGGGTAGCCATGCGGGCATCGAGCTCGCCGCTCAGCGTCCCGAGCCCGTCGAGGCGCTGCTCCAACTGGGCCACGAACTCCTCGCGGTTCTTCAGGTGCTCCGCCTTCTCGAGCGCGTCGCTCGCCAGCACACGCACCCGCTCCACGGCCTGCGCGGCTGCATCGAGCTCGGTGACCTTGGCACGCAGCTCTTGCACCCGCTGGTCGGCCTCTGCGAGCCAGCGCCTCGCCTCGCCCTGAGCACCGAGCCCTTGCTCCAGCTCGCTGCGCGCGACCTGGAGCTGTGCCGTCGCGTCACGTACCGCCTCGTTCGACGCCATGAGGTCCGAGACTTCGCGGCTCAGCTCGGCGAGGGCCGGCTGCGACGCCACGAGCCGCTCGATCTGCTCGGCCAACTGGTGCGCAACGCTCTCGCTGCGCTCAAGGCCCGCCTGCACGGTCCGCGCGCGCTCGCCGTGCTCTTCGACCCGGCCGACTTCCGAGGCGAGGGTCGTGAGCCGCGCCGCCAACTCGTCGGACCGCGATTGCGCCTGGGCGATCGCCTGCCCCGCCCGCTCCATCTGCTGGAAGCGGGATTCGAGCTCGGTGAGGGCCGCGCGCAACTCGGTGACCTGGTGGCTCGCTGCTTCCAATCCCTGGCGGTCGAGGCCGAGCCGCTCGACGCCTTCCCGCACGGCCGATTTGAGCGACGACAGCTGCGCCGCAAGTTGTTCCGCCTCCATCCGCGCCGCGGCGTCGTCCGCCTTGGCCGCCTCGATCCGCTTCGTGGTCCGGTCCACGAGCTGCTCGAGATCGGCGAGGCTATCCTGCGTCTTCTTGATGAGCTTCGAGTCCTCCTGGAGCTTCTTGAGACGGCTGTCCAGATCCCACACCAGGTCGTCCAACCGCGCCGCCTGGGCCGCCGCACGGTCCACCACCTCCCGTTGCGTCTCCAGGGTACGGGTCTTGTGCATCACATGATCGGAGAGGGCGCTCAGCGCGTGAAGCTGCTCCTCGGTGCGCGTACGGCGCTGCTCCAGCTTCGCGACTTCCGCGATCCCGGCCTCCATCGTGGCCAGGCGGGCCTCGGCCCCCTCCACCTCCTGCTTCAGCCGCGCGGCGAGCTCCTGCGCCTCTTGGAAGCGGGCGCGCGCCGCCACTTGCTCGCCCCGGATCGACTCCTGCGCATCCCGCGCGACGGTCACGTCGTGGCTGTAGTTGAGGAACTGGTCGCGAACCTCATCCGCCTTGGCTCTCAACTCGGCGATCGCGCCCGAGGGACCGCTCAGCTGCGCCAGGTCCTGCTGCAGGCGCGTGGCTTCCTCGACAGCGGCGCGCACGCTGTCGGCCACACCCGAAACGTCGGCGAGGTTGTCGGCCACTTCCCGCACGCCGGTTGCGGCCTGGGCGCGGGCCCGCTCCACATCCCCGATCGCACCATCCAGCTGCTCCAGCCGACCCGCCAGCTCAGCAAAGCCTTCGGCCTGCTCCCGGGCCGCGTCGAGACGCTGGGCGAGCTCCTGCTGCCGCTCCGCCGCTTCCGCGATCTGTTGCTGCAGCGACGTTGCTTGCTCCGTCTGCCGCTCGGCCGCCCCGACCAGCTGTTGCTGCACCGACGCAGCTTGCTCCACCTGCCGCTCGGCCGCCTCGGCAAGCTGTTGCTGCATCGACGCGAACTGCTCCGCCGCGCCCTGTGCCCGATCCAGCACACCCTCGAGCGCGCTGCGCTCCTCCTGGATGCGCTGCAGCAGTTCCTGCAGGACCTCTGGAAGCTCCTCGAGACTCGTCTCCGACTTGGGCTGCTTCTTGAAGAGGGCCGCCATGGTTTCGTCCGTATGAGCTAGATGACAGAGGAAGTTGCGGCTCGGGGACCGGGATGGTCAATAGAGCAGTGGGCCCCTGGCGCGCTTCCCCCGGGGCCTGTTGATTTGAACGTATGCGGGACCCACTCAAGAAGCTCGTGGTCGTCGGCGATCGTGTATTGATCGCGCCGGAGGAGGGAGAGGAGCGCACCAACGTGGGGCTCTACCTGCCGTCCACCGCCGTCGACCACCAGGCAGTCCAGAGCGGCCGAATCCTGGCCACCGGCCCGGGCACGCCACTCTCGGCGCCCACCGAGCTGGACGAAGAGCC
>JABAOH010023899.1_pt1 | contig 12226 bp, 12 predicted proteins | sample 7062181 | NCBI WGS metagenome assembly JABAOH01 (sample SAMN14538630, study PRJNA623070) | marine sediment metagenome | biome: marine biome [ENVO:00000428]; feature: marine pelagic biome [ENVO:01000023]; material: deep marine sediment [ENVO:00002113]; isolation source: pool of 5 deep marine... | reverse complement strand
ATGCGAAAGGCTGATTCTGTGGTCATAGGATCATCCTCCTTTGTGCAGAATAGCGGCCTAACGACAAGTTTCACCCGCAACCGGGCCAGCAAGACTACCCCCAACCAAAGGTGTTTTGGCTGGCGCAGTGCCTTTGAAAGACCGAGCGGTAGGTTGTCGGGTGCAAATGCTTGTTGGGCGCGCTCTTATGTGTAAATCCTATTGCCATTATCATCGGAGGGAGAGGAGATATATCCCAACCCCTCTACCCAAATCGCATCGCGGAGTGACGCCCTCAGAAAATCCCAGGAATCAACCGATAGCGCACGCGCCGTGCATAATCCCGATACCCCGGCAGTTCATCCTGTAGAGTCCGGTCTTCCAGCGTGGTTCTGATCACCGCGATGNNCCGCGTCTTTTCCGAAGTGCCCATCAACTCGAAGCACGTCACATAATCGATTTGGGTCCCGATACCAGGCCGCGGCAGCGGCGTCGGACTGCACGCGCTTGTTGGGCAGCGCAACGATGCAGGGAGAGAGATGATACATCCAAACCCCTCCACCAAATCGTATCGCGGAGGTGAGGCTCCTCAGTAAATCCCCGGAATCAACCGATAGCGCACGCGCCGTGCATAGTCTCGATAGCCCGGCAACTCTTCCTGTAGAGTCTGGTCTTCCAGTGCGGTTCTGATCACCGCGATGATCAACGCCACCGCCGCCGGAATAAGTGTCCACACCGAGCCTAAGGCCAGCACAATGCCCAGCAGTGGCAGAATATTCCCGGCATAGCCCGGATGCCGCACAATCCGGTATGGGCCACTGTCACACACCACATGCCCTCTATCCGTCTGAATACGTACCGTGCTGGAGAAAAAGCGGTTCTCTACCAATGCCCACGCAGCGAAAGCGTATCCGAGCGAGATCAAGATGAAGCCGAGCACGATGAGCCATAGCGGAAATACGGGTGACCAGCCACAGCGGTGATCCAGCCCTGCCACAATGACCAGTGGGAAACTTACACTCAGCGCCATCAGCGGAGCAAGCACTTTGTCCCAAGCCTTCGCGCTTTGGATCTTCTCAATATTTTGTCGTTCGGCCAACAACCCCGGATGCCGCCGTTCCGCCCAAATGCGCCCTCCTATGCCGGCGGCAACGATCAGCAGGGAATAGACCCACGCCTGCCACCAACCGAAATCCCCTCCGCATACCAATAGAACTAGTGGTATGGAGAGATACACCACAACTAAACCGATCCACTGGCGAGGGGACACTGTTTGAACCGCCTTTTGATTATCTGGTTTCGATACCATACTATTCCTCCTTCGAACCACGTATCAGTCCGAGTGATCGCGTGCTGCCCAACCAGCGTTAGGCAGCGGATCGCCAGATCCGCAACGAGCTTTGGTGATCGATGAGTCTCATTGCACCGTGATGTCCACGTAAGCAGTCATTCCCCAGCGCAGGCCAGGGTCCTGCTCATCCAGTTCAACGACTACGGTATAATTGGTGCCACCCTGCTCCGTGGTGGCCATGGGAGCGATGCGGCTCACCCGGCCGGAGAGGGCCTTCTCCGGCAGGCCGTCGAAGGTGAGGGTCACCTCTTGCCCCACGGCGATAGCCCAGATGTCGGCCTCGTTCAGGTCGGTGGTCTCGATCCGCAGGTGAGAGAGGTCACCCAGGAACATCACCGGCTGGCCAGCAGTCACCAGTTCCCCTTCTCTGATTGTCACCCCGGCCACCGTGCCGGTGAAAGGAGCCACCAACTCGGCGTCCTGAAGGGCCGCCTGGGCCTGAGCGACGGCTGTCTGAGCCTGCTCCACCTGGGCCTGGGCCACGGCGATGGCCTCAACACTCGGTCCGGCCAGCAACTGGTCCAACTGGGCCTTGGCCTGCCCGGCCTGGGCCTGGGCCACGTCAACCTGGGCGCGGGCCGCTTCCACCGCCGCCCGGGCGATGTCCAGTTCCTCGGCCGTCGCTCCCCTCACCAGGGCTTCGTAGTTGGCTTTGGCGCTCTCATAGTCGTCGCTGGCCTGCTGGAGGGCCACCGCCTGTTGGGTGGCCCCGATGCCGTCCTGCCAGGCGATCTTGTCGTACTCGCTCTGGGCCAATTGCAAAGCCACGGCTGCTTTGTCCATGGCCGCCTGGGCTGCCACCAGTTCCTCCGGTTTGGCGCCTGCTTCCAGCCTGGCCAACTCGGCCTGGGCGGAAGCCAGGTTGGCTCTGGCGGTGGAGACCCCCGCCTGGGCTGCGGCCAGGGCTTCCTGAGCGGCGGCGATCTCCTCTGGCCTGGCCCCGGCCTTGACCTGAGCCAGGTTGGCCTGGCTGACGGCCGAGGCCGCCTGCGCTTGCTCAATCTGGCGCTCCAGGTCATCCGTCTCCAGACGGGCCAAGACGTAGCCGACCTCAACCCGGTCTCCCTCCTGGACAGCCAACTCATTCAGCAGACCGCCGATCTTGAAGCTCAGTTGGGCCCAGCGGGTGGGAACCACCTCACCTGTGGCCGAGACCACCCTGTCGAATTCCTCGGCTTCGAAAACCGGTGTAGGAGTGGGAGCTGTGTTGGGTGCTACGTAGCTGGTATAGCCCCAATAGCTGAGGCCGAGAACAACGAGAACTGCGATGGCGATAGTGCTCTTTTTCATAGTCACTTCCTTCCAACGTATATTCCGTATCCAAGGTATTCGAAAACGTTCTTGGGGGTAGCCCCAGCCTCTTTGACGACGTTCCTATAAGCTGGGTCTCTTCTGTACAGGGACAGAGCCCTATACCAAACCTTTAACATATCTCCTAAACCGTACCGCTTGATTATGCCGCTGAACTCGCTTCGGATGCTGATGGTGGAGGTTTTCGCTACGATATCTCTCAGTCCAGCACCTTCCAGCAGACCCACCCAATCATCAGAAGCTAGGGCTTCTGCGTTGGCACTCAAATCTTGAGATACCCATTCAACCAATTCTGCCGGAACCGGTGTCTTCATCCAAGTTGACTCATTAAGCCCGACGTATCCTCCTGGCTTTGTCACTCGCACATACTCATTCACCGCTCTCTGTTTATCTTCTGGAAACGCGGTTATGGACTCGCCGATGACTGCGTCGAAAAGGTCATCCTCGAAAGGGAGATCCTGTACGTCTGCTGCCCTAAACTCGACGCTATCCTCTACACCCTCTCTTCTCGCCCTTTCATTTGACCTCTCGATCATCCTTTCAGAAATGTCCACACCAACCACTCTACAGCCATACCTTTTTGCGATGAAGCAAGGCGTCACCCCAACGCCGCAGCCAACATCCAAGACGTATTTGCCTTTGTCTATGTGACATAGCTCTATGAGCTCTCTTGTGGCCTTGAGACCTCCCATATGTTTTGTGAGGCCCATTTCAGCTTGAACATCGAAGACAGTTGTTTGATCCTCCATTTTTCCACCTCCATTTCAGATAGCGACTACCAGATGCCCGGCAGCAGGCGATAACGCACCCGCCCGGCATACTCCTTGTAGCCGTCCAGTTCTCCGAGCAGCGTCTTATCTTCCAGCGCCGTTCGGACGACCAAGAGCAGTGACGCCAGGCCGTTTAGCATGAGCGTCCACAGCGAGCCGAGCGCCAGCGCCGCGGCGAAGTAGAAGATGATTAACCCGGCGTAGCCCGGATGGCGCACGTACTGGTAAGGCCCACCGGTGGCGACGGTGTGGCCCCGCTCTTTCTGGATGCGAACAAACCTTGCGTAGAACTTGTTTGATGCCGCCGCCCATACGCTCACAAGATATCCCAGCACCGCAAGAACCAACGTGGCGACCTGAAGCGCAAGCGAAATCTCTGGTGACCATCCAAAGCGTACGTCAAGTCCGGCCAGGATCAACATGCCCAAGGGGGTCCAGATGTTAAGGATGATGACAATCCATTTGTCCCAGCTTTTGACGTCCTCTTTGATCTGGGTGCGTTCTTCTATCAGCTCCGGGTCCAGCGGGACGATAAGAGCGGAGACGGCGGCAATGATCATATATGCGCCGATGAAGGCCCACCCCATCACCCAGTCCAGACGGCCCGAGGCGATGTACCAGATTGCTGCCATGATCAGTGTGAAGATGACCACCCTCAGCAGCACTTTCAATTTCAAACGCATACCCCCGGTTGTTTCGGGTTTCCCATTGAGTTGATTTGGAGATGTATTGGTGCTCATTTCATTCCTCCCCAATTATATTCAGTTGTTTTGCATACCAACCGCTACCAGATGCCCGGCAGCAGTGGTAACCGATTCGTTCAATTACCCACGACCTGGGCAAGCGCCATCCTTTCGCCCTCGTATACATCCATTTGACGACCGAGAGGATCGAGGTAGCGTGCCCGGTACTCCGATGCCCCGGCATGATCCACGAGCGCGAGACCTCGCGCGGCAAGGTACTCGGCCAGCTCAGCCGGATCGAGGCCAAAGATCCAGGGAACCCCACCGCGCTGGGTAGCCGAGACGAAACTCTCATCCGTCTCAGAACGAGCGGAGCCGTCTATAATCCCACGCTGAATATAGGTGAACACGATCTCGCTCCCAGGCGCAGCAGCGCGGGAGACGTATCGGAAAGTAGCGTCCACCGCTTCCGCTGTGATGTATTGCGTCACGCCCTCCCAGATGAAAAAGGTCTTTGTGCCTGTGCGAAATCCGGCTGCCGCCAATGCGTCTTCGAGCTTTTGCTCGTTAAAGTTGATGGGGACGAAGACAACGTGCGGCGGCGGCGTGCCCAATACCTGCTGCACCCGTGCCTGCTTCCACGCCAGGGGGACTGGTCGGTCCACCTCAAAGACCCGGGTCTGCTCGATGCCAGGGATGCGATAGGCACGGGTATCGAACCCAACTCCGAGGTTTACAACCTGGTCGAGGCCCTCCCCAAGCGCATAACAGAGCGCATCGTCAATGTATCGTGTTCTGCACAGGAGCATCCCCAAGGCTCCCGGCCCGCGCCTTTCCGTCATGGCGATCAAGGCGTGGCGAACACCCGGTAGCAAGAGTAGCCGCCAAACGGGCGGCAGGAAATCACGACCAAAGCGATCTTCGAGGAGACGCTCCCCCTCAGGGCGATACGACTCGGTCGCTCTGAGAGCTGTGGCCACCAGCAATCCGATTACCATCCTGTCGGCTGTCATCGTGTGTTTTCCCCGTCCACTATGTCACTTGTAGGATGTGCCCGGTGTACCTCACCTGGCATTGCCACCGCTTACCAGACGCCCGGCAGCAAGCGATAGCGCGTCTGCTGGGCATACTCTGTGTAGCCGTCGAGTTCCTCTTGCAGCATTTTATCTTCCAGCACCGTGCGAACGACGTACCCGATGGCGGCAAGACCCGCCGGGATCAGCGCCCACAGCGAGCCGAGCAGCAGCGGCGTTGCAAGTAGGGCCAGGATCGCTCCAACGTATCCCGGATGGCGCACGTACCGGTAAGGGCCGTCGGTGACGACGGTATGGCCTCGCTCCTCCTGGATGCGAACGGCCTCTGAGAAGAAGGCATTCGCCCCCATCGCCCACATGAACAGCGCCCATCCCAGCACAGAGCCAATCAGGCCGCCGATGTGGAGCGCGAGCGGCACGGATGCCGACCACTCAAAGCGCGCGTCCAGACCGGCCACAACCCACGATACCATCGTGCCCATCCCGGCTGCGAAAATGGCGACCCATTTGTCCCAACCCTTGGCTCCCTCCTGGCGAATCCCCTTGGAGCGTTCGGCCAGCAACTCGGGGTTTATCGGCACCAGGATCAAAACGTGGCTGATTAAGACGGCTGCAAGCAGGCCCAGGAAAACCCATCCCCACAGCCAGCCCAGTCGGCCCGCGGAGAGGAACAGGATCGCGCTGTAACCCACAAAACCAAGAGCAGCCTGGACTATCCAAGACACAATTCTGCGCCTGACCTCGGGCGTCATTGCCCGCGCTTCCAACACCTGTCTATCCATATTCGATCACCTCCTGTCAGCAACTACCAGATGCCCGGAAGCAAGCGATAGCGCGTCTGCTGCGCGTACTCCCTGTAGCCGTCGAGTTCCTCGTGCAGCGTCCTATCTTCCAGCGCGGTTCGCAACACGTAGAGCAGTACCGACACAACCATCGGGATCAGCGCCCACCACGAGCCGAGCAGGAACGGCGTCGCAAGCTGGTACACGATCGCGCCGACGTAGCCCGGGTGACGCACGAACTGGTAAGGCCCGCCCGTCTGCACGGTGTGGCTCCGCTCCTCCTGGATGCGCACGGTCGTTGAGAAGAACACATTCGAGGCCGTTGCCCAGAGGAGCATGGCCCATCCCAGCGCGAAGAACACGCCCCCGCCGACGTGAAGCGCTAGCGACATCTGGGACCACCCGAAGGGGGGCAACCACTCGTTGCGCACGTCCAGCGCGGAGATGACCCACGAGGCCATCGGGAGCAGCCCGGCGGCGAAACTGGTGATGAATTTGTCCCAGGTCTTGGTGCCTTCCCGGATACCCCTGGAGCGGTCGGCCAGCAGTGCCGGATTGGTCGGGATCAGGATCAGCACGTTGACGATGGAGGCGACCAGGAACAGGGCCAGAAAGACCCATCCCCACACCCAATCCCAACGGCCCGCGGAGAGGAACAGGAGCAGGGCAAAGAACACCAGGCCCCCCACGGCCTTGGCAATCCACGATACGACGCCGCGCTTTACCTCGGGGGTCATATCTTGATTAGGGGATGTGTGGTCAATCATAATCATTTCTCCCATACGCTGTTCAAATTCCGCAACCGTCCGGCGAAGCTTTGCCTCAAGCCGCCAGGTAAAGTGGGTTACGAATTTACACGGGCTACGCACACAGATCTTTCAGTCAAAAGAAGCCACCTGCCCTTTGCCGATTCGTGTTTATCCGTCCAATGGGTGTTTTTCCGTGTCCTATCCTTCCCCATTTGAACGATTACCCTACCAGATGCCAGGCAGCAGGCGATAGCGCACCCGCGCGGCATACTCCTGGTAGCCGTCGAGTTCCTCCAGCAGCGTCTTATCTTCAAGCGCCGTGCGGACGACCATGAGGCACATCACAAGCCCCGCCGGGAAAAGCGCCCACAGCGAGCCAAGCGCGAGCGACGTTGCGATCCAGGATGTGATATACCCGACGTAACCCGGATGGCGCACGTACCGGTAGGGGCCACCGGTGGCGACGGCATGGCCCCGCTCTTCCTGGATGCGAACGGTGCCGGAGAAGAACTTGTTCGACGCCATCGCCCAGCTAAACAGGCCCTGCGCCAGTGCAAAGACAATCAACGCGATGACCTGGATAGCCACAGTCAACTGTGGCGACCACCCAAAACGCTCATCCAGCCCGGCCACGATCAATGTGCCCAGTGTGGGAAGGATAAGGAGGGGGGCGAGCAGTCTGTCCCACCCTTTGGTGTCCTCCTTGATCTGACCGCGCTCTGCGATCAACTCCGGGGGTAGAACCGACGCGTTGATGACCAAAATGCCCACACCCACGCCCAGATAGGCCCAGGCCCACACCCAGTCCAGGCGGCCCGAGGCGATGAACAAGATCGCTGCGATCAGCAATGTTTGGATGACGACTTGTAGCATCCGTTTCCGCACCCTGCTTGTCAGGTCGGATTCCCCGTTTGGTTGATTCACTGATGCATTGGCGTTCATTTGTCCCTCCCAGGTATTTACTCAGCCAGTGAGGATGGAGGGATCTGAGAGGATCCCCTCAGCCCCTTCAGTCCCTTCCGACCCCTCTATTCATACCGTAACGCTTCCACCGGGCTCAGCCGCGAGGCCCACCAGGCGGGGTAGAGGCCAGCTATGGCTCCCAGGACGAGGGCCATGACCAGAGCCCTGATCAACAAGGCCAGACTGAAAGAGCCTTGGAACATGCTGCCAAAGCCCGGCGCCAGACCCGCCACCCGGCCCAAGAGTATCCCCCCGCCTATCCCCACTACCCCGCTCACCAGGCTGAGCAGCAGCGATTCCCGCAGAATGAGTCCCAACACCCGCCGCTTGCGCCAGCCCAGGGCCCTCAGAGAGCCGATTTCCCGCGTGCGCTCAAAGACCGACATGAACACCGTGTTCATCATCCCGATGCCACCCACCAGGATAGCCAGGACGGAAATGGCCGTCTCCATGGTCTGCATGGTCTTGAAATCAGGCAGGGCTTCGGTCAGCTCCGAGGTCTTGGAAACAGAGATCTCGGGAAAGTTCTCCTCCAGGTAGGCGATGATCCGGTCGGCCTCTTTGGGATCCTCCAGCTTGATGGCATACCAGCCCACCTGGCGCGGTTTCCTGAAGAGTTTTTGCGCCTCGCGCAGCGAGATGACCCCGCTTATATCCAGAAAGCCAGTCCCCGTCTCGTAGATGCCGACGATACGGAAGTTGCTGTCCAGGATCTTGATCGTCTGGCCGACTTTTTTATCCATCGTCTCGGCTGCCGTCTTGCCCAGGATGATCTGGCGGTTGGCCGAGAGCCCCTCTCCCTCCACGATTTTGAACTGGCGGATAGCGTATTCGCCTGGATGGTAGCCCCAGATGATGAGATAAGTCATCTGCGGATCGGGGAGAAAGCCAAAGACGGTGCCGGAGACGTACTTTATACCTGGTACGGTGACCAGCTTTTTGCCCACCCGCTCGTCAATGCTGGAGTATTCCATGTCGGAGATGTCGGCTTCCACGGCCATGAGGTCTGCTTGCCCACCGCCGCCCATCATCGTTTCAAACTGGGCTACAAAACCATCAACGATGCCTTCCAGGGCCACGATCACTGCCACGCTGATGCCGATGCCGACCATGGTCAGCAGGGTGCGCGTCCGGCGACGGAAAAGGTTCCGGGCGGTCATGGGCAATTTGTCAACGCCAAAAGGGAGAGTCCATCCTTTGTTTCCCTTCTCGCTTTTCCTTCCAGAGCTGGTCAAGCCGCCCTCGTAGCGCAGCGCCTCCAGGGGAGTTAACTTCGAGGCCCGCCAGGCTGGATAGAACCCGCCCAGAGCCCCCAGGATCAGGGCTACTACCAGGGCTTGAATGAACAGCCCTGATGAGAAACGGCCTTGTAAAAGCCCCCCAGTGGCTGGTGAGCTGCCCAGGGCTCTGACCGCCGCCACGCCCAGGGCAGTCCCTGTCAGGCCACCGATCAGGCTCAGGGCCAGGGATTCACCTATGATGAGGCCCAGCACCCGCCCTCTCCGCCAGCCCAGGGAGCGCAGTACCCCAATCTCCCGCGTGCGCTCAAAGACGGACATCAGTATCGTATTCATCATCCCCACCGCGCCGATGAGGATGGCGATGAAAGCGATGCCCCAGGCGAAGCCGCGCACGTACTGGATGGCCTCCTGCGTGGCGGCGAATTGATCCGACTGGGAGGTGGTCACGTCGGGGATGCGCCGTTCGATCTTGCGCCGCAGCTCCTCGACATCGGCTCCTGGTTTAAGCTTGAGCGTGTACAGGGCGACCTGGTGCGGCTTGCTAAGCAGGACCTGGGCGTCGCTCAAGGAGATCACGCCGCCCCCTTCTTCCAGGCCGTCGCCCGTTTCGTAGATGCCCACAATGCGAAAAGCGCTGCCAAACAGCTTCAGGGAATCACCAACGCCCTTCCTGAAATTCTCAGCAGCTATCTTGCCGATGATGACCTNNTCCACGATTTTGAAATGTTCGATGGCAAAGCCTTGGGGATCATAGCCGAAAATCATGAAGTAGCGGGCACCCTCGGCCGTGACGATGCTCTGAAGCATACCGGTCACGTCCGCCACTTCGGGCAGGGCTTCGAGCTGTTGGCCCACCTTCTCGTCAACGGCCGCGGCGGAAATATCGGCCGCATCGGGCTGGGTGACGATCAGGTCGCCCTGGCTGCCGGTGAGCATGGCCCGATAGCCTTCTTCCAGGCCATCGGCGATGGCTCCCAGAGCCACCATGGCGGCGATGCCGATGCCGATGCCGACAATGGTCAACAAACTGCGGGTTTTGCGTCCAAGCAGGTTCTTGAGAATCATCAGACCGTCCTGTTCTCGGTAGCTGTACAATGTCACATTTCGAGGAGAATGTCATTGCGAGGGAGCGAAGCGACCGAAGCAATCTCTTTTCTCAGCATAATGAGATTGCTTCGCCGCCTTCGGCGGCTCGCAATGACAAATGTGACATTGTCGAAGTAGTCAGTAGATAGCTACCTGATTTCTCACCATACGCCCGGCAGCAGGCGATAGCGCGTCTGCTGAACGTACTCGGTATAGCCCTCGAGTTCCTTTTGCAGCGTCCGATCTTCAAGCGCAGTGCGCACGACGACGAGGAGCGCCGCTACCACGCCAGCAATGAGCGCCCACAGCGAGCCGAGCATGATCGGCGTTGCCAGTTCAAAAGCGATCACTCCAACGTACCCGGGATGGCGCACGAACTGGTAAGGTCCACCGGTGACCACGGCATGGCCCCGGTCGTCCTGGATGCGGACAAGCTGCGAGAAGAACGCGTTCGCTGCCATGGCCCATGTCCCCAGCGCGTATCCCAACGCCGCGACAGCCAGCGTGACGATCTGGAGCCAAAGCGGGATTCCCACGGTCCAACCGTAGCGCACATCCAACCCAGCCACGATGTGTTTGCACAGCGTGAGGATGCCAACGATACTCATCAGCACCGCGTCCCAGTCCTTGATGCCCTTCTTGCGCTGGGCGCGTTCTGCGAGCAACTCCGGGCTTCTGGGGATCAGGATCAGCGCATTGGCGCTAACCCAGACCGCATAGATGCCCACTAACGCCCATCCCCACACCCAGTTCCAACGGCCTGCGGGGATGAACAGAGTCGCTGCCACAAACAGCACCCCCATCACTTCCCTTATCAACCATCTCACAACCCCGCGCTTTACCTCAGGTGTCATTTCTTGTTTAACGAATGCGTTGTCGCTCACGATAGTCCCTCCTAGAAATCGCTCGGACTTTTGCCTGGGCTGCCCTGTCTACAACACGTCGAACCACATCAACGCGCCCATCACCACGAAGGCGACGGCCGACACCTTGGTCAGAAGTGGCTCAGGGACGACACGGCACACCATCTCGCCACCGACCACACCCAGCAAAGTCACCAGGGCCAAAGCTACCGTTGCACCGACAAATACCGGCCATGGCCGGCCGTGCTTGCTGGTCATACTGATCACTGCCAACTGGGTCTTGTCCCCTAGTTCGGCTACGAACAACAGGGCAAAGGTACTGAGAAATACTTTCCAATCCATGTTGAAATCTCCGTTGTTTGTAATAGTGCTGAATAAACGCCTAGCAGCTTTTTCACTACCGGACACTTTTTGCAACAGGGCTCAGAAACCAGGTTTTTGGCCGAAGAATGTGGCTTTTTCGCACCGCAGGGAGTCTCAAGAGCTCCAAGTTGTCCATTCAGGCAGGTAAAAAACCTGGTTTCTTAAAAAGTGTCCGATAGTGGCGAGCTCTGTCAACCGCTGATGTGACTCTCCAGAGCGCGGGCGAACAGCTCCCGATCTTCTTCCTGGATGATGTCCAATGCCCGATCCCCCAAAAGGGCCAGGATTTGGGGGAGATACGGGTCTGTCCGCAGGTGGTGTTCGGCGATAAAGACGAGCAGGGGACTGCTGGTCCAGGAAGCCCGGGCCTGGGTCGCGGTCAACTGTTCGCCGATCAACACCTCCTCCCCGTCAATGACCAGGATCAACATCAGCCCCTCCACCCGGTCACGAGCGTCTTCGAACACGGGAGCGACGACCACCTGAGCGTCCGTCAGATTGAGGTCGCCCGTGGTATAGATGACCACCTTCACTTCCCGCCGGATTGCCTTCTCCAGCGCAGGCTGCAAATCTGGGAATGTGGCCGGCAAGAGGGCCAGATAGATGCGGGTCTTTGCCTGGCGGATCATCTCCTCCGCCTTGGCCATGATGTTCTCATGGCCTTCGATGTTCCAGACGTATTCGAGGTCGGGGGCTGAGGTCAGGGCAGCCAGGTCGTCCTTGAGTGAGAAGATGAGCTCTTCTTGCTCGCGGTGGAGTTGGTCGAGGAACTCGGCTGCTGGAACCGGCGCGTACTGGGTGGAGCCGCCTTTACGCAGCGTCATCGCCGCGCCACGAGCGGTGAGCTTGCCCAGAACCTCGTAGATCATGGAGCGGGGAACGCCGGACTGCTTGGAGAGTTGGTAACCCGTGACAGGGCTTTCCCTGAGCAGGGCTACGTAGGCCTTGGCCTCGTACTCCGAGAAGCCGATTTTCACCAGTTTGTCAATAGGATCGCTGTTCATTTTCCTTCGTCCCTTTGGGCGTTAGTATGATAACGTAGACGTTAGCT
>JABAOH010006036.1_pt2 | contig 12229 bp, 13 predicted proteins | sample 7062181 | NCBI WGS metagenome assembly JABAOH01 (sample SAMN14538630, study PRJNA623070) | marine sediment metagenome | biome: marine biome [ENVO:00000428]; feature: marine pelagic biome [ENVO:01000023]; material: deep marine sediment [ENVO:00002113]; isolation source: pool of 5 deep marine... | reverse complement strand
ATGGACGGCCATTGCCATGGCCTTCTGGGTGGCTTCACCAATGTTGATCCGGTCTATCTCTTGTGCTTCGATGACGCCGGTTCCGATGGACAGAGCCACCTGCTGAATTCTCTCATAGAGGGATTCCCTCTTTTCGGGTCTGAGTTTCTTCGAATCCCAGAATTGTTCACGCAGAGCAGCAATGGGAAGAATGACAGCGGCGGCGACGACAGGGCCTGCAAGGGGTCCTCGGCCGACCTCATCGATTCCCGCGATTAGCCGAAATCCATGGCTATGAAAGCGATTCTCAAAGAAATCCATGGGCTGGTCTGGAACAGGTTGGAGGAGTTCGCCTTGGCAGTATTTGGGCATGATCCACCCAACTCACTGCTCTTCTTTGATTCTTGCTGCCTTTCCCCTGAGTTTTCTCAGATAATAAAGCTTGGCGCGCCGCACTCTGCCTTTGCTCACGACCTCGATCGTCTCGATTCTCGGAGAATATAGTGGAAATATCCTTTCTACTCCGACCCCATAGGACACCTTTCGAACTGTGAAAGTGGCTCGAGGACCTCCCTTTCGTTTGCTGATGACAACGCCTTCAAAGACCTGGGTCCGTTCTTTTTCACCTTCTATGATTTTGACATGAACCCGAACCGTATCACCCGGTCTGAAGTCGGACAAATCCGTCCGAATATGCTCTCTTTCAATTATTTCGATGGAATCCATTCTCCGTTCCTCCTCTCTGTCGATTCCCTACAAGGCGGTCCAAGATGACCGCCGCAGCCGATCGAACGGACAGGTGATTATAAGTGAATGTTCCCTCTATTGGAGCCAGGATGTAGTCGCTTTCCTCGAGAACCTCCCGGGCGAGCCCCCAACCCGTTCCGAGGACGAGGAGGTACGGCTGAGGACGATCGCAAAGGAGTTCATGCATTTTCCGATAAGAGACGGTTCTCCTCTGCCACCTCGCATCGGTTGCTACAGTCTTGACCGGTGTGTGATGGGCTTCCGATATTTCCTCGATGACTTCCTTGAGGGTTGTCCTCACCTGGATCCGCTCAAGTGCTTGTTTTCGAGCCGGATTGTAAAGGGCGCCTGCCCCTTCTGTCCAATGGTGAATGATTCTCTTAACCAGAGTCTTTTGCGAGTCGAGGGGGTTGATAATATACCCGACTTGCACACCGAAGGTCTTAGCACACCGCGCGATATCGTGGATGTCGAGATTGGTTACCGCGGTACAGACGATGTTTCCTCTCTTGTTGTAGACGGGATAGTGAACCAAACCTACGTAAAGGTTTGGAAGATTTATGCCATCCCTTTGCAAAGCCTTCCTTCTCTCTCTATTTCATCAAGCGTCTTACAATCCTCTGCCGAGAGTTTTGATTTCTTCAGGAGGTCCGGCCGTCTAAGCCATGTTTTTCGAATAGACTCTTTTCTCCTCCACCGCCTGATCTCCTTATGATTCCCTGATATGAGGATCTCGGGAACCCGTAGACCGCGGAAATTTCGAGGTTTCGTATATTGAGGATATTCAAGGAGCCCCTCTGAAAAAGAATCATCTCGAGCCGCGCTCTCGTTTCCTAGAAACCCATCAAGTTGCCGAGAGACAGCATCGATGACAACCATGGCAGCTAGCTCTCCCCCTGTCAACACGTAATCCCCAATAGAGATCTCTTCATCGACAAATCCAAGCCTGACCCTCTCGTCGACTCCCTCATATCGCCCACACATGAGAACGAGATGAGGGTATTGAACCAATCGGCAGACGTGGCTATCGTCGAGCAGACTCCCTTGGGGTGTCATCAAGATGACCCTGGCTGAAGGATGGTTTTTTTTGATCGATTCGATAGCCCGAACGACCGGTTCGGGCTTCATCACCATTCCACCCCCGCCACCATAAGGTGTATCGTCCACTACCCGGTGACGGCCGTGAGCAAAATCTCGAATGTTATGGACGATCACTTTGACTTGCTCTCTATTGCGAGCCTTCTGCAAAATACTCTCACTGAGCGGTGATTCAAACATTCGAGGAAACAATGTCAGGACATCAAATCGAATCGTTTCCATAGAGACCTTCCAAGAGGCAAACGATGATGTGGCGAGAGGCAGTATCGATCTGTTTGATCACCTCCTCATTGGCAGGGATGAAGATCTCCTTTTTCCCTTCCATAACGACAAACACGTCGCTTCCACCCGTGGGAATAATATCTGAAACCTTCCCCAGCCGATCGCCGCTCACCGTTTTGACCTCCATGCCGATGAGATCTGTCCAGTAGTATTCGCCTTCTCCTAATGCTGGCAGGGAGGCTTTATCGACAAGTACTGAAGCGCCAATGAAGCGTTCCGCTTGGCCGATGCCGTCAACATTTTTGAGCTGGGCAAGGATAAAGTCCTTGTGAATTCTTGCTTCAACGACTTCGAACGCTTCCACATGACCAGCCGAGTCCATTAACAGAATCTTCCTGTATGAGAGAAAAAAGTTCTTGTCTTCGTTGTAGTATCTTATTCGGAGTTTCCCATGGATTCCATGGGTCCGGACGATCTCACCGATCGTAATGAGGTCGCTTTTCTCGGGTTTATTCAATGATTTCAAGGACGGAATGCTTTCTGAGTTTCGTTGAGGCGGCGCTGAGAATCGTCCTCATTGCCTTTGCTGTTCTACCCTGTTTTCCGATTACCTTTCCAAGATCTTCTTTGGCTACGTTCAGCTCAATCACCGATGTCTTTTCCCCCTCGATTTCAGAAACTCGGACCTGATCAGGATTGTCGACCAATGCTTTCGCGATATACTCGATTAACTCCTTCATTTTCCCACCCCCCTTGAATGCCCGAACGCCAAAATCTCAACGTGAAGAATCGCTAGGTCTCTTTGCTCTCAGCCATTTTCTTGAGAAGCCCAGATTTTATCATTAACTTCCTCACAGTTTCTGAGGGCTGTGCCCCCTTACGAATCCACTCGATAGCCTTGTCTTCTTCGATACGAATCACGGCAGGGTCGTGGTTCGGGTCATAGATCCCGATTTTCTCGATAAATCTTCCGTCTCGGGGAGCTCTTGAGTCAGCAACGACAATACGGTAAGTGGGTCGCTTTTTTTCTCCGAATCGGGCCAATCTGATTGCAACGGCCATCTCTTTATTCACCTCCAATAGACACATTGAAATTCTTTACAAATAGCATATGGATCCTAGGAAAAGGGGAAGACTCCTCTCGGGACGCCAGTGAGTCGCCCCGTTTTCATTTTGCTGAGCATTTTACGGGTCATGAGATATTGCCTCAGGAGCCGATTTACATCCTGGACGGTGGTGCCACTCCCCCTTGCGATTCGCAATCGCCTTTTTCCGTTGATTATGTTGTGGTTGCGTCTCTCCTGGGGGGTCATCGAATTGATGATTGCCTCGACTTTCACCAGTTCTTTCTCAGCCATGTGAAAGGAACCCATGCCTTTGACCTTCCCCAGTCCAGGTATCATCTGCAACAAACCCTCAAGGGAACCCATTTTACGGATTTGCCTGAGTTGGTCTTTGAAATCCTCAAGCGTAAATTCAGCCTTTCGGATTTTTCTCTCCAGTTCTTTGGCCTTCTTCTCGTCAAAAGCCGTTTGGGCCCTTTCGATCAAAGAGAGGACGTCTCCCATACCGAGGATTCGTGCCGCCATCCGGTCCGGATGAAACGCCTCAATGGCCTCTATCTTCTCACCAACCCCGATGAACTTGATCGGGCTGCCGGTCACTGCCCGGATCGACAGGGCGGCTCCGCCCCGGGCGTCTCCGTCCATCTTGGTGAGAATGACACCATCAATACCCAGCTGATCATTGAAACTCTTGGCTATGTTCACCGCATCCTGACCAGTCATTGCATCGGCTACGAGGAGGATTTCTTTGGGTGGAATGACTCGTTTGATCTCCCGAAGCTCATCCATCAGGATTTCATCGAAATGGAGTCTGCCGGCCGTATCAATGAGGAGCGTATCGCAGCCCCGCCTCACGGCGTTATCCTGTGCTTTCTTGCAGATTTCAAGAGGCTCTTCTCCCTGATGAGGTTCATAGAAATCCACCTCAATCTGGGAGGCCAGGGTATGTAGCTGTTCGACCGCCGCCGGCCGGTAAACGTCGGCCGAAACCATATAGGGAACACGGCCGTTTCCCTTCAATAGCCGAGCCAGTTTGGCAACTGTCGTGGTTTTACCACATCCATGAAGGCCGACAAACATGAGGGGGACTGGAGGATTCCCCGAGAGTCTGATCTGACGGTTTTCACTCCCCATGAGGGTGACAAGTTCCTGGTGGACGATCTTAACCACCTGCTGGGCAGGAGTCAGGCTGGCCATCACCTCTTCGCCAACTGCTCGTCCTCGTACTGACTCGATGAAGTCCTTAACCACACGGAAGTGGACGTCAGCCTCAAGAAGGGCCATTCTTACCTCTCTGAGGGCCTCCTGAATATTCTGTTCTGTGAGCTTCCCATGACCTCTTAACTTCTTAAAGACCAGGGAGAGTTTGTCGGTTAAACTTTCGAACATGATTCGGTATTAGGTTCTATTATGGTTTCCACCAAAAAGTGTAAATTCTAAACAATCTAAGGGAGATTGTCAATTTGCAGAACCACTAAGTTTCCCACTCTGTCAGACTCGCGTCTTCCTATCCTCTCCATCCTTGATGGAAACTCCTTTTCGGCGAAGGTCCCAAAGGATCAATCATAACAGGGAAACCCGTCCCCCCACCCATTCCCTCAACACGCTCCGGACGCAAGCGACCCTCTTTGCATCGGGTTGTTATGCTGAAGCGATCTCAATGACCTATGGGAACGGCAACCATGTGTTTAGGCATGATATTTTTCACTGTCGAGGGATTCGGATGCCTTTACGGCTCCATAGGTGCCCTGGTCAATTTTCGAAAGGGGTCCCAGAGCAGGGGCAGCATCTTTCTCGTTCCACCGTGAATTTAGGATCCCCTTGGCCTTAGACGAATACTCACTGTCCGGGTACTGGCGGGTGATCTCCAAAAAGGCCGCCCTTGCCTTGTCGTCAAGAGATAGGTTCAGAAAGGATTTGCCTAAATGAAAGAGGGCTTGTGGGACCAGTTCGGTGTCTTGGTAGTTCATCACGATTTCTTCGAAACGTGCGACTGCCCCTCGATAGTTCCCTTTTTTATAATAGAATCTTCCTATCAAGAACTCGTGTTCGGCAAGATTTCGGCGGCAGATAAGAATCTTCTCTTGTGCCGCGTCGGTGAAAATGCTAGGCGGATAGTTTTCCACCAGATACCGAAAATTGGAGAGCGCTTTTCGGGCCGGAGTCGGGTCGCGATCTGGCGATGGGATTTGCTTATAATATGACTGGCCTATTTGAAAAAGGATGTAAGGGATGTCCTCATGGTAAGGATGGAGTTTTCGAAACTCCTCGTAGACCACGATAGCCTCTTCATATTCTGCCAAGAAAAAGTGAGCGTCGGCGATTTTTATTTCAGCGCGAGTTGCAAACGGCGACTCGGGATAGTAGTTTTTGACGTCCTGAAAAACCTCCATGGCGAACTGATACTTCCCGCGATTGAAGTGTGACAATGCCTTGCTATAGAGCCTATCGGGACCTCCTCCGAAGGGTTCGTTTTTTCTCTTCCCAGAGCATCCAGCAAGTATCAAAGAAGCAATCAGAGCAGACGACAGAAGACTCTTAAAATCCATAATATTTCCAAGATTTTTTGCTGTGACGATATGATAGACTAATATGAGGCCAATAGTCATCGATGTCAAGGGAAATTGTGTTGACGACTTACCGCGGTTATCAATGCAGCGTTCCCCTATGATGTTGATTTTGTTGAAAAACTCCGATTTGCGAGGTGGATTCTCTCATCCTTTCGCTCCCACGCTCTCGCGGTGACCCCCTTCCCGCTGTCGACCGGACGGGTGGGGACGGGCTCATGCCCAAATTCCTTTAGACCACTTGTGTCGAAGTCACTTTCAGAGTATTTCACCAGAAAGTGGGAAAGGAAGCTCTGAGCGCGAATCAAGATTTTTTCGCTTACAATCCTTGGCGAGGCGTAACGGCCGCAAATCCAACTGTCTGAGCCCGAAGGGCGAGTTTTGGATTTGCAGTGGAGCCGAGCTTTAGAATTGTCGAAAAAAGGTTTTGAGCAGCGAAGAGCGCTCCTTTTCCACTTTCATCAGACAAAAGTCGAGAAAAGGGATTTGGGAACGGCCCGGGAAATACTGATCCCCTTCCCCTGCAACCATCGCTGAGGAATAAGAGAATCCCCCACAACTGAGCAAGGTACTCCCATACTTACGGGTTGACCTCAGAATTTTTTGGGGGAACTCCTGGAATGTGTTAAACTTTCGGTGATCGGCCGACCGGCGTTTGCGAGGTGACCTAGAAACGAGAGAGGTGAGGACTCAATATCAAAAAGCGAAAAGGCCAAATCCTTCGGACGTTAAATGCGAGGGCAAGGTGTTTTCCGGTTTTTCCTCCCGAATCGGCAGTTCGGCCTGTTTCGACGGGTGAATTCTAATCCCTGACTCCTCCATGACGGTGTGGGATGTCTTATGAAAAATCGGAGCCTTCTGATTTGGGGTGCCCGCTCTCTGGGAGTCTCCCTGGATGCCGATCAGGTGACGGCCTTCGAGCAATTTCTGGAGGAGCTGACGAGATGGAATCAGAAAATGAATCTCACCGCCCTCCATGAGGAAAGGCTGATTATTGTCCGACACTTCTTGGATTCTCTCACCCTGGTGCAATACCTTCCTGAAAGGGCCAAACTTCTGGATATCGGGCCTGGGGCAGGCTTTCCAGGTATTCCCCTAAAGATCGTAAGACCTCATTGGCAAATGGTCTTGCTCGAAGCATCTCGAAAGAAGACCTATTTCCACAAACATATCATCCGATGCCTCAATCTTTCAGGGATTCGAAGCGTTTGGGGCAGAAGCGATCATGAAGAGATCAAAACGATTCTCGGTAATCGCTTCGATGTCGTCGTTTCCAGGGCCCTTTCACCCCTTCATGTTTTTCTCAGGGAAGCGATTTATTTCACTCCTCCCGGAGGAATGATCATTGCGATGAGAGGGAAGGATAAGAGCGTGCCCGATCTTCCTGAGTCCCTTCCTCTCAAGCTAGATCGGATTGTCTCTATTGATCTACCAATCGACGGGATCACGAGGAACCTTCTTCTTTTCAAGAAGTTGGTTTCTGTTGGGTGAGGTTGTATTTTTTGTCCCACCCTTCTCGGAGCTCCCGCTAAGTCCGGGTCCCTTGAGTTGATTGGGCGATCGGGTTTTTGGTGCTTTCAAAACCAGGAGGGTTGTGTTAATATCTCGCAAACTCCGTCCGAGCAAGCGAGACAATTGGAAAGTCATCATGGCGAAGATCATGGCTGTAGCCAATCAGAAAGGCGGCGTTGGAAAAACAACGACAGCGATCAATCTATCGGCCTCGCTTGCGGTAGCAGAAAAAAGAACGCTCCTTGTGGATATTGATCCGCAGGCTAATTCGACCAGTGGTTGTGGGTTCAACAAGCACGAACTCACGGAGACTATCTACCAAGCCTTCATTCGGGGCAACACCCTGGAGAGGGCTATTCAAAAGACCACCCTCCCTTTTCTAGACGTCGCGACCTCGAATACCGATTTGATTGGCGCGGAAATTGAATTGATTGATGAAGAGGACCGGGAAAAGAAACTGAGGGTTCTTCTCAGAGAGATTGAGGAGGACTACCATTTTATTCTAATTGACTGCCCACCTTCTCTCGGACTGCTAACTGTCAATTCCCTGACAGCTTCTCACTCGGTGATTATACCCCTTCAGTGTGAGTACTACGCGATGGAGGGTTTAGGTCAGTTAATGAAGACCATTTCGCTTATCAAAAATCGCTTGAATCCAACACTCCACGTCGAGGGTATTCTTTTAACCATGTTTGACACCAGAAACAATCTGGCCCATCAGGTGGTCCGGGAGGTGCAGAGGCATTTTGGCGGCAAGGTCTTCAAAACCATTATACCGAGAAACGTCAGACTCAGTGAGGCTCCCAGTCATGGAAAACCCGTCATACTGTATGATATCCACTCGAAGGGTGCTGAAAGTTACCTGAGCCTGGCAAAAGAAGTCTTGTTCAACGGGGGGAACCATCATGGGTAAGCGGATGGCCCTTGGAAAAGGGTTAGGTGCCCTTATCCCTGATGCAGGGCGGGAAAAGGGTGAGCTTTTCCTGTGCGGCATTGAGGAGATCGTTCCAAACCAAAAACAGCCGCGGAGGCGATTCGATGAGGAGAAAATAGAAGAACTGGCGAAATCCATCAGGGAAAAGGGTATCCTTGAACCTCTGTTGGTCAGAAAATCTGGAGAGGGATATGAGTTAATCGTTGGGGAGAGGCGGTGGCGGGCGGCCCAAAGGGCTGGCCTCCGGGAAGTCCCCGTGCTACTCAAGAATGTTTCGAATCGTGAAGCTCTCGAATTGACTCTGGTGGAGAATCTCCAGCGGGAAGATCTCAGCGCCTTAGAAGAGGCCGAAGGATACCGCCAATTGATTGACGAATTTCGTTTCACCCAGGAGGAACTGGCCAAGAGAATCGGAAAGGATCGGAGCTCTGTCACAAATACGTTGAGGCTCCTTCGCCTCCCCAATGAAGTGAAAGAAAAGTTGGCAGACCTCTCGCTCTCTTCTGGCCATGGGAGGGCCCTCCTAACGTTACCCACCGAAGCGGATCAGAACGAGGTCTGCCGTCTGGTCCTTCAAAAGGGTCTCTCCGTTCGAGAGACAGAGAAGTTGGTGAAGCAATGGGGGAAGCGAAAACCCGTGCCTCTCAAACGAGAGGAATCAGACGAATATGAATGGAAGCGGTTGCAAGATGACCTGCGGAGATTTCTGAGTACCCGGGTGCAAATCTCAAGAAAGGGGAAAGGGGGAAAGATTCTGATCGAATTCTATTCCCTCGTTGAACTTCAGAGACTCGTTGATCTGATCAAGGGGGAGAAGGGAGTCCAACCATGATAGGTGCCAGAGATCAAAAGGGAATGCCCAAGGGTGGCGAGGTGAATGCCTTTCTGGGCAGAGGGACAACTTTTGAAGGGAAGATAACCTTTGAGGGCATGTTTCGTCTTGACGGTAAGTTCGACGGCGAGATCTTTGCTGGGGACTTCTTGGTTGTTGGAGAGTCGGGCCAGGTCAATGCCCAGATTAATGTCAATGCCCTTACTGTCAACGGAAGTGTGAGTGGCAATATTACAGCCAAGACACGGGTTGAAATCCATCCACCAGGTCGAGTGATCGGCGACATCAAGACACCGGTTCTGATTATCTCGGAGGGTGCCCTTTTTGACGGGAATTGCCAGATGGAAAAAGTGGAAACCAGACGTGAGGAAAAGATCTCTGTCTTGAAGGTAAAAGGGGACGATAGGGAAGAAAGTGAGCTGAAGGAGATCGAGAAAAAGTCGGGTTCCTAACAAGAATCTGAACCGATCTTTTTTCTGAAGGACAGGCTTCAGGACTCCATGAAATGCTGCCAGAGGGATTCTGCTCCGGCATTCTGTTCCCATTTGGCACAGTCATTGCGCGCGATCCATCCGAGGAAACCGCATCACAAGTATCAAGGGCCTTTCAGTTCGTAACTCGCCATCGAAGTGCCTCACGATTGACGATTCCCCGATGATGACGTGTCGATGTTTCACGACCATTTTGAATCTTTTGATTAGACCCTCATATCCCTTCGCTCCCTTGCTCTCGCGTTGACCCTCGCGGAGTTCACAGGTTAATGAAAAGAAGGATAAGGGTCAAAGGACAAAGGAAAGAAGACCAAGAGGTGCAAATCGATGATCCTTTAACCTTTCGCCTTTAACCTTGTGTTCGTAACGTTGGTGCACTCGTGAGCTACAAAGACAGGCTGAGAACGCCAGAGCTCATGGGCATGAACGCCTCTGCAAAAGTCCCTCAGGGAGATGAGCGTCCACAAAACTGAGGAAACTCCATATTCCTAGGTATTGACAAAAATAGGGCGAGTAATAGTATTAATTCTTCGATATTTCGATGGGAAAGGGAAAAAAGGTTCCCATTCGAAAAATCGGAAATATTCAAAAAATCGGTCACTTGTGAGAAATATCCCTTCGGAAATGGGTGAACGCCTCCAAAGGGAAAGACAGCGTGGGATTTTGAGGGTCGGGGGAGGTGGAGATGCGGAACCTGGGCTCGTAGAAAGGTGGAGATGATTTAGGCCGCATGGGGGTGCTTTCTTGGCAGAGGATCTGATCCGGAAGATAAGAGAAGCCGAAGAGGAGGCACAAAAAATCACTCAGGAGGCGGAAATCAAGGCGTCACGGCTCGTGGCCGAAGCGCAGGAGGCTAGAAGGCGTCGAGTCGAGGATGCCCAGAGGGCCGCGATTCGGATTGACCAGGAAGCCTCAGAGCGGGCGACTCAAGAGGCCGAAGAGGAGATACGAAACCTGAAGGAGAGAGGAAAATCCCGGGCTGAGGTGCTCCGCTCCCAGGCGGTGCAAAATATGGATAGGGCCGTCCAGCTTATTGTTGAGAGAATTTAGCTCATGGCAGTCGCGAAGATGCAAAAGATCCAGATTTTGGTTCACCGGGACGAACAAGAGCGTCTGGTGGAACGAATTCAGGAGCTCGAGCAGCTACATATTACCGATGTCATAGCAGGAGTGACAGCCGAAGGGCACCCGGATCTCTTGTCAGGAGGAGAAGTCTCTGACGAGAATCTGGAACAGCGGATTTCACAGATACAGTTCACGCTGGACTTCTTATCGGGCGTACAACAACGGAAAGGACTTCTCTCAGGATTAGTTTCACCCAAGATCATTCTGACGCCCCAACAGTACCACGGGGTTGCCGAAGGATATGACGAGAATCCCACGGTCTCTCGTTGCAAGGAATTGGACCGGGAGAAGAATGAACTACTCACAGCGATTACAAAACTGGAGACGATAGCGCATCAGCTCAGTCCTTGGCTTACCTTGGATTGTCCCCTTGAGGAGGTTGTTGCGACGGAACACACAGCCATATTCCTAGGAACCATGCCGGTAGAATCCATGGAGGACTTTCACCAGGGATCCTATGAAATGGCAGACCAGATTTTTGTGAAGGCGGTTCATCACGATCCAGAAGTCACCTATCTTATGATTGGCTGTCACAGGGACGTCCTTCCTCAGATTTCAGATCTCTTAAGGCATTTGGGTTTTGAGGAGGTTACATTTCCCGGGTTACGCGGAAGACCCAGGGAGGTATACGAGCAAACCTTGACGAAGATTGAGGAGAAACTTCGACGCATCCAGGAAATCGAAGTGACTAGCCGGGAATACCTCAGGGAAAGACAGAATCTTCAGATCCTGTGCGATCACTTGAGTAGCCAACTCCGGTGCGAACGTATCCAGACGAATTTTGGTCGGACCGCGACTGTGTCTGTAATCGAGGGATGGATCCCAAAGGCAAGGTTAAAGGCTTTCGAGACGACCCTAACCAGGGAATTCGAAGACGTTGCCATCGTCCCTCTAGACCCATCAGCCCAGGAGGCACCGCCAGTTTGTCTTGAGAACTCAGAGAACCTCGTTCGTCCTTTTGAGGTGGTGACCGAACTTTATGGAATGCCCCACGCCAGAGAGTTCGATCCATCGCCTTTTCTGGCACCATTTTTCTTTGTTTTTTTCGGTCTCTGCATTACAGATGCCGCTTACGGGATTATCATTACCCTTCTCTTTCTTTATTTGATGAAGAAATTCAAGTTCACCCTCGGCAGGGCGAAGCTGATCGGTCTCCTATTTTTTGGAGGTATATCAACCATACTGATGGGGGCGCTTACAGGTGGGTGGTTTGGAGATCTTGTCGACTACCTGCCGGAGTGGTTAGAAGGTTTGCGTTGGATGAGGCAGACCCTCATGCTATTTGATCCGATGGAGCAAGTTCTGATTTTTATTGGAATCGCCCTCATTTTGGGTTTCATTCAAATTTGCTACGGTCTTTTCATCCGGATGACGAGAGAAATCCGTCAGGGTAACCTGACAGAAGCCTTTTTTGGCCCCTTCCCATGGATCATCCTTCTGAACGGACTCGTAATCTTCGGTTTAAGCAAAGAGGGCGTTCTCCCTCCGCTTGCGGGTAGTGGCGGCAAATGGATGAGCGTATCCTCGGCTCTTGCAATCGTTCTGTTGACAGACCGTAAGAGTTCAAGCTGGTTCGCCCGGATTGCATGGGGTGTGTATGGACTTTACGGAATCACCTCATATGTTGGCGATATCCTTTCCTATCTGCGACTCTTCGC
>JABAOH010003489.1_pt1 | contig 12230 bp, 13 predicted proteins | sample 7062181 | NCBI WGS metagenome assembly JABAOH01 (sample SAMN14538630, study PRJNA623070) | marine sediment metagenome | biome: marine biome [ENVO:00000428]; feature: marine pelagic biome [ENVO:01000023]; material: deep marine sediment [ENVO:00002113]; isolation source: pool of 5 deep marine... | reverse complement strand
ATTACAGTAAAATAAGCTCAAAAAACGCCTTAATTTTGGTGCGGGGGGTGGGATTCGAACCCCACCTACAGTGGAGATATCACCCGCAAACCCTCTTTTTTCTATTCAAAATTGTTTTATTCACAGCTCTCTTTCATAGATTTCATTCTTGCAAGTATCAATTTATTTAATGTTTCAAGATTATTGGTTAACTCTTTAGATATTTCTCCTAATTCTTTGAAAAGCTCTTTCATCACTGGCATTGATTTTACTGCCATTTTTTCAACTAAATCTGCGCCTCCTTTTGTTGCCGTTAGTTGAATTTTTCTTTACATGATTACATCAAAAACAAGACAGTGAAAAAGGATAAATTGCAGGGAAGAAATCTCATTTTCCATGTTTTTTAGACAAAGATGTACTAAAAGCTGATAAGCCCCTTTTTTCTCTACTTCTCAACATCGGAAGAAGGGAAACAAAAATAGGTTGCGGTATCTTTGGCGCAATAAACTTCGAAAAGCAGCCCGTATTTCCATATGTGTACTGGGGTCTCCGCGCCCAAAACCACAGAGGTCACCAGTCCCACGGCTTCCTCACATATAACAAAGGACAATTTTGCGTTCACAAAAACCTTGATTTAGTCCCAAAATTACGAAACAGCGCCATACAAGAATGGTTAGGGCACCTGCCAGGATGGATAGGATTAGGCAACGTGCGATACACCACTTCTGGGAAGGACGACGACACATCATTGATACAAGGCACCCAGCCAGTTACCGCTTTAATAAACGGTCTAAAACTCGCGCTCTCGTTCAACGGCAACATCGTCAACACTCTCCAACTAAAAAAAGAAATGAACAAAAACTTCCCTGATTTCAGGCAAAGTTGTGATTCAGACTTGGTCTGCCAAAAGCTGCTGCTAGAACTGAAACAGGCTAAGGATTTAGCATCCGCAGTTGGCGCGTGCATGCGAAGCTTCGACGGAGCATTTTCCGTAGCCGGCATAACCGGAACCGGTGATTTCTTCGCTTTCAAAGATCCGCATGGGATCAAGCCGCTCTGCGCAGGGCACAGCCCAGATGGGACAACTTACGCTTTTTCTTCAGAAACTGTGAGTTTAGACATGAATAGTTTTGTAAGAGATTTTGAACTGGAACCAGGCGAACTGGTAAAGGTTTCACAAGACGGTTTTGAACGCGAACAAATCGTCAAGAATTCACGCAAAGCTTTTTGCGCTTTTGAATATGCTTATTTTGCGAGACCTGACTCGCGGTTCGATGGTAAATACGTTTACGAAATTCGTGAAGAATTTGGAAGAAACATTGTACGCGAGTACCCGCAAATCGTAAAAGACTCTGATATTATTCTCTCGGTGCCTGAAACCGGCGATGATCCAGCGATGGGTGTTCATGAAGAGTCTGGACTTAAATGGGAACGGGCATCGCGCAGACACCGTTACGTCACCGAACGAGCTTTCATACTGCTTAACAAAGATCGGTTTTCCACCATAGACCGAAAAATAAACGTTCTAGGCTCAAAGGTTGATGGAAAACGCCTGATTGTCACTGAAGACAGTATAGTCCGCGGTGACACCACAAAGGTTACAATAGAAAAACTGCACAGGTCAGGCGCAAAAAAAGTCTACTTGTTTGTTACCTTCCCACGTATAATCGGACCGTGCTTTTATGGCATTGACATGGCAACCTACGGACAACTAATCGGCTCGAAACACAATGTGGAAGAAATCGCGAGAATTATCGGCGCGGATGCCGTATGCTATCAATCCATTGATGGTTTAGTTCGTGCCACTGGACATAATCGTGATCAATTATGCCTCGCGTGTATCACAGGCAAGTACATTACACCGTTAGCTCAAAAAATGGCTGATGAAATGAAAGAGAAGTTCCTTAATGGTTACGAGGAAAAAGGAAGAATCTACGAGACATGTGAAACCTCACCGCAAGCTTGGTTATAAAGCAAATTAAGCGTTCCAGTTTTTTTCTAAACAAAGAGGGTGTCTATTCTGAAGAAAGTAGGCGTACTCTTCGTTTCTTTCGGGCCAAGAGAAACAAAGTTATTCAACAGCACCTAGCATAAAGTCTGTTGTTTTCTGATAGAACTGACACAAGCATAATCGCCTATAAGGCACTAAAATGCAAGCCTGATTTGAAAGCAATAACATTAGTGTTCAAACAGGGATACATTATAAAGTCAGTTACGTGAGTGCTCGCATAGTAAATCTGGTTTCGTCTTGCCCAGCTTTTTGCTCAGGCAAGCATCGATGAAAACAGAGTATTCAGGTGAGGGTCTTCCGGGACGACTTTTGAATTCACCGTGAAATTGGGAAGCAAAGAAGAAATAGTTGTTTGGCAGCTCCAAAGTCTCCATTCTCTTGCCGTCAGTGCTTTTTCCAGAGAAGCACAGTCCATTCTTCTTGAGAAGTTCATGGTAGTCCAGATTCACCTCGAACCTGTGACGGTGCCGTTCGTATACATCCGCACGTTTGTAGAGGCTGCCTGCAATCGTGCCTTCTTCTAGTATTATTTTGTGCGCTCCTAAACGCATCGTAGCGCCCTTGTTTTCGATTCCCCGCTGTTCTGGCATAAGATCAATCACGGGATGCGGCGAATTCGGGTTAATTTCGGTGCTGTTTGAGTCTTTCAATCCGCATACGTTTCGGGCAAACTCGATAACTGCAAGTTGAAAACCGTAACATATCCCCAGGAAAGGTATGTTATTTTCTCGTGCGTATTTGATGGCTGAGATTTTTCCTTCCGTGCCCCTAGGACCGAAGCCATAGGGGACAAAGATGCCGTCGAAGTTTGATAGGTCTTTCACGCATTCAGTTTTCTTGGAACCAAGGTTAGCGACGAATCGGCTTGCACGTTGAAGTCGATTTCGCTTCCTTTTTTTAGCTCATTGTCTTTTACCCATTCTTTTGGCAGGGATATGAGGTACGATCCTCTTCCTGTGCCTTGGACTCTTCTGTATCCTAAGTTTTTTTCCAACATACATGTTCACCCATACACATATTTCATTTACATCACATAGTTCATTACCTTACATATAAATGCTTTTCAACAGAGTTATATAGAATGTATTCCACTCACTATGCTGGTTCCCATGAAAACCAGGATGTTGATGACCATGAAATCTTGTAGAGACCGCGCAAACTTCACTAAACAAAGGGTCACCCAAGGTGCTGTCCTCTGCGCAAAAAACAGCAAACCACTCGTTTCTCATGGTCATTTGCTCGCGCTCCTGTTCATGTAAAAATGAGGTATAATATATGAAAAGAATCATTGCAAAGGAAGAATTCTGCATTGGATGTGGACTCTGCGAGGTCTACTGCACCGTCCAGCACTCCAAGTCAAAAGACATAGTTAAGGCTTACAACAGGGAAAATCCTCGCCCGCTCAGCCGAGTAACGTTAGAAGTGCACAAACCTGTTTCTTTCGCAATTCAGTGCAGACATTGTGAGGATGCGCCATGTGTTACCGCTTGCCTTTCTGGGGCCATGCAAAAGGACGAAAATACCGGATTGGTGATGCATGATTCTGAGAAATGCTTGGGTTGCTGGACTTGCATCATGGTTTGTTCATATGGAGCTATAAGGATGGGTGCTTCAGGCAAAGTAGTTTCCAAATGTGATCTCTGTTCGGAGTTGGAGCTTCCAGCATGTGTAGCTAATTGTCCTAACGACGCTCTGGTGTATAAAGAGGTGAAGCTGTAATGTCAAAGTATGTGATCGTAGGTGCTTCAGCTGCAGGAATCGGTGCGGTTGAATCAATAAGAGATGTTGATCCTGTAGGCACAATAACTGTGATTTCCGAAGAGCTTTGCCCGCAATATTCTCGTCCAATGATTTCTGATTTAATCAGCGGAAAGGCTAATTTTAAGACAATGCTGTGTCGTGATAGCCAATTCTGGGAGAAAAACAAAGTTGAGGCTCTGACAGGAAGAACGGCAGTAAAGCTCAATTTGGCTGACAAATACGTAGAGCTGGAGAAAGGAGAGCATGTTGACTTCGAGAAGTTACTTATCACAACTGGTGGACGACCTTTCGTCCCAAAGATAGAAGGCGCCGATAAGGAAGGAGTGTTTACATTTACAACGCTTTCCGATGCTAAACTCGTGGCAACAAAAATTGAAACTGCCAAAAGCGCCCTGGTTCTCGGTGGGGGTCTCATCGGAGTCAGTGTTACAGAAGCATTAGTAAACCGCGGGTTAAAAGTGACGATGGTTGAACTCAAAGAAAAAATCCTCAGCCTGATATTAGATCCAACAGCTTCAGAAATGGTTGAAAAGATCATCAGAAAAGTGGGGGTCACAATAGCCACAGGTCAAACAGTTCAGCGGATAGTCGGGAAACCTGAAGATGATAATTTTGTTGGCGGGGCGATCCTAACTGACGGTACTCAGCTGCAATGCGATTTGGTGATAATTGCTATCGGAGTTATTCCGCGCACAGAGCTTGTCTCAGGTACTGATGTAAAGACGAATAGAGGCATAATTGTGGATAGGTTTATGCGTACAAACATTTCCGATGTATTCGCAAGTGGAGACGTTGCTGAAGCTTATGACTTTATTTTTGGTGGAAATCGACTACTACCTCTCTGGCCTCTTGCCCAACTGGAAGGGAGAGTTGCCGGTTATAACATGGCTGGGAAAAAAACTAGTTACCCAGGGGGTACTTCAATGAGTGCTTTGAAGTACTTCGAAATTCCCATCATATCAGTTGGAATAGCTAATCCGAAAGAAGAAGGTGCATATGAAATCTTAGTCAAACATGATCCAGAAAAGGGTCTTTACAAAAAAATGGTGCTTAAGGACAACGTGATTGTTGGTATGATCCTTGTAAAAGACATTGAAAAGGCCGGAATACTATTCCATCTTATTAAAAGCGGTGCAAAAGTGAAAAAGTTCAAACAAGAACTTCTCTCTGAAGACTTTTGCCTTGCCACTTTGCCGCGGTCTTTGAGAAAAAAAATCTACCCAGGGGAATACAAATGAAGAATCTAAGCAAGACAAATAACCCTTACAATGATGATAAGGACTTCGAAGGCTGCTCCATATTTGGCATGATGAACGTGGAAGGAAAACGATTCTCATCGCGAGATCCAATTAGAGCCATAGCGAACATGCATGAACGTGAAAACGGTCTTGGCGGCGGCATTGCTATTTACGGAATTTATCCAGAACATCAGGATGATTACGCTTTTCACATCATGTACCTGAGCCGAGAGGCTAAGGAAAAAACCGATAAACTGCTAAAAGAGAATTTCAACGTCATAGCCGTCGAACAAATACCCACAAGAGATGCAAAAGTAAGTGATCCACCCTTAGTGTGGCGGTACTTCATTCAGCCCAGACAAAGGACATCTGAGAATCAGACAGAAGACGATTATATAATAGAAAAAGTCATGCAAATCAACACGGAGACTGGAAAAGCATTCGTTTTTTCAAGCGGCAAAAACATGGGAGTCTTCAAAGGCGTAGGCTTTCCAGAAGACATAGCTGACTTCTTCCGTCTGGAAGAGTATGAGGGTTACTTATGGACCGTTCACGGCAGGTTTCCAACAAATAGTCCAGGCTGGTGGGGGGGTGCTCATCCCTTTAACATCCTAGACTGGACTGTAGTCCACAATGGGGAACTTTCCTCTTATGGCATAAATCGTCGTTTCTTAGAGATGTACGGCTACAAATGTACGATGCAGACTGACACTGAGGTATTGGCTTACGCTGTAGATCTTCTCATGCGTAGGCAGCATTTACCAATTGAAATAGTTTCCAAAGTCTTAGCTGCCCCGCTGTGGAGCGAAATAGACGAAATGGAACCCAAGCAGCAACAAGTCTTTCGAACTATTCGCCAGACTTACGGAAGCTTGTTGATGAACGGTCCTTTCAGCATCATTGTGGCGCACCATGGGGAGATGATAGGACTCACAGACAGAATTAAACTTCGCCCTCTCGTGGCTGGGACCCGAGGCGATTTTCTGTATATGTCCTCGGAAGAGGCTGCAATACGTCTTGTTTCTCCAAAGCTGGATAGGTTCTGGTTTCCGAGGGGAGGAGAGCCTGTGGTTGGCAAGCTCCATAGCCAAAAGAAGGTTGAAATCTTGGCCCTTGTTGGGGGAGAATAAATGAAAACATATTTACTTCCTGAATATCTTGTTGAAAGAGATCTAAACCGTTGCATTCGCTGCGAAGTTTGTGTTAACCAGTGCACTTATGATACACATTGTTACGATGCTGAAGACGATGTAATTCTCAGTAAAGACGAAAATTGTGTTAATTGTCAGCGTTGCGTAACTTTGTGTCCTACTCACGCCATAACTATACGCAAAAACCCTAACGCTTCACGAGAAAATTACAATTGGACATTGGAGATCATCAGAGATGTTAAGAAGCAAGCTGAAACAGGTGGCGTAATCTTAACAGGTATGGGTTGTGATAAACCCTATTTCACTTATTGGGACAGACTTCTACTCAACGCTAGTCAGGTGACTAATCCTTCGATAGATCCCTTACGGGAACCTATGGAAATCAGAACCTACCTAGGTGCAAAACCAGATAAGCTGGAAATGGAACTAGATGCTGGCAGTGTTGTATTAAAAACGAAACTAACCCCTCAACTGCGTCTTGACACCCCAATTCTGTTCTCCGCAATGTCCTATGGCGCCATAAGCTTAAATGCGCATAAGGCGTTAGCGCGGGCTGCTACGGAATGTGGGACCTATTTTAACACGGGCGAGGGCGGCTTGGATAAACGTTTGTACAAATTCGGTGACCATGCAATCGTTCAAGTTGCCTCCGGTCGGTTCGGGGTTCATCCACAATATCTCGATGTTGGTGCTGCTGTCGAAATCAAAATTGGTCAAGGTGCAAAGCCAGGGATAGGTGGGCATCTTCCAGGAGAGAAAGTTACTGCTGATGTTGCTAGAACCAGAATGATCCCTACGGGCACGGATGCGCTTTCTCCAGCTCCTCAGCATGACATCTACTCAATTGAGGATCTTAGGCAGCTGATTTATGCGCTTAAAGAGGCTACGGACTACACAAAGCCAATATCAGTAAAGATCGCCGCAGTTCACAACTCACCCGCAATTGCTAGTGGTATGGTTCGGGCTGGCGCTGACATCATAGCTTTGGACGGTGTTAGAGGCGCAACCGGGGCCGCACCGAAAGTCATCAGAGACAACGTTGGTATTCCTATCGAGTTGGCTATTGCACAAGTAGATCAGCGTCTCCGTGAAGAGGGTATTCGTAACCAGGTTTCTGTAATCGCTGCCGGCGGTATTAGAGGTAGTGCGGATATTGTGAAAGCCATCGCGTTAGGTGCTGATGCTGTTTACATTGCTACTGCTGCACTTGTAGCTGTGGGTTGTACTGTTTGCCAGAAATGCTACACTGGAAAATGTCCTTGGGGCATAGCGACGAACGACCCTTGGATTGCTAAGAGAGTCAATCCAGACATAGCTACAGAGCGACTCGTTAATCTCCTTCGAGGGTGGAGCTTGGAAATCAAGGACATGATGGGCGGTATGGGCATAAATGCCATCGAGAGTCTACGCGGAAACCGTTTGGCGCTTAGAGGGGTGGGTCTAACAGATATAGAGCTGAGGATTCTAGGAGTTAAGATGGCCGGAGAGTGATCATGTATGCTTGAAGAAAAGAATGTGATTGCTGAAATCAACACCCATTTGCTCCAATCCGCAAACTTTGAAAATGAAATATGGAAAATTGACGCTTACGAGATGCATTATAAGGATCTCAACAGCCTCTTGCGAACCATCAGCAGGAACAATGCTGAAAGAATAGAGATTAACAACGTTTTTGGGCAGCGATACATTGGAACCGATTTAGATGCAGAAGTAAAAATGGATATTTATGGGACTCCAGGAAACGATTTGGGGGCTTTCATGAATGGACCCAGAATAGAGGTTCATGGAAACGCGCAAGATGGTTGTGGTAACACAATGAACGAAGGCAAAATTGTGGTTCATGGTCACGCTGGAGATATTACTGGTCACTCAATGCGGGGAGGAAAAATCTTCGTCCGCGATAATGTGGGTTATAGAGTAGGAATACACATGAAGGAGTACCAGGGGAAAAAACCTCAGCTGGTTATAGGTGGAGTTGCACAGGACTTTTTAGGAGAGTACATGGCAGGTGGTGTTATTCTGATTCTAGGTTTGAACTTGCGTCAAGGCGAATCTTGTAAGGCTAGGTTTGTTGGTACCGGGATGCATGGTGGCGTGATTTACGAGCGTGGTGATATACTGCAAATTGAAAAGGGAACTAGTGTAAGAATGATTGGCAAACGTGATAGTCGTATTATTGAAACTCTAGTAAAGGAGTTTTGTGATTATTTTGGTTCAAATTTTGAAAAAGTCATGAACGCAAAGTTCCGAAGAATTTTGCCAGATTCGAAAAGACCCTATGGAAAATTGTATTCCTACTAATTAGTCTCTTAGGTTTACTTCCAATAATCTCTATATTCATAGAGACAAAATTAGAGAATATTGCATTCATTGCTGCAGCAGTTTTACCTGAACTTTCAAGCAAGTGTAACAAGTTAACTAAGATAATTCAAATTCTTCTAAGTCATCATAAGGCGCTTCTTTTCCTCCCAACTTTGAAGCAATGAAACCTACAACTAATCCCGCTCCTAACGCCAGAATCACGGATAGCCCAGTTCCTGTTAGTTGCCATAGTGGTGAAGCTACTAATCCGAGCGCGGCTATTCCCCCTAAAACACCTGGCATGCCATGCAAATTGTGAACACCACAAGTATCGACTCCGCCCGTTGCTTTTTGTAGTCTTGGTTGAATAAGTGTGTAACCGACTACACTTATTGCTCCTGCAAGCAAGCCGATTAGCATGCTCCAGCCTGGGGTTATATTTGCAACTGTTGCTCCAATGGCTACGCCACCAGCAAGTGAAGCGTTCGCTATGTCTGCAATCTCGATTTTTCCTCTTATGAGAATAGAGAAAACGTAAGTTGAGAGAGTTGAACCGCACAATGCCAGAATTGTATTAATGGCTACAACGGGAATCTGGTTGACCGCTACCAAAGCAGAACAAAATGATGGCCAGAATATCCAAAGTGCTGCGCTTCCAAGCATAGCAAATTTATTACTTGTTCTCGATGTCTCAACGTTTGTGTCACGCTCCTTCTTTGTGGTCAACATTGTGATCATTCCTAACGAAAAGTATGCGCCAAAAGCATGGATCATTACTGATCCAGCCGTATCCAAGAAGGCTCCGCTTGGTATTAGTCCTCCGCTAAACAAAACCCACTCGTTAATTGCGTATAATGGTGTAAATAGCAGTCCGATTAGCAGGTATTGTGGAGTTTTAATCCTGCCGAGGGGTCCACCAATTGCGATTAGAAGACTAGCAGCTGCAAACTCCGCAAATAGTAGCATGGATATGTTTGCAATTGATATGTCTGCACTTGGACCCCATAAGTAGGGTCTGATTAGCATATACAAAGGTATTGAAAGAGCCACGACAAGAAAGGTTGCTGTTATTGATGTGTAACCATACTTTTTTGCGAACATCATTAGAAAACCAAACCCCATCAGAAGCATTACCAAAATATGAATCGCTTTCTCATACATGAACTCATTTTCAGCGGCGGCCATTCCAACTTCTGTTCCATACTGGTTCAACTGGGGTATCATCGCAATTCCAATCATAATAGCAACCACCAAAAAAATTGCTGACCACATTTTAATTCTAGTTTGCATTTTTCTCACCATGATTAACTCTCCAAACATTCAATAAGATAATGACATTCTAAGCGTTTGCATATAAGTCTTTCCATTTATTTAATGCATGCATAGTGAAAACATTAATAACTGAACATTTGTGCATCTCCTGCAAAGAACTAAACACAGACACACGCAAAAAAATAAAAACGATTTCCCAATTGAAATATAATCCAAATCCTAAAAAACTGAAAAATTGCCCTAAGAATTTGATAAGAATGAAAAAACTAACAAAAATTCTAAGCAACGTTAAAGGAGTATTATGCGACATTGATGGTACATTATATTTCAAGGGCTCACCGATTCCGGGAGCAATAGAGACTTTGTCTAAACTTCGGAAGGCAAAAAAGAAGCTCCTTTTTCTAACAAACACTGATAGCAAGACTCCTAGCAACGTATATCAAAAGCTAATAGGCTATGGGTTCTCCGTTAAAGAAAACGAGATCTTTACGCCAATTATTGCTCTTCAAACCTTTCTGCTTAAAAATCGGAATAAGAAAATATTTTTGGTTGCTTCTAAAGAAATTGAAAAAGAGTTTGAAAACTTCAATTTGGTTTCTGATGACGAAATTCCTGATTATGTGATAATTTCAGATTTCAGTGATAATTGGGATGTCAATCGTCTAAATCAGGCTTTCAAATACTTGCTTATGGGCGCAAAATTGTTTGGAACTCAAGGAAACCGCTATTATCTGGATCATAAAGGTGAACCTCAGATCGATACTGGTTCATTCGTAAGGATGCTGGCGGATGCCGCTCATGTGACTTTTTCTTTATTTGGGAAGCCGTCTAAAGACTTCTTTGTTCAAGCTTTGAATAAACTTGGTTTGAAAGCGAGTGAATGTGTGCTATTTGGTGATGATCTTGAATCAGACATTAGGGGAGCAAAAAAAGCTGGTATTAAACCTGTTTTGGTGAGAACTTGGAAAGCGAAGGGCATTGTCTCTTTTCAGAAATCGATGGAACCGTTTCTGATTATTACTTCATTCGGATCTTTGGTGGAATATCTCTGATCTCTGTAGGAGTTCTTGTCTGCAGCATATTTTGTTCTTGTACCGGGCAGTATTGTGTCTGTTGTTCTAATTGAAAGTGAGCAAAAGTTGTAAGCTATCTCTGTGGGCTTAGAAGTTTGCTATTCTGTTTTCTTCTGGACCAATAAACTTCAATTGATCAGCTTTTTCAGAGTTTATCGTTATCAGATAGCTTTCGCCACAATTCTCACAGATCAACCTGACAATGTCCGGAGATACAGGTTGAACTTTGAAGAGAGCCCTCTCACATATTGAACATTTCGGTTGTTCGATCCACATTCTCGTTTTTATTGAAGTTTTCAAACTCTTTTTCGCCTCTATTCTTTTGAATCCATATCAATCTCCATAATCGTAATAGCTTGTGCTATTGCGTATCCAAAACCCAATATTCAGGGCATTTGTAATTGATAGGTTATTTGGACAGGACTTCTATATATTTTTCTGTTTCAAAACTGGACATTTGTCCATTTTGTTCAAGTGAAAAACCTCATAGAAAAGGTAAATCTTATTTGCATAAAAGCACATAGAACTCATTGTTGTCTCGTTTTGCGGTGTCTCTTGAGCAGCACATCCGCTGTTCCAAGCTTTGCGGTGTTTTAAATCCTTCAACAAAGAGGTCTATTAGAAAATTGAAGAGAAGTTTCAGTTTAAGTGAGTTGGCTAAGTTTGGATTCGCTTGTTGTTGTAAAAATTGAAGGACTTAAGAAATTGGGCAGAATCGTAAAACAAGAATGGAGAAAGCCCTGTTGACGGAAAAAAAATTATCGTTTAACCGCGCAGATGTTCTTGAGAAGCTATGGCGTAGAGCGAAATGGTTAGAGGATAAGATTGATAATCAACGCTCAAAGCTGAACCCGAACTTCAAGGTCAGGGCTTCTCTTGTGTCTAAAGAGTGCCGCATCTACCAGACTATTCTTATGGGCTTGAAAGATGAGGAGCTGGAAATCAGATTAATGGAGCTTGAGGAGAAACTGAAGAACAGCGTGTTAATTCCGAAACCAGAGGAGAAAAAGAATAGATGAATAAGATAAGCAAGAAACTACACGATTTAGAAAAGAACGTCTTAGACGACAGACCTAAAACAAAGACTATTCTGTACATAGAGGACCCAACGGAACGAGAAATCCACAAAAACATCAAAAACACTCTGCTATACATCCAGCTGGAAAAAGCACTATTCCAAGGCGAAACAAGACTACATCTCAAAAGTAGCCAAAACCCAAAAAGACATATGCGCTCTAGTAGAAGCCGGTTTTGAATACGTAACAGAATTTGAAAGTGCAAAAATATTCCGAAAACCTAAACATTAGCGCAAACAAAGACAATTAATCTCCACACGAGGACCCCCGTCATATTTGCTTATAAAGGTGCGGGGGGTGGGATTTGAACCCACGAACGCCTACGCGACAGGGTCCTAAGCCCTGCTCCTTTGACCAGACTTGGAGAC
>JABAOH010062660.1_pt2 | contig 12231 bp, 14 predicted proteins | sample 7062181 | NCBI WGS metagenome assembly JABAOH01 (sample SAMN14538630, study PRJNA623070) | marine sediment metagenome | biome: marine biome [ENVO:00000428]; feature: marine pelagic biome [ENVO:01000023]; material: deep marine sediment [ENVO:00002113]; isolation source: pool of 5 deep marine... | reverse complement strand
TTAGACTTTTACTTAGTCTAGAGAAAACCTAGCTTCTAGCAAAATTGTAACAGTTTCCTCGGTACCTCCACTTCCATCGCATCTTTGAATCCAAGCACTTCCTTAAATCGACCGCAGCCAGTATCTGCTTATGTAGTTTAGATTTCTTGCCATCTTTTGTAAAGTGTGTGTTTGATGTCCAAAAGATCTAAGACTTTTCCAACAATATAGTTTACTAGGGCTTCGATGCTCTTCGGCTTATGATAATATGCTGGCATCGCTGGAACGATCAGGACGCCTTGCTTTGCAAGGTCTAACATGTTCCGAAGATGAATGACGTTTAACGGAGTTTCTCGGGGGACAAGAATCAGTTTTCTTTTTTCCTTCAGTGTCACATCTGCAGCTCTCAAGATCACGTTGTCGGAATATCCATTAGCGATCCCTGCGAGTGTTTTCATGCTGCAAGGGGCTATCACCATACCATCTGTTTCGAACGATCCACTCACGATCGGAGAATTCCAATCGTTCACTTCATAAACGTATTTGGCGGAATCTTCAACGTTTTTTTTAGCCATGTCAAGTTCGTGTTCAATTATTCTTTCCGCGGCTTGGCTGATGACTAGATGAGTCTCGATATTTTTGCTACGTAATACTTCTAACAGGCGTTTGCCGTAAACAACACCACTGGCTCCGGTTATTGCTACGACTAGTCTCATACAAGCACCTACGCTTTTATTTCATGTTTGCTGTTTACAAAAGCCTTTTGGGGAAAAACGAAGCAGAAAACGTAACTTCCAGCGGAATTTTTATTCATTTAAAGACTCGGTTGTTAATCCAAGAAATCTTCGTAGAATTATGAGTCCAATTAGCAGAGAGGCGGATATGTCGATTATCCCCTGTATAGTGTTCCAGAAAGCTACCTCAATGATAAAAGCTCCTAAGCCAATGAGACCTAATGAATGTCCAATGAAGCTTAAGAATGCGGGTTCCGAGAACATCTGAATTATATCTCCGGTTGTCATTCCAAAGAAAAAAGGTATGGCAAAGTAGAAGTTGAAAAGAACAGTAACTAGGCATCTTACAACAATCGCCAAAACACCCGCTAGCACAAAAAGCCGCCTGTTTTCCAAAAGACGCTTTGTTCCACCTGTTTTCCAAGCAAAAATGGCTGGGATAACGAACATCCAAACACTCGCTACGGATTTCATAGTGGCTCCAACCCAACCTCCAGCGAAGGGCCCCAAAAACCCTACAAGAGGTACGCTGATCAATAAGCTTAGAAGGGCTGATTCAAGGCCAAAGAGGAGCCAGCAGAGTATCCAAGGGATGGCTACGAAATCTATTCGCATAAACCAAGGTGTTAGGAACAACGGTGAAAGAATCTGTAGTATTACAGATAGCGGTGCTAACACGGCGGCGCCGGTAATTTTTATTGTCAATCTCTCGACGTTCATGGCTAGTTCTCCCGTAGAGATTTGTTCCTACGTTTTTAACTTATTTAAGAGTAACTACTCAAAAATGAGTTCAACTTCGATTCCTAGAGGGTGATGAAATAACACGTTCCATTGCCTTGACTCTTCGGAACAACCAACAAAATTTTGGGCAGTTACTCTTAAATACGTCAGATTTGAACTCCCATCAGACCCCAAATGAAGATAAGCACCACAACTTTAGCTGGCACCACTGTTCTTGGCGCCTTGGTTGTCGTTTTTGATTACACCCTAAAGTTTTCTGGCTTGAAGATCCCCTTTCCATTGTTTCCAATTCTTAAATTCGATTTCACCGGAATTCCAATTGTACTATCTCTGCTACTTTTCGGTTTAATACCCGGAGCAACCACATCTGCTGTGGCTTTTCTCGCCATCCTCGTTCGTAGCGGCGATATTGTTGGCTCGTCTATGAAAGCCTTGGCTGAGTTCTCGACTATCTTCGGAATGGCACTGGGTTTGATGTGGTTTAAAAAGCTGACAAAGTTCACGAAACCAGTTTCATTCATCCTTGGTGACACGTCACGAATTCTGGTCATGGTTCTTGCAAATCTAATAATTCTCCCGCTCTACTATGGAATGCCGTTCATTGAAGTCCTTCTGATAAGTCCCTACGTGGTGGCGTTTAACTTTATCCAAGGCTTTCTAAGTATGTTTGGAGGCTATCTTATCTACGAAGCACTTATACGCAGAGCTCCTTCTTTGGTTTCTAGAGAAAATGCTAAACGAAATTCATGATGTGGGAAACTAGACTAAAATCCTGTTATTTTCATTGCTGGAAAAGATTTTAAAGATTCGATTCAATTGTTAACGTAAAGAGTGGAACGAGAGCTATGTCCGAGACTCTTGAAATACCGCTTGAAGATATCAGGGAATGGTTAGAGCAAGAAACAATCCCCATAGTTGAACCCCTCGAGGAAGAGGGAAGAAGGCTCCTTGATGGAGTTAAAGCCAAACTAGATGACATCCTTGAAACTTCTGACAAATTGTTGGATGATGCCGAAAAAGAAATTGCGAAGGGTAGCCGTAAAAAGTATCGTCGAGCTAAAGTCATGTACAAACTTGCTCGAAACATTTCAGAGATGATTGATGAAATCACCATTCCTGATGAGATTTCCCGGGAGAGCCTTGATACGCTATGTGAAGAACTTGGAAAAACCCTTGCAAAGGTTGGCCGAGAGAGATGGAAATGGTTTCCCGTAATTTCGCCCTACTTCATAATTGACCGCAGAAGGTTCGATGTTGCATTAAAGAGAGCCTTGGATTCGCTTCAGGAACTACGCTCCTTTTCATCAGACGAATACGAGAAGACTAAAACTGTGGAAGACGCTTTTTCTATAATTGAAAAGCTCCATCAATCACTGGGCGAGTTAGACAAAGTTGAAGAGCATAAGAAAAAAACGGAATTGAGAAAAGAAGTCCTTGAGAAGAAGATAACGGAAAATCAGCGGAAAATCACAGCAATCCAAGGTCAAAACGAAATAGTTGAACTTGGTCAAATAAATGAAAAAATTGAAGAATTAGAGGAAAAAGTGAAGCACAATTTGCGTCATCTTCAAAAACCGTTTCTCAAGTTCCAAAGCCTAGTTCAAAGTCCAAGCTACAGTCTTTTTCTTGATGAAACAAAGAAACTTGATGAATATTTGAGCAACCCCTTTGAGGCCCTCGCAACTGAGGAGGAAGGATATCCCATGCTCAAGAGGATTCTTCAGAAGATGGACGATGCGATAGCCCAAGGAAAACTGAAACTGAAGAAAAGTCGCTTGAGGAAGGCGAAAGATCAAACACGTAATATTCTTTACAAGAACACTTTACTTTCTTTACATCAAAGCTGCAAAGAAGCCCTATCCAAAAAACAGCAGCTTTCAACATCAGGGATAATAACTAAATCTCGAAACGAACTGGCACAACTCCAAAAAAACTTGAGAGACTTGCAAAAACGGAAGAAACTCCTTGACTCCAGAGGCGCTGTCTTGGAGAGACAAATCAAAGAAACACTTGAGAAAATTGAAGACCAGAAAAAAGAGCTGGAAAAAATCGTTTTAGAACTAACCAACAAGAACGTTCAAGTTTTGTTGTAAGCTAAGCTAGGTTAGAGGGAAGAGCCAGCTTTTTCTCGTTTCCTTTTCGATAATTTGAGCAGCAAATCAAAGGCTCTTTTTTCCTCTTCAACAGGTCTTGTCTTGAGGAACCCTTTCCTAACAGCGCCATCAAAGAGTTCTTCGCCCTTTTCGGTGCGGAGGATAGTGAACGTCCAGCCGCTCAGTCCCAAGCCGCCGACCGAGATGTCAGCGAGTTCAGAAGAGAAATCTGCGCACATGGTGCAGCTTTTGCGGGTATATTGTTTTGCCTCTTTCAGCGGAATTACCTTTACTTCTCCGGATTTTGTGGTAACCAGAACCTTTGCTTTGATGTTGATTTTCTGTATGTCACCTAAGTTGACGCCAAGCTCTCCTTGGATATGCTTCTCCATTAAACCTTCATAGGTGAAGCTTTCGGTGCACAGTAATCCGATGGCTAATTGTAAAGGGTTAATGTATTCTAGGAGGAGCTCCTCGATTTTTCGTACGGCTTGAATTTGGCAAGGTGTGCCTACAAAGGCCAGATTCTTTCTGTTCTGGTCGACACCCTCCTGGAAAGCGAGAAGATTTGGCGAGTAGGTGTATCTTGTTCCGGCACACTCCAAAACCTCTTCTGGAGTCGTTACCAGCCTTGGAACAGGATAGAACGGCTTATCTTGACTCACCCCAGACACGGCAGCTCCATCAATTATTCCATTTTCTAAGGCATAGGTAAGCAAAGCTGTGACTACTCCTCCATCTTGGCAGGCTTGAAGAACCTTATCATCGTTGGCTTGGGCGATGACTATACGTCGATAGACGCCAAATTCTTCTTCTGTCTTCCTTTGTCTTCCAAAAACTGATTCTTCCAGGCTTGGCCGAATGTATTCATATTGGGGACAGATAGACACGCAGATTCCACAGTTTGCGCACTTCTTGATTATTTTTGGCTTTCCTTCCACGTACTCTAAGCAGCCAATGGGACAAACGGCAACACAGGCGGAACAACCAGTGCATTTTTCCGTGCGAACAACCTTTGTTAAAAGTTGTCCAAAACTCAGCAGTTTCAAAGATTCCATTAACTTTCCCCATTTAGATTTAACATTGTAATAATTGCCAGATATAAAAACTTGCAGGTTAAACATAGCCTATTTTAAGTAGCCAACAATTTATCTTACTCTCTGAAAACTGGTGGTGAAGGTCGTCTTCAGCGTTAAAGATCCCTCTGGCTTAATTGATGTGGCTATGAGGACAAGCTCCAACGATTTTCTTCAATTGGTTGAGGATGCCACCGAGTTGTTGGCTAAGGAAGGCGGTCGAGTTGGAAGCATGCGCATAACTGGCAGGCTCGTTGAAGTGCCACCGGTAGGCGAAGCAATTATAGTTGGAGACATACATGGAGACCTAGAAAGCCTCACGCACATTTTGAAAAACAGCAATTTCATGATGAAAGCGAAGGGTGGCGAAGACATTCTGTTAACTTTTCTAGGCGACTACGGAGATCGAGGATTTCACTCGCCTGAAGTCTATTACGTTGTTTTGAAGCTTAAGGAGCTGTTTCCCGAGCGCGTTGTCTTGATGAGGGGAAACCATGAAGGCCCTGACGACCTCCTTGCATCTCCCCACGACCTACCAATTCATTTGAACAGAAAATTTGGTGAGAGGGGCTCAGAGGTTTATCTAAAGCTCCGCGAGCTTTTCAACCATCTATACAACGCTGTGCTTATAGATGAGAGATATATTTTGCTCCATGGCGGCGCTCCAAGCCAAGCTTCCACAATAGATGACATTGCCTACGCCCATGAGAAGCATCCACGTGAACGTCATCTTGAGGAAATCTTGTGGAGCGATCCATGGGAGGGATTAAAGGGAACCTATGCCTCCCCTAGAGGCGCTGGAAGACTTTTCGGCGAAAACGTCACAGACGGGCTTCTAAAAATGGTTGGCGTTAAAGTGTTGATTCGAGGACACGAACCAAGTGAAGAGGGATTCAAAGCAAACCATGCTGGAAAGGTTTTAACGATATTCTCGAGAAGAGGCCCGCCTTACTACAATGACTCTGGAGCCTACTTACACCTAGACATCTCCCAGAAAGTTGAAAAGACAAAACAACTTCTGCAAGGTATCCGTAAATTCTAGACTTAACCACTCCCTCAGAGCAGAAAACAATTAGTGAGGCTATGCCCTATCCTTCAGTCAGAAGGCTGATGCCAGAGGGATACATTTGAAAATGGGAATCATCACGAGAAACGAAAATGGGTGGTGTTCCACTCAACTGCGAGAGGCGATGAAAAGAAGGAACATAACACCGGTATGTTTCAACTATCGTCAACTCGTTGCACGGGTTAAATACAAGCCTGACGCATCTGTGGGCGAAACTAACGTTCTTCAAGACTTAAGCGCCTTGATTACGCGTCCGATTGGACGAGGGTCTCTAGAAGAAATCATTTTTAGAATGGACCTTCTTCATCGACTTGAACGTTTAGGGATGCTGATAATAAATCCGCCTTTGTCCATCGAGCGTTCAGTAGACAAATACTACGCCCTGACCCTCTTGGAGGAGCATGGATTACCGGTTCCGCGTACGGCGGTAACCGAGAGTCATGAGGAAGCTTTGAAATGTTTCCATGAGTTGGGTGGAGACGTTATTATAAAACCCTTGTTCGGGTCGAGAGGAGTGGGTTCCACCAGAATTTCTGATCCAGACGTAGCCGCAAGGGTGTTCAGAACGATTTCCTTCTACCACGGCGTCCTTTACCTCCAAGAATTTATCCCCCACGGGGTTTCTGACATCCGTGCGTTTGTTGTAGGCGATCGGGTCATAGCTTCTATGAATCGAATAGCAGAAAGTTGGAAAACCAACGTGAGCCTCGGCGCCAAACCAGTATCCATCAACCTCAGTGAGGACCTAGAGAATCTCGCTGTGAAAGCAGCTGAAGTGATTGGCTGCAAAGTGACTGGGGTGGACATCTTGGAGGGACCTAAAGGACCAGTAGTGGTTGAACTGAACAGCCAGCCTGGATGGAGGGGACTACAATCGGTCACAAAAATAAACATCGCTGACGAAATTATCGGATATATTCTCTCTGAATTGAAGGCTTAGGAGAATTTGAGATGCAACAAGTTCAAATTTCACGAATAGACGTTTCCACCCAAACCCTTGAGCAGAAAACAGACTTCATAGCAGAGGAGACTCCCCTCCACATATTCCTAAACCAAACCCACTACGTAACCATCCTCTGCTCTCCCAATCAATTGAAGGAACTGGCAATAGGACATCTCCTCTCAGAAGGAATCTTAAAATCAACAGATGAAATACGAGAAACACGCTTAGAAAAGGATGGAAAATGTCTGGTAAGGTTAAAGCCTGACATTGACGCTGAAAAACGAATTTCCATCTCGCAGCCCTTCGCGCGTTTAATTGTTTCAGCCTGCGGCTCCCCAGACTATTGGCCCCTCTCAAAACTCATCGACAGGATCAGTCTTGTCAAGTTGAACTTAGGTTTAACCGTTGAAGCAAAAGTCATTTCAGAGTCGGTGAAGCGACTCAACATGCTTGCTGAAAGGTTTAGAAAGACGGGTGGGGTTCACGTAGCAGCACTCTACTCGGCAAAGGGCGAATTAGTAGCCTTGTCGGAGGACGTGGGACGCCACAACGCCGTGGACAAAGTTATCGGCGTCGGAACAGCAAAGAAATTGGATTTTGAAAACCTTTTTCTAGCCTTGAGCGGGCGACTCACCGGCGACATTGTACTAAAGGCGGCTCGAATGAGAATTCCTATCGTTGCTTCCATGGCAGCAGCTGTTGACTCTGGCGTGGAGGCTGCCCAACTCACAGGAATAACTTTGATTGGTTTCGTCAGGGGGAAGCGAATGAACGTTTATACGTATCCAGAGAGGATTGTTTACGTCTCCCAAAAAGTCTTGCACTAACAACCCTGTTGTAGAATGGTTTGGGCGCGGTTGTTGTTGAAAAATTCGGCGGTGATTCTTGCTGGCGGCTTCTCTAGAAGGTTCGGCCAAGAAAAGGGGCTAATCGATTTGGCTGGTAAGCCTCTCGTTCTTCACGTGGTCGATAGGGTGTCTAAAGTAGTTGACGAAACGGTGGTAGTTGTTAGCTCAAACGTTCAAAAGGAGAAATTCGGAAGCTTGTTGGGTCGTGGAGCGAACGTGGTTGTCGACAAGCACGAAGCTCAAAGTCCTCTTGTAGGAGCCTTAACTGGCTTCGAAAGGGCAAAAAGCGAATATTCCATTTTGCTACCATGCGACACCCCCTTCATTTCAAGCCAGATAGCGCAGTTTCTCCTAGACATATGCGTCAACAGGGATGCTGCTATCCCTAAATGGCCCAGCGGATACATCGAACCCCTTCAAGCGGCCTACCACACAAAATCGGCCTCGACCGCGGCAAAAAATGCTTTGGAGCAGGGAAAGCTGGATTTGCGGTCCATGATCGATCGTTTAAGGGGAGTGCGATACGTTTCGACTATGGTTCTTAGACAAATGAACCAGAAGTTGTTGACCTTTTTTAACATTAACACACTTAGCGATCTGAAAAAAGCGGAATCTTTGCTGAAATAGCTAAATATTTAATATATGTGTCGATCGCTGATTTGGAATTCTAACATAATGACGTNNTGACGTGTATTAATAACAATTTTTGTCGAATATTTAATATCAAGAAAGCTATTGCGCGAAAGATCTATGAGTTTTCACATTTTTTATAGATCTATATGTTGAATTTTCGATTTGAAAATTGAAAAGTGAACATAGACCAGTTATGGAATAGACGGAAAAACGGTAAATTCTATTATATATCTTAAGATAGAGTTCAGTGAATGGGGTGTTTTACCTGAACAGGGTTGAGGTAATAGGGGTAACGGAGTTGCCTATCATAAAAGAGGGCGACGACCTCGCCAAAATGATCTGCGAGGCAACGGAGAGGCAGGGAACTCCCATCCAAAACGGCGACATCATCGTAATCACGCATACTATTGTTTCTCGGGCTGAGGGAAACGTTGTAAACCTTGACAACGTGATTCCATCAGATTTTGCCAAGGCCTTCGCTCAGCGATTTAACAAGGATCCAAAGCTTATTGAGGTTATCCTTCGAGAATCTAGGAGCATCGTCCGAATGGGTGACGGAAAACTTATTACAGAAACTAAGCATGGGTTTGTTTGCGCCAACTCTGGCGTTGATCGTTCTAACGTTCCTAGAAATAGAAACGTGGCGCTCTTACCTGAGAATCCCGATCGCTCGGCACAAGAGATACGGAGAAGGATAAGGAAACTAACGGGGAAGGATGTGGCAATCATAATTTCTGACACTCATGGGCGCCCGCTACGAAAGGGTGAGATCAACATAGCCATAGGAGTCGCTGGAATCAACCCCATTCGAGATCGGAGAAGAGAAAAGGACTTGTTTGGATACACTTTGAAGATTAAGAGAACAGCCATCGCCGATGAGTTGTCTTCAGCCGCTGAACTGGTGATTGGACAAGCAGATGAAGGAATTCCCGTGGCTATAATACGCGGATATCCGTATCCAAAGTCTGAAAGGGCAAAGGCAACCGACCTGATAAGACCACGAGAAAAAGATTTGTTTATTTGACACGCATACGGATAAACAGACATGGCTGTTGAAAGAAACATCCTGATCTCCATTCTGAAACTAACAAAAAGCGGACCCGTTGCAAAGGAACTTGTCGCCAGAGACGCCAACGTTNNTCGAATCAACGCGCCAAAATCGCCATTCACGCCATCAAGTCAGGAGCAGATTTTGAAAGAGTATGCAGAGTTCTTGAATGGATTGAATTTGAAAACCTTGCAGCCACAGCCTTCGAAGCCAACAACTTCGCTGTCAAAAGGCGCTTCCGGTTTAAATGGGCTCAAAGAAGGTGGGAAATCGACGTTCTTGGCTGTAGAGAACCCCTCATCGCCTGCGTGGATTGTAAGCATTGGAGTCATGGTTGGCGAGGGTCGGCGATAAGGAAAGCTGCTATGGCGCAAGCTTTGAGGACCAAGGTTTTGGCAGAGGCTCTTCCCTCCCTACAAAAAGAGATAGGACTGGGCCAATGGAGACAGGCAACCCTTGTTCCAGTGGTTTTGTCGTTGGTTTCGGGTCCTCTAAAATTTCACAACAAAGTGCCAATCGTTCCTATTCTGCAAATCCAGAATTTCTTGAACGAGTTGCCAGCCCACATAATCTCATTAACGCATTTCCGTGCATACTTCTAAGCTAAGCTATCCGATTATTTCAACACGTGTCCCCAAAGCCTGCCCCGGCACACCCCTTCTGAAACGTACCCTCACCAGTCCCTTCTTGCCGTGCAAAGCCACGATTTTTCCCTTAATCTTGCGCTCTCCAACTGGCCAAGCAATCTTTCTACCTATGAGCCGCGCCGCCTCCCTTGACGATTTAACATTAGGAAACTTGAGGATGTACTCCTTGGAGCGCTGAGTCTTTGGACCCATTCGATAGCTAACAATGAAACCGGTGAGAGAGTCAGACATGTTTTCCCAACCCCTAGTCAAATCGCATTACTCATAATCTTAACGACTGTCAAATTAATTTTGCTCCAATCGACTAGACTGAGTATATCGCACCAACAACGGACTTTTTCACAGCCTTCATAGCGGGATATAAACTAGATAAACAAAGGAGACTTAGAGCCAAGAGTAACCACCCCGCAATATAAAGGAGAGTATTTTGGGAGATAACCGGCTCAGGAATCAAAAATGCAAATGTGACAAACAACCCAACAGAAATTCCGATTGCTCCACTAATCAAAGTGATGAGTAGAGCCTGCGTAAAAATTATTTTCATGATGCTTCTGGGTTTGGCGCCCAAGGCTCTCATGATGCCAAATTCACGTTGCTGACCCGCAATAGAGAGCATCAGATAGCTGAGAAGACAGAGGGTGGCTGTTGCCAACGAGAACAGCGGCAAAAACATGACAAAAGACCAAATGTGATTAAGAAAATTCACGTGTTTACCTAGAATTTCGTTGAGTTCCACAACCTCCAAATTCTTCCCTGATAATTCCTTTTCTATTTCGGCGAGAACCTGTGAACGTTTAGAAGGATTAATCTTGAGAAAAACAAGATTGTAGCCAGGTTGCCCAAGTGCCGTGGATAAAGCATTCAATGGCATATACACCACCTTTCCATTGTTAAGGGGATCCAAGCACACTCCAACTATGTCAAAAATTTCCTCAAAGATCTTGATCGATTGATTTTGAGGATCATCAAACATTTCCAAAGCCAAGGAGTCGCCAATAATCGTGGATTTTTTGTCAGTTTTGTCAAAGATTCTTCCCATAATTAGCCACTCATTTACAACCAACTCGGGCTCTACACCTAAAATTAAAGCTTCATCAGATCGGCTGTCACCTATAACAAGAGCTTCATTTGGATCATTGGGGTCAGGAATAATTCCAGGGATTTCTAGAACAGAAGCCTCCAAAACGAGACGAGGATCAACTTTGCGAACTCCAGAAATGTTATTGAATTTGGGTAACAAAGATTCTGAAATAAGGAAATCTGGATCAAGATAGTCAACTGACCCCATTTCTTTAGCTTCAAAAAACTGTGAAAGAAGGTTCACGTAATGTCCGGTGAGGTTGGGGTGGCCCACAAGAACGATGTCTCTACCAATAGCCCGTTCAACGTAGTTTGTGGTGGTTTGGTTGGCAATCATTCCTCCAGCAATCGTTACCGTTGTCAAAGTCAACACCACAACGAGACAAATTATCGCTTGACGAGTCGCAGACTTCCTTCGAACTAAATCTCTACACGCCACCTTGAACGTGAACCCCAGCTTTGAAGGAACCGCCCTTCCAAACTCAAAGGTTGTTCCAAGCGACTGAAGAGGAGACAAGGCTTCTGCTGGCTTAACTTTAGCTGCTTTTATTATGGGCAGAGCTCCGAAAATGTGGGAAACGATAATGAGGACGAGAAAAATGAGGAGAATTACCCATAGGCTAAGAACTTGTGAAACAGAAAAGCCTAAAACGTTCAATAAATTGATGGAAATATAATAGGCTCCGACTCCAAAAATTGTTCCAGCTATACAACTCAGGAAGACAAGTATGGAGAGTTCGGTGATAAAGTAACCAAGAATAGAGCCGCTCAAACAGCCAGCTGCCTTCATCACTCCAATGTCTCGCACCCGTTCAGACATCGTCATGTAGACGAGAAAAGATGTTATGAAGGCTCCCGCCAGGATGTTTAGAAGGCCGATTACGAGGATGAAGCGGGAGAATATGTTAGAAAATCCGCTGGTTAGTCTTCCGCCTACGGTTAGAAAAGCAATTTCAAAGCCTATGTTGCTTCCAAAAATGACTAGAAAAAGTGTTGCAGAGGCACAAATCGTCAAACCAAGGATAGTTAGGCCTGTTTGAAATTTTCTTCGTGTTAAATCCTTTATCGGGAACGAGATTTCACTCATTTGTATCCATGATCCTCCCATCATGTAGACGAAAGGTGCGGTTTGCCAATTCCAAAATTCTTTCATCATGAGTTGCAACGATAACGGTTTTTCCTTCCGCCTTCATTTTCTCTAGTATGCGAACAATTTCAAGACCGGTTTCCACATCTAAGTTTCCTGTGGGTTCGTCTGCAAGGAGGAGAGGCGGATCGTTGGCTAAGGCTCGAGCAAAGGCAACTCGCTGTTGTTCGCCTCCGCTGAGTTGGGCGGGAAAGTG
>JABAOH010002007.1_pt1 | contig 12239 bp, 10 predicted proteins | sample 7062181 | NCBI WGS metagenome assembly JABAOH01 (sample SAMN14538630, study PRJNA623070) | marine sediment metagenome | biome: marine biome [ENVO:00000428]; feature: marine pelagic biome [ENVO:01000023]; material: deep marine sediment [ENVO:00002113]; isolation source: pool of 5 deep marine... | reverse complement strand
AATTAAAAACATAAATTAGTAAACTATTATATTCAATCCCCCAAATTACTTTGACATTTTAATTTTTGTAATTGTTTAAACATAATATGATACAAATTTTAGATGAGTAATTTATGTTATTCCATCCCCTCAAAATAACGTAACAGGCGAATCTCATAAAATAGAGTTAATAAAATTTCCTATTTTCCAATTCGCAAATAATTCTGTCTTCTCATTGATATTTTGATATTAATTAGGGCAATTTTTAGAGTAACCATCACGAATTCCTCTCCCATACACGCTCAATATTTCGCACTGATGTCCGTTATTTTCTACGAACAATCCTGATATTAAATATAATCTGATATCTATTCTTTGTCAAGTGAAATTTTAGTAAAATTTTTAAAATTATTCTTGATTCTTTTATCAAAAATTAATATTGTGTTAGATACAATTGTAATTCTCTATGAAACCTTTTCACTCAATCACAGTTTTTTGATGAGAGACTTGTTTTAATACAATTATTCATACAAAATAAAAATGTTTGGAATCGCGACATCCTGGAAAGCATCTGAAATAAGCGACGGAAATCAACTAATCGATGAACTGGAGAGAGCTGGAATCCCCGGGGTTGAATTGGAATATCGCCTGACAATCGAGTTGTTCAATCGAATCAAAGCAAGACTCAAAAAAAGTCTATTAAAGGTTCTCAGTCTCCACAATTATTGTCCCCATCCCGAAATTTTGCCTGTTGACAAAGCTTCCGGAGATGCCTTCTGGCTGTCCGCCATCGATGAAGATGAACGGAAGCTGGCCGTTCACTATTCTCTGAGAACAATTCGCAATGCCTATGAACTTGGAGCAAAAGCGGTTGTATTTCACCTCGGTAAAATAGGAATGGATAATGATAAGGATCGTTGGTTTGAACTGTTTGACCGAGGGAAGTTTCAAGATGCAGAAGGAAAAAAATTTTTCAACTCAAAATTCGAACAAAGAAATGCGGCGAAAAAACCTTATTTTAATGCGTTACTTAAAAGTTTAGAAGATTTGAACAGGGAAGCTGAGAAACTCGATATCTGGGTAGGGGTGGAAAATCGCTATCACTTGAATGAGTTACCAGCTTTCGAAGAAGTGGGGATAATTTTGCAGCACTTTAAGGGTGGGAAAATTGGATACTGGCATGATGTCGGTCATGCGCAGGCGCATGAAACATTCGGGATTTGCGAACATGAGAGATTGTTAAAGACCTATTCAACTCATCTTATTGGAATTCATTTACACGATTGTCAGAAGATTGGATATAACGATCATTTTGCCCCGGGAAGTGGACTTATTGATTTTGATATGATTAAAAAGTATCTTCCTGATGAAGCAATTCGCATTATCGAGGTGCATCCAAAAGTGACAGCAAAGGAGCTTCAGAAAGGAGTTCAATTTTTGAAAGAAAAAAAGATTATTCATTAACAAAAATTTATTATTTATCGTCCGTTGAAAATTTATATCAATTGGGTTGTTTCTATACTCGTTACGGATTGCTTTTTCATGTCATGCCTGTGCATACAGGCATCTCCTAACTTTCTGTAAATAAGGAGATTCCTGCATTCGCAGGAATGACAGCAGTACGGAAATTCTAAACCATAAAGAGTATATCTATTGGAAATTGCTTGTTAATTTGCATCTTTTCTGTTTCAGGATTAATTTTTAGGAGCAAATATGGGAAAAAATGTTTGTTTAACCCTATTACTGTTGTTATTTTGGAATAGCATGGATTATGCATCTTCACCCTATCACACACCGAGACGAATTGAAGCCACCTTTTCTTTTGAAATGATAATTAACCGAAATGATTTTGATAAAGATGAAGACCTCCAATATTGGTTACCGCTTCCTACGGACTGGGAAAATCAACAAAACATTGAAATCATCAGCATAAATCCACAACCCATTCTTGTCTATGACGATTCAACAAAACATTTAAAAATAGGATATTGGGATTTTTCGAGATTAAATGCGTTAAAACAATTTTCAATAAATATTGATTTAAAAGCAGACATTTTAAAAGTTGATTATTTTCTTGATCCAGGCATGGTGCCCGATACTTACGATCACGATCAGCAAACTGTCGCTAAGTACACTCAGAGTGATTCATTGGCCTTTATCACACAAGAAATTGTTGAATTAGTATATGAACTCACGCGGAATGTTTCTGATCCGTTTTTGAAAGTGAGGGATATCTATCGCTGGGTGTTGATGCATATAGAGCATCCGTTTCCAGTTATCCAGCGGGGACGAGATATTTATTCTGGTTTATCCATTCGACGGATGAGGAATTGTTTGAAAAAAACAGAGAAAAAATTCAAGCCATTGTGCAGCATATCAAACCAAATCTTCCAGAAAGGAGGTTAAGATAAGAATGTCAATAAATTATCCACCAAAAATTTCCCTTGCCAATTTGCCGACACGGATTGAAAAACTTGAACGGTTGTCAGAATTATGGCGGGGTCCTGAAATCTATGTTAAACGAGACGATTTAACCGGGATGGCTTTATCTGGAAATAAGATTCGTAAATTGGAGTTTGTGATTGCAGAGGCTTGTAACCAGGGAGCTGATTTGCTAATCACCTGTGGTGGCATTCAATCAAATCACGCTCGCGCTACGGCAATTGCAGCAACGAAATTAGGGATGAAATCCTATCTGGTCTTGAGAGGACAGGAGGGGGGTGAGATTGACGGAAACCTTTTTCTTGATCTTTTGGTTGGCGCAAAAATCAAGTACATTACGCCTGAGGATTATTCAACTCGTGTGGATGAAATTATGGCTGACCTGGCTGAACAATTAAAAAAAGAGGGTCATCATCCTTATGTCATCCCGGAGGGTGCTTCGAATGAATTGGGAACAATGGGGTATTTGGCAGCCATTAAAGAAATCGTAGAACAACTTGAAAAGATGAATTTGAAAATTGATTACATCGTCTGCGCAGTTGGATCAGGAGGAACACACGCCGGGCTTTTGTTGGGTCAAAAGTTAAATAAGCAGGATTTTCAAATCATTGGGTTCAATGTTTGCGATGATGAACACTATTTCGTCCAAAAAATTAGCCGTATCTCACAAGGGGCAATTGAACGATTCGGTCTCGAGATTGATTTTAAAAAAGAGGATGTAAAAATAATTGACGGTTATGTTGGTGAGGGTTATGCTTTAAACCGTCAGGAAGAAATTGATTTCATGAAACTGGTTGCATTGGAAGAGGGTTTATTGTTAGACCCTGTTTATACGGGAAAGGCGTTGTACGGACTGAAGGATCAAATCTCAAAAGGCCGCTTTAAAAAGGGTGAGAAAATATTGTTCATTCATACCGGGGGATTGTTTGGATTGTATCCGAAAAAGAAATTATTTTAATTCACAAAATTTTAACTTGACATTTCCAAAAAATATGTCCATATTTTAATACGTTTTTGTTTATTAATTGGTTAAGCTTCTATGCATTTCATCGAATTACTGAAACGAGGTTGGAATGAGAAAAGTGTCCAGTGAGCAGTGGGGGATATTCAGTGTTGGTTTATTAGGGGTAATTGTTCTTTCATTTATCTACCCTTTTTCAATATTTCCCCAACAAAAGACTCAATCCATCGATACATTATCCATTACTAAAAGTAAACATTTAATGCCAGAATTAGCAGATACGACTATTCAGGATTCTACCAGGCACCTGAGACATATTTCTAAACAAGATACTATCTTAGATATTATTCCAAAAATAATACCTGACTACTCTAATTTAACATTAATCATAGAAATTAATGATGGACAGCAATATGCAAAGTCAAGAGATGTAAATTTAAACATAATTGCACCTCAAGCGAAAGAAATGATTTTAGGAAACAAAGAAGATCTCAGCGATGGTCAATGGGAACCTTTTAAGTCCTATAAAAGATGGACTCTGGCTGAAGAAGATGGAAATCAGTCGGTTTATTTTCGTGTCCGCTATCCTGACAGTACACTTTCGAAGATTGTTTATGATGAGATTATTTTAAATAGTAGACCACCTATGGTAACATTTCAGGTTACACCCGATAGTGGTATCGCTGGTGAAACAATGTTCTCATTCGATGCAACAGAATGTTCCCACAATTTTGATATTTTTCTGAGATGGGATTGGGATGATGATGGTCATTTTGATACCGATTGGAGCAATTCCAGGGAAGAAGTTTACCGTTATCGTTTTGGTGGCGGTAGGAGGAGAGTTCGACTTGAAGTAAAAGATAACGGCGGTTGGGTTGTATCAGCGACTAAAGAAATTGTTGTCTATTCCCGACCTTATCCAGATTTTACATGTACGCAAGACTTTACAGATCCATCAACAATGATCTTGGATGCTTCTGGATCAGGCGATTATGAAGATGGAAATAACCTTCATTACCGTTGGGACTTTGATACGGATTCTTTATGGGATACTGATTGGTCTTCGGATAAAAAGATCACCCATAAATTCGACCCTTTCATAGAAGTGATAATCACTGTTGAAGCGAAGGATTCACAAGGACTCACAAATACATACACTGCAAAAGTTGTCAACGAATTCAACGATATGATTTTTGTTCCATCAGGTGATTTCATCATGGGGCACAATGAGTATGAAATTGACGAACGACCCGCCCATGAGGTTTATCTTGACGATTTCTGGATCGATAAATATCCAGTAACAAACAAAGAGTATGCGAATTTTTTAAATGAATATATTTGCAAATATCCTGAACGTGAGCCAGACATTGCAATATTTATTGATTTGTCTGGTGAAGATTCAACGATCAGATATGAAGTGGGTAAATATGTAGCCAATCCACTGTATGAAGATCATCCTGTTGTTAACGTGACATGGTATGGTGCTGACGCATATAGTCAATTTTATAGCAAACGTTTACCTACCGAAGCTGAATGGGAAAAAGCAGCTCTGGGAACTGATGAACGAATTTATGCCTGGGGCGACTCTATTGATAGCTCCAGGGCAAATTATTGGGACAGCGGGGATCCGTTTGATAATAATACAACCCCAATCGGATTCTATAATGGTCAATGTTATGAGGGTTTTCAGACCAATGATAGTCCGAGCTTTTTTGGGGCTTACGATATGGGAGCCAATGTGAAAGAATGGGTTGCTGATTGGTATTTAAGGAATTATTATTCTCTAAGTCCCAGAGAAAATCCTTTAGGACCTCAGATAGCTACGAAGAAAGCTGTTCGTGGAGGTGGGTATTTATTTCATGCAACAAATTTGCGAGGGACATATCGTTATTCGATACCTCCTGAAAAATCGACTAATTTCATTGGTTTCAGGTGTGTGAAATCAAAGGGTGATCAAGCTACTAAATAAACCATGGTGTTGAGATTTTTGATTGCATTCGGATTCAACAAATTGGGCGGATTAAAACGAATTTTTTTGAGAGCGTAGAGCCAACTCGATATACAAGTTGGCTTTTTCTATTCTTGATTTCTTTGATTACTATTTTTATCATTCCAGCTCAAAAATTTTTCTTGATTTTGCTTTATTAATTTTATATGTTATGTTAATTCCAAATAATCATTATCCAACAAGCTTACCCTGCGGAGATATCAATGAATTTTCAGCCTGATTTTGACCGATTACAAACAGCATTATTTGGGGGACAACCAGATCGTGTTCCGTTATTAGAATTGTCAATAGCTGATTCGGTCATGGAAAAATTTTTAGGGAAGCCTGTAAAAGAGATTAGCGATAGAATTGAATTCTTTCAAAAAGCAGGATATGATTATATTAAATTATCTCCTAAAATCGATATGAATCCAGGGAAAATTCGACCCAGGGAAGGGGAACGTATTTCAGCATCGACTGAAGTAACTGTTGAACGAAACTGGCATGCAAGTGGTCAGGGGATCATAACAACCATAGAAGAATTTGAAAATTTTCGATGGCCCAAACCTGAGGAGGTCGATTATTCTGATTTCGAACAGGTGCAAAAATTCCTTCCAGATAATATGAAAATTATCGGTCAGTATGGGGATATTTTTACATGGACATGGGATTTTATGGGCTTTGAAACATTTTCTTTCGCCCTAATCGATAATCCTGAACTGGTGAAACTTATTTTTAATAAGATTGGTTCTATTGTTCTAAGTCTTTTTGAAACAATTGTGACATTCGATCATATTGGTGCCTTGTTTTATAGTGATGATATCGCTATCAATACTGGACTGTTTGTTTCGCCGCAGGTTTATCGAACTTATCTTTTCCCCTGGATGAAAAAAATTGGTGATCTTTGCAAACAGTATGACATTCCATTTATTTACCATACAGATGGTGATATTTGGGCTGTACTTGATGATTTAAAAGCTTGCGGTGTAAATGCACTCCAACCTATCGAACCCCAGGCAATGGATATTGTTGAATTAAAGCAAAAACGGGGAAAGGAATTTTGCCTGGTCGGCAATGTCGATGTTGATTTGTTAGCACGTGGACATAAAGAACAGATTATGGAACAGGTTAAGCGTCTTCTTAAACATGTCGCTCCTGGAGGTGGGTATTGTCTGGGTTCTGGCAATACGGTTCCTGAATACGTGCCCGTTGAAAATTATGTGACAATGATTGAAACAGCAGATCGATACTCGAATTATCCAATCGACATTAGTTAAATAACAATCTCCCACTGATGGTAAGACAACCACGGATTTAAATCATTAATAAATTCGATCCGTTACTAGGTAATTAAGTTTAAAATATGAAAATCGGTTTTATCCAATTTGAAGTTTTATTCGGAGAGAAAGAACGAAATCTAAATAAGGTATTTCAACTTATAGAAATGTACAAAGCAGATCTCTGGGTGGTGCCGGAATTATTTAATACTGGATATTTATTTTCCTCCCAAGATGAATTAAATCGATTAGCAGAGGAGATTCCCGACGGCGAAACGACACAATTTTTAGTTTCGCTGGCTAAAAAATTTGATACCCATATCGTTGCTGGAATTGCCGAAAGAATGGAAAATCATTATTACAACTCAGCTGTTTATATCAATAGAAATGGCTTCAAGGGTTTATATCGAAAAATTCATCTATTTGATCGAGAAAAATTTTGGTTTAAAGCAGGAGACTTACCATTTCAGGTATGGGATATTGGAATCGCAAAAATCGGAATCATGATTTGTTTTGACTGGATATTCCCAGAAGCGGCTCGTACATTAGCGTTAAAAGGTGCAGAAATTATCTGCCACCCATCCAATCTGGTGTTGCCTTATTGCCAGAATGCTATGGTTACTCGATGTCTGGAAAATCATGTTTTTGCTATCACAGCGAATCGCATCGGTACTGAACAACGGGGGGAACAAAAACTAATTTTCACTGGTGGCAGCCAGATTACCGGCATTAAAGGCGAAATCATTCATCGGGCGAGTACAGATAACGAGGAAGTTCGTGTCGTAGAGATTGATCCGCATCAGGCCCAAAACAAACATGTCACACCTAATAATCATATTTTTCAAGATCGACGACCAGAAATGTACAAATTGGATTGATGAAATTAGGAAAATACTATATTGATTTAAATCTCCCTTTGGGTGAAGACTTCTCAGAATATGAATTCGATAGAGAGGGGGTGCCACTGACAAGATTCTATCGAAAGCCCAATTGGCAATATAATCCAATTACTGTCTGTCAATATGGATTGCATCATTTCAATAAATATTTAAGAACTCAAAAACAAGAATCAAAAGAAATTTTTCTGATCCAGGCGAAGTGGTTGCTTCATGATGCGGAAAAAGCCGTTAATGGTGCGATTGTTTGGAGGTATCAATTCGATCTTCCTTCTTATAAGATTTCAGCTCCGTGGATTTCTGGCATGGCACAGGGAGAAGCATTATCCGTTCTGCTACGAGCCCATCAACTTACAGGAGATGAAAAATATCTTGATGCTGCCTGTGGCGCCTGGGAAGTATTTAAGTTTCCAGTTGATAAAGGCGGGGTCATTGCCTATTTTCCTGATGGAAAACCTGTGATTGAAGAATACCCTTCGTCTGAATTTTTAATCGCCGTATTAAATGGATTTATTTTTGCAATCTTTGGGATTTATGATTTCGCCCTTTATACAGATAATGAATTAGCCCATAGATTATTTTCCAAGCTAATTGATAGTTTGAAAGATAATTTGCATCGCTATGACTGTAGTTACTGGTCATATTATGATTTAAAAGCTCCATTAAGATTGACGTCAAAGTCTTATCATAGACTCCATATTGAACAATTGAATGAATTATATGAAATCACGTGTGAGGAAATTTTTAGAACCTTTCGAGACCGCTGGCGGAATTATTTATTTTCTTCAAAATGCAATTTTAAATGGATGGTTCGAAAGATTCGGTACAAGCTCTTCTTTCGAATCTAAAAATAGATTAGCCAGATAATTTATCTCCCATAGATGATAAGACTACCACTGAATTTATTTTTTTCTTTTCTCTTCTCTTGATTCATATTACCTAAGGAACTTCCGTATCGTTAACCAACGATCGGATGGAGCAAATATCCTTAATAAACTCGTTTTATTATCATGCCTGATTTTCTATTTAAAAAGGCTGGCGATTGGAACATTCATCGGTTTCACTTGAAGTGACATAAAATATTCTGGAATAGCTAACAAAACATTCTGAAGGCATGCATGAAAACAATATGGAAATTGCCCATTTCTTTAAAGCTGAAAATAAAATATATAAATAGTTACGATAAAAGAAAATAAAGAAATTATTGACTTTTTAATTATTTTTTTTTATATTTGTAGAAATCATAAAAGAAATCTTGTAATCTGTACAATAATTGAAAAATAGGTGATCATTATGGTTGATAACAAAATAACAAGCCCATCTGATCTTCTTCAAGACGAACCCATTATTGGTAAAAGCCCTGCGATAAACAGTCTTAAAAGAGCAGTAGAGAGATTAGCGAAAACTGATAGTAATATCTTCATATTTGGTGAGCCTGGTACAGGCAAAGAATATATTGCGCATCATATTTATTTGCAAAGTTCTCGCCAGAAGCCAAAGTTTGTTACAATTGATTGTTCTGCTTTAGGAACAACAATCACTAATAAAAATTTCTTTGGAGAGGATTTGGAGAGAGACCAAGATATTATACGAAATATCGGTTTATTAGATAAAGCCAATCATGGCATATTATTTTTAAAAAACATTGACGAAATGAATCTCAAATTTCAAGAAGAATTCCTCCAAATCATTCGAGATAAAAAATTCAGAAGAGTGGGTGGAAGTGAAAATATTGAGGTGGATTTACGCATCATTTCAGCTTCTAATCACGATCTTAATCCTGAAGTGGAAAGCGGTAAGTTTAAAAAAGAATTATATTACTTATTAAATACACTCATGCTATACATTCCGCCATTGAGAGAAAGAAAACAAGACATTCCAGAATTATTCTCATATTTTTTGAGCAAGTATTGTAAACAAGAAGGACGAGACCTTCCAGCCGTACCTTCTGAAATATTCGAATCAATATTACAATATGAATGGAAAGGCAATGTCGGTGAATTGGAAAATACAGTTCAAAACCTCTTAAAGATGTCGCCTGAAGATGAACTTTCGCCTGAATTTCTTCCATTCAGAATTAAAAAACATCCATTTGATTTTCTGGAACCCAAAAACCTTAAACAGATAATTTCAGATGCAGAAACATTTATCATCAGAAAAGCTTTGCGAAAAGTTGGTGGCAATCAGGTGAAAGCTGCCAAGCTTCTTGGAATTCATGAACCGACATTGCGTTTCAAAATGAAAAAACATTCAATTTCAAAAAAGGATTGAAGTTTCTAAATATAAAAACAGGCGATCAATTTTATTTATTGATCGCCTGTTTTTTATTTATTAAGATTCTATTGAAGTGTAACCTCACCAATATCATTATTCTCCCCAGCATCAACCATCACATTATCCTGAGTGAAAGATTTTCCAGTCGCATCCTCAATAGCTACTGTGTAACTGCCCTTGGGCAAAAAAGACAACATAAAAAAACCACTTACCGTATTGACCATTGTAGAAGTCGTCTTATCTGAGCCTTGTATTGCATAAGCAATCGGCATATCAACAGGATTCGTTACCGTTCCAGAAATTGAACCTGTAATAGCCTTAGAAATAACTCGAATATGTGGCTGTAGCTTATATCCTTTTGGATTCTTCTTTGAACCAGTAGTGACTATGGATTTATTAACATCAAAATCTATAACAAGTTCGTATTTGGCGCCAGGATTAACAAGAAAATGAAGCCCAAATTTTAAACCTGTTTTCGCTCCACTCGGAACATCAAGTGGAAAAGTTTCATTATCGATTATGATTTCCGCTGCCTCAATTTTTAATCGAATTTGTGTGTAACGTCCTGCAGGGACTTCATCTTTTCCAAGAATCATTGACTTGCCATTAGTCCAATCCAGCAGATTGACGGTCGAATCAGGTTCAATATCAATGGTCACCCATTCAGAATCAATATGAGCGCTGATTTCTGAAAAAGTGATATTCACCGCTTCAAAATCGGCTGGAGCATCTGTTAAATAAACGATAATGTATCCTTTTTCTATCGAAGGATCAGTTACTTCTTTATCACAACTGGATAAAGTCGTCAATAATAAGCTTAATCCGAAAATTAGAATCATAAAATATCGCATTTCTCTACTTCCTCATTATTTTATAAGATTTTACTTTAGATTTTAGCTGATAGTGCTGCATATATTGTGCCAACTTTCTGATATGATGTTAAAAATTTGTGCTTAAAATTTATGACCAGAACAATGTTCAATCTTGAGCCAATCATCCAGAACAAACAGCCCGAACATAATTATTCAAATCGAAACAATTAACATAACAACTCCCATAGTTAAAAAATACAACCCATGCCAGGGATCTGCTTTGAGCCATATCTGAGGTCCAAATCCATTTCTGTGTCTGATCAAAAATAGGATCAGTAAAAAGTTCGCCATTTGTTTTATCTTTTTTCATTAAACTCATCGCTTCTTCCAGAGTCGGGAGACGCCAATTATGATAATTTGAGTATTCACTGCGATTAAGTTCTTGAGTCCAAAGTTTAGCTTGTTTAAATGACATTGATTTAGAAGATCCACCTTGCTGCCATAATAATCCTGATGTGTGATCCAGAATGAGTTTATCATGGTTAATTTTTTGAATTTCAAATTGATTATTAAAACAATATCCGGTGTTATTTCTATTCTTTTCAAAAAAATTATTTCTTTTAAGCATTTCTTTTACATCATCTTCTGATAATTGCATAGGTTTATTTCGAAGGGGTGAAGAAGCTAAAATTGGTTTCGCTATTTGATTAAGATTATCAGAAAAACAATTTTTATCTAGATTTTCCTCTTTCATTTTCAGGATTTGAAGTAAATCATTATAACCCTGTTCAAAATTATTAAAATTGATACAATCAAAGTTGCGGATCATTGTTGATTGTCTTGTGTCATCGAGTAAACAGGGAATAATGGTCTTTTTAAACTGCAACGCAGTTTGGCATTCCAGCTTCACACATCGAGAATGAACCGCTTGCTCTGACCAAACCAAAACAAACGTATCACACCAATCAATCGTTCGCTTTAAAACATTAGGCAAATCACCTTTAACCTTTAGTTTAGTGTAATGAATCCAAACTTCTGCACCTTCATCTCTTAAACAATCAGCTAAATTTTTAGAAACATCAGAATCAGCCATTGCATGACTGATATAAATTCTTGACATTCAATTTCCCCCTATATTTTTTGTTTGTCAAATGGTATTTTTAAACTTTCAAGCGCTACAAAATTAAGGTTAAATATGCTAATTCTAACATGGTATTCCTTACCTTACAAGCAACAATATTAAATAACGACATTATTATCACTATGCAAAAAAATTAAATTAGTTTGACAAAAAAATATTTCTATGACGTAACCTCAAATTTCTATTGCAGTTTATAATTTTTATTATCTAAGTTGTTCCTGTGACAAAATTTCTCATCACTTTTATTTCCGAAAATTTAGGATTTTTGGAAAATTAAGAAATTATATGAAGAATAATAAATGAGCCCAGTCTAAAAAGGAAACAACATGTCGCCTGTCAAAGAGAATTACATGAGCTTTTTTGGGAGGTAGGTGGAAAAATTAGGATAAGTTTAATTTTATTAATATCTTGAATCAATAATAAAATAGAATGCTTATAAAACGTAAAACCTCTCAATGAAATTAAAGCAA
>JABAOH010010008.1_pt1 | contig 12240 bp, 8 predicted proteins | sample 7062181 | NCBI WGS metagenome assembly JABAOH01 (sample SAMN14538630, study PRJNA623070) | marine sediment metagenome | biome: marine biome [ENVO:00000428]; feature: marine pelagic biome [ENVO:01000023]; material: deep marine sediment [ENVO:00002113]; isolation source: pool of 5 deep marine... | reverse complement strand
GATATCGTCATCCAGCGGTTTGGGCCGGCCATCATCTTCGAACTGCGTTGCAATACCGTGGCTATCCTGGATCTGTTCGGTAAGCCATTCTGCCACGGCTGTCTCAAAACCTAACTCATATAGTATAGGAGAGCTCAGGTCAAATGTCAAAGTTCTCGTGTCCGCAATTGTCTGGGCAAGCGAATTGCAGATTTCACCTAATGTATCATCAATTTTTTTGCCGTACTCTGATTTGCGAAGCGCTTCCAAATTCATCTTCGAAATGACCAGCGACTGGCTGATTCGGTCGTGCAACTCTGTGGCGATGCGGTGCCTTTCACGCTCCTCAGCAAGCAACAATTCTGAAGCAAGTGACTTAAGCTTCACTTGGTCCTCAAGAAGTTTTTGCTCCGCCTTCTTGCGCTCTGTGATGTCCCGGGCGAAGGCGAAGTCGGCTGTTTCCCCCTCATATGTGATTAGGCCTCCACTAACCTCAATATGCACATTGGTGCCGTCCTTGCGCCTGACCACTGTCTCATATGTCGAGCCGATTTCCTCGCCTGCCATACGCCGCTTGTAGATGTCAGTCACCTTGGGAAGCTCGTCGGGATGGACATAACGGGCAAAGGGCGTGTTTATCATCTCTTCAACGGTGTAGCCTATTATTTCTGTAGTACGCGGATTAACGTACTTTAGCAGCCCATCCTGAAGGATGGCAATGCCGTCATTTGCCCGCTCAACGACGTTGCGCAGTTTCTCCTCGCTCTCCCGCAGTGCTTCTTCTGCCTTCTTGCGCTCGGTGATGTCTCTTACTACAGATATAACGCTGGCAAGTTTCCCTTCTTTATCCCACAGGTTGCGTATGTTAAGCGTTGCAGAGAATTCTGTACCGTCCTTTTTCAGACCGGCGATCTCTAAATTCTTAATGACGTGTTTTTTCTTCCTTATGGATTCGACAAAGATGTTTTGGGCTTTTGGAATATCTCGTTTTGCGACAAATTCAATAAACTGTTTCCCGACCATTTCATCTGGTGAATAATTATGGATTTTAGCTAAAGCCTTGTTAACTTGAATGAGAACTCCGTTGGCATCTGTAATACTAACACCGTCAACCATTGTCTCAATATAAGTTTCCAATTTCTTTCTTTCAGCTTCTATCTTTTCCTCTGCCCTCTTGCGCTCGGTGATGTTTATGTCCGTCCCAAGGATGGCGGTTTCCCCGCGATATGTTATCAATGTTGACATGTGGAGCATCTCAATTCTTTCGCCAGCTTTGGTAATTAGGGCATATTCGATTGGAGTACTCTCTTTATCTTTCGCATGCCTGACGTAAATTTTCTCGACCAAATCTCTATATTCCGGTGCGACAATGGATAGGAAGTCAAAGTCATTAGAGTAGAATTCTTCTTTTCTGTATCCCATAATCTCAACACATTTCTTATTAACATAGATTACTTTTCTATGTTGATTTATAAAAATCATATTAGGAGACAGTTCTGCAAGGTTTCTGAATTTCTCCTCACTTTCCCGCACAGCCTCATCGGCGCGCTTGCGCTCGGTGATGTCGGAGCTGAAGACAGCGAGCCTTTCTACTCTTCCATCGGCATTGAAGACCGGATAGATACTGCTATCTAAGTGCCTTCCCTGCCGTATATCTTCGAAACGTAGCGGCTGACCAGACCGAATTACGTTATCACCTTGTGCTTTGCGCTTTGCTGCGACGTCAGGCGACAGCAAATCATAGACGCACGAGCCAATGAGCTCATCGACACGCTTGTCAAATCTCTTGGCAAACGTTTCGTTCAACGCAAGCATGGTTCCTTCAGTATCGATTAGAAACGCCAAATCGTATGTCGCGTTCAAGATGGCCCGTGCCGTCTCCTCGCTTTCCCGCAGCGCCTGCTCGGCGCGCTTTCGCTCGGTGACATCCCTTGCTACCACATAATAGAGTCTCTGTTGGTCGATTATGACAGGATAGGCACAGCTTTCAAAGGTCAAGTACTGGCCTTTAGGGACTTTATATCGATACTCAAGATTCTTTATATTAGCTGCTCCGGAAATCAAATCTTGCCAGGATTCAGCGACCCTTTCACGGTCATCAGGATGGATGCTGCTAAATGGATCCGCCTTGTATTCTGATTCGGCACCAAAGATTTTCCTCCATGCGGGATTTGCCCATAATGTCTTGGCATCGGCGTTTGCGAGGGAGATCAAGTCATAGGCCCCCTCAAATAGCAGACGGAGCTTTTGTTCACTCTCTCGCAGCGCCTGCTCGGCGTGCTTGCGCTCGGTGATGTCTCGGATTGTGCCCACTACGAACTTTTTTCCGGTTACAGAATCGGTAAATAGTGATTTCTTGGTTGAAATCGTGTGTAATTTACCGTGCCATGTAATTTCTTCTTCATTTATATCTGTTTTTCCGCTTCTAAGAACAGAATCGTCTCTTCCCCAGAACACGTCAGCTTGTTCTTTGGGAAAAAGGTCGTAGTCACTTTTGCCGATAAGCTCTTCTCTGGAGCGCCCCATCACTTTACAGGCTGCATCGTTTAATACCACCCATCGGTGTTGCTCATCCTTTACGAAAACAGGGTCATCAAGAGCATCTATCATATTGGCAAGGAACTCCTCAGACTGTCTCAACTCTTCCTCCGCCTTCTTGCGCTCGGCGATGTCACTACTGACGCGCTCTAATTTCGCCTTACGCGCGCGCAGCTCCTGGACTTCTTTAATGGATTTTTTTCCGCTCGATTTGGAATCGCGCATCATTCTGCCTCCTGCAGATTAACTGTTCACTCCGTTATTTATGTCGCGAGCCGCGTGACAGGCATATCTAATGTAGTGACTTGTATCCGAAAGTCAACGGAATTTTTGTGAGAATCTTTACCGGCCGTGAACCTACACGGCTGATGCCGGAATAATGCAAAGAAGTCTTAAAACGGAATCACCCGTATTCTTGAATTGGTGCTCTTTGTTCGGCGGCACAAATATCACATCTTCGGTGTTAAATTCGTGTTCCTGACCTTCGTAAACAAAAACACCTTGTCCCTCGATTATAAACACCTCATGTTCATGAGCATGCGTATGCAAGGGAGTGAACCCACCGCTCTGCAATTCAAACATCCGCATCGCAAAATTTTCCGCCCCATCGTCTTTGGAAATAAGCCATCTTATTTCGACATCTTTCGCCCCCTCAAGCTCTACTGAAGATTTGCTGATATTGGCACTTTTTTCTATCTTCATCCTGTCAGACATTTTTATCCCCTTACAGTTTTTTCCCGTTAGAGATACGCACTTGCTTATCCTCGGAATGTCTAACGGTATTCATCCCTTATCTCTTCTATTTATCACGACATCAGCCGAGTTTCTTTGCAAGAATTTCAGAGACCACTTTTGGATTTGCCTGACCCTTAGTTTTCTGCATAACTTGACCCAACAAAAATCCGCGAGCTTTCTTACTTTTTTTGCCGCCGCTAGTTACATCCTTAACCGCGTTGGGATTGGCCGCAATTACCTGGTCAACTATCGCCTCCAATTCGTCCGCATCGCTTTTCTGAATAAGATTGTGTTCCTCCGCAATCCGCCGGGCGCTCAGCTCCGGTGATGTGACCATTATATCACTGATTGCCGTTGCGGCTGTCGCACTGACATCCCCCATTACAATCATATTCGTCAATTCAGCAACTTGTTGGGGGCTGATGCCCAACTCATCGACCCTACAACCGCGCTCTTTAGCCAGCCGCAGACCGTCCTGTGTGACCCAGTTACAAGCTCGCTTTGGGTCACCGCCAGCTTTGACCACCTCGTCAAAAAACTCAGCAGTCGAGCGGTCAGCCGTTAAAACCCCCGCGTCATAATCGCTTAACTTGTATTGCTCAACGAAACGGACTTGTTTCTTAATCGGCAATTCACACAGACGCCCACGGATTTCTTCCAGCCAAGCGTCTGTCAATTCGACCGGCACAAGGTCAGGCTCGGGAAAATATCGGTAATCGTGGGCTTCTTCTTTTTCTCTCTGCAGGACGGTTACCTCTCTTTCATCATCCCATCCGCGAGTGGTTTTATTGCCCACTTCCATCACTTCGCCGGTTTCAAGGAATTCGTCGAGCTGTCTTTGCTCTTCATAGTCAACACTTCTTTCCAGCGCCCGGAAGCTGTTGAGGTTTTTGATTTCGACTATCGGCGTTTTGTATCGGCGTCCGTCTTTAGTGATAATCAAATTGATGTTCGGCTCGAAACGCATGTGGCCCTTTTGCATATCGGCCTCAGAAACGCCCAGGAATCTGACCATTCGCTGCAATTCGGCCGCCAGCGCCCGCACTTCGGCGCCGCTGTTCATATCCGGCTCAGTAACAATCTCCAACAATGGCGTGCCGGTTCTGTTCAAATCCACCTGCGAAAAATCTCCCGCTGTGTGCAGATTCTTGCCGGCGTCCTCTTCCAGATGCGCCCTGATTATCCTGACCTTTTTAGTCCGGCCGGACCCAAGCGGTATTTCAATATAGCCATTGGTGCTGAGCGGCAAATCATACTGGCTTATCTGATAATTCTTCGGCAAATCAGGATAGTAATAGCTCTTCCTGTCCCACTTTGTGAACTTTGCTATCTTGCAATTAAGCGCCAGCCCTACAAGAACAGCATATTCAAACGCCTGCTTATTCATCACCGGCAGGACCCCAGGCATACCAAGACACACCGGACAGACCCTGCTGTTGGGCTCGGCGCCAAACTCTGCCGCACAACTGCAAAACATCTTTGTCTTAGTGCAAAGCTGTACGTGAATTTCCAATCCTACTATCACCCTGTGCTGTAACTCATCAGGCATATTTTACCCTCAATCGATAATAGTTGCCGTTTTCTTGTGCCAGTCGGTTTCTTTTTCGAACATTCTCGCTATTGCCAGTAATTTATCTTCCGCAAAGGCCGGCGCAAGTATCTGCAGACCAATCGGCAAATTATTCTGGTCGAAGCCGCAAGGGATGCTGATACCCGGCACACCGGCTAAATTAGCGGCTATCGTATAAATATCTGAAAGATACATCTGCAGCGGGTCATCGATCTTTTCGCCGATTTTGAAAGCCGTCGTGGGCGAAACCGGCATCATAATACAATCACACTTTTCAAAGGCGCTTGTGAAATCAGCACGTATCAAATTCCTGACCTTGAGCGCTTTCAAATAATAGGCGTCATAATAGCCGCTCGACAGGGCATACGTCCCGAGCATTATCCGCCTCTTGACCTCTTTGCCGAATGCCTCAGCGCGGGATTTGGAATAGACCTCGACATAATCGGCCGCTCTTTCGCTGCGGTGGCCGTAATGTACACCGTCGTACCGGGCTAAATTACTCGATGCCTCGGCGGTAGCTATTATGTAATAAGCGGCGATGGCATAATCCAGATGAGGCATGTCTATTTCTACGATTTGGGCCCCGAGCTTTTTATATACGCCTATCGCCTCAGTCATCACCTTTTGCACCTGCTCATCGGCGCCGGCGCCGAATTGCGGCACAATTGCTATTTTGAGTTTCTTTATCGGCTCATCGAGTTTTTCAAGATAATCACAGACAGGAGCAGCCGCTTCGTCAACGCTGGTGCTGTCGGCCGGGTCGTGGCCGGCTATAACGTTCATCATCAACGCCGAATCAGCTACCGTGCGGGTTACCGGCCCGATCTGGTCCAGGCTCGAACCGTATGCGACAAGTCCAAATCGTGAGACCCTGCCGTATGTTGGCTTTAGCCCCACTACGCCGCAGAAACCAGCGGGCTGGCGAATTGAGCCGCCCGTGTCGGAACCAAGCGCGGCAAAACACAACCGCGAGGCAACCGCAGCCGCTGAACCNNACCGCATCAGCGGCCAGCAGTTTTTCCACCACCGTGGCATTGTAAGGGGCGTGGAAATTTTCCAATATCTTCGAAGCGCAGGTAGTAGCACCGAAAGTTGTGCACATATTGTCTTTTATCGCAACCGGCACACCTGCCAACTGCCCTACGTCCTGGCCGGCAGCTACCCGGTGGTCAATATCCGCAGCGGTTTCCAACGCCTTGTCGCGATAAGTACTGATGTAAGCGCCAATGACCGGCTCAAGCTCCTCGATACGCTCAAAAACCGCTTCGGTCGCCTCAACGCTGGTTATTTGGCCAGCGGCAATTCTATCACGCAATTGTCTCGCACTTAGCTCTTCGGTTACCACAAATCACCCGTCATTGCATCTGGTTCTTCTTACGATGTTTAAGAAACCAGTCATAAAGCTCCTGATTATCGTACGTCGCCGTCCAGGAATCATGGCCGGCGTTGGGATAAACCGTTAGTCTGGCATTTCCTCCGCGGGCATTGACCGCATTGACCATTTCTTCAGATTCTTTGACCGGAACGACATTGTCTTTCGCACCATGAAAAGCCCATACAGGCACATCTTTCAACATCATCGCCATAAATCGCCTACCGCCCCCGCAGATAGGTACTATCGCCGCGAATCGCTCAGGATACTCAGACGCCAAGCTCCACGTCCCGTATCCTCCCATGCTCAGCCCCGTCAGATAAATCCTCTCGGTGTCCACATCGTACCGCGCAACGATATCATCCAGAAGATGTATCAGTACCTCGGTCTTCTTCGTCCACCGATCCCCCGGAGGACACTGTGGAGAAACAACGATAAAGGGAAAATCCTTTCGATTTTCGACTATCTTGGGTGGGCCGTGTATCTTTACTTTTTTCAAATAACTGCCGCGTTCACCAGCACCGTGCAGGAATAGAATCATCGGCCAGCGATACTGTTTTTCGCCGTAACCTTCCGGAAGAAACAGCAAATATCTACAGCTAAAAGTTTTAGTCAAAGTCTTTTCAAATACCTGAGGATGCTGCCCCAGTGGCAAAACTGAGTCAGATCTCATTTCGATTTTCTCTGTTGGTGTGCAACTGGCCAAAAGCAAAGACATAAATACAAAACTCATCACGCAATTCGCTTTCACTATTAAATTACCTCCGAATCCTGACCAAATCGCGTTCTTAAAACCTTTACGCACCGGAGCTGTCATCGAGTATTTTCGGCACTTTGAAAAATTCTCCATCTCGCTGCGGTGCATTGCCGAGTGTTTTTTCGGTTCCGAGCGATTCTTTGACACGGTCCTGGCGGAAAACATTGCTAATCGGCAGACAATGCGCCAGCGGTTCGACATTGGCGGTATCCAGTTCGTTCATTTTTTCCACGTAGTCAAGGATTGCGCTTAGCTGGCCCGTAAATTCCTCGACTTCGGCTTCAGTCAACTCCAGACGAGACAACTTTGCAACCTTTCTTACCTGGGCCTGGTCGATTTTTTTGGCCATATTAAATTCCTGCCTTAATAAAAAAGCGAGGCAGAACCCGCCTCGCTGCAAAAAGCTTGCACGCAAAAACAGCTTCCTTAGTCAGCCGTTTTTTTGGCAGGTTTGTAATTTCGCTTGACTGGTTTTTGAACGAGTCCCATACGTATAGCCTTGGCCGAGACCTTAATCCTGCAAACCTTGCCGTCAACAACAGCCCGGACCTTTTGTATATTCGGCTTAAACTTTCTTTTGGTAATTCCGGTAACTTTTCTGCCGACACCGCCAAGATGCTTGGCCTTACCGCGCCGGGCTATACTTCTGCCCGACACCGTTCGCTTACCGGTAAAGAAACATACTCTCGACATCCAATACACTCCTATTCTCGTAGTTTATATCTCGTCGTTCGCGTTCGATCCACGAATCACGATTCACCATTGACNNCTTGACATTTGGTCAGTTATTCAGGTATCCGCCGCTCAGCCAGTGGTGGCCTTTTTCAGGTATGCCACTTCAGCTTTTGTCAGCGCTCTGAATTTGCCGACACCCAGGCCTCGTGAGCTGAGTTTGCCGATCCGTGTTCTCGTCAGGGTTTTTACGGGCAGTCCAACTTTCGCCAGCATTCTGCGAACCTGGCGGTTAAGGCCCTGGCGAATGGTAACTTCAATCAATGATTCTTTATGCCCGCGTTTTAATATTTTTACCGATGCCCTGCCGGTTTTGCCTTCAGCCAACCAAATTCCTCCTTTCAACTTTTCTAAGCGCTCCCCGGCAATTTCGCCTTTGACCCTGACAACATAGGTCTTGGCCAATTCGTATCTTGGATGTGTTAATCTGTTCGCAAGCTCGCTGTCGTTGGTCAGGATAATTATTCCCGTGGTATCGGCATCGAGCCTGCCGACACAAAAGATACGTTCGCGGGCAGAAACGAGGTCTATCGCCTTTTTTCTACCGTGAGGGTCGCGATTAGTGCAAATCACGCCCCTGGGCTTATTCAAAAGAAAATACACTTTTTTTGCAGCGTGAATTTTTCTGCCATTTATGGTTATGAGGTCTTTCTCTGGGTCAACAAAGGCCGGCAGCTTATCGACGACCTTGCGATTGACGCGCACAGCTCCATCGAGTATCAACTCTTCGCATTTTCTGCGCGAATCGACACCGGCTGCAGCCAAAACCTTCTGTAATCTTTGTTCACTCATAGTGAGCTGCTTATCACTCGATGATAAGCTCCGCCTGGATACTTCACAGAACCGCCTGACTATCGGCTGAAACGGCGAACTTGTATATTTTACTGTCTTAAACCATTGACGAAGAGATTCATTGCCTCCGGGCTTCCATACATGATGGTCGAGTAAGCCTTGCCAAATCCCGGTCTGGCAGTGGGCGCGACCAGGAGGCGCTGAAACTTTGCGTCCCATGCCTTTCGCAAGATTCTCAGATGTTCGGGTTCGCCGTTCAGTCTCACACTATTGACCAGTGCAGCAATGGTAACGCCAATCTGGCCGATTGGTCGTGAGGCTGGACAGGATGTGTAGCGCCAATCGCCAAGCTGCTCTATCCAGGTATCATTATTAAGGTGTGTAACACCTCTTTTTATAACTTCGGCAATGCGCTGGTCCCTTGAGAACTCATAATATCGGCTCAATCCGTTCATCCTGACTGAACTTATGAACCCGGCTTCACCTACATGTTTGGTTTCGCAGTAGCAATGTCCCCAGGGAAGCTTCCAAAGCCAGCCGCCGCAGTGCGGATCCTGAGCCGAAATGGCATCATCGGCAAGCAATTTCATAGCATTAAGGTAGCGCTGGTCAAAGTCAAGCTCATAGGCACCGGCTATGGCAAGCATTGCCCAACCGTTCCTACGCCCAACATGACTGCCGGTCTTGAAGTTATATTCGCGGTCTTCAACTAATTGTGCAAGATTCTTTCCAATTTTCTCTACCGTCTCTTTCATCCATGGATCGCCGGTAAGGAAATAATTGTAAGCCATACCCTGAGTAAAAATATGTCCTAAATTATAAGGATCCAGACAGAGATAAGGTGTCTTGCTTCTTCCGGTTCCAAACGAAACATAGAGTTCACGGATTTTTTCTACGCTGTAAAAACCACTTACATGTCCAACACAATGCTGATGAACCATTCCGGGACGGATCGGATACTCTTTTCTTAATCCTGAAAAATCTTCAAAATGACTTTTGAGGTCATCATTAATAAACTGGATAACATCAACTTCACTGGTATGACGAGCAGCATCATTTGCCAAATAAAAATATTTCGGGTTTCCTGTGCGTGCAAACTGCTTAAAGACGTGTTTTGGAGTATCATATTCATGATTACCCCAATTGCATTGACGTTCACCGAACCAATCTCCCCAATTCATCTGTCCATAGTCGCGCTGAGCTTTAATTGCGTGGACATATCCATTATCGAAAAGATTTTCCGCCCAATCGTCATATTCTTTCATGCCCGGGCTCCCTGCCGCAGCAATGTAGCCCCATACGCCAGCAGCGATTGCCTCAGCTGGCTCAGGGGATGGGACCAGCGGAGCGTTGGCAGACTTTGCCAGAGAAGCGCCGTCTCCCGAAAAATCCAGCCATATCCGCCAGCGAGGCGCCTGTCCCGTTCTCAAACGATAGCAATTGCCCTCGAACAGATATTGATACTTATACCAGGGCTTCATATGCTCAAAAGCACCTTCTTCAAATTCGGGCAATAGCCCTATTCTTAATGCCTTTGAATCGACCTCTATGCTTTTTGGCCATTGCTGCCAGAAGTCCTTCAGGGCAATAGCTATCGTGCCTTTACCATCGTCCATCTGGGCCCAGCCTGGGGCCTTTGAGCCTTTTCCATGGGCACCTTCGAGCCGGTAGTTCTCGTCGTCAACCTGGAACAAACGCAGTGACGAAGCCGGTTTACCACTGTATCGATGCGCCCCGCCTATGACAGCAGAATGGATTGCGTTGAGAGGAATTACTTCAAATTTCAAATCACAAATATTTTGCATTATGCCTTTTTCCGAATCGACCAAAATCTGCGGCTCAAGGTAAACCTTCGACAGCCCCGCAAAAACAGAAACGCGCATCTGAAAGCCGAGAACACGCTCTCGGTCCGGGCTGCGAAATGCGCCCTTCAAGACCAGAGTGGAACGGATTTTACCCTTTGTCTGCACTTCTACCGATTCGACAATTCCCATGCAATTTCGCCCTTTGCCCTCTGTCAGTGAAAGTTTGATATCGACGCGGTCAGAAACCCGCAGCAGAGCATCTTTCACCGGTGAAAGCACAATGTCTCTCGTTTCAACAGATGGTTTTTCCCGACCGATTATCTGTACTGGAAATTCAGGGTCAACTGTCTTGACTTTTTTGCCCCAGGATAGCTTAAAATGTGATGTCCCGTTAGCGGGAGGCTCGGCCTGGAAATCAAGCAGAACCCAGCGAGCACTTCGGTCCTTCCATCGAGCAAGAACCGATGCCTGGCAGGGCATGGGCTTATTATTCTGGTCATACAGGACAAAATGCACTCCTTTCGGAGCGGCCCGGCGCGCGAGAGGAACACCGCCTGTCACGGGCCGCAATGATTTTAGCTTGGTCCTATCCCGGACACGAATATTCAATTGCCCCATCGATGATTTGCTTTTCGAACCTCGAGCAATTGACAAACCTGCCGGGACAAGACCAAAGCAAATGGAGAAAACTATGATTCGTTTCATGCCACGAACCTCCTCTTAAGCAAATTCAATAAATATCGTCGATGTAAAATTATGAATCTATCCTCAACGTCTCCGATCAACAGGACTAAACGCTGCCGAAGCTGATACCAAGCTTATCGGCGTAGATAATTGCGATACAGGATAAGACCCAAAGCACAAAGCCGACCTGAAACGGTAAATCACTGAGAATAAGCTGCACTGGATCTCTGAACTTACCAGTTTGTATCAGCGCGCTGTAACGGAAAATGCAATACAAAACCAGAGGGGTGGTATAGACGAGGTTGTTGCTCCCGAAAATCCGCAGGGTCCTGTCATCCATCGCATAAAGCAGAAAACATACCACTGCCAGACCGCTGGTTACATCGAGCATATGGGCCAGCAACTCGGGTGTATAGCCGGCCAGTGTTTTTCGGAACGACTCGCTGTCCTGGCGAAGCTGGGCTATCTCGCTGCGACGTTTGCTGAAAGCCAGGAACAGACACAAAGCAAAGGTGCAGATAATCAGCCAGGGCGAGATAAATACATCTTCGGACTGCAGGACAACAACTCCGGCAACAGCCCGCAGACAAAAGCCGATTGATATTACAACGCAGTCCAGAATCATTATTCTTTTGAGCAAGAGCGAATAAAGAATCATTAGAACAATATATGTCAGGATGATAACTGCAAAGCTCTCAGCAAGCATGAAACTTCCGACAACAGCTACAGCAGCACATAAACCAGACATTCCAACAGCAGAACCAACGGTTACACTGCCCGCGGCGATGGGCCTTTTACATTTTTCGGGATGGAGCCTGTCGGCCTTACGGTCAATTATGTCGTTAAAGATATAGACAGCCGAAGCTGCCACAGAAAAGCAGAAAAAACCGCCAATCACCCTGCCAACAGCCAAAGGCACATTAAGTTTCTGTCCGAATATAAGGGCCGCAAACACAAACATATTCTTGGTCCAGTGCAAAGGACGCATTATTTGCAAAAATTTCATAGTTCTATCTTCCATATCCGGTATTGCTATACTTCGTTACGAACGGCGGACAAAAGTATGTAAGAGTACGCAACATCCTTGTAAGCAAAAATTGCAGGTAGTCTTCATACACTACACGCTACCAGTTATTATTACATCGACATTTGAGCCGATAATGCGTAAAATTATACTGTACTAAGCGCGTACTGCATAGCGCATCGCGTATATTTTATACAATACGAGGTACAAGTCACGAGAGCCGGGACACGAACTATGATAACAACTGTTGTT
>JABAOH010140920.1_pt1 | contig 12242 bp, 7 predicted proteins | sample 7062181 | NCBI WGS metagenome assembly JABAOH01 (sample SAMN14538630, study PRJNA623070) | marine sediment metagenome | biome: marine biome [ENVO:00000428]; feature: marine pelagic biome [ENVO:01000023]; material: deep marine sediment [ENVO:00002113]; isolation source: pool of 5 deep marine... | reverse complement strand
CCCCGCTGATCATCAGCGGGCCGGTGGGGCGAGAGGAGAACCTGCGTTACAAGGAGTTCGCCGCTCAAGTCTCGAGCCTGGCGCGGAAGCAGACGCGGATCGCCAGCCAACTGCTGGCGGAGGCAGAGGAGCTTCTGAAGGCGGCGGACGACGAGGAGGGCGACACGGAGTCCGCCTACCGGGCCGGTGAGAAAATCTTACTCGCGCACCGTGGCATGCCCAAGAACAAGAAGCTGGCCAAGCTTCTGCAGGAGCCGGGCGTGCGCAAGCTCATGCAGCGCGTCGAGGCGGACTACATGCGAGAGAAGCGGCTGCACGAGCTGGAAGAAGAGCTTCTCTATTCGATGGACGAGAAGGGGCACCAGGTCCATCTCACCGACCAGGGTCTGGATGTCCTCTCCCCGAAGGATCACGAGGCGTTCGTGGTTCCGGACCTCTCCGAGGTGTTCCACGCCATCGAGAGAGACGAGTCGCTGTCGCCCGACGAGAAGCGGCAGAAGATCGCGCAGGCCGAACGCGAGTATGCCGAGAAGTCCGAGAAGATCCACATCATTCACCAGCTGCTAAAGGCGTACACGCTGTTCGAGCGCGACACCGACTACGTGGTCGAGAACGGGCAGGTGATCATCGTCGACGAGTTCACCGGCCGAAAGATGGCCGGGCGGCGGTGGAGCGATGGACTGCACCAGGCGGTCGAGGCGAAGGAGGCGGTGACGGTCCGAGGCGAGACGCAGACGCTCGCCACGATCACGATCCAGAACTACTTCCGCATGTACGACAAGCTGGCCGGCATGACGGGGACGGCCGAGACGGAAGAGGCGGAGTTTCACCAGATCTACGGGCTCGAGGTCGTGGTCATCCCGACGAATCGCCCCGTGCGTCGCCTCGACAACGACGACGTGATTTTCAAGACCAAGCGGGAGAAATACACGGCGTTACTCGACGAGATCGAGCGCATGCACGGCCGAGGTCTGCCGATACTCGTCGGCACGACCAGCGTCGAGACATCGGAGACCGTCTCGCGCATGCTGCGCCGTCGAGGGATCAGGCACAACGTTCTCAACGCCAAGTACCATGAGCGCGAGGCGGAGATCGTGGCGGAGGCGGGCCGTCCCGGGGCCGTGACCATCGCCACGAACATGGCCGGCCGCGGCACCGACATCAAACTCGGGCCGGGGGTCGTCAAGTGCCGGGTCTGCGCTATCGAAGCCCAGCAGCCCGACTTTGGCCAGGTGTACGAAGAGGCGGACTTCGCGGCGCCTCGGGCCCGCGAGTTCGGGTGCTTCGAGGACCCGCCGTGCGGACTCGTCATCCTCGGAACCGAACGGCACGACTCACGGCGGATCGATCGCCAGCTTCGCGGCCGCTCCGGCCGTCAGGGCGATCCGGGCGAGTCGAGGTTCTTCCTTTCGTTGGAAGATGACCTGATGCGGCTGTTCATGGCCGAAAGGCTCGCCAAGATCATGGACCGGCTCGGGGCCGAAGAGGGCGAGGTGATCACCCACCCGCTGGTGACCCGGGCGATCGAGCGGGCGCAGATGCGCGTCGAGATGATGAACTTCGACGCGCGGAAGAAGCTGCTGGAGTACGACGACGTGATGAACCAGCAGCGCGAGGTCATCTACGACCTGCGGCTCTTCGCGCTCGAGGGCGGTGAGGATCTGAAGGGCGAGATCTGGGAGATGGTGCGCACCGCCGTGGTTCGGCGGATCGACGATTACATCCCGGCGGGCAGCCACGAGGAGAATTGGGACCTGGCCGGACTCAAGAATCGCCTGCTGCTCGATTTCTTCCTGCATTGTCCCGAGCTGCCCAACCAGAACTCTCTGGAAGTCGCTTTGGAGTGGGAGAGCCCGGAAGCGGTCGCCGAGTATGTGGAAGCGAAGGCTCTGGCCACGTTCAAGAAGAAGCTGGAAGATTTCGGCGAGCAGGTCGAACGGATCCTCTCCTACGTCTTCCTTTACACGGTCGACGAAAAGTGGAAGGACCACCTCTACGACCTCGACCAGTTGAAGGCCGGGATCTACTTCCGCGCCTGGGGCCAGAAGGATCCCCTCATCGAGTACAAGCGGGAGGCCTACGACATGTTCGTAGACCTGATGGCCGATATCCGCTCCACGCTAACCGACCGGCTCTTCAAGGCGCAGGTGATGCCGCCACAACCGCTCAGAGCGCCGCGGATCACGAGAATCAGCGGACCGACGCTCGACACCACCGATGAAGGCTATGCGCCGGGCGCCGCCGTCGTCTCTGGACGGTCCTTTGCGCCGACGGGGGTCGCGGCCTCGGCCGAAGCGGACCTGGTCGGTGCTCCGACCGGACGCTCGACCCCGCTCGCCGGCCCCGGGCCGGGCGGCGTGGAGGGTCAGCGGCGGGTCGCCGGCCCGCGTGTGGACGCCGTGCCGACGGGCCCCGGCGGCGACAAGGTCGGGCGAAACGATCCGTGTCCTTGCGGGTCGGGCAAGAAGTACAAGAAGTGCCACGGGCGGCCGGGAGCGCCACCTCTGTAAAGCCACTCCGCAGCGGGCGTCGGCCGGTGCGCGACCGGTGACGATCCGTTGACGTCACAGCCTCAAGTTGCCCGGCATCGACGCTCAACCCGGATCGACCACGACGATGCCCGAGGCCACGGCGCGGATCACCATCAAAGACTGGCCCTCCCAGGAGCGGCCCCGCGAGCGGTTCTTGGCGCTGGGCCCGGCGGCGCTGCGCACCGCCGAGCTGTTGGCGATCCTGGCGTCCAGCGGGTCGGCTGGACGCAGCGCGCTTCAGGTCGCGGAGGCGTTGTACGAGCGTTTCGGGCGCTCGCTCCGCCGCCTCGGAGGCGCGTCCGGCAGCCAACTCATGGAGGTGCCGGGGATCGGCGAAGCACGGGCGGTCGCCATCCAGGCGGCTCTCGAGCTGGGGCGCCGGTTCGCGGTCGAGGTCCGAAGCGACGCCGAGCGGGTGGCCACGCCCCGGGACGTCTACCGGCGGTTCGAGCTTCGCCTGCGGGATCTGCGACAGGAGGAGTTTCATGTCCTTCTCTTGAACACGCAGAACGCCGTGCTCAACGAGCTCATGATTACCCGTGGCATCCTGGACGCTTCGGTCGTACACCCTCGGGAGGTCTTCGCCCCCGCCCTCAGGGAGGCCGCGGCCGCCGTCATCCTCGTCCACAACCACCCGAGCGGCGACCCCACCCCCTCGCCGGCGGACCGGGAGATCACGCGGCAGCTGGTGGAGGCAGGCCACGTGATGGGTATTCCCGTGCGCGACCACGTGGTGATTGGGAACGGCCGCTACGTGAGCTTCCTGGACCTGGGGCTGATCGGCGCCCGGGAGTAGGCGTCGGCCCCTAACTTGCCATCCAGCCGCGATCTAGCGATTCTAAGAGGCTAGCTACCGCAGAGCCCGAACGGGGCCCTGCTCGGCTGGGTCGGACAACGNNCCCGATTCTCGCCGCCGCAGTTCCCTTCACATCGCCAGACCGGAGATGGTCGAGAAGATCGCTCAGCGGGACACGGCGTCCAAAGAAAGCGCGCCCAGCTCACTGCCGGCGGACTTCCTGCAGGCGGTCGAGGAGGCCGGGGTACGCCTGGATCTCGACCTGTTGGGTGAGGCTTTCGACTACAGCCAGCGAGCCCACCAGGGGCAGAAGCGCAAGTCAGGCGAGGACTATATCACCCACTGCGTCGAGGTGGGCAAGATCCTCGCCGGGCTCTATCTGGACACCGCCTCGATCGCCGCGGCATTCCTTCACGATGTGGTGGAGGACACGGATGTCGGGGTCGAGGAGATCCGCCAGAAGTTCGGCGACGAAATCGCCTCGATCGTCGACGGGCTGACGAAACTGGGACGCGTCGAGTTCAGCTCGAGCACAGAGCAGCAGGCCGAGAACTTCCGCAAGCTGCTGGTGTCGATGGCCCGGGATGCGCGGGTGATCATCGTGAAGCTGGCCGACCGGCTGCACAACATGCGGACGCTGCGGGCGCTGGCGTCGGGCAAGCAGCAGCGGATCGCCCTCGAAACCCGGGATATCTACGCTCCGCTCGCCCACCGGTTGGGGATGGCCAAGATCCGCTGGGAGCTGGAAGACCTCGCCTTCAAGGTGCTGGAGCCCTCGGCCTACCGGCAGCTGGCCAAGAAGGTGCGAGAGCGGCGCCTGCAGCGCGAGGAGTGGATTGGCCACCTGGGCGAGCCACTGCGCAAAGAGCTGNNGAGTGGATTCGCCAATTGAGCGAGCCACTGCGCAAAGAGCTGGAGCGGGCGGGGATCGCGTGTGAGGTACAGGGCCGGCCCAAGCACCTCTGGTCGATCCACAACAAGATCGTCAAGCGGGGTCGGCCGTACGAAGACATCTACGACCTGATGGCGATCCGGGTCTTGGTGCAGAGCATCAAGGACTGCTACCACGCGCTGGGCGTGATTCACAACAAGTGGACGCCGCTCACCGAGCGCTTCCACGACTACATCGCGACGCCCAAGTCGAACATGTATCGCTCGCTGCACACGACCATCTTCGGGCCCGGTGGGCGCCTTTACGAGATACAGATCCGCACGCACGAGATGCACCGGACGGCGGAGTACGGGATCGCGGCGCACTGGCGGTACAAGGAGGGCTACAAGGGCGCCCCCGATGAGGTGGATGAGAAGCTGGCGTGGTTTCGCCAGGTCCTGGAATGGCAGCAGGAGACCAAGGAGCCCGAAGAGTTTCTGGAGTTTCTGCGGATCGACCTCTACCAGGACGAGATCTTCGTCTTCACCCCGGCCGGGGACGTGAAGCAGCTGCCCAAGGGCGCGACACCCATCGACTTTGCCTTCGCCGTCCACACCGAAGTCGGCTACCACTGTGCAAGCGCGCTGGTGAACGGCCGAATCGCGCCGCTGACACGCGAGCTGAAGAGCGGCGACACGGTGGAGATCACGACCAGCCCGCGGCAGACGCCATCGCCCGATTGGCTCAAGTTCGTCCGCACCGCACGGGCCCGACAGAAGATACGGCAGTGGATCCGGCAGGAGGAGCAACACAGCGCGACCCAGATCGGCAAGGAGTATCTGGAGCGCGAGCTTCGCAAGCGTCGCAAGCGGGTATCCGACGCGGAGCTGGCCGAAGCCGGGTCGGCGGCCGGGTTCAGCACGACCGAGAGCCTGTTTGCCGCCCTGGGACGCGGTGACGTCGCGCTCTCGCAGATCTTCAAGCAGCTGTGGCCGGACGGGCAGGCATCGGAAGCGGTGGCGAAGCCGTCGGCGCTCACGCGGCTGGTCGAAGGGATACGCGGCGGCCCGCGGGGCGTGAAGATCCAGGGGCTGGACAATCTGATGGTCCGATACTCCCAGTGCTGCCAACCGGTGCCTGGCGATGATGTGATCGGGTACATCACCCGCGGGCGTGGGGTTTCGATCCACCGGAGCGATTGCCCCAATATTTTGAAATTCGCCAAGTACCCGGAGCGGCGGATCGAGATCGACTGGCAGGCCGGGGGTGAGCAGCTGGTGTTCGTGAAGATCCTGGTGGAGGGCACCGATCGCCGGGGCCTGCTCTCGGACCTGGCGCGGGCGATCACCAACACCGGGACGAACATCCAGAGTGCCGAGACCGTGGCGGTCGAGGGTGGCATGCGCGGCGAGTTCGTGGTGGAGGTCGAGGATCTGCCTCACCTGATGAAGATCATTAAGGCGATGCGGAAGGTGAAAGGCGTGATCAGCGTGGTCCGGCGCGAGAGCTTCGCCGAGTCCGAGCTGCAGGCGGACGTCGAATAGTGGCGAGCTACTGGCTGTTGAAGAGCGAGCCGGGAGAGTACTCCTTCGACGACCTGGAGCGTGAAGAGCGCGTCCGTTGGGACGGCGTCAGTAACGCTTTGGCGCTCAACCACATGCGTCAGGTGCGACCGGGAGACAAAGCGTTCTTCTATCACACCGGCAAGGTGAAGGCGATCGTCGGCGTCGCGCGCGTCGAAAGTGAGCCGTATCCCGATCCCGAGAGCGAGGATGAGCGCGTCGTCGTGTTCGACATCGGTCCGGAGAGAAGACTGGCTCAGCCGGTTACGTTGGCGGAGATCAAGGCGGAGCGGGTCTTCGCAGAATGGGAACTGGTGCGCATGCCACGGCTTTCCGTCATGCCGGTTCCAAGGCCGCTCTGGACCCGCGTACTGGAGATGTCGAAGGGCTGACGTGAATGGCCCGGGCGTGCAGTCCGGCCGTTCCGGCGCCTCAGTGAGCGCCGCAGACGGTGACGGATGGGAATGAGCGAGAGGGGAGCGGTTCGAGGCCTCGTCGGCCGAGCCACCGAGCTGGCTCAGCTCAGACGGGTCTTTCAGGAGATCCGTGAGGGCCGGGAGGGCCGTGGACGCCTGGTCACGCTGACCGGCGCCACGGGCATCGGCAAGACGGCGCTGGCCCAGTCTTTTCTCGGGCAGATTCGGGCTCAGGATCCGCGCGTCATCGCGCTGACCACCCACTGCGTCGAGCACCAAACCGCCTATCGACCCTACGGCCCCTTTCGCGATATCCTCGCCGAGCTGACCCAGGCCGGCGGCGATGCCGGTCTGTCCTCGCTGGTCCGAAAAGCGGCGCCCGGCTGGCTGCCGGATGCTGCCCAGGCGCCGGGCCGCCCGGCCTTGTTCGATCAGTTCCTGGCGCTGTGCCGGGCGATCCTCCGCGCTCGGCCGCTCGTTCTCGCCTTTGACGACCTGCAATGGAGCGACCGCTCGTCGCTCGACCTGCTGGCGCGGCTCGGTAGCGCGCTGGGGTCGCTGCCAGCGCTGATCGTCGTGACCTACGAATCGGTGGCGCCCGAGCAGGCGCCGGCGGTGAAAGAGGTCCAGCACCGGGCCGGCGCCAGCGCGATGGAGCTCGTGGTTCGCGGGCTGGAGCGCGAGGCGATCCTCGAGCTTGCTGGCGCCGCGGTAGGTGGGCAGCTGGCGAACGAGCTGGGCGAATGGATCGTGGATGCGGCGCAGGGCAACCCGCTGAGAGCCGAGCATTACGCCCGCTGGCTGCTGGAAGAGAAGATCATTCGCAAGGGCTTACGGCGCTTCAAGGTGCGCGAGGGGCAGCTGCCGAGCCCGGCCAAAGGGATCGATGAGGTCGTGGCGGCGCGGCTCGATCGCCTGGAACCGAGCCTGCGCTGGACACTCGAGGCCGCCGCCTTCGGCGGATCGGTGATCGACTCCGCCGTGGTCGCCCACCAGGCGGGAAAACGCGAGGAGGAGATCCTCGCCGAGCTGCGGGTGGCCGACGCCAAGCACGGGCTCCTGGACGGGATCGGCGACCGGCGCTGGGCGTCCGGATCCTGGTCGGCCCGCTTCCGCTTCCGCCACCCCCGCGTGAGACAAGTCATCCGCGAGCGTGTGTCGGGCAAGCGGCGGATACACCTGACGACGCGAGCGGCCGAAGCGTTGGAGAGGCTGATGGGCGACGGCGCCACCCAGATCGCCGGGGAGCTCGCCGCCCTGTATCTGGCCACGGAGTCGTCCGACAAGATCCACGAGTGGACGCTCAAGGCCGCGGATCTTTCTGACCGCCTCTTTGCCGTCTACGAGGTGGACGACTACCTGCGTGCCGCGGCCCGAACCACCCGCGCGGAGAGCGAGCGGCTGCGCATCGAGAGCCGGCTGGCAACGATCTATGGCGCGACGGGGAGAGAGCCGGAAGCGGAAGCGCTGGCGGAATCCGTTTATGACCGAGCGCGGCAGGCGGAAGACAGGGAGACCATGCAGCAGTCGGGAACGATGCTGGGTTGGCTGCGGTTGGAGCGGGGCGTTCCACCCCTCGAGCTGGCATCACTGGCCGGAGGGCTGGTCGATGCCGCCCGATCGGCAGAACTGCCCGAGGAGCTGGTCCAGGCTTTGGATCTCTCGTGTGTGGTGGCAGAGCGGCTGGGCCGGGCCGAGGAAGCATTGCTCATGGCCGAGGAATCGCTACACGTGGCCGAACAGAGCGGCAGCGCCGAGATGGTGGCACAGGCGGCCTACCGGCTGGCGCGCGTACACCTTTCCTGGGGGAGTCCCGAGGAGGGCCGGCGGCTGGCAGAGCGGGCGCTCGACGTGTTTGCCCAGATGGACGACATGGGTGGGGTGGCGGTCTGCCACGATTTGTTGGGGTTGGCGAATTTCCGGGCGGGCGACTGGGAGCAGGCGCTGCATCACTGGGAGTCGGCTCTAGAGAACATGGAGGTAGCGGGGATCCCCGACGAAAAGATCGCCATGCAGGTGAACATCGCGGAGCTGCTGACGCTGCGTGGTGAATTCGATCGTGCCCTCGGCCTGTTCAAGTCGGGGCTGCGACTGGCGGAGGAGCTGGACGACGAGGCGCTGGCACGTCGCTGCCGTACCGGGATCGCCCGGCTCGAGTTCGAGCGCGGTGCCTACGGGACGGTTCTGGAGCTGACCGAAGAGATCCGCCAGTTCTTGCCGGATAGCGGGGCGTGGAGAGACGACTTCCAAACGACGGCGATCCGGGCGCTCTCCTATCTGGAGCTGGGGGACGAGCTGCAGGCCTGGCAGGAGGCGGCGCGTCTCGAGCAGCTGTACCGCGGGAAAGAGGGCTGGTTCGCCCGCCGGGCCGAGGGTGATGCCGTGAGGATCCGGGTCATCGACCTGGACAGCGACGCCTGGCTGGCCGGGATGGTGGCCAAGCAGAGTATCGGCGAGACGGTGGACAAAGATCCCTACGGCGAAGCGTTTCTGCAGTACCACCGTGCCTGTGTTCTGGCGCGGGCCAAGCCGGGTGAGGCGCGAAAGGCGGCGGAACGCGCGGTACAGCTATTTGGTAGATTGGGGGCGAACCCCATGCTGCGCCGGGCCCGGGAACTCCGGGACGAGATGCCGCCGGAGGAGTACCTGGACGAGGCCGCCGACGCCACCGACAGCGCCGGGATTGACAAGTGGTTCGAAAGCTACGAGTGAGCGCGGCCGCGAATCACCGACTCCGCGACGCTCGGGCGCTCACGCTCGAGCGTTGCGACTTTTGAGGGACGCGGATGCCTGGACCACCCCGAATCATGCCGAGATCGACCGTCGATGCACGTGCTCGGCCGCCGCGGGCTGGGCGCTCGCCGTTCGACCTGAAGAGTCCGTTCCAACCGACCGGCGACCAGCCGGCCGCGATCGCCGAGCTGGTTGCGGGCTTGGAACGGGGAGATCGCTGGCAGACGCTGATGGGGGTGACCGGCTCGGGGAAGACGCTGACGATGGCTCAGGTGATCGCCCGTTGGGGTCGCCCCGCGCTGGTGATGAGCCACAACAAGACGCTCGCGGCACAGCTGTACGGAGAGCTCAGGCAGTTCTTTCCCGCGAACGCCGTCGAGTACTTCATCTCGTACTACGACTACTACCAGCCCGAGGCGTACGTGCCTCAGACCGACACGTACATCGAGAAAGACGCCTCGATCAACGATGACATAGACAAGCTGCGCTTGCGTGCGACATCCAGCTTGATGGAGCGGGATGATGTGATCGTGGTGGCGTCGGTCTCCGCCATCTACGGCCTGGGCGATCCGGGCGAGTACCGCAAACTGTTGCTCCTGCTGGAGCGAGGTCAGCAGATCACGCGGGACGAGATCCTTTCGGCGCTGGTCGATGTCCGATACGGCCGCAACGACCTGGACTTCCGACGCGGCACCTTTCGGGTCCGAGGTGATGTGGTCGAGATCTTTCCCGCCTACGAGGAACAGGCGGTGCGGGTCGAGCTGTGGGGCGACGAGGTCGAGCGGCTGACCAAGATCCACCCGCTGACGGGAGCGGTGATCGCCGAGTTGGAGCGGGCGGCGGTCTACCCGGCCACCCACTACGCGATCGGTCAACCTTCCCTCGATCAGGCGATCGTTGCGATCAAAGCGGAACTGGAAGAACGAGCCCGCGAGCTGCGACGGGGCGGTCGAACCCTGGAGGCGCAACGTCTGGAGCACCGGACGCGCTACGATCTCGAAATGCTGCGCGAGGTCGGTCACTGCGCGGGTATCGAGAACTACGCCCGGCACCTCTCGGGCCGCGCCGAGGGGGAGCGACCCGCCTGCCTGCTCGACTACTTCCCCGACGACTATCTGGTCTTCGTGGACGAGTCGCACGTGACCGTGCCGCAGATCGGCGGCATGTACGAAGGCGATCGGTCGCGCAAGAGCACGCTGGTCGATTACGGGTTTCGTCTGCCCAGCGCGCTCGACAACCGGCCCCTGCGCTTCGACGAATGGGAGGCGCTGGTTCCTCGCGCGATCTTCGTCTCCGCGACGCCGGGTGACTATGAGCTGAAACGCTCGGCGGGCGTGGTCGTGGAGCAGATCATCCGACCGACCGGCCTGCTCGATCCTCAAATCGACATCCGTCCGGTCCGCGGCCAGGTGGACGACCTGATCGCGGAGATCCGGGACCGCGCCGATCGAGGCGAGCGCGTGTTGGTGACGACGCTGACGAAACGGATGGCCGAAGACTTGACCGAATACCTGATGGGCGTCGGGGTTCGAGTCCGGTACATGCACTCGGACATCGATGCGATCGAGCGCGTCGAGATCTTGCGCGGGCTCAGATTGGGGCTGTTCGACGTCCTCGTCGGCATCAACCTGCTGCGGGAGGGACTGGACCTTCCCGAGGTGTCGCTGGTGGCGATTCTCGACGCAGACAAGGAGGGCTTTCTTCGCTCGGATAAGAGCCTCATCCAAACGATCGGTCGCGCCGCGCGGAACGAGCACGGAACGGCGATCATGTACGCGGACGCGGTTACCGGGTCGATGCAGAGGTGTATCGAAGAGACCCGGCGGAGGAGGGAGATCCAGCACGCCTACAACGTCGAGCACGGCATCACCCCGCGCTCGATCCGCAAGTCGCCCGATGAGGTGCGGCGCACCACGGCGGTGGCCGACAGCCGCCTCGACCCGGGAGCCCGGGTGGTAGACACGCTGGCCGGCCTTCCGGATGTCGAGCCGGAAGAGTTGATCGAGCGGCTGACTGCGGAGATGGAGCGCGCCGCTGAGAAGCTCGACTTCGAGTTGGCATCGGAACTGCGGGACCACATCTTCCAGATCAAGGCCGACCTCGAGACTCAACGGCGCCGGGACCGGCCGCGAAGCCGGTCCCGCTGATTCGGGCCACCCTGGTCAGTCTATTCGAGCGAGAGGCGAGCAACTCGACGATGAGTCGAAGCCGGTCGCTGGGTCCACGGACGTTTTCGGAGGCCGCCCTGATTGATTGGGGCCGGCGCATCGGCGCCGCTGCCGATCCGCCGCTCTGGGTCGCGATGATCGGCCCCCTGGGGGCGGGGAAGAGCGTGCTGGCCCGGGCGATCTGCCGTGGGGCCGGCGTCGGCGGCCACATCCCGTCCCCCAGCTTCACCTTGGTCCAGCGCTACGACAGCCCGCGCGGAGTTCCGATCTTCCACGTCGATCTGTTCCGCTTGAACCCGGGTGAGACGATGGAGCCGCTCGGCTGGGACGAGCTGTTGAGCTCGGAAGGTTTCGTGCTGCTGGAGTGGGCCGATCGTGCCGAAGGGCAACAGCCGGCCGATCGCTGGGAAATCAACATCGAGTTCGGGGCCCGGAGTGACGAACGGAGCGTGCAGGCTCGGAGTCTCGGTTCCGCTCCCGGGTTGATCGAGTGGTAGCGGCGCCTGGGGTGGCCGGCAAGAGCGCGGGGCTGGAGGTGTGGCTCGCCGTCGAGACCGCCACGCCGCTGGGCTCGGTGGCGCTGTGGCGGAACGGGCTCGTGTTCGAGCAGACGTTACGGATCCAGGGGGCGCATTCGGAGCGTGTGCTGCCGGCCATCGATCATGCGCTACAGGTCACGCGGACGGCGCCGGAGGAGCTCACCGCGCTCGTCGTCGGCTCCGGACCGGGATCGTTCACGGGCGTCCGGGTCGCCGCATCGCTGGCCAAAGGGTGGGCGAAAGCGCGAGGAACCCCGCTGTTCGCCTATTCCAGCCTGGCGGCGGTCGCGGCCGGGGCGGGCGGTGTCGGCCCGGTCTGCCCGATGTTCGACGCCAAACGCGGCGAGGTCTACGCGGCGTGCTACGAGATGCGGGTGGACGGGTTGGATGAGCGGTTAGCGCCCGGGGCGTGGCGGGTCGAGGCGCTGCTCGAAGAGCTGCGGCGACGAGACCTGAGCCCGGCATTCGCGGGAGACGGAGCGGTGGCGTACGAGGCGGCGATACGCGGCGTCGTCTCGGGGGCAAGGGTGTTGCCCGAGCATCTGGGTGTGCCTCGGGCCGGGTGCCTTCTCTGGCTGCGGAACGTCGCCCCCGAGTTGGGCTACGTGGGCCGTCCCGAGGCTTGG
>JABAOH010002988.1_pt2 | contig 12243 bp, 2 predicted proteins | sample 7062181 | NCBI WGS metagenome assembly JABAOH01 (sample SAMN14538630, study PRJNA623070) | marine sediment metagenome | biome: marine biome [ENVO:00000428]; feature: marine pelagic biome [ENVO:01000023]; material: deep marine sediment [ENVO:00002113]; isolation source: pool of 5 deep marine... | reverse complement strand
CGAAACGGGCCTTAATATCCATAACCCGCAAGATGACGAGTGGCAGTATCAGTTCGATCATAATAATCGGATCGGCGAAGACTGCAGGAATATCTACTGTCACGGAGGGGTCCCACCCAGCTGGCCCACTCAGGGCGATTCTCCGCCGCCACCCCCAACATATTATTGCGGGGATTGCCATTTAATGGCTGCAGATACGGACGATTATGTCTACAACAACGGAACCATGGCTATGGTGAAGGATGCGGGGGAATGGGACACTACGGGACACGGTGCGGCCGGGGCGTACGATTCGGGTAATGGCGGTGCCGATTTCGCGGCTGCTTCCCCCACATCCGATCCCCAGGGCTGTGCCTACTGCCACGGCTTTTTAGGGACAGCGGAGAACCCGTCCATTGCCCACGGCGACAACCTCAACCCGTTCCGGCTCGTCAACCGCGATTCCCTGGGCAACGGCACCACCGACGCCGCCAACGGCTACGGCTGGAACGATGTGTGCCTCGTGTGCCACAGCAGCGCCGACAGCGACGGGTACGACCCTGACACGGGTGCCGATTATTCCGCAAAGAACGGGAAAGACATCGACGAGAACCACTTCGGCACCAAGCACGCCGGGAGCGACGGTGGCCAGTTCTGCTGGGACTGCCACGACCCCCACGGCGATGCCGATGATTACATGATACATTCCGGCGACGGGAGCGCTGCGGGCAAGGGCGTAACCGACGTCTCGGACGGGATCTACGGAGTTCCCCAGAGCTCCCGGCCAGTCGAGGGGCTCGACGCCAGGCCCGCGGCCGGCGGCTACGCTTCCGAGGACCTCGTAGAGCAGTCCCCCGGAACCGGCGGCACCTATAATGGCCTATGCCAGACCTGCCACGCGGACGGTGGGACTGGGGCGAGCTATTTCTACCGCAACGCGGCGCCTCCTGCGGCTGCGGCCCACAACAGCTACGACACCCAGCTCTGCACGAGCTGCCACGATCACGCCCAGGACTTCTCGCCAACCTGCAACACCTGCCACGGCGTGGCCGCCGACGGAAGCGGCCGTCCCCCCACGGCGCCGACGAATGCCCGGGGTGGAAGTCCTTCTCTTCTGTGGAATTCCGCGGTGGATCCCGACACGGGAGACGGCGCCGGGATAGGGAATCACAGGAGCGTCTCGACGACCACGCCGCAGATCACGGCGAGCTCCCACGAGGGGATTAGCTGCAGCGAGTGTCACACGGACACGCCCGGGAGCGGTGCCGACCACAACGACGGGGGCGCCAACGCCACGATGACGAACCTCACGGCGAATCACACGTGGAACGGGGCAGGAGGCCCGCTGGCGACTGTGTGGACGGCGAACACCCCCGGCGCGACCGCCTCCGTGGTGGACGACTCGTGCCAGAACGTGGACTGCCACTCTTCCTACGGCCCCTACCAGGCGACCCTTCCTTCGGGGACTCCCTTCCCATACGAGCGGTACTGGGAAAACGAGACGATGTGGGATTGCTTTACCTGCCACGGGTACCAGGATACAGCAGATATAACGAATAACCCGACAGCGCTCGACCGGCACATAAGCACGGGCAGCCACGACCGTCACATACAAACGATCGCGAACGGCGGCGCGGAGAAGGACTGCGGCAACTGCCACGACACGGCGAACGCGACGCTGTACAGTACCACGTCACCTCCGGGGACGCACAAGAGCGGGTTCATCGAGTGGAGCTTCGGTGGTGCACCCGATCCATACGGTGCCGTTTTTCCACCTTCATACAGCGTGGCTAGCGGGACACGCCAGCCGACGGACAACGATACGGGAGCGGGTCACGATGCATACGGCACCTGCGCCACCGTCTACTGCCACAGCATCGTGCAGAAGAGCGACGGTGCCGACCTTGACAATACGGGTGGTGATTACAAGGCTCCCTCCTGGGGCGGGACGGTGGTGTGCGGAGACTGCCACGGCGACGACCCGAACACGGGCGCGGAGGCGACAGCGGCGATCGCGAGCGGATCCCACACGAAGCACATAGATCCGACATCTTCGCCCGCATATGGCTACGCCTGCGTTACCTGCCACAGGGACCAGGCCCTCGCCGTGGATGCGGGGAGCGGGACGGTCTACCACGCCGACGGGTTAATCCAGCTTGGCCTTTCCGGCACGGTGGGGACGGTCGTTCTTGACGGCACCTACGATACGGATGCCGTCCCCGGTACCGACGAGGCCCTGGGGAGACTCCCCGACCCCGGCTACGGCGATTGCACGAACCTCTACTGCCACAGCGACGCAAAGGAACAGAAATCCTTTGTGACGGACCCCGATCACAAGCGGGTTCCGACGTACGCCACCATAACGTGGGGCAGCGCGAACCCGGGATGCGAGGGGTGCCACGGGAGCGGGGCGCCCGACGGTTCCACCACGTACGCCTACGGTGCCCCCGACTACGCGAACGAGGGAACGGCGACCCAGGCTGCGAACAGCCACGGGACCCACGTTTCCGGCGGTATCGCCTGCGCGTCGTGCCACATTGCTACGATCACCGATGCCGATCCCTCAGATGGCTGGACCCTCGAGCCGGCCGGCCCTCATGGGAACGCTTCGCTCGATGTTGCTTTTGAAACGCAGTACGACGCCTCCCTCGACGGAACGGGGACGCTGAACTACACGGCGTCATCGAAGACCTGCGCGGATATCACCTGTCACGGCGGCCAGGGCAGCACCGTGCAGTGGGGCCAGCAGAGCGCGGTGAGCTGCCAGAGCTGCCACGTGGCTGCCACGCCGGATGTGGACGACTATACGTGGGACAATTTCACGGGGACCGCTGCAACGATCAACGGGACCGAGTGGGGCTATTCCGGCCACGGTAAGCAGTCGGGCAGCTACGATGTGAGCACAAATAGTGCGGCTGCCTTTTTCGATGGGGCGCGCTCCTCCGATTCCGAGGGCTGTGCCTACTGCCACGGCTTTTTGGGGACGACGGAGAACCCGTCCACTGCCCACGGCGACAGCGCCAACCCGTTCCGCCTCACCAACCGGGATGACCTGAACAACCCGCAGGCCGCGGAGAACGGCTACGGCTGGAACGACGTTTGCCTCGTGTGCCACAGCAGCGCCGATACCAACGGGTACGACCCCGATGGGTCGGGGAGCGATTATTCCGCGAAGAACGGGAAGGACATCGACGAGAACCACTTCGGCGCCAAGCACGCGGCGAGCGAGGGCGGCCAGTTCTGCTGGGACTGCCACGACCCCCACGGCGACCGGGAGGACGGGACAACCGGGAACATATTCATGATTCACGCAACGGTGTCGAAGGTGAACGACGACGCTTACGGAGTCCCCGGTTCGAGCGGGGGCGATACGGTAACGGTGGAGTTTACGAAAAAGAGCCTTCCGGTGGCGGTGGGTTACTACGTGGAGACGACGAACAATCCTGCCACGGGAATCTGCCAGGCCTGCCACGACAACGAGGCGGGCGGTGGCGCAGACGAGGTGAAGTTCTGGCGCAACGACCTGACCGAGGACCAGGAGAACGACGGAACAAACGACGACGTATCTGGAGGCCGCCACAACGAGGATCAGGTGTGCACGGGGTGCCACCAGCATAACAGGGATTTTTCCGCAAGCTGCAACCAGTGCCACGGGAGTAGCGGAGTGGACCCGTGGACGGGTAAAGTGGAAGCGGACGGCATGCCCTATCCGGGAGATGGCTCGACCCAGTACCATCCCCAGGCCGTGACGGACATCGGCACGAGGGCTGCAAAACCCTATGAGGACGGCCACAGCATCCACGTGCGGGGCGAAGGGATGGCCTGTGCTGATTGCCATTACTCCGGTGGGAGCCAAGCGTCCTATGACCCGACCCACCCGGATAGTGGAACCACCGCGGGATTCAAGACAGGGCAATCTGCACCGAATCACTCCCTTGTCGATATGAACGTTAATTCGCTTTTCAATATCGGCTCCTTAACAGCCTCGTACGAGGGGAACCCCGGGACAAATGCGAGCAATAACAACTGGAAAGCCTGTGATAACGTGAACTGCCACTTCGGCCGCACGCCATCCTGGGCGGGGGTGACGCAGACTGCTGGGCCGGGCGTGACCATCACCGAGTCGGGAGGTTCCACAAACGTAAACGAGGCGGGGCCGACCTCCGACACCTACGATGTCGTGCTGAATACCCAGCCTACGGCTGATGTAACGATAACCGTTTCCCCCGACGCGCAGACCACGGTGAGCTCCACTCCCCCTCTCCCCCTCGTATTCACCACGGCGAACTGGGACACGCCCCAGACGGTGACGGTGACGGCGGTAGACGACGGAAGTATCGAAGGTCCACACACCTCCACCATTACCCATACCTCGTCGAGCACCGACGGGAACTACAACGGCATCGCGATCAACAATGTGACGGCGAACATAACCGACAACGACACAGCGGGCGTGACCATCACCGAGTCGGGAGGTTCCACAAACGTAAACGAGGCGGGGCCGACCTCCNNGGCTACGGTGGCCTTCCAGTCTGCCTCCAGCGCCACCGCCGATGAGGCGGCAGCTCCCTTTGATGTAACGGTTGCTCTAACGACGACTCCCGGCGGCGCTACCCTGTCAACGGCCGTGACCGTTGATGCAGTAGACGCGGGCGGCGGTTCGGCTACGAGCGGGACAGACTACTCTCCCTTTGGCACCCAGGTCGTTACATTCTCTGCAGGTTCAGGGGACGGGGCGACGCAGACCGTGACGCTTACCGTTCTGTCGGATACGGACGTGGAGGGAGACGAGACGGTCAATCTCCAGCTGCAGAACGTTACCGGCCCGGCAGCCCTCGGTGCACAGACCAACCACACGGCGACTATCACCGATGACGATTCTGTAGCTCCCGAACCGGAAACAAATGTATTCCCAGATGGGTCCGGAACCGGAAACGCGGCAAACAATGTAACTGCGGGCAGCCTTGATTCAGACGATAACGTTTTTGCCACTTCAACGAGCAGGCAGAATGATCTGGTTGCGTCACTCGACAATCCTGGATTCACCGACAGCATTCAATCGGTCATTATCAGCGGGACAGGATTGGTCGGCGATATCGGCTATACTATGCAACTTGCCCTCGTAGTGAACGGCACATCGTATCCGGATCCGGGTGGGGCACGTACATTTGCTCAACCCAATGTAGAGGAGACGTGGGAAAGCCAGGCTTGGACGACGAATCCGGACACCGGTTTACAATGGACGCCGGGCGATATTGATAACCTGGAAGTGGGAGTCGATTTCAACAAATCCGGTAATCCAACAGGTGATTGGCAGGTAGATCAACTCTATATTATCGTAAACAAAGTTGGTTCGTTTGCCCCGCCCCGCCAGACGGGTGGGAGCACGGGCATCGCCTGCGATACCTGCCACGAGTTCGGGCCGAACAGCGATATCCTCGACGCGTCGGGCCATCCCACATCGGGGAACAATCTGTCCAACGCCGATCAGTACGTGTACGGGGCAACTGGCGACCACATCGCTCACGGCGTGGGTGACCCCGGGACATGGACGCCTCCCGCCCCGCAACCCTCTGACGAGAACGATGCGAGCTTTAGCTTCCCCTGCAGCACCTGCCACGGAGACATATCGGGATATGATGCCGCCCACCGGAACGGTTCCGTAGACATGGCAGCCTCAGGCCAGATCAGCGGCGGTACGTGGAACTCCGGCCCGAGGACCTGTTCAAATGTATCATGTCACGGAGGGGCGACCACCCCGGTATGGGGCGTCGGCGCGACCACCTGCACCGACTGCCACATTGGCGGAAACCAGCCGACATCCGGCCTGCACCAGTACAACGCTATCTATCCGGATGTTGAGGGCCACGACGATAGCTTTGGCGGAGGGAGCTACGGCTGCGAAGACTGCCACCAGAGCCCGCCCTCTAACGCCCACGCAAACGGGACGTTGAACAATCCCTCCACGGCCACCTTCTACTTCAACTCGACGGGCAAGACGATCAACCTTGGAGTGTTGTCAGAAAACACGGATAACACGTGCACGGCGAGCTGCCATGCGGACAACAATAGTTGGCAGCGTCAGTGGAGCGCTTCTGCGTACAGCAATGCCACGACACCCGGCGATCCCCGATGCAGCGTGTGCCACGGCCAGCTGAACGACTGGCGGGGAGGACTGACGGTGAACCACGACCGCGCGAAGGTGAACGACGGCACGCACAGCACGTGTGCCCAGTGCCACGTAGCCCCGAACGCGCCGTACGCGTGGGGGACGCACCACGACACGACGCCGACCCACCAGGTTCAGTACAACAGCAACGCTGACCTGAACTACGACACGGCTGCGGGGACGTGCAACTCCGCCTGTCACGACAACAGTGCGAGCTACGTGATGGGTGTGAGCACGCTCTTTGTCGAGTCGGGCCTTTCCGGTTCTGGCGCTTCGTGCACCACCTGCCACGGTGCCGATTCGGGACCCGATTCGGGCCGTATCTGGCCGGATAACAATGCTGGGAACAACCCGAGTCCTACCTACGCCGACAACGATGTGGGCGCTCATGACAACCACGTGCTGGCCATCGGTCAGTACCTGGGCTACGGGAATGATCCGGGTACCTACACCCAGGGGCAACAGACCACCATCTGCGCCTTCTGCCATCCGAGTCCCGGGGAGACGGGTCACTCGACGGATGACGGCACGGACCTGGGCGGCGGAGGCCGTGTGAACGTCTTCAATGCCACTGACGGAGGTGTTTTCACCCGGTACGCCACGGGAGCGCAGGCGACGGAGCCCGACGCTGGTTCGGGCACGGGTACCTATGACTACACGTCGTTGAGCTGCTCGAACGTGGACTGCCACAACGAGACCCAGACACCTAATGGTGCAAACAACTGGGGCACTCCGCCGACGCTGGTTGCTGCGGCAGACTGCCAGGTGTGCCATCCCACGACGAGCTACACCAACCGCCACGGCACCCACGTGACGGACAACGGGTATGCGTGCACGGAGTGCCACACGGACCACGAGACGGGATTGGCGTTTCAGCACCAGAGCGGGGCAGTGGACCTGGTGTGGACGAACGTAGGGAGTTTCGAGGAGGCTTTTGGCGGCAGCGATGGTGCGTACAGCCAGGCTGCGCCGCTCCCGTACAAGGATGCCACGTGGGGCACCTGCGGTTCTGCTGCCTGTCACAACAACAAGACCACGCCCACCTGGGATACTGCGGCGACGACGGCCTGCACGGTGTGCCACACCCCTGGTGATGTGACCAACGTCAACCCCACCTCGGGTATTCACGACGAGGTTCCCACGGTATCGGGCGTGCAGCATGACGACAGCTACACGTACAACGGTGGTGCGAACACTGCGGACTGCACCACCTGTCACGGTACGGATCCGACCACTGCGGGCGGCCACAGGAACGGCACCGACGATTCGAGCAGGGGTGTAATCGACGCGGTGGATCCCCGGGTAAATCTTGTTGCCGGTGTCGGCTTCACGGATGCGGTGATACCCACGTGCGGTCCGAGCATTGCAGGCTGTCACGCTGAGCAGTCGGTGGGTGAGAGCTGGAGCCGGAAGTGGCATGACGACTCCGATCTATCTGACGGCAGCGAGTGCGCGGGCTGTCACGGCGACTGGACGAGGGGTTGGAACACGGGTGTGACCCACCGATTCGATGCCAACCCACAGAGCGTCCACGGCAGCGGCACCAGTTACGAGTGCAAGGACTGCCACGCTCTCGAGGCGGCGACCGGCTACGACTTCACCGAGCCGGGCACCGACTGGGGCGCCCCCAGCGAGCACGGCAACGGCTCAATTACCCTCAACAGCAACGGGACGAGTTTTGCCCGCGGAACAGGGCCGGATACCGGTCTTTCCGGCTGCAGTGCCTGCCATAATGCTTTTGACGGAACGACCAGCCCGAACCACTCCTTCACCACCACCGCCTGGACGCTGGAGACCGTTTCGGGTGACGCTGTTGCAGCCAGTTGCGACGGCTGCCACGGTGATGGAGCCGGGCAGTACTGGCCTGACGGTTCTGGCGGCAATCCCGGGTACGTAGATGACAACCTCAACTCTGCTGCCCGCCACGACGCCCACGTTGAGGCGGTGAGCCAGTACAAGTGGGGCGAGGACCTTGCCACGCTGAAGACGGATACGGGCAACGGCACCTCTGATACGAAGCAAAAGACGGTCTGCGCCTTCTGTCATCCGAACCCTGGAGGCAGCGGTCACAATACGGACAGCGGTGACCAGAGGGTAGACGTCCATGCAGCCGCAATGTTCAGGAAGTTTACCGGAGGTGGCGCCGACGATGTGGACATAGGTTCTGTTGCCTACAATTCTGCAACCATGAGCTGTGATAACCTGGTATGTCACAACCGGGTTCAAACGCCGACTGCTGGTACGGACAACTGGGAGGGAACGACGGGGCCCAACTGCACGACCCTGTGTCACACGCCGAACAACACGACCCCTGCCCGCGAGGGCCACGAGGAGCATGCGGTGACGCAGGGCTTCAGCTGCACCGAGTGCCACACGGATCATGCTACGGCTCCGAACTACCGCCATATAACCGGAGTGGTGGACATGGTGTTCACCAATGCCGGTTCCATGGAGCAGCTCTACGGGACCGCTACGGTTGCCGCGTACTCCGAGGGTACGCCGAACACCTTCCGTGACGGTGCGTACGGGACCTGCTCGAACGTATACTGCCACAATGATAAGGAGACGCCCGCCTGGAACGGTACGATTACGGCGAATGGCTGTACCGCGTGCCACACTCCCGGAGGGACGGGGGGGTACATCGATCCAACAAGTGGTCTCCACAATTTGACAGCCGTCGGTACGACTGCTCACGATGACGCGTTCGACGACGGAACACCGCCTCCGACATACGACTGTACCAGCTGTCACACGGCGACGCCGTCGACGAACCATAGGGACGGGACGGTGACGAACAGCTGGAACGCCGTGCCTCCGTCGATCAACTTTGCCACCGATGTGACCTTTACGGACGGCGCGCCTCCCACCTGTTCGCCCACGGCTGGCCTCTCTGGGTGTCATGCAGATGGTGGTGATTGGAGCAGGAAATGGTCTACGGCGGCTGACGCGGACCATTCAGACACGACACCTGGGCAAGCATATTGTGGTGTCTGCCATGGTGAGATCGGCAGCTTCAATGCAGGCGTCGAGCATGTTTCCAATCCTCCCCATGAGTGCGACACCTGCCATTTCATCACCACCAGCCCCCAGCACAGGGATGGAAACATCGATCTCAACGACAATTTCGATGCGGCATGTTCAACGGCTACCGACATACGGATCGCCACCGGGGGAGGAAGCCCCGGCGTGTGGTGCAACGGCTGCCACGCAAATGATGCATCCCACACATCGCCGCGGACGGATGCGAATTACTGGACCCATGACGAACGCTCGGCAACGGACGTCTGTATCAGCGGAGGGCATCCGGGCGCCGCGTGCCTGAGCTGTCACGAAGACCCGCAGGGGAGCCGCCGTGATATCGGGTTTATCGACGGGGACTACAGTGTTCATCCAACCAACCATCACATTCAGATTCAGGATACACCCACTCAGGCAAAGCAGGAGCGGGGTTGCCAGGTGTGCCACTATGAGATGGAGACTGCTGCCGGCGGCAACGATGACGTCATCAGGCTCAAAGCGTACTCTTCGACGGGGGCCATTTTGGATGACGCAAGCGGCAACCCGGGAGGACCAGGAACGGGCTGGGACTTCGACCTCATCGATTACATCCCGGGGACCTCTGACAGGAGCGTCGTCACTCCCTTCTGCCTCGGCTGTCACGGAGAGTACATGAAGGCAAACCAGCCGTTCGCCCTTTCCGGCACAGGGGACACCAACACGCCCGTATCGAAGGCCTGGGATGGCAGCAGTATCGAGAGCAAATACTCGAACAGCGGAACGACAAGCTTCGGGAAGTACAGCTCGTCCACGTTCAACGTGACGCCGGCCGACCAGGTAACCAAGGCTTTTTCTCCCCACGGCCAGGCTGGCTCAAACCAGCGCGGCGTTGCATTTACCAGTTCGTGGAGCGATACCTCGGGGTCAACGAATGTCGAGTGCCTCGACTGTCACAATGCCCATGCGTCAAGCGTAACCGCCACGTGGTGGTTCTCCCCCGACATTGGGGGCCCGCCTACGACGGGAGGGATCATCATAGACCAGGTGAGCATCGGCACGGGGACCTATGCTCCTTCGGCAGTGGGGCCTTTTACGGCCGAGGCCGACCTCTGCTGGGACTGCCATCTCGGCGACGACGCCGCTGTCCCGTTGGATTATAACGATTACGGTTCGAGCCAGCCGATCGCCTCTTACCGGGAGTTTTCGAGCACCACGACAGCGGAAAGGTGGGTTGTCGGCACTGGCGCACCCCAATGGTACTCCAGCTTCAATTTCAAGAGGAATCTCCGGTTTGCAAGCAGCCACTTTGAAGGATCCAAGTTGACCCCCACCCACGGGGCCGATACGATGCAGACTACACCCACATACGACGTGAGTGCCATGGGGTGCGGCGGGTGTCATGATCCACATGGTGTGAGCTCGGACCGGAATTTCCCCGAATACATGGTCCCCGCGCTGAAGGGTACGTGGGTGACGTCACCGTACAAGGAGGACAGGCCGCCGAGGACAGATTACACAACCGGCGCTGACGATTTGAGCCAGACTACCTCGGCAGGCTCACCTAACGATCCCTGGGCCGGAAAACCGGGCCCCCGGGCAAATCCCTGGTTTGGCGCCGGTTCCCCCAGCGGTTTCGATCCGGATTTCAACGTGCCGGAAGTGACGGGAATGGGATATGGCACGACGGGAGGGGGAACGGGATGGAACGGCTTCTTCATAGACGACAACACCTTCGGGACCTCAGGCAATTACTGGGCCGATGCTCCCGTAATTGTCGGAAACGTCACAAACTTAACCGACGTCCACGGCAATTCGAATTCCGAGTACGCTGAGCGCACCGGCATGCCCGGGTTCGGAGGGCTGTGCAGCGTATGCCATCCCGCAATCGACATAAATGACATCACGACCAGGAATTTGGGCCACACTACCGCTCCCGATGAAATCTTTCCCCATCACACGGTTGCCGATCNNCGGTTGCCGATCATACGGCGTTTGGCTATATCGGCACGGACCTCTTCAATAGAGGGTTGGCGGTAAATAAAACCTGGTACGGCACGCCCCCCACCATGCACGGCATGGACCACACGCCAGGAAATTGGGATGGTACATGGGGCCAGTACGGCCCGGACGGTCCCATGGGGCAGGTTGATCTGGAGGGGGACGGAACCGACGATTTGGGTGTAATCGATACTACTGCAGGCGCCATGCAAGTTGCCCACAGGTACTCGTGGGGTCCTGATCCTGTCGTCCAAGGAAGTGACGAAACTGGCGGCGGGATTCAATCGACATATCACAACTTCACCTGCTCAAAGTGCCACACTCCCCACATGGGAACGTTGCCGCGGCTCCTCATTACAAACTGCCTGGACAACGATACGGGGTGGGCCAACCAGGGCACCAACTTACCCGGCCCCTATTACGGAGGGCAGGCCAATGGCTACTATGGAGCATACGTGGGCGCCGAGTACCGGGGGGTTACCTGCCACAGCACCGGCGTGATGAGGAGCGGTACTCACGTCCAGGGAACATCTGACAATGGGGGGTGGAACAACGTGACGCCCTGGTGATGCAATATCGGGTGCGGTAGCAGAGAAAAAAGTGTAACGGATTGCATTTTATGGAAGTAATAAATAGCAGGGGGAAAGAGGACGGTCACCATGAGGCTTCGTAATCAATTCGCGGGTTGGGCGATAGTCATCCTTCTGTTCTTGGCGCTGGGGAAAAGTGCCGAAGCTGCCCCGCTCATCGATGACGACTTCGTCGGCATGAATGTCAGGGGGACGGTTATAGGCGGGGTAATAGGGAAGGGCTGGACGCCCTCCAAGGCCGAATCTGACGACGAGCACATTCAGTACGATGCCTCCGCTCTCAACAATCTCCAGTCTGGGACCTTCGAGGTTGTCTTCAAGAACAAGCTTGAGAAGGGAAGAGGTTACAAAATCTCCTCTGCGTACAACACGATTTTCAGCCTTTACGATAGTACGGGCACGGGGCTTTTCGAGTGGTATTTTCTAAACGAGAGGGAAAAGGGAAAGGGCGTGCCGGGGATCGAGTTTACGTCGACGAACCGATCCCACCTGGTTTACAAAAACATGGAC
>JABAOH010008549.1_pt1 | contig 12246 bp, 9 predicted proteins | sample 7062181 | NCBI WGS metagenome assembly JABAOH01 (sample SAMN14538630, study PRJNA623070) | marine sediment metagenome | biome: marine biome [ENVO:00000428]; feature: marine pelagic biome [ENVO:01000023]; material: deep marine sediment [ENVO:00002113]; isolation source: pool of 5 deep marine... | reverse complement strand
AATTACAAAAACTGTAGCTTAAGATATCAGCACATTAGTCCGAAACCGCCTGAAGACAAACAGTTGGGTAGTCCTGGATGTGCTGGCAGGTTTGATAGGTGTAGTTGTAGATGCTGCAACAGGTGCTTGCTATTCTTTAGATGAAAAAAACGTTAATGCAATCTTGGAAAGGCAAAACGAAGATCCTATTGACCAAATCACTCTAATTTATTTCTAAAAGAACTGAATAGACTTTTCTTTTACTAATCAAATTTTCTTGCAAGGAATTCCAATAATATCGAACCCATAGGTCATCAAAGTGGGTAGAATTTTTTTTCCCTCAATAAGAGAAGATCCAATTCCGGCAGGGGGAAATTGAAAGGGAGTGATCTGCTTAGAAATGTATGATATATTTTCACAACATATGACCGACCGTCTGACTACGAATCAGAAGGCCCCAGGGGTTCGATCCTGACGGGCGTACTGTTTATTTGCTGAGAATCGACAGTTTTGAGTAGGTTTGGATTGAAGGGGATTCCTCTATTTTCAATTATTTTCATGCCAATGTACGTTAGCGGACATCGATTGTTTCGCAAGCGGACATCATTTTCAATAATTCTCCTAAGAATTACCGAGCCTCTTCGTGATTGATTCAAAAGGCATATTTATTGCAGAAGAAGAGGGTAGAGCGATGTTGAAAAGTTATTTAAAAATTTCTATGAGGAACATCAAAAAGCACAAAAGTTATTCCTTTATCAATATTGCTGGTCTTGCTGTGGGAATGACCTGCTGTATTCTTATACTGTTATGGGTTCATGATGAGTTGAGCTATGACAGGTATCATGAAAAAGCCGACTGTATCTACCGGATTACGTATGCTGAAGAAATCGGCAGCGTTTATGACCATTATGCCGTCTCGCCTTTTCCTGCTGCCCCCGCTTTTACAGCTGAATTGCCCGAGGTTATAGCGCACACAAGACTCTGGCCACGAACAGGTCTGATAACCTATGACGATAAAAAATTTGAAGAAAGAGGAATCTTCTACGCTGATAAGAACTTTTTCAAAATCTTTAGCCACGAGTTTATCGAGGGCGACCCGGTTACAGCCCTAGAAACTCCGGGCTCTATCGTTCTGACCAAAAAAATATCCCAAAAAATATTCGGCGATGAAAACCCTCTGGGGAAAACTGTTAATCTTAACGCTGATGGTGATCTTAAAGTCACAGGAGTGGTCAAAAACGTTCCTCGCAATTCCCATTTCCGTTTCAACTACCTCGTTTCTATGAATACAATCCAGGGGAAGAGAGCCGAGTATTTGGATGCTTGGTTGGTCATAATAGGATGGTCATACGTCCTCCTCGATGCAAAAGCTGATGCCAGGATGGTTGAGAAAAAAATGGCGCCCATTGTGGAAAAGCATACGGGGGAGGATGCCCGAAAGTACGGACAAAAATTGTACTACTTTCTCCAGAAACTGACTGACATCCACCTTAGGTCTCATCTAGATTCAGAAATCGAAGGGAACGGAGATATTCGCTATGTCTATGTTTTTTCCCTCATTGCTGTCTTCATTCTTTTGATTGCGTGTATCAATTTCATGAACTTGTCCACGGCCCGTTCAGCCAGCCGCGGGAAGGAAGTCGGATTGAGAAAAGTCTTAGGTGCGCATAAAAAACGACTGATTGTTCAGTTTATCGTGGAATCCGTGGGCTATTCGTTCCTTGCCTTAGTCATAGCCTTTAATTTAGTATGGCTTCTGCTCCCGGCCTTCAACAACCTTACTGGAAAAGAAATCACCGTGGCATCTCTTTTCAATTGGTTTCTTGTCTTCGGTTTGATGGGACTGATGGTATTCACAGGCATAGTGGCTGGAAGTTATCCAGCCTTCTACCTTTCTTCTTTCCAGCCCGTAGAAACCATAAGACAAAAGTTACAGAGAGGGTTCCGGAGATCGGTCCTTCGAACCTGCCTTGTTATTTTACAATTCACAATTTCCATCATCCTCATCATCAGCACATTTATAGTTTTGAAACAGTTGAACTTCATGAAGAATCAAAAATTGGGATTCAAAAAGGAACAGGTCCTTGCTGTCCATATCAAAGGCAGGAGCATCCCGGAGCAGTTTGAGGCATTTAAAAACGAATTGAAAAAATATGCAAGCATTAAAGAAGCTTCTTATTCCAATGGCATCCCTGGGAGAACAGCGACTATCCTCACCGTCTTTCTTGAAGGAGAGCCAGAAAGTGTAAACTACACTTTTAACTATATTTTTGCTGATTATGACTTTCTGAAAACTTATGAAATTGAGCTTGTCAGTGGCCGGGATTTCTCACATGATTTTGGATCGGATAAGGAAGGCGCCTATCTGATCAATGAAACTGCCATGGCAAAGCTGGGATGGGGAGACGAAACCATTGGAAAGAAAATTGGTTTTTCTAAAGAGGCTATGCGTCCGATCGTGGGGGTTATCGAGGACTTTCATTACAGGTCGCTTAAACACGTCATCGGTCCGCTGGCCATTTATCTAAGGCCCAGACATGATTCTTATTTATCCATCAAGATAAATACAGATGACATCTCTGCTGCTTTATCCCACATTGAGAAGACTTGGAATGCTTTTGAGAAAGAGAGGAGTTTTGAATACTTCTTCGTGGATGAAAATTTCGACTCTCTGTACCACTCGGAACAGCAATTGAGCCAAATCATCACATTTTTTGCCTCTATTGCAATATTTGTGGCTTGTCTCGGCCTTTTCGGGCTGGCCTCCTATACGGCAGAGCAAAGCACCAAAGAAATCGGTATCAGGAAGGTGCTGGGGGCTTCGGTTGGATCCATTGTGGTCCAGCTATGCCAGAATTTCCTGAAGTGGGTACTTGTTGCCAACGTGTTCGCTTGGCCGATAACATATTTTGTCATGAAGAACTATTGGCTTTCAAATTTTCCATTCCGAGTTCACATGAACCTCTTAATGTTTGTTGTGGCGGGCATGCTGGCCCTTTTTATCGCTTTGTTTACGGTAAGCTATCAGTCCATAAAAGCCGCTCTGGCAAATCCAGCAGATTCCCTGAGGTATGAATAGTTCCCAACCGAAAAGTTGGAAAGGCAACTCCATCGAGTTTTACGAGAAATTCCTCTCCCTCTGGAAGGACGCTGATCCAGGTATTGCTGAGGTTGAAGATGCAAAGAAGAGATTGGCTGGGTTGAAGCGGGAATAGGATCGGTTCACAGGGAGCTCACAGGGGCAGGGAGGGACTCGATAAGGTGTTTTCTCATAAACATACCCTAATCGTTGCATAAAAAGGAATATTTTGACTCTCTCGAAAAACTACAAATTTTGACAAGTGCATCCTTATTTGATACTAAAAATCATGCAGCTTTAATCTGTGTGTAGAATAAAATAGAAAATGCCAAAGCCGACTTCCAGCTACGAACGCATAGCTACTGAATACTACAGTGAGCGCCACATTACGAGTCGAAACTTTGATCAAGCCACTGCTGCTTTTTTTAACAATCAACCTAATTTAATTCCAAGCACNNGAGTGCTGGAAAGGTGCTTTGTGATGCTCGACAGCTTCCTTTTGATGATAAGGTTTTCAGTGCTGTAACAGCTTTCCTTTTTGATCCGTTTGTATGTCGTCAAATGATTCGGACACACCATTAAGCGATGATTTTGCGAACTTTCCTCGACCTCTGGAAGGACGCTGATCCTGGGATAGCTGAGGTGGATGATGCAAGGAAGAGGCTGGCTGGGTTGATGTAGAAAGAAATTGAAAAAAATCTGTGTCCATATAGAGTCCATCGTATTCCCTCTTTAGCCTCATAGCTATTCCTTTATTTGTCTAATCCTCGTCTTTGATTTATCGTAAACTTTATGATACTCTCTTCCGAAATCTCATAAACAGGATATCACGCAGAATGATCAAAAAATTTTGGATTGACCGGATCATTTTCCTCGCATTGGTAATAGCTTGTTTAGTGCCGGAGGCATTAAGATGTGCTCAGGCGGGAGAAACTAACAAGGAAAAGGCCCGCATATTCCAAGAACAGGTTGAGAAAGCGGCCAAAGACTCGAGAATTCCGGGTATGGTTATCGGCGTGCGGGAACCTGATGGTCGGGTATACGTGGCTGCGGTCGGGATGTCTGATATCTCGAACAACAAGCCCATGCGTATCGACAACACCTTCTATATCGGATCCATCTCTCAGTCGATGTTGGCGGCAATGGTGTTTAAATTGGAAGAAGAGGGGAGACTCAATCTGGAAGACCCTTTATCCCGATTTTTGGAGTTTCCCGGTGGAAATAACGTTACTGTGGAAATGCTCATGGATAATTCCTCCGGTTTTGGTGATTGGACTGGCATAGAACTGAGATCCACCGGAAATCCCCAACTTCCTGAACTTCTCAAATCTCCGCAGAGTCTAGATTCTCTGATCAAAATCGCTGCTGAAGCCGAGCCAATTTTCGAGCCGGGAGAGAGGCAAGAAGGTTGTTATACCAACCTTCTTCTGCTGTCCAAATTGATCGCTAATGTCGAGCGCAAGTCCGCGCTTGAGGTTTTTCAAGAGCGAATTTTTAAACCTCTAGGTATGCAGAACACGCGATATCTGAGTCTGGAGGAGACGCAGGAATCCCTCGCAAAAGGATACCGTGCCGAAGAAGGTTGGGGGGAACCAATCGGGCACGGGCTTACAGAAGTGAGCTGGGCAGACAAGAACCTGCGTGGTCTGGCAGATTTGGGGATTATCAGCGACGCAAAAGACGTTTTGAAGTATCACGTGGGCCTAAGAAACTGGAAGTTGATTTCTGAGAAATCCTTCGAGAGGATGCGTCTGGTCCGGCCGGGGAAATTTAACGGCCTCGGGTACCAGATTGCCAAAGGGCTCCGAGGAACCTGGGAGGGGAATAACGGGCACGCTGTCGGTCACCTCTCAGTCAGTTACTACCATGTTGAAAAGGGAGTATACATCGTGGTGATGGGGAACCTTGGTGACACAGCGCTGCCTGTTACCAGGTTATGGGATTTGCGTTATAAGGATTCCCGCCATTAGGGGATTAACGTCTGTTTAACAGCCTAATATTGAAGCCATTCGTCCTCATTAATGTTTATTTTGCCAATTAGTTCATTGTGCTATAATGCGAACTTTGGAGATTAGGATGTTTATAACAGGATTTATTCAAAGAGAAGGCAGTCGTTATTTCAATATCTTTCAATATTCGTTGATCACGATATTTCTGCTGTTTTGTTTGAATCAAAGTGCAAGTACACAAACACAGGACAATACTCCTGAAGAAAACACAAATCAAAAGTACAGCATTGTCATTGATTCATTGAAATCGCTTATTGCGAAGGAGATGGAAGCCAACAATATTCCCTCCGTTGCAATCGCACTTGTCGAAGACCAGCAGATTGTATGGGCATCGGCATTCGGGTATTCAGACTCTGATAAGGAGATACCTGCAACCACAAGAACCATCTACCGTATAGGATCCGTGTCAAAACTGTTTACAGATATAGCCATCATGCAGATGGCCGAAACGGGAATTCTGGATATCGATGCACCGATTGCCGAGTACCTTCCTGATTTTAAGCCGGAAAATCCCTTCGATACAAATATTACCCTCCGCCATTTGATGTCTCATCATTCCGGACTTATCAGGGAACCTCCTGTCGGCAACTATTTTGATCCTTCCATGCCGACACTGCATGAAACTGTCAATAGTCTGAAAAAGACTAAGCTGGTTTTAGAGCCGGGTTCAGGAATAAAGTATTCTAACGGAGCCATCGCAGTGACAGGATATTTGCTTGAAAAACTTCATGACAAACCTTTTGCTGATATACTAAAAGAAGCTGTTTTGGAGCCCCTTGGAATGAGCTCGAGTTCTTTCGTTCCTGAGGAAAAATTTGGTCAAAGATTGGCAAAGGGGATAATGTGGACGATTGACGGGAGGGAATTTTCTGCCCCCACGTTTGAGCTTGGGGAATCACCAGCAGGATGTATGTACTCGACCGTCGAGGATCTTGGCGTGTTCATATGCATGCTCCTGAACAGCGGAGAAGGCAGGCACGGCAGGATACTGAAACAAAAAACTCTGGAAGACATGTGGAAACCGCAGTTTATCGACAACAGCAAGTGGCACAATGAGATAGGCCTGGGATTCAATCTCCAGTCAGACTACCAAGGCAGATTAAGGGTGAGGCACGGTGGCGCGATCTATGGTTTTTCGACAGAATTATCGGTTCTACCGCGTGATAAGCTCGGTATTGTCGTGGTCTCTTCCAAAGGATCCGTCAATGATGTGAACAGAAACATCGCTGATTCTGCTCTGAAAATGATGATAGCAGCCAGAGAGGACAAGTCCTTTCCAGAAATTAAGCTTACGAATATGTCGAACAGGAGGCTCATCGAGGCGATCGAAACACTATCAGAGACCACGGGCAAATCAGGTTCCAATGAGGGATTTGGCGGGCTAACAGGTGATTATGGCTGGGATCACAATATTCTATCTGTGTATGAACATGAGGGCAACCTGTATGTCCACATCGAATATTTTTATATTCATAGGCTATTACAGGAAAACGAAAATATTTTCAGGTTTGGAAAATCCGGTCTCTACGCACATGAAGAAGTCGTATTTACCAGGGACGACACAGGAAGAGCTACGCAAGTTTCTATCGGAGGAAAGGATGTTGTCGTTTTCAAACGAAGAGAATAAATTCCTTTCTTCTCTGTTAAAAAATCATGAAATCCCCAAACGAACACGACAAAAAGTCGACAGTCCCATTGATGCGGTTATTATCAACAGGCCCGTAAATCGTTTATAATAATACAATTAGAGAGATTTGATTCCTTCCGATAAATGCTCTTCGAATCCAAAGGTCGGGGGTTCAAATCCCTCCGGGCGTGCCATTGTCCATTTTTGCCTTTTTCCACTTCAATTTCGCTTATTTCCTGAATGAGCTTGATGTCGAAAAGAGTTCTAAAAGGTTCTCTCCATATAAAGCCTAAGCTCTTTAGATGATTATATTTACCGTCTTTTTCGCTTGCCACGACAATGCCAGTATCGCCCAGATTCATCCTGCTCCCGTCGCCAGCCCAGACGGTTCTAAACATAATTTTCAGCATATCCCTCTTTGTTTGTTGGTTAAAACCCTCGTCTGCCTTTAAGTTCTTTTCTTTAAAGGACTTAGTGAATTTTGCTGCCAGTTCCAAGCTATCGACGGCAGCCTCTATGTTTTCCTGCCTATCGGTTTCTAAATCAGCTATGTCTTCATCAATTTTCTGGAGCTTTGCTTTCAGGGATTCAAGCTCTTTGTGGTATATTTCGAGTTCAATCTCATCGGTGTAATTTTTCTTACTAAGGACTAAATCCTTAAGGGATTTTTCAAGCTGTTTCTTCTCCTTTTTGAGTCCTTTGATTTCGGTTTCGACTTCCTCATACTTCCTCTCAGCTTCCAAACCAATCTGCTCTCTTACCCAATCGAAAATGCCTTCGTCATAGTGGAGTTCGTTAAAAGCTCGCACGATAATTTCATCAATCTCCGCTTCCTTCCAGCTAGTATCGCCATAGCCCCGAAGATTGGGATTATTCTGAGGACAGCCATATCTGACAACCTTTTTCCCATTTTTTATTGTTTCCTTTTTAGCTAAATCGCCCCAATCCTTCTCGTACCAGTTTGAATATTTTTCATCGACAATAACATTCAGTTTCCCCTCACTGCATCGGTAGTAGGTTATCCCTTTCTTTTTAAAACCTACCAGGGCGCACCCACAGTAGTGACAGGTCAGTATATTTTTATACAGCCACTCATATGTTTTTTTCTGTTTGCCTCTTCCACCGTGTTTAGAAATAGACTTCCTGGCTTCCTCATAGTCCTTCCAGGAAATCATAATAGGGTAGGTGGGTTCAAGGTCATTATTAATTCCCCGATTACTCCAAAGCTCTCCAAACCATTTAAATTTTCCCGCATAAAAGGGATTTGACAAAATCTTTTCAACGCCTTTTTTTGTGATAAAGTTAGGCTCTCTCTTTCCTCTTTCTTCTTTTCTTTGAACTCGAACTGTCAATTCCTTTACCCTCATGATTGAAGCTAAATCAGAAAGGCTGTACTCTCCTGTTTTTGCCAGCTGCCAGAGTTCTTTTACTAAATCCCACCTTTCTTCATCCTGCTCAATTTTACTTGTCACAGGATTTGAAAAATAGCCACAGGGCGGGTATCCTGGGAATTCGCCAATGGATATTTTTTCAATGGTGCCCCGGATTGCTTTTTCTGTTTGAAGGTCAACGAAGTAGCGATGGACTTGGGCAAACAGACCTCTTTTGAATCTATCGTGAGAAGCCGTATTTTCATCATAGACTTCTTTTTCACTGACAAAGTGAATCTCTAAAACCCCTCTGCGAACCAGATTATCTAGACTGGCATTTTCCTCAGGCTCTCTTGTCAGCCTGCCCTGTTCATCAACGAATATCCTGTAATAACCGCCTTTTTTGAACTTCTTAAGCAGCTCAGTAAAAACGCTCCTTCTAGGGTCATATCCATGTGCGGTTTCGTCCTCGCTTAGAATGTTTTCCTCTTTGACTTGAAACTTCTTTTTATCAGTATAATCTTTTAAGAGATTCAACTGAGAAGGAATGCCAAATTTTTGAGCTTGCTCTGGCGTGCTGACACGAGCATAAATGATATTTTCCCTCTCGACCTTCTCTTTTTTTGTTTCCCTTCCCAGCTTTCGGTCAAGCTCTTTCTGAATGGTGGCCGAAAACTTAGCTTTCTTTTTGCTCATCTTCCCCTCTTTGCCTCAAGCCCTGGCCGATAAGTCTTCGGATTACGTATTGAACTGAGGTCAAGTCCTCATCGGCAATGGTTTGGAGCTGCTTGATTATTTTGTTTTCCAGCCGAAGGATGAAAGAGGTTTTCCCTGAAGGGTCTAACTTCATTTTCTTCATGCTTCCTCCTCTTATATTTTGTCTTATATTCTCCATATATAAATCGATATAAATTTATTGCACAGTGCTTTTTTCATTTTTCTAAAATTATTTTTAATGTTTTTGACATTGAGGAAATGCTTATTCCTGCTCTAGAGATTAGTATAGGCTGAAATATGGGGTATATGCCTATATTCTGCTATCTGTGCCATAAAAAACCCTTATTCTGGAGCTTCTGAGAGCCTTTTAGCTTAAACCCTTCTACTGGGGTAAACCTGGATACCAGAGCATGCTTTGACTTGAGAAATCAGCTCTAGAGGCTTCTCTGGCTGTTTTTTATTTATTGAGACTGCTCCATGTGGGAAATATTTCCTGTTTTTGGGATTTTGACTGAATAAGAAGCTTTTCTTCAGTAGTCAGGATTTTTCCTCCTTGTGGTCGGCTTCCGGCTGGGAAGGTTTAAATTTTTATATTGCCTTCCCAATAAAGCTGACCTTTTGGAATACCCTCAGGACGTTTTCCACAATAAACACCCCTATCCTCAATAATGATAATTTTTATTTGAGCATAGTTTCGGCAAATCATATCAACCCTATTTAAGAATTTTTCAACCTCTTCTTCTGCTTCTTTTCCTTTTATACCACGTTCTCTTTCTAAAATCTTTTTCATAACTGGTATTGCTTTCTTTCTGTCTTTTTCATCTCGAAGGGCTACACCAGCTTGCCTATACTTTTCAATTTTTTCAATTTCAGGTGTCAGTAAAACACCAACACTCTCACCTTTGAAGCCTTTGCCATTTGATGAAAAAGACCTTACCCACTGTTTTTTTACAACACCATTAATATCAGGTACTACTGCTTCCCCTGCAAAATAAGTTCCAGCTTTTCCAATAACAATAATATCAGCACCTTCTGCTTCCTTGATTTTTTTAACACACTCATCACATAAAATCTTTGCTGGGTGAAGGTGAATAGGGAAATCATGACTACATTCAGCTTTTTTACTTTTCATTTTTTTACCTCCTTTCTGTGGATTTTTTCTGGTCACTTTTTGACCGCTTGTTGAAATTTTTTCAGTACTCATTTAAGTACCTCCTGTTTTGAATTTTCTGTCCACAACAGGACAGATTTATTTTCATTGATATTTTTGTTATGGCTGGGGCTGGCAGGAAAGAAAAAAGAATAAAAGAACCCACCAGCCCCTTTTGAGAGGAGTTGTGAAAAGAATGATTGCTTTGATTTTTTGAAGCCGGGGAAGGGTTGGTTACTTTAGAATGGTGGTATTGAAGTTGCTGTTGCTGAGAAAGCATCTTTTTCATAGCTAAAAATTCCAAATCTTCTTCTCACAACAACCTCCGAGATTTGTAATCTCAACCATAAAATAGAGCCAAAAAAATTATTTGTCAAGCAACTGAAATTTAAAAAGAGCGCTTATCCTAGAAACTAGTTTCAGGAACAACTAAGTTCGTGAAAATAGGATAGTTATAGGCGATTTTTGGCCAAAAATTTTTTTAAATTTTTTTCGCTGAAATAGCGATTTTGGCGGCATTTTCTGAATTTTTGGTGGAACGGTGGCAGGGGCTTATCGTGAGAATAAGTGTCCATTTTTGGGACGATTTTCATTATGGGATTTCAGCTGTGGGGGGCTGCTTTGGTCGCTGTCTTTTGAAGCTGTTTGATGTGAAATGACCAGTGCTTGAATTGACAAACGGTATCGAGTCTTATATAAAATTCCCATCAAAAGCAAGGAGGGACAAATGAAAAAAATGTTTATGATTTTGCCTTTGGTCATTTTGCTTTGTTTAACTTTTGGCTGCCAGAAGGCTGAAGAGGTGGCTGAAGAGTCTGTGGTAGATGTTGAGGCTGAAAAGCAAGCAATTAGAGAAATGACACAAAAGGCTTTTGAAGCAAAAAGACAAAAAGATGTTGATGCTGTATTAAATGTCTATTCTGAAAATGCTTTCATTCTGGATCAAGACGAACCTCCATTTGAAGGCTTAGAAGCTATCCGAGATTATTATAACAGCTGGCTTCCCGATGTAGATGATACAGAAGGTGGATTAAAGAAAATTGTAATCTCAGAGGCTGGTGATATGGCATGGAGTCCTGGATGGAATCGAAATTTTTGGGAAGAGCCAGAAGCTCGTTATCAAGTTGAAGTAAAATGGTTAGCTGTATGGGAAAAGATTAATGATGAATGGAAGATTGTGGCTTTAAGCGCCAATACGACTAAAGTAACCAAAGTAGAAGAGAAATAATATTTTCTTAATAACGAAATAGGAAGAAAAGATGAAAAAACTTTTTCTGATTTTACCTTTGGCTCTGATTTTATGCTTTATGGTCAGCTGCCAGGACAAGGAAGCAATGGCTGAGCTTGAAGCGATGAAAGCCCAGGCAGAGGTTGAGGAGCAGAATAAGGCATTAGTGATTCGTTTTTTTGAAGAGATAGATAAGAAAAATTTTGATGTGTTCGATGAGTTACACGCCGAGGACATTGTTGTTCATTTCCCTCCGTTTTCTGATTTAAATACTCGAGAAGCTTTCAAGCAATTAGTTCAAGAGTCTTATGTTGCGATGCCCGATTATAATCATACTATAGAAGATATGATAGCTAAGGGTGATAAAGTAGTGGTAAGATTAACAAACAGAGGGACGAATAAGGAGTCTGGCAAGAAGATTGAATTCCCAGTGGTATTAATTGTACAATTCGTTGACGGTAAGGTTGTCGAAATATGGGGAATGATAGATTTTTTAGGGCAGCAACAGCAACTCGGCATGGAGCTTAAGCCGAAGGAGGAGAAATAGTCTTCCTTTCCTAATATATAGATTTGATTTGACAAGCATTGTCAGGTCAAGTGTTGGTGTAATACTTCATACCCTCCNNCTTCCCGGCCGTGAAAATGCAGGATGTCGCTAAATATTACATTTATTGCCATTCTGGATAGGGCTGTGCATTAAGTCAATTTGACAACAGGTTTTTTCCTCTAATATAATTATTTTCAGATTCTGAGGTGCTGCATGTACACAAGGAAAAAATCCAAATTTCAAACACGCCAAGTCAAACTAAGGTTTATCGTTATAATTCTTTTGTTGTTTCTATCACTGCCACTTTGGAACGGAAGACAGGCGCATACGCAACAGGACAAAGCGGTCGCACTCGATGGAGTATGGCGTTTGAGGGGATATGGAAAAATCTTACATATCTACGAGGGCAACTACACCAACTATGACATAACAGAGATTAGCTGCGTGCAAGAAAGCAGGGGGACTTTAAAGGATTTTATGCAAAGATATGGCCGCCTTGCGATTAATGATTCAGGCCAGCTAACACTGTTCACGATAGGA
>JABAOH010040351.1_pt1 | contig 12249 bp, 4 predicted proteins | sample 7062181 | NCBI WGS metagenome assembly JABAOH01 (sample SAMN14538630, study PRJNA623070) | marine sediment metagenome | biome: marine biome [ENVO:00000428]; feature: marine pelagic biome [ENVO:01000023]; material: deep marine sediment [ENVO:00002113]; isolation source: pool of 5 deep marine... | reverse complement strand
CAATCTCGGGACAGTTTTGCCACGCCCCGGAAAATGCTATGGAAAGATAACTGACAGAATTGGTAAAGTCGCCTGTCAACTCGCCGGAAGTCGTATAATTTATCGGTTCAGCCTTGACGCCCTCGCTTAATGCTGAAAGTAATATGGCAATTGGAATCGAGCCGCATATTGTCGCCCCCGTCTTCTGTTTGTATTCCAGAAAGCCTTTTCCGTCCAGCCTCGCTATATACTCATACGCCCCCATATCAACCTGCTTTATGTTCTCAGGTATATTTTCCGTAAATGGCACATAGCCATGCACGCGACCATAATGCACAAAATCCGAACTTGCAACTAAGAGCGTTTCGGCATCTGCTAAACTTCTCAGAATGGTACCGGCCTTGTTAATCGTCTGTAACGAGCAGCTGCCGGCCACAATCGGTACGAACTCGAAATCCTTCTGGCTATATTGCAATAGCGGCAGTTCTATTTGAACGCTGTGTTCTTGAGAGCCGTACCTATACTCGTGTGCCTGCGGTACGTTCTGAAACAGCGAATATTTCAGAAGTTTGTTTATAAATTCCACATCCAGCGGTATCTGCCCCAGAGGTGTTTCGTAATGCGTTACTCTCGGCACACTCAATATCTCCTCCATCGGGATACGGTGACTTGGGCCAATAACAACGATTCGCTTATATTTTTTTGCAGTGCTTTTAAGCCCCATAGCTGCGGTCTGGCCGGAATACGAGTAACCTGCATGCGGCAGAATCAACGCGATTACATTGTCTATTGGTTTGACCTGAGCTTTTTGGAAAAAGCCTTCAATTTGCTCGATTAACGCCTCTGCATCGGCAGTGTACCATCCTGCGTCGGCAAGTCGCGAATATAGAACAGCCTTAACAGCTTTGACAGGTTCTTTTTCTGGGGGCTCTTCTATTTCTTGCACTACAGCGGGTTCTTTTATTTCTTCAACTGCTTCGGGCTCTCTTATCTCTTCAACTGCAGCGGGCGGTTCTGGGATGCGGACCTTCCAAAAAACTGCAGCAACACCTAAAATCACAATCACCAAAGCCAGCAGAGCGCCCCTTATGAGTCGTTTCTTTAACTGCTTATCCATAATCAACCACTCCATTTGCCCTGTTTAGAAATGCCCGTTAAGGGCTTCAAGGAACCAGGATACTTCTTAAGTCGAACAGCCCACACGAATTTGCGTGGCGTAGCTTTCCTTACCAGCCACGAAGAGCCGATGGCAATTGCTGAACCTGCTTTTATTAATTTGTGAATAAATTTTCTGCGCGTCATTTCCAAACTCCGTAAATCTCTGCTCGGCAATCCGGGCAGCATCCGTCTTTGAGGCGGTTCTGCAGGATAGTATAGCCGCTTCGCTCGATAAGCAGACTCTTACAACCAGAACAATATGTGTTCTCGCCTTGCTTGCTGCGAAGGTTTCCTATATATACATGGTCCAGTCCTTCATCTATCGCGATTTGCCGAGCTGTTTCCAATGTTTTCAATGAAGTCAGGGGCAGATGGTCCATTTTGTAGTGAGGATAAAATCCTGAAAAGTGTAGCGGTGTCTCCCGTCCCAGATTTGCTTTCACCCAGCGGACAAGCTGGCCTATCTGCTCGGGCTTATCGTTCAGGGTTGGAATAATCAGGTTCGTGACTTCGACTAATATGCCGCTTGCCTTGGCCATGACCAGGGTATTCTGGACGGGCTTGAGTGTTCCCGTACAAATACGCCGGTAAAGGTCATCAGAAATAAATTTCAAGTCTATGTTGGCGGCGTCGACATATTCAAGCAGTTTTTTCCAGGGTTGCGGATTTATGTACCCGGCTGTTACAAGTACGTTACGGATACCCTCCTTCTTTGCAAGCTTTGCTGTATCATATGTGTATTCATAAAAAATAATGGGATCGCTGTAAGTATATGCCAGGGAAGGGCAACGATAGTATTTGGCTAATGCCACAAGCCTTTGAGGCGGGCAAAATACCGCCTGGCTGTCTTCCGGATTGGCTTGCGATATTGTCCAGTTCTGGCAGTTCAGGCAATGAAGGTTACAACCGACGGTTGCAATCGAAAGAATTCCAGTGCCCGGCAGGAAATGAAAAAGAGGTTTTTTCTCAACGGGGTCGACATGAATCGAGCCGTAATGAGGAAACCCATAAACCACCGTGCGCAGCACCCCATCGATATTGATTCTTACCCGGCACTCGCCGCTCTGGCCCGGCTCAATCAGGCACATTTTTGGACATAGTTCACACTGAACCTTCAATACAGGCCTCACTTTCTGCAGCTCGCAGGTCCCGGGTAAGCTCATACTTTTGTCTATTTACTATTGCTCTTGCCCCGTAAACCTAAAGCCCCGGGAACTACCTTGCGTTATTTCCTATGATTATAATAAATTCTTTACAGTCTATATAACCTAAAAAACACCGGCACCAGCTCTATTTCGGAAAATTATTGGGCTCTGCGTTATTGATGAAATACAATACTGCTTCAGAATTGAATCTATGATTTATCACCCCCGCGAAAGCTTGTCATTGAGAGCGAAGCATCGTGCTCCGGTTGGCTCCGCCCAGACGAGAAGCAATCTCTATTATTCGATGACGTGTGATTGCCACGGCTCGACTTCAGTGCGCTCAGCCGAGCCGCAAACCCCAAGCAGTGGGGCTGTTTCAGCAGCGAAGGAATTTATCAGTGCCGATACAACCGAATATCATCGAAGTACACCTTACCTGAACCGCCGGCCTGCGGATTGTTCCTGTTGCCGAAGCCGATAGAAATAGTCTCGACATCGGCCAGGTTCACGCCTTGGTCTGCGAACTGCGTCAGTTCGATGGTCCACTCTGTCCAGGTGTTTATCTGCGTTGCATTGGGGTTATCGTTGTAGACCACGGCAGGAGTACCGCCACTGTTGGCTAAAGCTACATACATCGGCTCAGGCTCGTTACTAACCATAGTTACGCCGATAGCCTCGTCCGTCCACGTCGGCGGACTAACCGTACCGGTGGTCTTGACGTCGGAGAATTCGGCCACACACGTCGCATAACGGTCATGACTGGTCAGTGCCAGGCCTATATAGACATCCGTATTCATTGAGATTGTCTGCGGATTCCACGCCATCGCCCGCCAGCTGGTACCATTACTGGAATAGTAGCCTTTAAACTTATCGGCGGCGTCACGTTCTAATTTCACCCAGTAGGGGGCGTTGATTGCTTTTTGCTTATTTGTTGCTACTGACGTGTCACTCGTGGCGCTGGCGTCCGTGTTTGTCCGCGCCTGGAATCTGCATCCGTTGCCGGGCGTGATATACACTGCGGCGAATTTCGAGCCTGGCTCCAGCGTCTCACGGATCATAACGCCTGCCTTGGCCCACGGGTCCGTGTTCTCCACGCTGAGCACCTGCGCTTCAATCGTCCCTGGGCCGGACAGTTGTTTGTAGACGTAGCGGAACTCGTCAGCCTCGTCCCAGATATCTGAGCCCGTGGCGGCTATCGTGTAGGTGCCTGTCGGCCCCTCTATGAAGCCTGGCGGATTGCCTTTGAACCACAGCGACAGCATTGTAACATCTTGTGTTGTCCAATCACGCATCGAGTTCAGCGTCAAGGTTGCCTCTGAATAATTTAAGAAGCCCTGCTTGTTGTTGTCGTATGAATACGGCATCGCCTGGCTGCCTTCCCCAACGATGTTTTCTTCGGTGCAGGAAGCAGTGTTTGCGTCACCCACTGCTGAGCCTGTCTGGTTGCCGGGATAATAGGGCGGGTAATCCTGCGTGCTGTAGCCGCGACCGTCTTTCCATGCGTACCATATCTGGTTCTGGCCGGCATCATAGTCCTCAAAATCGTCCACAATAAGGAATCCCACTGTCGTAAAGCTCCAGACATCACCTTTGTGCGTGGTCGAGCCATCGAACTCATCAACCCGCCAGTAATGAGTGGTACCCAATCCAAGAGGACCCGGAGTATAGGTTGTACCAGACTGGTTGCCTTTGAACTGGCCCGACGATATAGTCGCATCGACCACAGCAGCTTCATCGCTGCCCAAATACACATCGTGCGAAACTGCATCGGAACCTGCAGTCCAGTAGAGGCTTGCACTCGGGTCCACGTCTACGGCACCATCAAGCGGGTCGGGATTTGAGGTGGTCTTGGGGATAGTAAAGGCTGGAAATTCTATGTCATCAATCCACGCAGTATCGTAGCCACCGTAGTCGGAACTGTCCTTTGAATAGGTCCACTCAAAGGTCCTTGCCCCCGCTGTCACAGCGAAAGAAACTTGGGCCCAATCCTCTTCTCCCGACCACTTGTCCTTCTCCACACCGTCGATGTAAAATTTCAAATAGTCACAGCCTTTCTCAGAGGATACTTTGCGATAGAAGGTGATGTTGCCCGATATGCAATCAAGTGTTACCTTCAGGGCGATACTTTCATTATGGCCAGTGTCGGCTCGGGCGCTATAGGCTCCGAAATGCTTCTCCTGCGATGCGATGGTCCATTTGCCTTCCCCGTGATGTTCCCACAGGAAATTGCTGAAATCACCCGTTTCAAAGTCTTCCAAAGCAGAAGTAGAGGACTCTACAAAATCAATCGCCCATTTGTTCCCCGCAACGGGTTCAAGGTCTTCGGATACTCCTGTAGTCACGACCTGAGGTGCCGTAAAGTAATGCCCCGATTTCCTTACGTTGACAGTGTAAGTCGAGTGTGACCTGACTCCCACCAGGGCATAAATACCCTTGCTGTTTGTTACCGCAGTATAGGGACCGCCGGGCCCGTATGCGGTGACCGTAACATCGCTGATAGGATTGCCCAACGCATCAGTCACCCGCCCGCTGATTATCTCGCCCGAATGGGAAGTGAAAATATTATAGATACACTCGTCAACAACGTTAAAAGAAGGATCGGATTCAATCTTGGGCAAGTTGTACCAGGCGTCATTAAAGCCGTCCCAACCGAAATTAAGATGGTGGTACAACAGCATTGAAGAGCTAAAGCCGTATCCGTCACACAAAACGCTGTGTCCATATTTGTGTGTTTTCTGAAAAATGCCGAGCGTTACGGGATTATTGGCATCGAGGTTGGGGTTGACCATGTCGTTCAAATCCGGACCGATATAGGGGAAGTTCTCGCTGTCGGGATCCCAATTAATGGCCCAGACCGCATTCTTACACTTGAAAGTATTGGTCAACGCCAGTCTCGCTCTCATAAAGCTGGATCCTGAGCCCTCAGCCGTGTATCGCGTACGGACGGCAACACCCGCGTCATAGCAAAGCGCTCCGATGGCCTGTCGTTCTTCTAACTTCGTGCTGCATCCGGGCTCAAGCACCATCAAGTCCCATTGGTACAGCCCGCCATTGCCGTCACCGCCACGCGTGGAAGCTGTTTGCTCTACGTCATCAACTTTAATCGTAAATTCATGCACACCTATCCCCATGCCTGGGTGCCGATGATAATGTATTAACTGGGCTATATTGGTGGCGACACAGCCGCAAGGATAGTTGTCGGGCGTGTAGTAGTTAAAGCAATTCCTGCCGCAGGTCTCAATCTGGCCCCATGTAGTTTCCAACAGTGGGGCCACGCGAACATCGGAGATTGAGGTCACGCTCATTAAGCCAAACCCACCTGCGGGAGTCTCTGCAAGGCTGATAAAATCTCTCCACTTGCTCTGGGTCTCGGTAACTGCTGTCTTTGCGTGCATCCCCAGTGGGCTGAAGGTGTTGCGGACCGCCGCGATTCGCCCGTTGAGGTCGTTGGTTACTAATGCCCCTAACGGATTATCAAGTGAGGGGTCATAGATGCCATCATCAGCAAAACCGATAATAGGCTCAACTAAGTCGTCCGCCGAGACAATCACAAATCCGGACGACTGGATTCCTGCAAAGGCCGGTCCCTGCAAATAGACGATGTAGTAAACCGGCTGGCCATTGGCATCGGTGAAGGTCTCGACGTTCATTACCTCTCGGCCCAGCGCCGTGTCGAGCGGTCGGGGATTGGCCTTGAGCCAGCCTGTTACTACCATTTCCGCTTCGTATGCCGTTGTCGGCCGTGCCCATAAGCTGCTGCAACACAATTGCAACACAACCAGGACAGTCGTAAGAACGATGCTCTTGCGTTTCATCTTCTTTTCCTTTCAAAGTTTGTCCTTGCCCCACATCAAGACTTCGGCGAACTCGATCAAGCTGTGCTTGATAAAGTCTGGCAGAGAACTATTAATATTTTCACGCCGCATACTGTGCGCGGCTTTAGCCGCTTACTTATTTTTAAGAAAATTCCACTAATTGAACGCCATTTGGACTTCTCCTCCAAGGAGCTTATTGAATGCGAGTATCAGAAGCCGCTATCGTTATTATGCACAAAATCAGCGTATTTTACAACCTGTGGAAACTACGTGTTTTTATGTGTCTACCCCCATTTTTAGCGTTAAAACTTGGGTGCTCAAAAAAAAATTTTTTATCGATAGGTAGTTATGACCATATCATACACTTTAACGCCTCCAAGACCCTCTCTTCTTAAATCGCGAGCCACGTCTAAGATCTGCTAAGGGGGAGAGCCCTTTGCCTATTCACCACTGACCAAATTAATTACCTACCATTTTGCGAGAACCGAGTATCGGGCATCGGGTTTCGCCAGAAAACTTATCTTTTCACGAACAAACTGCCCGGCAGTTGTTTTATGAGGCCCTTCAGCCGCAGCGATATCAAGGCTGCATTAACACTGCCGGCGGTCAATTCTGTATCCGCGATTATTTGCTCTATGTGCAGCGGCTCTTTGTTTAAGCAGTCATAAGTCTTTCTTTCATCGCCGCTGAGCTTCAAATTACTTGCATCAAACAATGACCTCTCCATACTTTCAGACGCCTTTGTTGCCGCTGCACTGACGTGGTCTTGCAGTTGTTCGCCGATATAGCCGAGCGTCTCGGTCACATCTTCAACGGATTCTATCAGCTTCGCCCCCTGTTTTATCAACTGATGTGCCCCTTTGCTCAACGGCGAATCAATTTTCCCCGGCACCGCCATCACCTCCCGATTGTACTCCAGCGCAGCTCTGGCGGTAATCAATGCCCCGGAATTCAGACCAGCCTCGACAACAATTGTCCCTAATGACAGTCCCGCTATTATTCTGTTGCGGGGCGGGAAGTTCTCCGAGAAAGGCTCGTAACGCAGCGGCAACTCGCTAATGCAGGCACCGGATTCGGCTATAAGCTCGAATAGCTTCTTATTTTCCGGCGGAAAGATATTTGCCAGGCCGCAGCCCTGCACCGCAATTGTTCGTCCGCCGGCTGATAACGCGCCCTGATGTGCAGCGGTATCTATGCCGCGGGCCATTCCGGAGCAAATAGTAAAGCCGGCTGAACTTAAAAAATGAGCAAATCGGGAAGATTGCTCCTGGCCGTACAAACTGCAACGCCGGGAACCAACTATCGAAATGCACAGATTGTCTTGCCGCGTCAAGTTCCCTTTTATGTAAAGAACAGGCGGAGGGTCGTAAATCTGCTTCAATACCGGCGGATAGCGCTCATCGTCAAGACTGATTATCCAGACGCCGAGCTTCTGGGCCAGCTCCAGCTCAGAGGCAGCATCGAATTTGGCACGCGTTGTGGCGATTCGTTCGGCAATTTTGAGACCCACCCCATCAATTTTAGCCAGTTCACTGACCGAAGCGCCTAATGCCCGGTCCACCGAGCCGAAATGTTTTATAAATTTTGTAAAAGTGCTTGGGCCGACACGGTCGGCTCTAATTAACTTGAGCCATTTTTCAATATCAACGGAATTGGGCTGTGGTTTTGCCATTGTTTAGCTTCTCGGCAGGCAGAAATTATAAAGGCACGGATACCCGCCCATTCGGCTGCGCTCGGGACAAGCTCTACGCGGCCATAAGCTTCACGGATTCGCATTTAATCACAAAGAGCACGAGGGCACAACGAAAAATTGGCCCCTGATGTCTGGATTTAGCCCAACGATAAGGCATTCTTTAAAAAACGCCAATATTTTCCTTGAAGTGAAGGCCGCTAATCTGGTATAAATAAGATAGGTGAATTCTGTTCCTGCGTAGTTGGTATGCGTGGATTTTGGGCTTCAACAGGCAAAGTTTGTGCCCGCGGAGGCGGGTATCTTGTAATTTTTAGGTAAATTAGCTGAAAAATTGTTAGACGCAGCGCAGAGCTGGAGTTGCTGATTTATCTTAAGGACGCGCAGCAGAGAAACGGAAAACCGTCGCAATTGTGTGCTTTACGCCTAAGATTTTTATGTCTCAATTAACTGCCCATATTGGGCTTTTACTCGTCCGGCGAAGCCCGGCCGGAATTGGAAAGGAAGGAGGCAAAATCAAGTCATAAAAGAAATTGTCCTGGGCAAATACGAAATTTACTAAAGGTGGAAGTTTTTATCCGTCGTTTGGTTAAGGACGACGCGTATCTTGGTATATAGCCAAAGTCTAATATTTTAACTCTTTTTGAAGGAGGAATATTATGTGCAGGAAATTGATTTATCTTTTTTCTATTGTTTTGTTGCTTGGTCTGGCCGGTAATGTCTCAGGCCAGATCGCCACCAACCCCATCCCGCCTAATGGTGGTGAAATTGACACGAACTGGGTAGCTCTTGGTTGGGTAGCTGGAGCTGGTGCAGTCTCGCACAATCTGTACCTCGGCGACAATTTTGCTGATGTAGATGACGGCACCGGCGGTACGGACAGAGGCAACCAGGCCACAGAGACCGCTCTCGCCGGCTTTCCTGGCACTCCTTATCCCGAAGGTCTTGTTCCGGGCACGACTTACTACTGGCGGGTCGATGAGGTTCTGGCCGACGGCACGGTAATCAAAGGCCTGGTCTGGAGCTTCACGTTCATCGGCCCAACTGCTCGTAATCCCAGCCCGATCGACGGCGGCAGATTCATCAACCTCGATGCCCAACTTAGCTGGAGCCCTGGTGCCGGGGCGATTATGCACTATGTGTACTTTGGTGATAATCTTGCCGATGTGGATGCCGGCACCGGAGGTACGGACAAAGGCGTCGCGATGACTACGACCTTTGATCCGGGGGCCCTTACATCTGGCACAACTTACTACTGGCGGATCGACCAGTTTGACGGCATCATCACGCACAAAGGCGATATCTGGAGCTTTAGAACAAAACCGGTTTTCGCCGTCCTTGACCCCAATCTTGTCGGCTGGTGGAAGCTTGATGATGAGGGTACCGGTACCGTAATTGACTATTCCGGCAATAACCGTGATGGTTCGATACACGGTGACCCCCAATTTGTGCCGGGGCCTGACGGCGATGCTCTGGAGTTCGACGGCGATGACTACGTCCTCATAGACGGCTACAAGGGTGTTGTCGGCGATGGGACTAACACACCCGCCTGGAGCGTAACTGCGTGGGTTAGGTGCACTGCCGCCGCAGCCGGTGAAATTGTGGGCTGGGGCAGCACCGGGGGTGGTAATAGAATGGAATTCCGCGTCAACGCCAGCAGGCTCCGCGCAGAAGGCGGCGGCGGCAATACCCAGAGTGATACCAATATGAACGATGGCGAATGGCACCATTGCGCGGTGACCGTAGCGCCCAACTCCGTCTACAGTTCCGGCATAAACTTGTACTTAGATGGCCAGCTCGACACGAGGTCAAATTCTGACCCTGATCCTTGGCATCCGATCGCCAACTTCGATGTCATATTCGGCCAGCGTTACAATCAAAGCAACGCCAGGTGGTTCACCGGCGCGATTGATGATGTCCGCATCTACGACAAGGAACTGACGCTCGAAGACGTTGGCAGGGCTATGATGGGTGACCCCAGACTCGCTTGGGCACCGATCCCCGCTGATCAGTCCGAACCGTTCATCGAGGACGCCATCCTTAGCTGGACGCCGGGCGATTCTGCAGCTCAGCACGATGTGTACCTCGGCATCAGTGAACTGGCTGTGCTCGATGCCGATGCATCCGATACGACCGGCGTATATCGAGGCCGGCAGGATGCCAACAGCTATANNTCGATGAGATCGAGGCCGACGGCAAAACGATGTACACAGGACGGGTCCAGAGCTTTACGATAGCCGATTTCATTGTCGTCGATGATTTTGAGTCCTACAATGACCTTGACCCCACTGACCCCAACAGCAAGAGGATATTCCTGACGTGGGTAGATGGATTTGAGGACCCCACGAACGGTTCTGTCATTGGTTATGACGAAGCTCCTTTTGCCGAGACCGATACCGTTAACTCGGGCGAGCAGGCGATGCCCTATTTCTTCGACAACAGCGTCGGGAACTCAGAGGCAACCATGACGTTGACCTCGGTGCGTGATTGGACCAAACACGGTGTTAAAGCGCTGTCGTTGTGGTTCCAGGGTTATCCGATATCCGTCGGCAGCTTCATAGAAGAGCCGGCGGGCGTTTACACAGTTGCCGCCAGAAGCGCGGCGAATATATCGGGTGATTCCGATGAGTTCCACTTCGCCTTTCAGGAGCTCACCGGCGCGGGCTCGATTATAGCAAAGGTCGAGTGGGTCAACGATGCCGACGACAACGCCATGGCCGGTGTGATGATTCGCGATACGCTTGACCCGAATTCCGCGCACGCTTCGGTGCTGCTCGAAACAAATGACATCGCAGCCAACTGGGACCTTCGGTTCCGGCGTCGCCCGACCTCGGTCGAAGGCAGCACCACCACGACAGTAGATGGAATCATGGCCCCGCAGTGGCTTAAAATAGAGCGCGACATGACCGGCATGGTTACGGGCTCTTATTCCGCTGACGGCGTTACATGGACGGACCTTGGTAGTGAGATCATAAACATGGGTACACCTATGTACGTAGGTTTCGCAGTGGCAAGCGAGAACGCTGGTGTCACGTGCGATGCCGAATTCTCCAACGTCCAGATCACCGGCGCCACCGGCCAGTGGGCCAACCAGGATATCGGCATACTCAGCAACGCTCCTGCGCCGATGTATGTGGCTGTAGCCAATAGCGGCGGCACACCTGCGGTCGTGTACTACGATGACCCCGATGATCCAACGCCAACGCAGATAGGTGCCTGGACGCAGTGGAATATCGACCTGAAAGCGTTCGCTGATCAGGGAGTGAACCTGACAAATGTCGACTCGATTTCTATCGGCTTCGGCGACAAGGCCAATCCACAGCCGGGCGGTTCAGGTAAGATGTATTTTGACGATATTCGGCTGTATCGGCCCAGATGTATGCTTGAACTGCTACAGCCCGCAGGTGATTTCAACGGTGATTGCCAGGTTGACGGTTTAGACCTTGAGGTAATGGCAGCCGACTGGCTCGAAGGTGATTCAGTCGTTTCGAACACAGCTCCCGACCCGGCTGGCTTGGTGGTATATTACACGTTTGACGGCAATGCAAGTGACAGTTCCGGCAACAATCACCACGGCATCGAAAAGGGCGGCCCAACCTATGTGGAGGGCAAGTTTGGCCAGGCAATTAGCCTCGACGGCTTCGACGACTATGTAGCCATTCCAGATGTAAACTACACCGGTACCGACTATCCGGAAGTAACTGTCTGTACCTGGATTCGCACGAGCGATGAGGAAGGGCAGATTCTTTCCTTTGACCGCAGTGAGAACTACCGTCTGGAGGTTGGCGGTCAGTACGCCGGAGGTCCCGGCCTGGTAGGTTGGCATCTGTATACAGGGGGCGTTCAGATTGATAGTAACCTGGATGTCAGCTTTCCTGACAACACCGGGCGCATCGATGACGGCCAGTGGCACCATGTCGCAGGAGTATTCAACAACGGCACGCTGATTATCTACATCGATGGTAATGCGAAGACACCATATTTCGGTGAAGCCACTTTTGGAAGGGGCAGATACACGCGCTACGGTTTCGTAGGAAGCGGCTCGGAGGCAAGTTACCCGCCGCCCTCCGGCAGAGCGAACGGAGCTTACATTGACGCCGATTTGGACGAGGTGTATATCTACCACCGTGCTCTGTCAGAAACTGAGATTAGGTACCTGGCTGACGATACTCCCGGCGATGGCGAGCTGCATGTTCCGGTGCCTTCTGTTGCTAATATCTCCAATGAAGAGCCGCCTCTGGCCAGGTCGGTTAACTTCAAGGACTTTGCTCTCCTTGCCGATGGTTGGCTTGATGAGCAACTCTGGCCGGCGCAGTAACAGCGTTGTGATATAAGGCTGGTTAAATTCCCGCCCCGCACTACAATGCGGGGCGGGAATAACATAAGGATTTGCACCACTTGTATATACGTGCACCTGTCGCCTCGCGCAGGCACAGGTGTGGTTATGGGGGGCTTATACCGG
>JABAOH010003929.1_pt1 | contig 12251 bp, 11 predicted proteins | sample 7062181 | NCBI WGS metagenome assembly JABAOH01 (sample SAMN14538630, study PRJNA623070) | marine sediment metagenome | biome: marine biome [ENVO:00000428]; feature: marine pelagic biome [ENVO:01000023]; material: deep marine sediment [ENVO:00002113]; isolation source: pool of 5 deep marine... | reverse complement strand
ATCACATCGGCCGAAATGGCAGTGATAACGAGAATAATCAAGAAAAAGAGACCAAAAACAGCTCCCTTGTTCCTTCGATATCCCTTCCAGAAATCCCACAACTTCTCACCGAGAGCTTCGATCTTCCCCCTCGCTGAAAGCGGCGTCACACTCCTATTTCCCTGCGGCTTATTCATAGACGACCCTCGGATCGAGATAGGCATAGATAAGGTCGGTGATCAAATTGACCACAACCACGCCAACGGACATCACGATAAGCAACCCCATGAGCACGGGGTAATCCCGCCGAAATACGGACTCAAACATCATTCTCCCGAGACCAGGCCAGCTAAACACCGTCTCTATGATCATCGCTCCCGTCAGGAGGAAGGCGAAGTTAACGCTTATTACCGTCACAACGGGGAGCACTGCATTGCGCAGGGCATGTTTAAAGATGACAACGCTTTCCTTTAAACCCTTCGCACGGGCGGTATCAATATAATCCATGCCGAGAACTTCGAGCATATTTGCGCGAGTTATCCGGGCAGCCAGGGCAAGCTGAATGACGCCAAGACTGAGGACTGGCAGGACAAGATGACGCACCCAGTCCAGGAAGCTCCCCCCGCCCATGGTACTACTGGGTATACCGCCTGTTGGTAAAATGTTCAAATATATGGAAAAAGCTATGATCAATAACTGGCCGAACCAAAATATGGGTATGGCATAACCAAAAACTGCAACCACGGTGTTTATACGATCAACGAGGGAATAGGGACGTTTTCCCGCGAAGACACCCAGGATGATTCCCGCGCTTGCAGCGAAGATCGTGGACAAAATGACGAGCAAAAAGGTGATGGGTATCCTTTCCACAATGACATCGATGACTGGACGCTGGTAGTAGTGAGAAAACCCCAGATCTCCGCGAAATGCATTCACAATAAAAAAGAAAAGTTGCTCCCCGAGGGGTCTGTCGAGACCCAACATCTGTCTTACCTGTTCCACATACTCTACTGTAGTTCCCGCCCCGCCTTGAATAAAGAGAAAAACGGGATCCCCTGGCGCCATGTGGAGTATTATGAAATTCACGACCAGGACCAACAGGACAAGGGGGATCGCTTCTAGGATTCTCCGTGTTATATAGGCGTACATCAATCTCCCTTCGTTAAGGAATGCCTCCAGAATGTCTACTCCCCAGAGCGTCCAAGGTGCTCTGGGGAGTAAACAGCCGCTCTAAGACATCGCCACTCAAGCAACTATCACTACTTCATGGGTTTTATCTTGTTGAGATGCATCCAGAGATACCCCAATACCCAGACACCCTTGGGCTCCTCAGAAAAGGCACCTTCCTTGGTACCGGTAGCGTTCTTGCTGTGGATGAGGAAGGCGGTTGGCTGCTCCTCCGCCAGTATCTCCTGCATTCGATTGGTGAGTTTCAGCCGTCTTTTCGCATCAGTTTCACTGATCATCAGGTCGAACAGTGCATCGTATTCGGCGTTGCTGAACCCGGGAGCATTCGCCCAGCTGATGCGTTTGATATTCTCCGTGTGATAGCGCTTCAGGGTTGGGGGGGTTGGGCCGCCACAGAATGGCAGGATACTGATTTCGTAATCCCAGTTCTTGAAAACGTGTTCATGCCACGCGGCGTGATCAAGGCTGGCGATTGTCACGTCAACATTGATCTTCTTGAGATTGTCTTTAATGAGCTCCGCTACTTTTATGTGTTCGCTGTAGCCAGTGGTATGCTTTAGATTGGCACGAAATCTCCATCCATCCCCTTTTACCGGGTACCCGGCCCGATCCAAGATCTTGGCGGCTATCTCCGGGTTATATTCAATCTGTTTGGCATCAGGGTTGTGCCACCATGCGGAGAATGGAGTGAGCGGGATGTGCCCGATACCCACATCAGCCCCTCCGAAGTAGACCAGGTCAACGATCTTCTGCTTGTCTATCGCGGCAGTAAGGGCTTTCCTCACCGCCTTGTTTTGAAACGGGTCCTTCCGTGAATTGAATCCGAGGCCAGGTATGGTGCCACACGGTGAACCGTGGAAGATAACCTTATTGTCCGGTAGCTTATCTAACCTGGCTACCTCACTGCGGGGTACCTCGAAGGGAACCCACTGAACTTCACCTTTTTCAAAAGCCAGTGCCCTTGCTATAGGGTCGCCTATGATGCGGAACACAATTTTCTTTATAGCGGGCTTTTCTCCGTGATAACCGTCATATCTTTCGAGAACGATATGGCTGCCTCTTACCCATTCAACAAACTTGAATGGACCGGAACCAACTGGCTTGAAATTGTGAGGATTATTGAGCAGATCCGTCCCTTCGTAAAGCTCTTTCTTAACAACTGCCGAGCAATGGGGGCCAAGACCATCGTAGGGATTCATGAATTCAGGATATGCGGCTTTCAGACGGATCACGACGGTGTGTTTGTCTGGGGTCTCAATCGATTTGATGACTGTTGCTAGACCACGGGCACAGATGCTCCCATGAACCAAAGCTATTTCCTTGATACTAAATGCTACATCCTCAGAGGTTATGGGAGTCCCGTCGTGAAAGGTCGCACCACGCTTCAAATGAAACGTATAGGTTAATTTGTCGGAGGATACGTCCCAGGACTCGGCGAGATCAGGGACAGCTGCGAAGTTTTCATCGGCCTGAAACAGGGAGCTGTAAACACGGTACCCCACTACCCAGTCATGGAAAGTACTCGCAGATACAGGACTTATATTTCTTGGATCAGCGGTAATGGCGATGGAAAGGGTATCCTTCTCCGCTGCTGCGGACAGTGATGTTCCCAAGGTTATCAGTGTCCCCAACACAAGAACGAGGAGCACCGAAGTTCCTCGCTTTCCACTAAATATGCTTCTCATAACACACCTCCTTTGTTTCATTGGAACTTCCTTCTTACGAAACATAGTTCTTCTCAATTACACCCCCTTCATTTGGTCTTTTTAGAAATAGTCCTCTCCCGGCTATCACCTCCTTCCTTGAGAAACGACCCATGGAATCTCAGTCTACTCTTNNGGTTTGATCAATCCACAGAATCTATTGGTCACGGCCTTGAAATATGTACAGCTGTGAACCCACATCACCATGAGGTTGCCCTCGCCCCTTTGAATTTTTTTGGAATCGAAAAACCAAAATCCAATGCCCCACTTGACTCAAAAACGGATTTTGGAAACCATTATGAACCCTTGACAAGTCTATTGGCGCCCATTAAGATTGCCATGGGTTTAGGAAGGCCATGATTGTTTCCACAAGGGAATGGGTTCTATGAAGATCAGGGTCGTCATTCCTGTCAGCACTGACAAGTGGAACGACAGCGTGAAGGCAGACTATCAGCGGTTTAAGGAGCCTGAAACCGTCATTGATGTCACCCACCTGCAACACGGACCAGAAGCAATCCAATCTGAATACGACGAGGCCAACGCGGCCCGCCACCTGCTTAAGGAGGTCGCAGCGATCCGATCAGAGGACTACGATGCGATCATCATCTACTGCTTTTCCGACCCAGCCCTCCCGGGAGCCAGGGAAATCTCAACGATTCCGGTTCTGGGGATTGGAGAATCCGCGCAACTGTTTGCCATGAGCTTGGCGGACAAGTGCGGAATTATCACTACCTTAGAACAATCCGTCGCCAGGATCAGACGTAAGGTATGTGCCAGAGGAATCTCAGGTCGATTTCCATCGATTCGGCCTCTCAACATTCCGGTCCTCGAGTACGATCAGCAGGAAAAAGTCGCGGAGAGGGCTCTGGGTGTTGCCCGAATCATGGTGGAGCAGGATGGGGTTGAGGCCCTGGTATTGGGATGCGGTTCCCTTCTTAAAATTAAGGAGCGGATACAGGATGCATTTGGGATCCCTGTTGTGGAACCAGGAGTAGTGACCTTGAAACATGCCGAGATGCTCGTCGGTTTGGGGCTCACCCACAGCAAAAGGTCCTACATGATTCCATTACCGGTGAAAGAGCATTAGCACGTGATACCACAGGGAAAGATCGAAAACGCTGTTATCCAGGTTTTCAGGGTCAACATGGGGGTAAAGCCGGGTGAGAAGATCCTCATTCTCTCCGATATACCGACGAAAAAGGACTGGAAGACCAAGGATTCGGATGAAATTGAAAAGATGCTCGCAACGACCTTTCTGGGGAAAGCGGTAGCCGACATTTCTCGGAATGTCTTCAGTGAATGCACTGTGGATTTCTATCCCTATTTCAGCATTGGAAGGTCAGGAGCTGAACCTCCGAGAAAGATGGCTCAGGTCATGACGGGGTATGACGTGATCCTGGCTATTAACTGCTTCTCAATCACCCACACCGAGGCACGCGAGGGCGCATCAAAAGCGGGGGCCAGGGTGGCTACCATGAGGGGAGCTATTCCGGAAATGTTTTATCCCGACGGCTCCATTTCCGTGGATTATTCGGCGGTCCAAAGGGAGACGAAGGTTTGCGCGGACTTCCTCACCGACGCAAGTGAAGCCCGTGTGATCTCCGACGCTGGGACGGACCTCACCTTCAGCCTGAGGGGACGAAGGGCACGGGAAGACAACGGAATGTATGTGGAACCGGGCCGATGGGGAAATCTGCCGGCTGGTGAAGCCTATATTGCACCGGTGGAAGGGACCGGTAAGGGGAATTTGGTCGTCAGGAGGGGATGGCATCCCGGCCTAGAGGAAGAAATGGTACTCACTTTCGAGGGAGGGGAGGTCCGAGAAATCCGAGGTGGGGACGAGGTGAATCGCGTGCTCAGCAAGCTTCTCGGGCTTGGCCCCGGGGCCCCGAGAAAGAGTTCCCGGTGCAACCTGGCGGAACTGGGGATTGGGACAAATCCGAAAGCACGGCGAATCGATATCACCATTGAGGCTGAAAAGATCAAGGGAACCATCCACATAGGGATTGGGGATAGCTCCCACATGGGGGGAAAGGTCACCGCTGATTACCATCAGGATTTCGTGGTTGATGAACCGGATCTCTTCTTGGATCATGAAAAGGTCATGGAAAAAGGGGTCTGGATCAAAAAGTGAAGGAGGAGTAAAAGGATATGGCAATAGGAACCGAAGTGAGGGACGAATACTTAAGTTGGGAGGTCGAGGCTGGGGCTCGAAAACTGGTTGAAGACATCATGCTCACCAAGGAGGACGAACAGGTCGTGATCACGGCCGATACGTCCAGCGATATGAGGGTTGTGCAGGCCACAGCCAGAGCTACCTTCGCTGCCGGGGCCGTGCCCACTGTGGTACTCCATCCCACCCAAAAGGAGGCATTTATGGAGCCGCCCCCTCCCTTAGCGGGGGCCGTTCACAAAGCGGACGTCTGGATCGAGTATGCAGTAGCCATGGTATTTCTCACAGAAGCATGGAGACAGGCCTTGAAGAATGGGGTCCGCTATATCTGCCTGACGGGGATGGACGCCATGATGATGGTTAATACCATCCAAAGGGTTCGCTATGACAAGCTCCTGGCCCTGGGGAATCTTCTTCGTGATACTATCCAGGAGGCGGACAAGGTGGAGATTTACAGCCCCGGGGGAACGGAGCTCATGGCCTTTAATCGGGGACGAAAGGCCCGCCAGTCTGGTAAACTGGCCGACACCAAGGGGGAAGCTATCATGCTGGGAGGACAGGTCTCATGGTGTCCGATGGAGGAGACGATCAATGGAAGATTGGTCTTCGATGGCGCTCTCTACCCACCTACCGATTTGGGGAAACTCAATGAGAGCGTTGAACTGACCTTGAAAGAAGGGGTGGTGACCGATATCCGTGGAGGAGCTGAAGCCAAGATTTTTGAAAGGTGGCTGGCCAGTTTCAACGATCCAAACATGTACCGGTTGGCCCACTACTCCCTTGGATTCAACCCTGGTGTGACCAAACCCTCAGGTAGAATCGTCGAAGATGAACGAATCTTCGGGATCGTAGAAATGGGGATCGGGAGCCAGGGGCCCCAGATTATGGGCAAGACCTGGTCGGCGGCAGCGCACACCGATGGGGTGGTAATGAATCCCACGATTGTGCTGGATGGCGTTGAGATGGAAAAAGATGGGGTTTACCAGCTTGAGAGCCTCGTCGAAGCCTGCAGGGAACTCTCTGTACCCGGCTATTGAGGAAAACCGGTGAACACCCTCACCTCGGAACATAACTAATTCCTTTGGGCATGGAAGCCCATCAATAGCCTGTCGTTTCCAACCGTTATTCCCTCAACGAGTCTGATAGAAGCCCTCTGCCACACCATTATGGGTGATATGGATAATTGACACACTACGCTTTTTTTCCTTCATCGAAAAGCGAGTTCTATCGCGGATTATCCCGTCTGAATGGGCTGTAGCTTCAGGGTGTCGGCAAAGTGGCAGGCGACGAACTGCTCGTCGCCCACGTCTCGATAGACAGGCGCCTCCGACTTGCAGATCTTTCGAGCATAGCGGCAACGCGGATGGAAGTGGCAGCCGGAGGGTGGGTTCACCGGGCTGGGAACGTCCCCCGTGAGGATGATTTCCTCCACATTGTAGTCAGGAACCGGGACCGGGACCGCTGACATCAAGGCCTCGGTGTAGGGATGCTTCGGATTCGAGAACAGTCCTTCGGTTATTGCCAACTCCACGATCTTCCCCAGGTACATCACCGCCACCCGGTTGCTGATGTGCTTGATCACAGAAAGGTCATGGGCAATGAATAAGTACGTCAGACCGAATTCCCGCTGAAGGTCCTCGAGAAGGTTTATCACCTGCGCCTGAATGGAGACGTCGAGGGCGGAGACCGGCTCATCGGCCACAATTAGCTGGGGGGCAAGGGCGAGGGCGCGCGCGATCGCGATCCGCTGACGCTGTCCGCCAGAAAACTCATGCGGGTAACGCTTCATGTGATCTGGCTTCATACCAACCGCACCCAACAACTCCCGGACGCGGTCCTCTTGTTCGCCCCCTTTGGCGATGCCGTGCACGAGCAGTGACTCTCCTACGATCGCCCCTACGGTCATCCGGGGATTCAGAGAGGAATAGGGATCCTGGAAGATGATCTGCATATCACGGCGGAGGGACTTGAGCAGCTTGTGGGATGCGGAGGCAACACCCACCTCTTTGTACTCCTCGCCAGGGCCGGCGAGCTTCTTGCTGCGGAAGACGATTTCCCCTGCTGTCGGCTCGATCAGACGAAGGATCGCCCGGCCGGCCGTGGTCTTACCACAGCCGCTCTCACCCACCAAACCAAGGGTCTCCCCTTCCTTGATGTACATATCGATATCATCGACCGCCTTGACATGGCCCACCGTCCGCTTTAGGATCCCTTTGCGCACGGGGAAGTATTTCTTCAGGTTCTTCACTTCAAGCAAGATATAGTCAGCGGACACGCGCTACCACCTCTTTATCATTCGTCCAACCAACATGCTACCACGTGACCGGGGGCCACTTCCTTGAGCGGCGGGAGCTGACTCTTGCAGATCTCCTTCTCATGCGGGCACCGCGGCTCAAACCCACACCCCTGCGGAACCTCGAATGGGTCGGGGACGACCCCCTTGATGGGGACAAGGCGCTCCTTCCTCGTGGTGGCGAGGGATGGGATGGAGTTCATCAACCCCTGGGTGTACGGGTGTTTGGGATCGTGGAAGATGTTTTCCACGGTCGCACCCTCTACGATCTTTCCGAGATACATGACGACGACATCATCGGCCATTTTGGCGATGACCCCGAGGTCGTGCGTGATGAAGAGGATGGCCGTCTTAAACTCCGTGCGCAGGTTGTTCATCAGGCCCAATACCTGTGCTTGGATAGTCACGTCGAGGGCCGTCGTGGGCTCGTCGGCAATCAGAAGGGAGGGGTTACAAGAGAGGGCCATGGCTATCATGGCACGCTGGCGCATCCCACCCGAGAGCTGATGTGGGTACTCGTCTATGTGCTGCTTGGGTGACGGAAGCCCTGCAGCATGCAACATCTCGATGGCCTTGTTCCGCGCCTCCTTCTTGCTCAGCCGCTGGTGGAGGATGATCGCTTCCATGATCTGGTTCCCGATCGTGTACACCGGGTTCAAAGAGGTCATCGGTTCCTGGAAGATCATGGCGATCTCGTTTCCGCGGATCGAGCGCATCTCGGGTCCCTGGGGTTCGAGCTTCGCCAAGTCAATGACGCTCCCGTTTCTATGGTATAGAATTTCACCAGCTTCAATCTTGCCTGAGGGCATCTGGATAAGTCTCATAATCGATCGGGCAGTAACTGATTTCCCGCACCCACTTTCACCAACCATCCCGAGTGTCTTCTCCGGCTCGATGCTGAAGTCGATCCCGTCCACAGCTCGCACAACACCCTCCTCAATGTAAAAGTATGTCTTGAGACCTCTTACCTCGATTAACGGCACAGCTATCTCCCCTGTTCACTGAGATAATATAACATATACCTTGGATAACTTAAGGGGCAAATGATTTCTATGCGAAAATTCGGGAGGGGTAACGGATCAGGTCTCAACATTTGATATTTGCGGCTTCCGGAATGCGTGGGATCAGGTCTTGCATTATGACTTTCTTGGTAATCAGGAGTATGCCGTAGGGGTCAGGTCTTCATTCTTGACATTTGCGGCTTTGGAGCGCTGCAGTTAAAGACAAAAGATGTTGGAGGTTGGAGGCAAGAGGTTAGAGGCTAAAGATTAAAGAGATTGAGGGTCAGGTCTTCATTCTTGACAACTGCACGCACGCAGGAGCAGACTTTACTATTGCGTTTTTCCCCCGAGCCAGCTCCTGCCCTGTCCCACCACAAATTAAACATTATTTCCGTTATTGTGACAAAGAATTCACAAAAGTGCAAGAGAAATCTCAGGTTTCTCGCCCCTCGCAGGTTGAAACTGAAATTGGAGGTTAATCGAGAAGGTCAAATGTTGAGGTCTGTCCCGTGACGATTCTTGAAAAACTTATATTTTTATGGACGTCCCTCTTTTCCCCGTAGATGAGAACCTCTGACCCCGGCCGCAGGTTTCCCACCGAGAGGGTAAGTATGTTCGGCCTTTCTTGATCCAGGAGGTAACCCCCGTGCCCTTCGGAAAGCGCCTTGTCGTAGAGCTCAAAAGCCTTTTCCCTCTCCTCAATAGACCCCTCGATGAGCCTTCCATCGACACTGGCCTTAAAGCCACACAGGGCGGAATTCTCCGGCAAGGGAAACTTGTAGACGGCCTCCACGGCTTTGTTTTCCCGGTTTTTAAAGCGCTGTTGGACCTTTACCCTCGCACCCCTGCCGAGGATATCCCCTTTTACCATTACCCCCATTAAGGGGATAGGTTCCGACTCTGTTGACAAGAGACCATTAGGGTTCTCCATTTTCTGTCCCTCCTGTATTTGAATGTCACCTCACACCATGAATTCCGCAATAACTATGCCAACAAAATGCTAACAGCATGACTCCGATCAACATGATGATACGTCCCTCCATTCACTGAGGCTGACGATCTTCTTCGTTCCAAGCTCGCTTATCCTTATTTGTCTGATCAGGTCGTCATAATAGTCCTCGGGATTTTTCCCCTCAGTCTTCAGCCTGTCAATCCAGTCCTTTAGCACCAGCATTCCTTGGTCAAATTCGTAATTAGATGTCCCGCAAGATGGGCATATGGTGGTGTTATACCCTGAAAGCACGACCTTGCTGCCGCAGACTAAGCATTCGATGGTCTTATCCTCTGCCCTGACCACTTTGCTCCCTCCCTGTTTGAAGTACCGTTTCAAACAACTATTATAGTGCGCGGGTATGTCAGATCCGGTCACACCTTTTCTGATAGATCAATGGGATCCGGGACTCTCTAATAATTGACGGAAGCTGCCGGGTTTTCTTACGACAAAGTGTTACGACGGGACTTGTTAGACAAAACTAAGACAAATCATACTGCGGATATTGAGGGTTCAACTTGTTCGCCCGATTCCCCCCTGTCCCATCTTGACAAAAATGAAGAATCCGGTCATACTATGTATTACCTAAAATGCGAGGTTGCTTTTGCGAATATCTGATTTTGAGTGGGATGAAGGCAATGCTTTGCATCTTCAACTCCGTCATGGGATAAGCCCCGAAGACGCAGAAGAGGTCTTTGCCAATAAACCTCTTTTTAGAAGGACAAAAAAAGGCCACTATGTGGTTCTTGGACCAACATCTGAGGGAAGATACCTCACTATTGTCTTTGAGCTGAAGGCAAAGAGTATTGCCCGACCTATTACCGGCTGGGATATGAGCCGGGCAGAAATTCGATATTATAAGAAACATAGGAGATAAAACATGAGAAGACAAGGAAAGAAATCTGAGGACTGGGTTGAGTACTACGAGCATGGAAATATACTGGATGAGATCACCGATGAATCGGTTGCCTTGAGCTTAGACGAACGCCTTCGCCAAGATATACTCTTAGGGAAACGCAAAAGGAAACTAAAGAATATCACGATCAAGATCGACCCACTCCAGATCCTGGCCATCAAGAAGCTTGCTAACATGAAATCTATCCCGTACCAAACATTAATCAGACATTGGCTTGCACAAGATATTAAGAAGGAATTAGAAACAGAGGAAAGAAGATGATCTACCCGGTACCGAAGTCATTAAGCCATACAATTATCGAATCACATTCATCCGCGATTCCTTGTCAATTCTTTCCACTACCCTTGAAAATGAAGCTATCCGGAGAAAATACTATTAAGAGCCCTCCTCATTGATCCTAAAGGGACAAGAAAATCATTTCTCCAATATCAAAGGCTGACCCTTATTCCCCTTCGCTAACAATCGACGGTTACTCTCGAGTTTTTTACGGGGAAGCGTTACGGTGGGATTCGTCAGACAGAACTAAGAAAAATTGTGCTGCGGGTCTTGGGGATTGGGCTGGGGAAGTGGAAGGAAATTGGATGGAGCTGAAATTGGACGTTAATTGGGAATGTCAAATGTTGAGGCCTGTCCCGTGACAATTGGTCAAAAACTTATATTTTTATGGACGTCCCTCTTTTTATCTACCCCTTCGGTTAGTCCTTCTTTCGGAACAACCCCTTCACCTTGTCCGCGACCCCTTTCGCTTCTTTGCCCGCACCCTCTGCAATACCGGTAGCTCTTTTTGCGGCTTTTTCGATCTCTGCAATGCCGGCGCCGCCCAGTTTTTTAAGCTGATCGTCTAAAGCCCCCATCACATTTGGTGATTGAATTTTTCCGTACAGGGCCGCAAAAATTTCCTTGGCTATCTCAGCCGGAGAAGATCCGCCCTTTTTCTTGCCGAGATCTTTGAGATGAATATCGGGAAGATCCGCACTGATGCTTTGATCACCCATGATCCCGCCGGGCATTTCCACAGCTAGGTTCACCTTTCCATTTCTTACAATAAAATCGTTGATGATCAACTGTTTTCCCCGGCCTTCCTTGGCAGGTTCTTTCTTGGAGGGTTTTCCTTTGGGCATATTTTTTTGCACGTTGGCTAAGAGCGCTCGAAAGTTATCGGTTTTGCCCCTTTTCTCGTATGTGATCTCCGGGTTGTCCACCACGACTTTGGTAATGACAATTGTGTCGCTGGTAATAGAACCTTCGTCGACATTGACAAACACAGAGCCGACTTTCATGGCACTTGGGGATTTGAAGCCCTTCGGGTTGCCAAGGAAGAACTTTTTAAGCTTGGCTTCGGCAGAAAATAGTGAAATCCCCACGTCATCCACCCGTAATTCGGTATCCGTAATTTTGGGACCGTAGGTGTTGACCGCCACTTTAACGATAGGACCCAGCTTTGACAGGCTGATAACCACGACAACAATAAGCAGGACGACTATCGCACCGAGGCCGATAAATATCCATTTTTTCATGGTTTTATCCCCTTTTCAATTTGGCAAAGACCTTTGATTTTGATGGAAGAACATTTAAAGTAATGATAAGAACTCGCTACGGTGAATTATACCGAAAAACTCTACATGATCCAACAAAAAGAGAGAATTACGATCCAGTGTGAAAGCTCCTCTCTGAGAAAACGCATACTCCCCATGCAATACTAATAATGTTGCGGATCGCGTGAAAAGTTTTCGCGATGTGGGTTTAAATGGGTTTGTGGATTCAATCAACCAATTGCAAGTAAATTGGATAGAGCTAAATGGGGAGGCAAACCCAATAATCTAAGGCCTTGCGAGTCGTCAAAAACTCAATAGTAAAGTCTGTAACCCCATACCCACAGCCCGTTGAGACGTGACACCTTTTCCTTAAAACTTATAATCCAAGACCTGACCCCCTTCCCTTTTCCTGTGGATTTTGGGATTGGGTTGTGCAGGTGGAGGACAACTGGATGGGGCTAAATTGGGAAGT
>JABAOH010017491.1_pt2 | contig 12256 bp, 9 predicted proteins | sample 7062181 | NCBI WGS metagenome assembly JABAOH01 (sample SAMN14538630, study PRJNA623070) | marine sediment metagenome | biome: marine biome [ENVO:00000428]; feature: marine pelagic biome [ENVO:01000023]; material: deep marine sediment [ENVO:00002113]; isolation source: pool of 5 deep marine... | reverse complement strand
TCCGTTCGCCAGCAGTTCGTTTGTTTTGTTGGGTGAGAAAATCCATTGCAAAATGAATACCCTGTAATTGTCTGCCCGGAATATCGATATTTCGTGGAGTCGTGGAACCGGTCGTAATTACAGTCGCATCAAAGGTTCGTTTTAGATAATGGACGGAAATATCTGTACCAACATTCACTTCATTTTCGAAAATGATGCCTTCCTTATTCATTTGTTCCAAGCGACGTTCGATCACCCATTTTTCTAATTTAAAATCAGGTATTCCATAGCGTAACAGCCCACCTATTTTATGTGCCTTTTCAAAAACAACCACATGATGACCCAATCGGGCTAATTGCTGGGCTGCTGCTAATCCTGCTGGCCCTGAACCAATAACTGCAATTTTTTTCCGTGTATCATAAGGAGCTGGTTCAGGGAGTATCCATCCTTCTTCAAATCCACGTTCTACGATCTGAAGCTCAATATGTCGGATTGTCACTGCAGGTTGATTAATGGATAGTGTACACGCCGCCTCGCATAGTTCAGGACAAATTCTGCCGGTAATTTCTGGAAAATTATTCGTCGAATGGAGCAGGTATAATGCTCTTCGCCATTGCCCTCGATAAACCATATCATTCCAATCAGGAATTCTATTTTTTACAGGACATCCAAAAACATGACAATAAGGTATACCACAATCCATACATCGAACCGCTTGTAATTGTAACCTTTCCGTTGGTAAGAATTGTTCAAACTCTTTAAAATCATGAATTCTATTGACTATGGAACGTTTGGTGGGATTTTCTCTTGTATATTTCATAAATCCGGTATGTTTAGGCATCGTACACCTCTTCAGTTGCAGCAACTGTTTCTCTATCGGTGCTTTCTTCCAAACGCATTCGTGTTAACACCTCTCGATAGTCAATTGGCATGACTTTTACAAATAAGGGCAATCGAGCTTCCCAGTCATCTAACAGCATTTTCGCCCGAAGACTTTGTGTATATGAATAATGTTTCTCAAGCATTAATTTTAATTGCGTTCTATCCTCTTTATTCCATACACTTTCAAGGTCGACCATATCCAGATTACATTTTATATCAAATAACTCTGTTTCATCATAGACATAAGCAATTCCACCGCTCATCCCGGCTGCAAAGTTTTTACCTGTTGATCCGATTACGACTACGATGCCACCGGTCATATATTCACAACAATGATCACCAACACCTTCCACCACTGCTTTAGCCCCGCTATTTCTGACAGCAAATCTTTCTCCAGCAATTCCGTTGATGTAAACCTCTCCTGCTGTAGCACCATACAATACGACGTTACCAGCAATTATGTTTTTATGAGATTGAAAAGTTGTTCCTTCAGGAGGAACTAAAACAATTCTTCCACCTGACATCCCTTTTGCCATGTAATCATTGGCATCGCCTTTGATATGGATGCTAATTCCTGGGGCAAGAAATGCTCCTAAGCTTTGTCCTGCAGAACCTTTAAAGTTTATTTTAATCGTTTCATCTGTGAGACCTTGAGCACCAAATCGTTTTACAATTTCTCCGCTTAGTACTGCCCCGACGGTTCGATGAATATTTCTAATCGGAAGATCAATTCTTACAGATCCTCTCTTTTCAAGCGCCGGTTGCGCATATCGTATTAATTCACGATCCAGAATTTGATCGCGATCGCTATCTTGTTGCCTGATACATCGTAAAACTGATTTTTTGTCCTTATTCAGTTGAATTAAAATTGGACTCAGATCTAAATTTTTTGTTTTCCAATGTTCAATAGCAGGTTGAATATCCAGAGCTTCAACATGTCCCACCATTTCATCGATTGTTTTGAAGCCGAGTTCCGCCATGATTTCCCGCAAATCTTGAGCAATAAATCTTAAAAATCGTTCTACATACTCCGGTCTTCCTGTAAAGCGAGAACGTAGAGTTTCATTTTGTGTTGCCACACCTACTGGACAGGTATTGAGATGACATTTCCGCATCATAACACATCCCAGCGTGATAAGAATAGATGTTCCAAATCCAAATTCCTCTGCTCCCAATAATGCAGCGATTGCCAGATCCCGCCCGGTTTTTAATTGACCGTCCACCTGGACACGAATACAATCGCGCAGTCGATTAAGAATTAATGATTGCTGAGTTTCAGCCAAGCCCAATTCCCAGGGTAAGCCAGCGTGTTTTATAGCCGTGAGAGGAGAAGCTCCGGTTCCTCCATCATGTCCTGAAATGAGCACCATATCCGCCTTAGCTTTCGCTACACCTGAAGCAATCGTTCCGACTCCAACTTCTGAAACAAGTTTAACAGATATCCGAGCTTGTGGATTGACTGCTTTCAGATCGTAAATCAATTGGGCTAAATCTTCAATAGAATAAATATCATGATGAGGGGGTGGAGAAATTAACGTTACGCCAGGAGTGGTATGTCGCACTCGGGCAATTTCACGGCTGACTTTGTGCCCCGGAAGCTGACCGCCTTCACCTGGCTTTGCACCCTGTGCCATTTTTATTTGCAGCTCATCCCCATTTATTAAGTATTCTGTAGTGACACCAAATCTTCCCGAGGCGATTTGTTTTATGCTGGAACGTTTGCTATCCCCGTTTGGCAATTTCATATAACGTAATGGATCTTCTCCTCCTTCACCTGAATTACTCTTCGCTCCCAGGCGATTCATTGCGATGGCAATCGCCTCATGTGCTTCCCTGCTAATCGAGCCAAATGACATTGCCGCTGAAACAAATCGTTTTACAATCGATTCAACCGGCTCCACTTCTGCCAAAGGAATAGAACTGCGTTTTTTGAACTTGAACATGCTTCGCAATGTTGCTTTGTGTTTGGATTGCTCGTCTACAATATTAGTATATTCTTTGAAGACCCGGTAGTTATCCGTTTTGGTTGCTAACTGAAGTTTATAAATCGCTTCAGGAGTCCATAGATGTGTTTCACCATTTTCTCTGATATGGTATACACCTCCGGGATCCAATAATTTATTCGGTTTCCCATTCTTTTGGTATCCCTGTCGATGTCGTTGAATGGTTTCCAGGGCGATCTCTTGTAAACCAATACCTTCAATTCGTGACGCAGTACCGGTGAAATATTTTTCAACGACTTTACTATTTAATCCAACAGCTTCAAAAGTTTGAGCGCCAAAGAAACTGTGAACAGTGGATATTCCCATGCGACTGAAGGTTTTTAATAATCCTTTTTTGACAGCAGTAATATAAGCATCCATTGCCAGCTCTGGAGAGGTTGATTTATCCAAAAGATTATTCTCAGCCATATAGCGGACAGTTTGAAATGTCAGATAGGGACAAATCGCATCGACTCCATAGCCAACGAGCAGGGCGAAATGTATCACTTCTCTTGCTTCACCAGTTTCCACGATGATCCCGGCTGCAGCCCTCATTCCTCTGCGAATTAAATGATGATGTAATCCGGCTGCTGCCAATAGAGACGGAATTGGAGCATGATCTTTATCCATATTTTTATCAGTCAAGATAAGAAGTGTTGCTCCATCATTTATATTTTGCTCAGCCTGTTGGAACAATTGTTCCAGGGCTGTTTCCAACGCTGCCCCATCTCTATCAGCAGGGAAAAGCGTATTTAAATATTTAGGGACAATATCAGGATGGTTCGCTTCCTTGATTCGTGCCATATCTCTGATGGATAGAAGAGGATGATTTAATTTGAATCCACAGTATTGATCTGGAGATTCTGCTAAAAAATTATTTTCCTTGCCTAAAAAGCTTTCAAGTGACATAACAAGTTCTTCTCGCAACGGATCAATTGGTGGATTGGTCACTTGAGCAAAAAGCTGTTTAAAATATGAGAAGACTAATTGTGGGCGGTGGGATAATATTGCTAATGCTGCATCATTTCCCATGGATCCAACTGCCTCTTGTCCCCTCGAAGCCATTGGTGCAATGATCATTTTTATTTCTTCATCGGTATATCCAAAAGCATGTTGTTTTTGCAATAGAATGTGTGGATCAATCGATGGGATACGAGAGGGAGCGAACAGACCTCTCAGCTCAATACGCTTGTCATTTACCCATCGTCTATAAGGTCGTTGTCGTGATATTTTTGCTTTTATTTCATTATCCGGCACAATCCGATTCTGTTTTAAATCTACCAGAAACATTTTACCTGACTGAAGGCGACCACGACTCCGGATTCGATCTCCAGGGAATTCCAAGACGCCAGTTTCTGATGCCATGACAACTACTCCATCCTGGGTAATTGTGTAACGCGAAGGTCTAAGTCCATTCCGATCAAGTGTGCCACCGATATAACGACCATCCGTGAACATCAAAGAAGCAGGTCCATCCCACGGTTCCATAATGGCTGAGTGGAACTCATAGAAAGCACGTTTATCTTCACTCATCTGGATTCTTCCACCATAAGCTTCAGGAACCATCATCATAATAGCATGAGGCAGTGATCGACCTGCCATTACGAGTAATTCCAGGACATTGTCAAAGATAGCTGAATCACTACTCTCTTCAACAATTATTGGTTTAATTTTTTCAATATCACCGTCAAAGAGTTCAGATTTCATTACCGCTTCACGTGCCCGCATACGGTTTATATTACCTCGAAGTGTATTTATTTCACCATTATGGGCTAAAAATCGGAAGGGTTGCGCTAACTGCCAGGTTGGCAATGTATTGGTGCTGTAACGTTGATGGATTAAAGCAAATGCACTGATAAACTGACTTTGGATTAAATCCGGGTAAAAATGAGGCAATTGCGAGCCAGTTAAAAGTCCTTTATACACGATTTTCTGGCTGGACATACTGACTATATAGAATTGACTGGCATCTACATCTTGCCAGCTTGCTATTTCTTTTTCTGCCAGTCTTCGAATGAAATAAAGTTTTCTTTCGAAATTTTCAACACTAATTTTCCCATAAGAAAGAAACATTTGTTTAATTTTTGGTTCTGTGGAACGAGCGATATTACCTAACAAGTCATTATTTACTGGTACTTTTCGCCAGCCAAGGACTTCGCAACCTTCATCTTCTACAATTTTTTCCAAAATCTTAGTACAGCGTTGAGCAAGCTCTTCATCGGTTGGCAAAAAGATCATTGCAACAGCATAATGACCGAGCTCAGGTAATTTGAATCCGGAGCACTCGTTTCTGAAGAAAGTATCTGGAAGCTGCAGCAGAAGTCCAGCGCCATCGCCGGTCGTCTTATCCCCTCCTATCGCTCCCCGGTGCTCAAGATTTATCAATACCTGAATTCCATCTTGTACAATTTGATGGTTGGGAATACCATCTAACCGAACCACAAAACCAATACCACAACTATCATGCTCAAAGGATGGGTCGTAAAGCCCTGTTTTTTTAGAAAAGCCTGCCGCATTTCGTAAATTTGAATTCACAATAGCAACCTTCAATATTTAATATACTCGTTACGGTCAAGAATTTCAGTATTGATTGTCATTGCGATCCGCCAGTTGGAGGAGAAGCAATCTCTTTAGTCAGTGTAAATCAATAGATTACTTCACTCCACTTCGTTTCGCTCGTAATGACTGGATTATTAAAAATTAATCCGTATCAAGTATACTTTTAAGTACAAGATATTTCTATATAAACATAAAAAAACACCCATCAATTCCTTCAATTCCAGCCATACTGTAATAGAAATGGACAGGTGTTTGTAAATCAAATATTGATTTTAAAAATAATTGCTTGTTATAATTACACTAACTCTTTAGGAATTTTACCACGAGTAGGTTTACTATTATTAGCTGCATTTAACAGACCTGGTAAATCCAATCCAGTCGCATTTTTAAGTTGTTCGATTATCGTTACGGCTGTCTGGGTCAGATTCTTCACATGACTGGGAAGTCCATTACCATTGCCAGAATCAAGTACGGTAAGTTTTTCAATATGTAAATTATCTGCAATGACACGAGTGACCTTATCTAATAATTCAGGAAGCATCTGAATGAGGAAAAGCTCACGTGTTTTACCGTCCTGCCATTCCTGTTGCATCAATTTGATGGCTTCAGCGGTTGCTTTTCCATCTTCCAGAATTTTTGCCGCTTCTCCCCGGGCTTTCAGTTCACTCGCTTTTTTCTTCGCTTCGGCAGGGATCATGACTTCGGCTTCGTATTTTTTCTCATTCATAACAACCCTGGCTTCTTCAATTTTGCGCTCTTCCTCGATACGGGTGATTTCACCAGCAACTCTGGCTTTCTCTTTTTCTTTGTTACTCTCCGCTTCCAATTTAGAACGATGAACACTTAACTGATTCTCTGCCTCAATAATGATCATATTTGCTTTCGCCTCAGCCACACTTCCTTTCTGCTTCTGTTCGGCAGAAACAATTCGCGCTTCGGCTTCAGCAGTCGCTTCTGCAATCCTGGCATCTTTAATCACTTCAGCATTCTTCTTTTTTCCTATGGCTTCAAGATAACCTTGATCATCCGATATATTCTGAATCTTGACAAAGTCGACCACAAGTCCTAATTTAAACAGATCATTTCGTGACTGCTCTGCTACTTTTTCGGCGAGTGCTAATCGATTCGTGTTAGCATCTTCTGGAGTCACCGTAGAGAGAACACCACGCAAACTCCCTTCTATGTTTTCTTTTGCAACCATGGCTATTTCTTGTGGATTTTTTCCAATGAATCGTTCTATCGCATTCGAAAGACCATCTTTTTCACTGCCAGCGATTTTTATATTTGCCCGACCATCTACATTCATCGGGATGATACCTTTACACAATGCCTTTGTTAACCTGATTTCAATAGGCATTGTAGTTAAAGGCAATTGTTTTACTGATTCTATAATCGGAAATTTAAATCCCCTGCCGCCTTTGATAATCCGATATCCAACTTTAGTTCCATCCGGTAATTTTCTCTTTCGACCTGATATAATCAGAACTTCATTGGGCTGACATATTACCAAGTTAGTTTTAATAAAAATAATTAGAAGCATGAGAAAGATTATTCCTAAAAAGACACCGATTCCAATTGTCTGTTCCATTTTTTTCTCCTAATTTGAATTGATTGCCATTATCTACACATCATAATAGAGGGAAAATTCTCCCGGATGAGGTCTTAATCGAATATAATCGACCTCTTTTTCGCGTTTATATTTAAGCCATACTCGAATTAAATCTTCGGTGAATACACCATCTCTTAATAAAAATTTATAATCCATTTCTAAAGCATCTAATGCTTCTTCCAGTGATCCTGGTGTACTTTTGATTGCTGGAGCATTCTCTTTATGCATCAGTTCATAAATATCCTCATCAATGTGTGGGGGAGCTTCAGTTTTATTTAAAACGCCATCTATTCCAGCCATTAAAATCGAAGCAAATGCGAGATATGGATTAGCCGAAGGATCGGGAGTGCGAAATTCAAGTCTTTTTGTGTTCTCGCTTCCAGAGTACATCGGAATTCTTACACACGCACTTCTATTCCGCTGAGAATATACCAGATTAATAGGCGCTTCAAATCCTGGGACCAAGCGACGATATGAATTCGTGGTCGGAGCACAAAAAGCTAATATTGATGGTGCATGTTCCAGCAATCCTCCAATAAAATATTCTGCTGTTTTGCTTAATTCTGCATATCGACCAGATTCAAAAAACAAATTGCGATTATCTTTCCACAAGCTTATATGAACATGCATCCCGGTTCCATTATCCTGAAACATTGGCTTGGGCATAAAAGTAACAGTTTTACCATAGCGTCGAGCTACATTTTTGATCACATATTTATACTTCAATGCTCGATCACCCATATTCACCATGGTATTAAATCGAATGCCAATTTCTGACTGTCCTCCAGATGCCACTTCATGGTGATGCAACTCAGCTTCAACTCCCACATCTAATAAAACACTTACCATTTTCGAACGTAAATTCTGGTAGCTATCAACCGGAGGAGAAGGGAAATAGCCACCTTTATTTCTTGGCTTATACCCTAAGTTTGGGCCTTCTTCTCTTCCAGTATTCCACGATCCCTCCTGTGAATCGATAAAATAAAATCCTTGATTCATGTTCTGATCATAACGAATTTCATCAAAAATAAAAAACTCCAATTCAGGGCCAAAATAGGCNNTAAAAATAATTCAGCCCGTTGTGCCACAGCACGAGTATCGCGAGAATAAATTTTTTGTGTGGTTGGATCTTTAATATTGCATAAAAAAGAAATGGTTGGATCATCCATAAACGGATCGATAAACATCGTTTCCAGCTCAGGGCGAATCAACATATCACTTTCATGAATAAGCTGGAAGCCACGAATTGAAGAGCCATCAAATCCGATCCCATTAATAAACATATTTTCTTCAAATGCTTCAATAGGAAGGGTAATATGCTGAAGGCTTCCCAATAAATCTGCAAATTTAAAATCAACAAACTTAATTTCTTTTTCTTTAATTACCCGATTAAGGTCACGTAATGTAACCGTGTTTCCATTATTGCCATTATTTATGCTGTTCATAATTATATCTTCCTTTTACTAATTTGACTACCCTATTGCCCGAGTGCCACGTTCGCCGGTTCGAATCCGAACACATTCTTCCAATCCAGTTACAAATATCTTCCCATCACCAACATTATTGGTTCGGGCTCCTTTTACAATGGCATTAATTGTAGGTTCAACAAAATCTTCGTTTACTGCAATTTCAAGTCGATTTTTTTTTAACAATGTAACTTCATGCTCAACTCCACGATAGGTTTCGTGGTATCCTTTTTCTTCACCACATCCAAGCACATTACTAACCGTTATTTTATAAACCTGGGCATCATAAAGTGCTTTTTTTACTGATGGTAACAGGTGTGGTTGAATTATTGCGATAATGAGTTTCATATTTTTCCCCTTGATTTAGTTTATTAATCATTTCTTGAAATGTGAAACGGCAAAAGTCAAACGAAAAAGTACTATATATTTTATTTCATTTCACGTCTCTCGTTTTACGTTTGACTTGCTCGCCATTTGGCGAGCACTATGATTTATTCAGTAAGAAATATTTGAAAACCACTATATGATTCCATACCATGTTCACCAAGATCAAGACCTTGCAATTCTTCTTTTTCTGAGACTCTTAATCCAATAACTGCATCAACAGTTTTAAAGACAAGCCACATTGATACGACAATAAAAATCACGACAGAAAATGTTCCCAGGGCTTGAATACCAAGCTGTAAAAATCCTCCTCCAAAAAACAGACCATCATTCGGAGCTCCTAATATTTTTTGACCAAACAATCCCACGGCAAGAGTACCCCATATTCCATTCAATCCATGCACAGCAACCGCACCAACTGGATCATCGATTTTCAGCAAATCAAGCCACCGAACACCGAACACACACACCACTCCACCGATAATCCCAATTAAAATAGCGTTATTTGGTGAAACAATAGCACATGGCGCCGTAATGGCGACTAATCCTGCGAGAGCTCCATTAAGTGTTAAAGCCAGATCTGGTTTACCGAATTTTGCCCAGGCAACACTCATCGCTGCGATTGCTCCAGCCGCTGCGGCAATATTCGTATTTATCGTGACTCTTGCGACTAATTCCGGATCACCAAATCCCAGCGATGAACCAGGATTGAAACCGAACCAGCCAAGCCAAAGAATAAATACTCCAAGAGAAACTAATGGCATGTTGTGCCCAGCAATAAAATTTGGTGAACCGTCTGAATTAAATTTTCCAATTCGAAATTTCAATAACACTGTTCCTACGAAGGCAGCAAAACCTCCCACAGCATGAACAACCGTGGATACTGCAAAGTCATGAAAGTTCAGACTTGCCAGCCAACCACCTCCCCAAATCCAATGCCCAACAATAGGATAAATAAACGCTGAAATAATGAATGAAAATGCTAAATAAGCGGTGAACTTCATTCTCTATGCCATTCCCTCTGCTACGATCGTGGCGGCTGTTCCACAAAATGCTGCTTGAAACATCCAAAAGGCGTAAAGTGGCAATCCAGTTGCTGATGATTTGGCATTAACTAAGAACCATCCTTTGGCGCCAAAAAGAAGACCTGAACCGCCAAACATTACTGCATATCCAAAAATAAAAAAACCAAGCGATGCAATGCTAAAGTCCATCATATTTTTCATAAGTAGATTGGCAGCATTTTTGGCTCTGACCAATCCCGCTTCGACCATGCCAAATCCTGCCTGCATAAAAAATACTAAAAAAGCAGCTATAAGTACCCAAAACGTGTCCAAAGCATTAATTGAACTTCCGATAGCATCTTGTGAATAAACTGGATGAGCAAAGATTAATAAAAAACTACAAACATAAATCCAGATCATGTATACTCCCTTGTTTTACCATTCAATCAATTCAGTTAGCTATCACTGTCAGGCAAACAGAATGCCACAATTCATTTCTTGGCCTATGATAATTATCTATTTCTTTGTTTTTAATATTGTTATTTCTCTTAATTCACATTCATTTGCAGCTTCGTCTGTTAATAATTTAACGATCATTTGCCACATTTTTGTTGCTTATATTTTTAGTATCTACATTTTTGTGGTTAAAGCGTAATTCAGGTTATATAATTCTTGTAATCTACTAACGAGGCTTCACCTCAAATCGACGAGTAGTGAACAATAATTCTGATACGAATAGAGATTGTACAACGTAGAGCGTTGAGCGTGGGGCGTAAAACACGGCACGCTCTACGCCATACACGCTACGCTCTACAATTGGTTTACTTCTCATTATAGATCCAAAACTTGACTCAAAATTAAAGATGTTATGGAGATAAAAGGTTTAATGATTCCTGTTTTTTAATTGCATTCAATCCTACAATTTTGTATATTTCATTTATTAAATCTTACATTATTGTTGGTTATGTCCAGGTGAGGATTATGAAAGAAAAAAATATATCCAAAAGTGGAGGTGCGATCTCTGCAGTTTTAAAAAAACTATCCATTCTTATTGATATCAACCAGGCAATCAGCCGAAATCTTGATCTCCAGGAATCATTAAATGCCACACTAAAAATTTTGCAGAATTCATATAATATCAAATCTGGAGCAGTCTTCTTAGCTGACAACAACGAAAAACGACTCGATATGGCAGCGTCAGTAGGTTATCAGACCGACGTTGCAAAAACAAAATATAAGTTTGGAGAGGGATTAACAGGTCGGATTGCTGAAACGGGAAAGCCGATAATCGTACCTAAAGTGAGTACTGAACCACTTTTTTTAAATCGAATGAGTTCCTGGGATCCGAAAAAGGATCGTGAACAATCTTTCATTGGTGTTCCCATTATATTGGATTATATTTTTTTTGGTGTTCTGGCAGTCAGTCTTCCCTACAGCGCCAAACGAGAATATGATAACACTTTAAAATTTCTGACACTTGTGGCTTCAGCCCTTTTGCAGCCTATTCGTGTAAAACACGTGATTGAATTAGAAAGACAAAAACTGATGGATGAAAACATAGTTTTAAAACAAAAATTACAAGATGAATTTCGTTTTCATAATATCATCGGTAATAGTCGTGAAATGCGCAATGTATATGAACAGGTAGCACGAGTTTGTCGAGTGAATACCACCGTTTTAATTCGTGGTGAATCAGGCACGGGTAAGGAGTTAATTGCGGAAGCCATTCACTATAATTCAATGAGACATGAAAAGCCATTTATTTCTGTCAATTGTGCAGCGATTCCAGAAAATTTAATCGAATCGGAATTTTTCGGACATGAGAAAGGTGCATTCACTGGTGCTGTTGCACGGAAAAAAGGGCGGTTTGAACTGGCTGATGGCGGCACAATTTTTCTTGATGAGGTCGGTGAATTGACTCCAATGACCCAGGTAAAATTGCTTCGTGTTTTACAGGAACAAGAATTTGAACGAGTCGGGGGAACAGAGACGATTAAAGTAGATGTCCGAGTGATTGCTGCAACGAATGCCAACCTGGAAGAATTAATGACAAAGGGAAAATTCAGAGAAGATTTATATTATCGTCTGAATGTTTTTTCAATATATTTGCCGCCACTGAGAGATCGTAAACCAGATATTTTACTTCTGGCTGATCATTTTATGTTAAAATATGGAAGACAGCAAGGAAAATCTATTAAACGCATATCGACGCCAGCTATTGATATGTTGATGCGTTATCATTGGCCAGGTAATGTACGGGAATTGGAAAATTGTATTGAACGAGCGGTTTTAGTTTGCGAAGATCAGGTGATTCATAGCTATCATTTGCCGCCGAGCCTGCAAACTGCTGAGAGCAGTAACACAATACCACAATTATCTTTAGATAATGCT
>JABAOH010011910.1_pt2 | contig 12257 bp, 13 predicted proteins | sample 7062181 | NCBI WGS metagenome assembly JABAOH01 (sample SAMN14538630, study PRJNA623070) | marine sediment metagenome | biome: marine biome [ENVO:00000428]; feature: marine pelagic biome [ENVO:01000023]; material: deep marine sediment [ENVO:00002113]; isolation source: pool of 5 deep marine... | reverse complement strand
AGAAAGGAAACGTGCAAACATATATCCAAGTACTCATAAACGGCAGGGGCATCAAAGCATTGCAGGGATATGAAACAAAGCTAAAAGAAGGAGACACAGTCGCAATCTTTCCTCCCGTAGGCGGAGGCTAAAATCTTCACATAACTTCAGTAGACGGAATCTGTCGTCATACTCGTATACTTCCTTAATGCGCGCGTGCGAAAGAAGCCAGCAAGATCAGTTATATCACATAGTGTTCGTTTGGATACTCGGGAAAATACCTGTCTCTGTTATCTACCAGCACTGTTACAACGTTTGCTCCCTTACCTAGCTTCTTAGCAACTCTTAGGGCTGCATAAACGTTTGCTCCCGACGATATACCACAAAAGAGGCCCTCCTCCCGACAAAGTCTATTTGCCATGCTCCTAGCTTCCTCGTGGCCAACGGTCATGACTTCATCAGGGAGCCCCTTTTCAAGCATGACTTCAACTATTGACTTCCTTCTAGGCAACCCCAACTTCTCCAAAAAATTTGGCAGAATGCCTTTTTCAGCCCATTCGATTACGTTTGCATCCTCAGGCTCAAGCCCCACAACCTTGGCACCCACCGATTCCTCGGTTAGAGCTTCAGATACACCTAACAAGGTTCCGCCTGTACCGATTGAGGCCACCCACGCACCAATCTTCCCATCAAGCTGCTCAAGTATCTCTCTACCAGTAGACTCTTTATGGGCTAGAACGTTGTCCATATTACTGAATTGATCAGCCCACCAAAAAGACTTGCTTTTCATCTCCAAATCATAACACTTCTTCATTCCTATGGCTACCATCGCCGCTGCAGCTTCGTTATCCGACAGTCCACTGAAAAAATTCTTGTGTTCATCCATTTCAACGGGACGAACATCAGCACCGAAAAGCTTCATTATCTTCATCCTGTTCTCGGGATTATATGTCCCAGTCCATCGAGAAGGAATCAACAGGTGCACTCTGTAACCTTTAACGGAGCCTACAAATGCCAGGGCTGGACCAGTGTTTCCACTGGTCATTTCAACGATTGTTCCCCTTTTTCTGAGCCTACCTTTCCCCTCAGCTCCCTCAATCATCTTCATAGCCATCCTATCCTTTATGCTTCCGCTGGGGTTCACGTATTCACACTTAACAAAAATATTCGCGTCTAAGCCCTGTGTCACCCTCCTGAGCCGAACCATCGGTGTGTCTCCAATTAACTTAAGAGTGCTTTCAACCCATCTCAACTCTAAACACCCTTTCATCACTTGCAATTCTCACCTAATTATAAGTGTTATCCATGCGTGCGTGCAGAGCGGTTGCGGAACACATTCCCAACATTATTGCGTTAAAGGTGACACTATTATCATACTACTTCAGTTTCCAGATACGTTGGAAAGGCTTTACGCACCCGAATCTTCACAAATTTTCCGAGTAAGAACTCGTCACTTCTTGTCACCATTGGTTTATAGGTGGAGTTTCTTCCTACCCAAGACTCTCCTTTCCCTTTTTCGTCAAAGATTGCCGTTCCTTCCCAGTTTATCCAAGCCTTGTTTTTCTCGAGTGAAATTCTTCTCGACAACTCTGCCATCTTTTTGCTCCTCCTTTTCACTTCTTGAGGGGGAAGAAGCATCATCTTTTTCGCGGGCGTATGAGGTCTTGGAAAGAACTTCGAGATATTAACGACATCAGGCTGGATCTCCTTAATGAGTTTTATTGTCTGCTCGAAAGCCTCTCTGCTTTCACCTGGAAAGCCGCAGATAACATCTGTTGCAATGGTTATTTTTGGAATTTCCTTTCTGAAAGCGTAAATAATCCTCTTGAAGTCGTCTACGCTGTAGAAACGGTTCATAAGCCTTAGGACTTCATCGTCTCCGCTTTGAACAGGTAAATGCAAAAACTTGAAAATCTTCTCATCTTTATAGGCTTCGATTAGGTCGTCCAGTATTTCCAGCGCTTGATTCGGAGTCATCATTCCAACCCGAACAAAGAATCTTCCCTCAATTTCGCAGATTCGCCTCATCAAATCCGCAAGATTGGTTGCGACATCCTTCCCGTAACAAGCCGTATCTTGGGAAGTTAGCCATATTTCTTTAGCCCCAGAAGCTAAGTCGTGTTTCACCCTTTCAACTATTTCATTGACTGAATAGCTCCTTAAACGTCCTCTAGCAAAGAGAACACAACAGTAAGAGCACGCTCCTAAACAACCGTAATTGATGGGAATAATGCCTGTGACGCTTTTTATCGGAACTTTCGGAAGACTAAGACTCGGTTTAGAATTCCTCACCAACGCAACAACTTTTTCTCCATTATCTACTCGGCGTACAACTTCAACAATTTTGGCGCCGGGAGCTGGACCCGCCACACCGTCAAAGTCAACCTCAGCTTTTAATCTTTCAAAGTTTATCAGAGGCAGACAGCCGGTTACGATAAGTCGCTTTCCTCTTGGAGCCTTTCTTAGGATATCTACCATTCTGTTTTCCGTGGGAGATTTCACCGCACACGTGTTGTAAATCAAGATGTCTGCGTTGTGAGTTTCTTCAACGACGTCAAAACCGGCCCTTGACAGACATCCAGCAATGACTTCTCCATCCGCGAGATTTGTTGGACAACCAAAGCTTTTAACGTAAACTCGCCTAGATTTTCCAGCCATAAAGTTTCCGCCCAGTTGCCCACAGCCACCATTAAATCTTAGAAGACCCTACACGAAAGTAACACGGTTTTAATTATACAAGAGAAACATAAAGATTCCGTAAAGCTGTTCTTTTACATGAAATAGCAATAACCTAAAGAATGAAAAAGAAAATTTTATTAAGTAATTTTCCTTCATATTTTAATCATATTTATTTCTTAATATACAGCTATATAACTCCCAACAGGACTCTGGTTATTTTTGCCCACAATTGTTTTGCAGGAGGGATGCGAATGAAACTAATTACGCTCTATCTACCTGAGCCGTACATTCGGGCTTTAGATCGGTTGGTGAACGAGAAGAGAACTTATCCGAATAGGGCAGAGGCTATTCGAATCGCGGTTCGAGATCTCCTCAACGTAGAGGCTTGGGAAAGGAAAAGCAATGGTTAGACAGGCGGATAAACTCATGGAGGTTAGACATCCAGAGGTGGTTCCTAAAGTGCCGCATGAAGCGCCTAAAGCTGTTCCCGAGACCTTAGTGCTAAACCTCTTTGACATAGACCCCTACATAGAACCAGAAAGACCCAGACGCATCGACTTAGATCTGGATCAACTTGAAGACGAAGAGTAGCCCTTTCCCTTCATATCTTTCTTTTCAGGCTTAATGCCTTTCCTTTAAGCCGCATTCTCCAAGGCATCGATTTTCCCACAGGAATAGTTGCTCCCTTTTTAATTGCCCAAACAATTTCATCAACATCCGGATCAGCTTCGATAACCGTGTAAGCTGCTCCAATTTCAGGACCATAGTGGGAGTCGCTTCCGGCGGTTTGTGGAAGGGTAAGGCGAATGGCGAGTTTTTGGTTTAGGTATGTGAAAAGCTGGAAGGGGATGGCTGCTGAGTTCATCACCTCGATGGCGTCGTAGGAGGCTGTTTGTCGGCTTGGCGCCGATTTATAAAATAAGGTGGGATGGGGGGCCACAGCGATTCCACCGGCTTCGTGAATTCTTTGGATCGTCTCGTTGATGTCCAATTTTGGAGGAATTGGAGTGGTTACGTTGAGAGCAAGGAGGTGACCACTCAGGGTTGTTATCTCGATTCCAGAGATGACGATAAGATCGCTGTTTTGAAGCTTAAGTGCTCCGGCGAGGGTGTCGTGGTCGGTGATGGCAACTCCATCTAACCCTCGTTTCTTGGAGTGGGTGATCACTTCTTTGAGGGTTGTAACGGCGTCAGGGGAATAACACGTGTGAACGTGAAGGTCAATTTTTAGACTCAAACTCTTCACTTCATCTTGCCCGCTCACACGTTGGACTTAGGCATCTTCTGTAGGTTAGACCTTGCTTTTTCTAACATGATCTGCAGTTCTTCTTCGGTGGCTTTTATTTTGCTGAAAAGGGGTTTTGCCTTGTTTATTTTTTGGCCTGGTGGGAGGTCTCTTTTTGTTTCGTTCCATGTTCGTTCATGAACAGCGCTTGGTAGGTTTAGGAGCTTCCACAGTTTTTCAGCTGTAAAGGGGGTGAAGGGTTCTAGAGTTATGGCTAGGTTTTTGACGATTTGGGCGGCAACATACAGGGTGTTGACTGCAGATTGTGGGCTGGTTTTGATGGTTTTCCACGGTTCCTTTTCGTTAAGGAATCTGTTTCCGAGGTGACTGAGACCTATAACATGCCGCAGAGCCTCTTGGAGTCTAAATTCCTCTAGGTTTTGTGCGATTTTCTCCACCCTTTTTCTCGCCGACTCGAGGGTGCTTTTGTCGCGTTCATCGAGTTTGCTTGGCTTCGGCACCGCGCTGTTGAAGTGTTGATTGATGAAGGTTAGGGTTCTGTGGATGAAGTTTCCTAGGGTGTCGTTTAGGTCGGAGTTCACTTTTTCAATAAAGGTTTTCCATGAGAAGTTTGTGTCTTTTGTTTCGGGTCGTATAGATATGAGGGCGTATCTCCAGTAATCGGCTGGGAATAGTTCCAGCGCCTCGTCAATCCAAACACCTATTCTTCGGCTCTTAGAAAACGCTTGGCCTTCAAACATTAAGAACTCGATGGAGTCGACGTTCCATGGTAAGTTGTAGTCTTCGTGGGTGGCAAGGAGAAGGGCTGGAAGAATGAGGGTGTGGAAGGGAATGTTGTCCTTTCCTATGAAATATAATGTTTTTGCTTCTTTGTTGAACCAGTATTCTTTCCACCTTTCTTCTTCTCCTCTTTTTTTGAAGTATTCAACGGTGGCTGATAGGTATCCTAAAACGGCTTCAACCCACACATAGATGGTTTTGTCCTCAGCGCCTGGGAAGGGTGCTGGGATACCCCATTTATTGTCCCTAGTGACAGGTCTGGGTTTCAATCCTTCTTGGAGGATGTTTAAACTGAAGTTTCGGGCGTTGTCAGGTAGCTGCTTGTTGTTCTTAATGTAGTTGCGAAGTTGTTCATTAAACTTTGACAGGTCGAAGTACCAGTGCTTGCTTCTTCTTATGACCGGTGAAGAACCGCAGATGGTACAGTAGGGTTGGATAAGCTTGGCTGGTTCGAGGAGACTTCCACAAGCCTCGCACTGGTCTCCACGTGCTTGTTTATAGCCACAGTTGGGACATATTCCCTCCACGAACCTATCGGGCAAGAATCTGTTGCACTTCGGGCAGTAAGGCAAGTCAGTTTCTTGGGTGAAGATGTATCCGTTGTCGTAGATTCTCATTAGAAGGTCTTGAACAAACTTCTTATGTAAGGGGTTTTCTGTGCGGGTGTAGTTACTGAAGGATATACCCCACCTTTCAAACAGGTCTACGACTTTCTTATGGTTTTGATCTGTCAGTTTTTTGGGCGGGATTCCCAGTCGGACGGCTTCAACTTCGATGGGTGTTCCATGCTCGTCAGACCCGGTCACATAAACAACATTGTCTCCCTTTAGTCGATAGTATCGGGCGACAACATCTGCTGACAGAATGGAGCTCACGATATTGCCTAAGTGAGGCACGTAATTGATGTAGGGCCACGCTGAGGTGACCAGAATCTTAGCGAGCGCAATACACCTCCAAGTTTCATCTCAGATGCATAGTGTTCTTTACAGCTCTAATACTTAAGCACGACGGAGTTAAAGAACATAATGAAATGTGGCGATGCTGAAATCTTCTCTTTATTGAAGAAAAGAGGTAATCTGGAGTCGAGGTGGGTGAATTTGCTTGCTGCTTCAGATTCTATTAGGCTCAGGCTTTGGGTTTCGGCGGAGGAGGCACTGAGGCTCTAGGTATTAAGGTTCTAGGTGCTTGTGTCCTACGCGTTGCAAAGAGAATCACTATGGCCAATATGATTGTACAAACTACCACCGCCGCTATCAGAGATATCATCCACGTGTTCAAATCCACAATTGACATGGGCAAACTAAATGCAGCAACTTCTAGGTCTGTGTCACCACTTCTTCTTCCCTCACTTGTCCAGATATCAATGTTTATTCTATCTTGCATAATTGCTGTTCCGTCGCTCGGTATTGTAAATGGCTCTTCATGGTAAAAATCGCCGCCTTTTTGAGTTAGCGTTGAGAGAGGGTCTCCCTCTATGGTCGCGTTCCCCACCCATTCACCTTCTTCCGCATCATAGTGGAACCAAGGATACTCAATGGTAATGTTATATATGATAACATAATCGTTCAGTTCATTTAGTACCGAAATCTTCACTTTTCCTTTTTCACCTGGCTCATACTGGAGCTTGTCCGTCCATGTGTGCACTACCAAGTTTTGTGCAGTCACTGACTGTGCGCATAAGATTGCCAAAAGCACAATTACCACAGACATTCCAATAATTTTCTTTCTCATATTATCACGAGCCAGAATTCTACATCAATTTATTTTTAAGGTTTATTATTTACGAATCTATTTTCTAAAACTGCTACGAAACAAAAACCTAAATTAAACCTTGTAAGAAAGAAAAATACAAACAAGCCCAAATTAGGCTTTGGTAATCCTTCACGGCCCGGGTTGTGGCAATAAACTTCTCTATGAGCTCCGGAAAGTTATTCAATCCAACAAGGTAACTATTGTTGAAGGAGACGTCTCCATTGGCTAATGAGAAAACGGGTAGGCATGGCCTCAATAAATTGGTCGTCTTCGATGTAGAAGGGGTTTTGATACCGAAGAGGCGTTACCTACTTTTCGAGACGATGAGAAATGTGGGTCTTTGGGGTTTCATTAAGATCATTGTAATGGGGTTTCTATATGAAGTTGGGTTACTTTCTCTTGAATCTGCACTGAAAAGAATTTTCATGATGCTCCAAGGACTCACATTGGATGAGGTCTTTCAGCTCTATAAGAAAATTCCCTTGATGCCAAGTGCGAAAGAAGTCTTTACAGGATTAACCAAGGCTGGGTATAAGACCGCCCTAATAAGTTTGGGTCTTCCAACCCTTTTTGTAAAAGACTTAGCCACACGACTAGGAGCTGACTACGCATTTGGTTTGGAACTAGAGGTAGTCAACGGTCATTTGACAGGTGTGATTGGGGGCGAGGTTCTAGAATCTGGTGGTAAGGCAATTGTTTTGAAGAAAATTCTTGAAAAAGAGGGTTCATCCTTCCGAGACTGTGTTGTTGTCGCTGACGACCGAAACAATCTTCCCATGTTTCCTCTTTGCACATTAAGGGTTGGCTACAATCCTGATTTCATTTTAAGCGTCAAATCCGATTTTGTCGTTAAGGATGACCTCTCAGGAATTTTACCAGTCATAACAGATAATGTGTTGCAGGTTTCCAGTCCAGCTATTTCAAGAAGCGAGAGAATTCGCGAAACGATTCATATAGGTAGCTTTTTGTTGCCGTTCGTTTGCATATACCTGTTAGGAAATTATTTGGTATCTTCATTTATACTCGTCCTAACGTTGTTTTACATCATATCTGAGTTTGCCCGACTTCGAGGAATCAACTTTCCCATCCTCTCCTCAATAACTTGGAGAGCCGCTAACAAACCAGAACTTTACGAATTCGCAACAGCGCCAATTTTTTTCGCTTTGGGCATAGTATTTTCACTAATCCTTTTTCCCGGGGCTACTGGTTATGCGTCCATCGCAATACTCACGTTAGGCGACGGTTTTGCTAACATTTTTGGAAGAAAATTTGGAAGCGTTACCTTTCCCTTCAACAAAGGAAAGAACGTGGAGGGTTCAATTTTCGGCTTCCTCTTTGCCTCTGTTGGGGCTATGATCTTTGTTGATCCGGTGAAAGCGTTTGTGGGCGCCGCAGTAGGGATGTTGATAGANNGCTCACGTTGATTCCCTAAAACAGAGTGAGAAATCAAATTTTGGAGCTAGGGTCCGTGTGCGATAAAATTAAAAGATTGTATGTCATCATATAAGTATCGACACGTGAAAATTGATGAAGCGTAGCCATGCTAACTTGGAGTTTTCTCTGCTTGACGGAACCAGAGAAAATTGAGTATAAACCTATTTCTGTTCGAGAAGCCCTCACCGAAATGAAGGATCTATCAGAGATAATGATCGATTTAGCATACTCAGCAGCTCTTTTCCACAGTCGCGAGCTTGCCGAAGAGGTTTTAGAACTTGAAAAACGGGTAGACTACCTCGCTTATATGTTGGACATGAACGCCATGCTGGCAGCCAGAGACGCAGAAGACGCTGAATCCCTCATCGGAGTAGCAACTGTAGCTGCTGCCACTGACAAAATCTCTGATGCCGCCGCCGACATAGCAATCATCGTACTCAAAGAAATAGGCATTCACCCCATCGTTCGAGAAGTCTTCGAAAAAGTTGAGGAACGATTGGCACGAGCCGAAGTTAAATCTACCTCAATTCTCATCAATAAAAAGCTGGGAGATTTGGAGCTAGCCGCCAAGATAGGGGTTGACATAATAGCGATTCGCCGACGGAAGGACTGGATCATCGATCCCAGCGAAGACGAAACAATTTTGGAAGGCGACGTTCTCATTGCCAGAGGCGCGCCGTTAGGAGTCGATGAACTGAAAGGCTTGGCTGAAGGGAACATCAAAGAAATGGAGTAGGGAGGAGTCAAGGCTGGCGTTAACTAAAGGGCATTTTAGAAAAATTGTAAACAAACTCGTATCGCTAAAGGACACGTCTGAACTTATGATAGACCTTGCATACTCTTCGCTTCTTCTTAACAGTAGAGAACTGGCAGAGGAAGTGCAGGCCCTCGAAGAACGTATTGACAACCTGCACACGGAATTTGAACTACTCGTTTTATCCAGCGGCTTCAAACCCGAAGAATCCAAGGATTTCCTCGGTTTGATAAGGTTAGGGGTGGTCACAGAAGAAATAGCGGATGCCGCTATGGAAATTGCCAACGTTGTTTTAAGAGGATTGGAACCTCACCCTATATTGAGACGTGTAATAGAAGAAGCTGAGGAAACTGTAACTCGGGTGCGTGTTTCAAATACATCTCCACTGGTGGGAAAGAATCTGCGAGAAGCCCAGATTCAAGAAGAGACAGGCATGTGGGTGTTAGTCATAAGAAGAGGTAAAAAATGGGTGCGTCCTCGCTCTGAAACGGTGATCAAAGTGGGCGACATCTTAATTGCATCAGGTTACGCAGAGGGAGAAGAAGATTTCAAGGGGTTGGCTTCTGCGGTCCATGCTCCTGCTGATGAGGAATTTTAAAGGCCCTCTGTGCGTTAGGCAATCACAGTTAGGGCTATGAGAAGAGAGGCTGTTGTTATGCTGTCTGCCAATGAGCTTTCAAGAGGGATTACGAAGTTATCCGGGTCCAAACCTCTTCTGTAGGTGGAAATGGCTACGGCGTATGCGATAATAACCATAGCTGAGACTGCTAAGATGTTCGTGGTTAAGAGTTGGGTCGCGAATTTTAGTGAGTTACTTAATGTGGTCGTTTCGCTTGTAAGGGATGACACTATAGAGTACAGGGTAAACATCACTGTTGAGGCTATCCATGATCCGGCTATTTCGTTTAGATGTTGCTTAATGGAGGAAAAAGATGGCTTGATTAGTCCCAAAGCGAGTTTTGTGGTGGCGGTTGAGCCTATTATAGAGCCTACGCCTCCTATGGTAGTTATTAACGCGGGGTAAATGACGTATATCTCTGTTCCATTACCTATTTTATTGAGAAAAGACCCTGTAACGTTAACGATGAACGCTACAAATACTAGAGTGAGAAGAAATTCTTTGATAATTTTAACAAATTTTTCTTCTCTGACATTTTTGACTAAAATGTAGGCTACAACGGAGAGGAAAATGAGGTCCAATATACCAATCAAGTAATTTCCAAGGTGATTTAATGTAAAGAAGATTTTCAGACTAAAGATGTAACACGCGGTACTAATGATGTCGGATACTGTAGATGTTATCGGATACACAATAACATCGGGATCCAATCCACGTCTAAAAGAAAGAATAGAAAATGCCATTGTTATCGGAGAGATAAACACGACTGATAGGGCCATGGTTGAAACAATCACGGCAAGTAACCTAACGAAATCTACGACCGTGGCTTTCCACAGAAACACGCCGAATATGGAAGTCCCTAGCCCTACACTAACGCCACTTATGAGTGCTAACGTGATGACTGCTTGCAGAAGGAGACTGAAATCCTTCGTGTTTTTGGTATATCTGGCTTTAACGGTTCCCACGTGTAGACCAGTGCTCAGGTGACCGCTAAAAAGACCGCCAATAGCTCCCCTGACACTTAGGATGCCCGGGAACAGGATAATCGCCCAAGGGACATCTTTTATTACGCCAAGATATAGAACAAGGAGGGTCCCGGTTAGCAATCCACCTATGTCAAATGAAAAGGACAGCAGGGACTGGCCTAGGCTTGCCTTCAACTTTGTTGCCGAGGTAGGCTTTGCTATGTTGGTCTCCGTCATCGCATTCACTTCCTTCCATCCAGTTTGGCCTCCTATCTTCTGATACTATGCCCTCGGCACGGATTTGGAGCCTATGAACAGTTATTTGGGCTTCTTGATCCGTTTCTGGATCGGTTAGCTTCCGTAACACTGACACTGCTTTCTGTAGCTCCTTGTGCACTAAAACTCTGTAAACAACAACCCTTAAAGACTTTTTGTCATCACGTCACCTGACAATCAGAAGTGGCGCGGGGTGCGGGATTTGACTCGGCAGTTGATCGTGCATGCATGCAATATACGAAATTTTCAAAGAAAGTTGATATTGGCGAGCCGACGTGTTCGTTACAAGCCTAAAAGATGATTAGTTCTCATTTCTTGCAGAAATTTAAACCTATGAGTATACCAATAGCCAAAGTGAATGATGATAGAGCAAAAGTTTCGTGGTGAACATCCTTCATTTGAAACCAGACGCCAAAGTTAAGATATTGTTCAAACATTATGAGAAATCCTACAACAAAAAATAATACTGAAAGAGAAACAGCCATCCATTTCTTGTCCATTACTTTCTCACCAAGCAATTCAATTGTAGCATATAACTTGAGAATGGTTTACGTAATTTAACCGTTTGGCCGTAATCAAATAATGCGCACGCGCACGCAGTTATACTATTCCTTGTCTGATTTTCTGCAACTCTCTGATGATGCTAGGGAAAGTATCGTTAACATCTTCAAGATACAACGCCGAGTTCTTCATCTTTCTTTGAATCAAACCTGCAGCTAAGAAAGACCAGCCCAAGACATCATCGACGACGATGGGCAAGGGAAACGCTATAAGCGTCAATCCAGTCTTCACCATACTACCTTGACTACTTTTCTTGCAAAGGCGTTTGATGGACTGCAGAGTAGCCTTATTTCCTTCAACTGCATCTCTTGTTATGGCCATGTTCTCCCTCCAATCTTTACCTAATTGACGAAATGTATCAACTGTTTTCTTCAGTTCATCTATCTTTTTCAAGAACTCAGTATCTCCTCAGATACTTTCTTTGTGCGCACATCCTTCTCCCTAACGAAATACTCTTTCACGCATTTGCTTGGTTACGTTTTTGCGGGGCAGCTAAGTTTCAGTCTGAGCCGTCTCACCGAAGGCAGGCAGACCACCAGGCAACTGCGGAAATTTTTCTTTAACTTTCTGCTCCGCAACCGTGGCGGCTTCGTTCATGATCTTCTGGGCGTCTTCACTTGCTTCTTGGAAGTCTATGTTCAACCCGGTGCTGTGGCTAGCGTCCATCACTATTCCGTTCAGCAAGTTTCCAATAGTTCCAAATTCCCTATCAGCTTCCGGAAAGACTGCAGCCATCCCATTTTTAACACTGCGCAACACACCAACTGCTGGAGCCATTGTTGTAACAACATCACCAAGCTCTGAAACCGTGCTTAACCTCAGAACAATCTGTTCCAGGGCTAATCGCGCGTGGATTATCATCTTTTCCATTCTCCGTATTTCAGCCAGTTCGTTGGCGAAAACGTTGGCACGCTGCATATCATGCTTTGAGTAGGAGTCCACGATTCGAGCGAATATGAATTTGTCGCGCTCTGAGAAGTGGCCGCTAGCCTTGTCAAGTCTTTGAATTTGCATATCAATGCGTTTTATGGCGTAATCGAGGCGTGGTTTCAATGGACCTGGAGTACGAAAAGCTTCCTTAATCTTCGTAGTGACAGGTGTTTTGTCTTTTCCTTCTCCCCATCTTCTAGCGAACTTTTCAGACAATTTTGATTCCTAACAAAAAGAGATTGTCTAAAACGTATTATTACATTGTTAACATGCAGAAAACAT